>Ga0105050_10004075_pt1 | contig 19659 bp, 19 predicted proteins | sample FRY01_FD_78088 | JGI IMG/M metagenome (GOLD analysis project Ga0105050, IMG submission 78088) | Freshwater microbial communities from Lake Fryxell liftoff mats and glacier meltwater in Antarctica - FRY-01 | ecosystem: Environmental > Aquatic > Freshwater > Ice > Glacier meltwater ...
CGCGCCAAATGACGGTGGATGAAATCAGTGGCGGCAGTCCGTATGGCGCCTCGACCGTGAGCGGCAGTGATGGGGCGCGCCAGCCCAGCGATAGTGAACTGGCGATGGCACGGTATCAGGGGCGCCATGTTGCGCAGATCGCAAAAAAACGGACAGCAACCTGATGGCACTAGACTGCGTCACCAAGCATTAAGGGTGCACTGCGTGGCTGGAAGCAGGTGGTTCAGCCCGGGAGCGGTCTGGCTGCCGTGGGATAATGCGGCAGCTTCCTACGGCCGACCCCATGCGCTTAAAACGCCCCGCTATGTTTCGCTTATTTTCGCAGCTGCCCGCCTTGCTGGCAGCGCTGATATTGGCCGCCTGTACGGCATTGCCTGTTGCGCCGCCCGGCATGCCTGAGGTCTTTGTCCAGGCGTTGCAGCAGGCTGGCATCGACCCTGCCGCCGTTGCTTTACAGGTGCAAGTGGTCGACCACGAGCAGGCCCGCTTTGCGCACAACGCTGCGCGATCGTTTCAGCCCGCATCGATCATGAAGCTTGTCACCACGCAGGCGGCCCTGGAACTCCTTGGTCCCGACTACCGCTGGACCACCCGTTTTTATATTGACGGGGTGCAGGAAGGCGATGTGCTGCATGGCGACCTGATTGTGCGGGGTGGCGGTGACCCGCGCTTTGCGCAGGAAGATCTGTGGCGCGCACTGCGCCGCATCCGGGCGATGGGCTTGCGTGAAATTCGTGGGGCGCTGGTACTAGACCGCAGCCTCTTCCAGCCCATGGAGCAAGATAGCGGCTTGTTTGATGGCGAGCCTGCCCGGCCCTATAACGCCGTGCCCGATGCCTTACTGTTTAATGGGAAAACCTTAAGCCTGCGTTTCATTCCCGACTTGATCAACCAGCGTGTTCGGGTGGGCAGCGAGCCACCGTTAGCGGATTTCGATATTGTGAGCCCGGCGCTGGGTAGCGGCGACTGCGGCGACTGGACCAAGCGGCTTGGCATGGTGCAGGCGTTGCGTGGCGAACGTGGCGTCCGATTTGGCGGTGCTTATGCAGCATCTTGTGGCGAACGCAGCCTGGCGGTGCACCTGCATACCTTAAGTCATGCAGAGTATGCCGAGGCGGCGCTGCGCCAGATATGGATTGAGCTTGGCGGTACGTTGGCCGGCGCCATGCGCGAAGGGCCCGTACCCGCAACGGCACGCGAGATTTTGCAATGGCAGTCAATGCCATTAGCCAGTGTGCTTACGGACATGAATAAATTCAGCAGCAACGTCATTGCCCGCCAGCTCTTGCTCAGTTTTGCCCTGTTACCGACACCCCAGCCGCCGCTCGTGAGCACCGAAGCAGGCGCGGCACGCATGCACGCATGGCTGCAGGCTAAGGGCGTCACAACCGCGACGCTGGTGTTGGAAAACGGCTCCGGCCTGTCGCGCAGCGAGCGCCTGTCCGCGGCGGCCATGGCGCAGGTATTGCAGCTTGCCTGGCACAGTCCGACGATGCCAGAATTTATCGCCTCGCTGCCCATCGCCGGCACCGACGGCACCATGAGCCGGCGCGTGCAATGGCTTAGCGTACGAGGCCACGCCCACATCAAAACCGGCAGCTTGCAAGGAGTTGCCAGTATTGCGGGCTACGTGCATGCCCGTTCTGGCAGACGCGTGATTGTGGTGTGTATGGTTAACCATGTGAATGCAGCAGCAGCGCGCGCTGCCTTTGATCCGTTGCTACAGTGGGTTTATGACCATGGCTGAACCAGCCTGACGATATAGGCTCTCAATCGCCCGCCGGCGTTTCTTTCGACGTTGCATGCGGTTTTAACAAGACCGTCGACATGGAAGCAAGGATCAGGATGATCGCTGCATAGTCCTGCCAGTGCGGGGTTTCATCCAGCAGCCATGCGCCCGAGAAGACGCCCAGCACCGGTATCAGCATCACGGACAAACTCGACACCACCGGCGGCAAAATACGTGCGAGCCTGAACCACACCACGTGGGCAAAGCCAAAAATAATGACGGCGTTGTAAATAATTGTGGCCCACTCAATAACGGTCGGCCAGCGCATCGCTTCATATTCAACAAGCAAGGCACTCATGCCGATGACGCCCGTCGTGAGCGCAAGCATCCAGAAGGTGAGCGTAATCGTCGGTATGGCAAGGGTCGAGCGCTTCATCATCACGGTGCCTAAGCCCCACCCCGCGGCGGCGACTAACGCCAGTATTGTCCCCAAGGGCTGGCCAGAGAGTGTTGAAAATTCGCTCGACAACAAAAGCATGGCGCCAGTGAAAGCCAGCAAAATCCCGACAGAGGCTGCGCGACTGATGCGCTCGCCAAAGAAAATCAGACCGGCCAGCACGGCCCAGACGGGCATCGTGTAGCCCAGGATAGCGGCGCGCCCGGAGGACAGCATTTTCACGCCCAGAATAATAAACGCATGCCATATGAGCATATTGGGTATCGCCAGCTTGACGACCGCTTTCCATTCGCCCGCAGGCACTGCCAGTGACACGCGCTGTGCGCGCGCCGCCAGCCAGATGGCAACCAGACCGCCCAGCATGCCCAAGGTACGGAACGTCAATGGGGGGAAATCTTGTACGCCGACTTTCATCACCGGCCAGTTCAGGCCCCAGCTAAGTGTCAGAAGCGCGAGCAGAACGAGGTCTTTACGGGAGAGGGTATACATGCAGAAACGATAGCATGGCACGCTACAATACGGTCATTCTGTTTTTCTGCATGAGGACTTGCTTGACGATGAGTACTGCCAGCGCCACGTTTATTTCCAGGCTTAACGCGACCAGTCAGGCGCATGATTCATTACTATGCGTAGGTCTTGATCCCGACGTTGCCAGATTGCCTGCAGAGCTGCAAGGCAAGCCAGACGCCATCAGTATTTTTTGCAAGGCCATTATTGATGCCACCGCGCATCTGGCTTGTGCGTTCAAGCCGCAGATTGCGTATTTTGCCGCGCTGGCAGCGGAAGACCAGTTGCAAAGTATTTGCGACTATCTGCGCCAGCGCTATCCGCACCTGCCCATTGTGCTCGATGCCAAGCGTGGCGACATTGGCGCCACCGCTGAGCAGTATGCGCGGGAAGCCTTCGAGCGTTACGGTGCTGATGCCGTCACCGTCAATCCGTATATGGGTTTTGATTCCGTTGCGCCTTATCTGGAATGGAAAGACCGGGGCGCCATTGTGCTGTGCCGCACCTCCAATCCAGGCGGCTCCGATCTGCAATTTTTACAAGTCGATGGCAGACCCCTGTACCAGCATGTGGCGCAACTGGTTGCCCAAAAATGGAATCTACATGGTCAGTGCGCCCTTGTCGTCGGGGCGACTTTCCCGGATGAGATCGCGCAGGTGCGCAAGATCGTGGGTGAGATGCCCTTGCTGATACCGGGTATTGGGGCGCAGGGGGGCGATATTGAAGCAACAGTACGGGCAGGCCAGACCCAGAGCGGCGGCGGGATGATGATTAATTCTTCGCGTGCGATTTTGTATGCCAGACCCGCCGAGGGTGAAGATTTTGCGCAGGCTGCGGCCCGAGTAGCCTTGGAAACGCGCGATGCGATCAATCGCTTTCGCAACCGATCGTAGTCGTTTTTATCGTACTGTTCAGGCTTTAAAAAACTGCATCATTTCATCGAGCAGTAAATCCGGTGCCTGATCAGGGATGAAATGCCCTGCGGGTAGCGCCTTGCCCGTGACTGTTGTCAGCGCCTTCTCTTGCCAGTCGCGCAGGGGGGCAAATAATTTGCCAACGACGCCATGCTCGCCCCACACTACATGCAAAGGGCAGGCAATTTTGTTGTGCTCGTGGTCTGCGTCATGCACCAGGTCGATGGTTGCCGCAGCCCGATAATCTTCACAGCCTGCGTGGATCATGGCGGGCTGGCAAAAACAGCGCTGGTACTCTGCCATGGCTTCGGGCGCAAAAAAGCTGGTACTGCCTTGCGAACCCCAGCCGCCTAACGTGGTGTTGATAAAAAATTCTGCGCTATTGCCGATGAGGGTTTCGGGTAGTGGGTAGGGTTGTGTCAAGAAAAACCAGTGGTAATACGCCTGCGCAAAACGCTGATCCGTGGCCTCAAACATCGTGCGGGTCGGCGAGATGTCGATGATCATTAATTTTTTGACACAAGCCGCATGGTCCAGCGCGAGCCGGTGGGCAACCCGTCCGCCCCGGTCATGGCCACACACATCGAAAGAAGCGTAGTCCAGCGCCTGCATGAGAGCGACCATGTCTTGCGCCATCACACGTTTAGAATAATTATGATGGTCGGCCTCACCGCGTGGCTTGGATGAGTCGCCATAACCCCGCAAGTCAGGCATCACGAGCGTGAAATGCGCAGCCAGACGGTCCGCCAGCTTATGCCAGATCACATGCGTTTGCGGAAAGCCATGCATGAGTAACAGTGGGGGCCCGTTACCGCCGTGACGAAAATTAATCCGCACCCCGTTCACGTCTTGTTGCGACAGCTTGAAATTTTTTAACATCCGATTTTTTCCATAAAACGCAATAGGCCACGCAGCGCATGGGCAATAGTTTGCTCGCGTACCGACTGTCTGTCGCCGGTAAATACAAGTCGCTCAGTATGCACATGCTCACCCGCGGCCCAGCCAAAACACACGGTACCGACTGGCTTGCCAGGCACTGCACCGGTCGGGCCGGCAATGCCTGTCGTAGCGAGCGACACATGGGCATCGGTATCGATCAAGGCGCCTTTTGCCATTTCACCGGCAACTTCTTCGCTGACGGCGCCGTATTGTGCAAGCACCGCAGCAGGGACACGGAGCAACTCGATCTTCGAAGCGTTTGAATAAGCCACGAAGCCGCAGTCATACCATTCGGACGAACCAGAAATATCCGTCATCGCCATCGCGACACCGCCGCCGGAAAGAGACTCTGCAGTCGCCAGTAGCCAGTGTTTTTTCTGCAATGCCTGGCCTGCGCGTTCAGCTAATTCACGAATAGTTTCCATGATGCGCCACTCCTTAACGAGTCATTTTTAAAAGCGCAGGGTTTCACAGCATGCGCCACAAGGCAAGTACCAGCAAGGTATAAAAGGCGGCCAAAATATCGTCCCACATCACGCCAAAGCCGCCCTTGAGATGCCGGTCAAAATAGCCAATCGGTGGTGGTTTGACCATGTCAAAAAACCGGAACAGCAAAAACGCCACGAGCTGCGTGCCAAAGCTGGCTGGCATCACAAACAACAATACCAGCCATATCGCAATAATTTCATCCCACACCATACTGCCGTGATCGGCAATGCCCAAATCACGCCCGGTCTTGCCGCATACGTAAATACCGAGGACAAATCCAGCCGCAATCAGGAGTGCCCAGATCTGCGGCGTGAACACCGCGGGCCAGCGCGTCGAAAACACATGAAAACAGAGCCAGCCAAAGAGCGTCCCCATCGTGCCGGGCATGATGCGCGCAAGACCGCTGCCAAATCCCTGCGCCACAATATGGGCTGGATGCGCCAGCATAAAACGGGCATTGGGTCGTTTGATGTGCGCGGTCTGGCCGTGCGCTAACGTGGTTGTCATGGGTTTTTAAAATGATCAAAAGAATCGGCGGCAATGGCTAAAGGCTGACCGTACTGATCCGTCACCAACAATGCCGTATCAGCCGTAATCTTGCCGATACAAGTAACGCGCGTATCAGAAGCCGCAGCCGCGGCTAGTACTGCCTGACGATTGAGCACGGGCGCGGTAAAGCACAGCTCATAATCGTCGCCGCCATTCAGTGCGAAGTGGCGTTGCAAAGACTGCGTTTGCTGCGCCAGTGCCGTGCCAACGGGCAGTGCATCGGCATCAATATGGGCGCCCACACCTGAGCGTTTCAAGACATGACCCAAGTCGCCCAGCAAACCGTCTGACACATCAATAGCGGCATGGGCAACACCCCGCAGGGCCAGCCCCAGTGCGACTCGTGGTGTAGGCTGATGCAGGTGTCGGGCTGCTGCCTCAAAGCTTTGCTGATCCACTGACAGCGTGGTGTGCAGTACGGCTAGCGCCAGCCGCGCGTCGCCCAGGGTGCCCGACACCCAGATATCGTCTCCCGGACAGGCCGCATCGCGCCTCAGCGCCAAGGCGTAGGGCACCTCGCCAAAGACCGTGATGCAAATGGCAAGCGGTCCACGCGTGGTGTCTCCCCCGATCAGCTCGGCGCTATGCTGATCTGCCAGCGCCAACAAACCGCGCGAGAATGCGGCCAGCCAGTTTTCATTAACCTCTGGCAAGGCGAGCGCAAGAGTAAAGCCAACGGGTCGCGCGCCCATGGCAGCCAGATCGGATAAATTCACCGCAAGCGATTTGTGCCCGAGCATGGCCGCATCCGCCCCGGCAAAAAAATGCCGTCCCTCGACTAACAGGTCAGTCGACACTGCGAGCTGCTGGCCAGCCGCAGGCGAAATCAGTGCGCAATCATCACCCACCCCTAGCCGTACCCGGCCAGTCGGGTCAGGTTGGCGAGTGAAATAGCGGGCGATCAGGTCGAATTCAGACAACATAAGCACGATTGTACCGAATGGATGTCTCTTGTCGGGCAACGGTGCGCGCCTTAGACTGGGGCGCGGATTGATCGGCTGGGCTGGACATTCCCGGTCTGCTAAAATCACTCCCCCTGTGTCACCGAAGCATCAAGGAAGGCCGCCCAGCATGGATTCAGAAAGCCCCCAAAAACAAGAACTGCGCCAGCAATTACGCCAGGCCGCCCTCGAGTATCACGAGTTTCCCACCCCCGGAAAAATCAGTGTCACCCCTACCAAGCAACTGACCAATCAGCGTGATCTGGCGCTGGCTTATTCGCCCGGTGTGGCTGCCGCCTGCGAAGAAATTGTGGCGGATCCAACCAATGCCTTTCGCTACACTGCCCGCGGTAACCTGGTTGCCGTCATCACCAATGGCACAGCCGTACTGGGACTGGGCAATATCGGCCCGCTAGCCGCCAAGCCCGTCATGGAAGGCAAGGGTGTCCTGTTTAAAAAGTTTGCCGGTATTGATGTCTTCGACATCGAAATCAATGAGACGGATCCCGACAAATTATGCGACATCATCGCCGCGCTTGAGCCCACCTTTGGTGGCATCAACCTCGAAGATATCAAAGCGCCCGAGTGCTTTTATATCGAGCGTAAGCTGCGTGACCGCATGAAAATACCGGTCTTTCATGACGACCAGCACGGCACCGCCATCATTGTTGGGGCTGCCATCCTGAACGGGATGAAAGTCGTCGGCAAAGATCTAAAGCATTGCAAACTCGTGGTTTCCGGCGCTGGTGCGGCCGCATTAGCCTGTCTGGACCTGATTGTTGATATTGGTTTTCCCATCGAAAATATCACCGTCACCGATCTGGCCGGCGTGGTTTATAAAGGCCGCACTGAACTGATGGACCCGGACAAAGAACGCTTTGCCCAGGATACCAGCGCACGCACCCTCGCCGACGTCATACCGGGCGCGGATATTTTCCTGGGTCTCTCGGCTGGCGGGGTCTTAAAGCCTGAGATGGTGCGCGCAATGGCGCCACGCCCGCTGGTACTGGCGCTGGCTAACCCGACCCCCGAAATCCTGCCCGAAGAAGTACGTGCCGTGCGCGACGACGCCGTTATTGCCACCGGGCGCTCCGACTACCCGAATCAGGTCAACAATGTCCTGTGCTTTCCGTATATTTTTCGGGGTGCGCTCGATTCCGGCGCCACCACCATTACCCGTGAAATGGAAATCGCCGCGGTAGAGGCCATTGCCGAACTCGCGCAGGCCGAGCAGTCTGATGTCGTCGCTACGACGTATGGCATTACCAATTTGTCGTTTGGTCCCGACTACCTGATCCCTAAGCCTTTTGACCCGCGCCTGATGATGAAAATCGCGCCGGCTGTCGCTCTCGCGGCCGAGGCTTCGGGAGTGGCGCTGCGTCCTGTTAAGGACATGGCGGCTTATCTTGATCGCTTGCAGCAGTTTGTTTATCACAGCGGCACTTTCATGAAGCCGGTCTTTGCGATTGCCAAAAAAGCGCCCGCTGCCAAAAAACGCATCGTCTTTGCCGAAGGCGAAGAAGAGCGGGTGCTGCGTGCCGTGCAAGTTGTCATCGACGAAGGCTTAGCCAAACCTATCCTGATCGGGCGTCCCGCTGTACTGACTCAGCGTATCGAAAAATATGGCCTTCGATTGCGTGCCAACGTGGACTTTGAAGTCATCAATCCCGAGCATGACGAGCGCTATCGCTCGTATTGGGAAACCTACCTGGCCATGACGCGCCGCAAGGGCATCACCGAGCAGTACGCAAGGCTGGAAATGCGTCGCCGCCATACGCTCATTGGTGCCATGGCCATCCACAAGGGTGATGCAGACGGCATGATTTGCGGTACCTACGGCGCCACCGACCTGCATCTCGATTACATTGATCAGGTGTTAGGTAAACGGGCCGGGGTCAATACCTATGCAGCGATGAACGCCTTGATTTTGCAAGATCGTCAGCTCATCATCGTCGACACGCATGTCAACGAAAACCCGACTGCCGAGCAACTGGCCGAGATCACCATCATGGCGGCCGAAGAAATGCGGCGTTTCGGTTTGCACCCGCGGGCTGCGTTATTGTCGCATTCCAATTTTGGGTCTAGCGACAGTGCCTCTGCCCAAAAAATGCGGGCGGCGCTGGCCCTGGTACGACAACATGCGCCCGAGCTTGAAGCCGATGGCGAAATGCATGGCGATGCTGCACTTGATGGCAATTTGTTAAAGAAAGCCATGCCTGACACGACGCTCAAGGGGGACGCTAATCTCCTGGTCATGCCCAATATCGATGCTGCCAATATTGCCTACAATCTCTTGAAAGTCACCGCCGGTAACGGGGTGGCGATTGGTCCGATTTTGCTGGGTTGTGCCAGACCTGTGCACATCTTGACGCCGTCGGCGACAGTGCGCCGGATTGTGAATATGACTGCCTTAGCTGTGGTGGACGCCGTCTCACAACGGTAAATCGTTTTTTCTGCGTTGAAATAAAAAGGCCGGTGCTCTGAAAGGGGTGGCGGCCTTTTTATTTTAAAGGCAGCATTTTTAAGCATAAACTTTTTGCGCGCTTCCATCGCCATGCGGGCGGTATCCATGGAAAGCATGCACTGACATTGGCGACTTTAATCCGGGGCACATTCCGGGAGCCGGATAGGCGAAGCTGGCACCCGCGCCTTTGGCAGTTCAATCACAAAGCGGGCGCCGGGCGTATGCGCGGGGTCGGAGTAAAGTGTGCCGCGGTGGTGATCCTCGATGATGTAGCGGGAGATCCAGAGACCTATCCCCATGCCATCGGGCTTATTGCCGCGCGCGAGCTCGAACAGGGAGCCTGCCAGCTCTGGCTGAATGCCCGGCCCATTTTCGGACACCGTGATTCTGACCACGTCATGCAGCGCTGTGACGTCTATGACAATGCATTTTTCGTCATGGCAGACGCTATCAAGCGAGTCGACCGCATTGTTGAGCAGATTGATCAAAACTTGTTGTACTTCCTTCTCAATGATGTCTGCATGGAGAAGTCCGGAAGATGTGCAACGCAGTGTAATCCTGTGTCCTTCGAGGCGATCACGCATGATCGCAATCGTGTGCGCGATGAGCTGGTTGATATCGTGCGTTTCCAGCTTTGCCGGGCCCTGGCGGAACAGCGAGCGCAGGTGCTCGAGAACTTTCTTTGCCCGGCCGATGTCGTCGAGCACCTCGTTGACTAGCCCATGCGTAGATCGGCCATCAATGGCAGGGGCTTGGGTCAGGTGCCGCAGCATTTCCAGTTTCAGCATCGCCGCGGTTAATGGCTGACTCATTTCGTGCGCAACGGACGCCGACAGCGCGCCGGTTGACGCAATACGGTTTGACACGATCAGCGAAGAAAGCAGCCGCTCACGTTCTTCGAGCAGCGCGACGACTTCATTTTTTTTCTCGACGGCTAACTGCTGACCTACCCACGCCCGGCGGTACAAATAGGCGCCGATGAAAAAATAGATCACGAGGTGAACGCCCAGCGTAAACCAGATCACGTACATGGTTGTCGTGCCATTGTCGGTCGCGAAATGAATGTTCGGATCGGCATAGAGAAAGCTACTAGCCACCGACGCAACGGACAACAGGACCTGTACCACGACGACGCCGGCAATGAGTTTTAGCTGCGGGTTGGGATCATGGCGGATTTTCTTGTGCAGTTCGGACAGCTCCCATGCGGATATCGCAAGGCTGGCGCTGCCAAGCAGGACCATTCTCATCTCGAAGCTGGGGTTTACCGTTCGCAAAAGCTCAATGCCCAGGCCGACTGCGAGGGCAAAGCCCGTCACGGCCGTGAGGCTGTGAGTCGCGAGTGGTGCACGCCACGAACGAAACAGTAACGCCAGGCAGCCTGCGGAAAAAATAAAAAAGATGTTGCCGACAACGGCGGATGCAGGTCCGAGAACGGGTACCGCGGCCACGCAAAATAAGGATCCGGCCCGCGCGCCGACTGACAAGAGCCAATAGCGCCGCGTGGCGGGGGAGTTTGTGCCGAGGCCCGAGACGAATGTGCTGGCAAACAGACTCGTCAGCACCAGGCCGAGGATCACGAAGAACAGTTGATTGGCCGCTTGTGTCTCAATCATCAGGAAGCACCCCAGAGGCCTAAAAATATCTGCACTGGCGCCGACATCATAGGATTATTCACCGGTCGCAAAATACGAGGGAGATGCGCATAGCGCCAGCAATGTTTCTCGCGCGGCGCGGCGTTGCGGCGCACTAATTTTCCGACTAAAAGCTTCTTTCCCGCAGAGCCACAGGCACTTTGATTTGTGCGTTCCCGCACGCCGTGATGTGCCTGCCTGCTACCCCACGGTCCAGCTCCCCGATTTGCCCCCATGCTTTTCCATTACGCGGATATCCGACATCACCATGCCGCGATCGACGGCTTTGCACATGTCATAAATCGTCAGCAGGCCGACTTGCACGGCAGTCAGCGCTTCCATCTCTACCCCCGTTTTGCCATACGTCTCCACTTGTGCATGACACAGCACGCTGGAGGCAGCCGTATCGACGCTAAACTCGACAGCCACGCGCGTTAATGCCAGAGGGTGGCAGAGCGGAATCAGATCGCTGGTGCGTTTGGCCGCCATGATGGCGGCAATGCGCGCAATACCGAGTACGTCCCCTTTTTTTGCGGTGCCAGATTCAATAATGGCAAGGGTTTCGGGCTGCATACGAATAACGCCGCTGGCCATGGCAATGCGGTGCGTCTCGGCTTTAGCGCCGACATCGACCATATGCGCCTGGCCGGTTGCATCAAAATGGGTAAGGCCGCTGTGATCAGGCGTCGTGTGCGGCAAAGGTTTGGCTGGGTTCATCGTGCAAAATTGTCGAAATGTAAGGGGGCGGGAACGAATATTGGTTGCGGGTATCATAGCACCATGAAATCGCGTTGCCTGCCCTTTGCCCTCTCGTCTTCGCTCCGTGTGCTGACCGCCGCTGTCCTGCTGTTTTCAGCACCGGCGCTCATGACGCCGGCGGACTTGCATGCACAAAATCTGCCTAATCTGGGCGGCACCGATGGCGAAGAACTCTCGCCTCAGCAAGAGCGCAAGCTGGGTGAGCAAATCATGCGCAGCATACAGCGCGAACGGGATTACCTCGATGACCCGGTCGTGATGGAGTACCTCAATAATATCGGCGCAAACCTTCTGTCGGCCACGCCGCAAGCGCGCGGTGATGCGGGTTATGACTTTCTGTTTTTTGCCGTACGCGACCCCATGCTCAATGCGTTTGCTTTGCCGGGTGGCTTTATCGGTGTGCATTCGGGGCTGGTGCTGGCCGCGCAATCCGAGTCTGAGCTCGCCTCAGTACTGGCGCATGAAATTGGCCATGTGTCGCAACGCCACATCGCCCGCATGCTGGGCAATCAGCGTCAGAGTTCGCTGCTGCCTCTGGCCGGTATCCTGCTCGCCGTGCTGGCCGCGCGCAGCAGCCCTGATCTTGCCAGTGCAGCGATGATGGGGGGCACCGGTATTGCCGTGCAGCGCCAGCTGAGTTTTACCCGCGACGCCGAGCGCGAAGCCGACCGGATCGGCCTGCAACTGTTGCGTGATGCCGGCTTTGAGGCGACAGGGATGGTGCGCTTTTTTGGGCGTTTGCAATCTGCCAGCCGCAACACCAATGATTCCGCGCCCGCGTATTTGCGTACCCATCCGATGACCACGGAGCGCATTGCCGACATTGAAGCGCGCATCCGCAACGAGCGTTATCGGCAACATGCTGATAGCCTCGACTTTTATCTCGTCAAGGCGCGTCTGCGCATGCTGCAAGACGACACGCCACAAGGCTGGCGCGACGCTGGCGTGTTTTTCAACGAGCAGCTACGCCAGGGTGCGGCACTGCCGACGCTGGCCGCACACTATGGACTCGCGCATCTCGCCTTACGTCAGGGGGATACCGTCCGGGCGGCATCCCTGCTCAAGGACGTGCAGGCCGACATGGCAAGCAACTCTGCAGTACCCACCGTGGCCGCTAGTTCCTCAGCCCTGTCGGCACTCAGCATTGAAATCAAACTGGCAGCGCGTGACCCTGCTGCAGCGCTACAAGAAGCGATTGCGGCCCGGGCAACCTACCCTTTGTCGCGCACCATCGCTATGCTCTATCCCGATTCCCTGATGGCTGCCGGCAAACTAGACGACGCGCTCGTTTTTTTGCGCGATCAGGCACAGCTCTATCGTCAGGACGGCAAAATTCAGCAGGCGCTCGCGCGCGCCTACGCAGCACAAGGCAAACAAGCCCTGCAACATATCGCGCTGGCCGAGTACTACACCCTAAGCGGCAGTTTGCCTGCCGCCCTTGAGCAATTGCGGATTGCGCGCGCAGCCAGAGATGTGTCTTTTTATGACGAGGCGATCATTGATGCACGGGAGCGCGAGCTGCAGGCGGCCTGGCGTGACCTACTGAAGGCACAGGAAAAACCACGGTAGGACGCCGGCGCAGGGCTGCTTGCTACCGACTACAACCAGCCGACTTTTTTTAGCCGTCGGTACAACAGCCCACATCCGACAACAATCCCTATCAACACCACGGGATAGCTCCATGTCCATGCCAGCTCAGGCATAAATTTAAAGTTCATGCCGTACAAACTGAACACCATAGTGGGCACGGCGAGAATGGCGCCCCAGCCGGCCAGTCTTTTTACCACCTCATTTTGGCGAATCGTAATCTGTGCCAAGGCCACTTGCATGGCGGCGTTGATCATTTCCTGCATGCGGTCGATGGCCTGATTAATGCGAGAAACATGGTCCAGAACATCGCGATAATAAATACGGCTGTCTTTGGGAATGATCTCGCTGTGAAAGCGCAGCAGGTTGGTGCATATATCAATGAGCGGAAAAGCAGCGGCTTCCAGCGTGACCAACTGATTTTTTAATGCATAAAATTTTTGTAAATTGTCAGTCCGGATGGCAGGCATAAACAGGCCGCTTTCAAAGCTTCTGAGCGCTGCCTGAAAATGATCGATGCACGGCTGATACTGGTCGACGACATAGTCAACAATGACATACAGCACATAGCCCGGCCCCTTTGCCAGCCGCTCTGGCATGCTTTCGCAGCGTGCCCGTACGCCTGCATAGCCGGTCGCGTTACCGTGACGCACAGTCACAATAAAACGGGGTCCCATAAAGATGTGGGTTTCGCCGGACTGAATCTCGCCCGACACCAGGTCTGCCGTGTGCATGACCATGAACAGGGTGTCGCCGTACTCTTCCAGCTTGGGGCGCTGGTGCGCGTTTTGGGCGTCTTCGATGGCCAGTTCGTGCAGACCAAATTCCTCTTGTATCTTGAGCAGTAAGGCCCGGTCTGGCTTAAGCAAGCCGACCCACACAAACGCATCAGCGTCGAGCAGGATCTCGCTGATATCGTCAATGGCAATCTCTGTATCTTTTTTGCCGTGACGGTATGCCGAACAATTAATAATCGCAGCATGTGCATGCATTGCAGTCATCCCGATTGAAGTGGTGAAAAGCCTCTGCGAACGAGGAGGGGGGCTTATGCGCGCGGCGTCGTTTGAAAACCGAGCTGCAGCGGCAAGTCAGCGCGCCGTATCGGGTGCACTGGGAGGAGTTTGCCGCCAACCACCAGGTGCATGTGGTCATCGGGGTGGGTGAGCCAGTCCATTAATTGGGTGTCTTCTACGACTACCCCATCGCGTCTGAGACGAGGCAGACACTGCGCCAGATCGCGGTCATCAAGCATCGCTATTTTTTCTGCATGCCGCAGTATCAGTTGGCCTTGTTCCGTCATATAAGCCTGCGTCACATCAGGGAGTGCCTGACCGTCATGCAGCACAAAGCCTGCAGCCGGATCTGTGCGCGCAATAAAAGGCGTCGCTTCCAGATCGACAAAGACGCGTTGCGGGCCATTCTGAAAAAACCAGGCGCCCTCTGCATTCGCGGCATAGTTGCGGTGAATGAAGGCGAGCAGCGCGACATGCAGGATGCGGTCACCCGGCAGCTGATGGGCCTGTGCGGCGTCGTCCCGCATGCGAAACGCGCCGCGCGCGTCCAGCGCCAGCCATCCGTAGCAGTCCGGTACATTGGGCCACTTTGCCATGGCCTGTTTAACGATGTCATCCATAGTTACGCAATCACAGATTGTGGTACGCGCAGCGCAACCTGGCCCGATAAGAACCGCACGATACGTTGCGGTAGCCAGTGTAAGCTTCCTGGCAGTCTGCCGCTGGCAAAGCCCACATGGCCGCCATGCGCGGGATAGTCGAGCGTGACGGCGGCGGATGCGTGGCGCGGCAGGTACTGCGCTGGCATAAAAGGATCGTTGCGTGCATTTAATACCAGTGTCGGTACCGTGATGGTGGTGAGCACATGGCGTGCACTGGCGCGATCCCAATAGTCATCGGTATCGCGATAGCCATGCAGCGGGGCGGTGACGACATTGTCGAATTCGTAGAGGTTACGGGCAGCCAGCATGCGGGTGCGGTCAAACAGTCCGGGAAACTGCGCCAGCTTTTGCAGGCATTTTGGTTTTAAGGTGTGCAGAAAAGCCCGGGTATACATCGTATTGATGCCACGTGACAAAGCCGCGCCGCCGGCAGCTAAATCCAGCGGGGCCGAGATGGCGCATGCGGCATCAACAAAACGGGCGTCTTCCTCTTGCTCGCCCAGCCAGCGCAGCAAGGCGTTGCCACCCAGCGAAACACCGGTGGCAAAAAAATGCGAGGCATGCTTGCGCAGCGTATGCCGGGCCAGGCGACGCATGATCCAGTTGATTTCGCTCGCGTCACCCGAATGATAAAAACGCGGCGCACGGTTGAGCTGGCCGGAGCAACCGCGAAAATGCGGTACCGCGCCCGACCAGCCCAGGCCTTCAATGGTGTGCAGCAGCGCGCGCGCATAGTGGCTGTCAGAGGAACCCTCTAGCCCATGAAACAGCACAATAAAAGGTTTACCCGGTAAGCCTTGAACGAAATCGACGTCGATAAAGTCGCCGTCCGGCGCGTCCCACCGTTCCCGATGCAGGGTGACAGGTGCTTGTCTGATGCATTTGGCCGGGTAGATGGTCTGTAAATGACCGCCGGGTAGCCAGCGCGGCGCAAGATAGTCATGCATCGCGGTGGGGCAGCGCATTAATGCAAGGTGCCCGTCGTGCCCTGCTCGTCGATGGGTTTGCCCGGTGCGATCGATGCGTGGTGCAGCACGATGCGCCAGCCATGGGGTGTCTTTAGGTAGACGTTCGTGGCCAGGATATGCGCTTCCTGGCGAGCCGAGGTGTCTGGTGGCACGCGTACTTCTTCGACCACGCTGTGTACGGCGCACATCGTGTTGTGGGTGACATGCCGGTGGCGCGGGCGAATATGCACCGGGCCGCGCTCGAAAATCATTGCCCATGATTCGCGTATGGCGGCATGGCCTTGCAGGCGGGGTGCGCCCGGGTGGATACAGGCAATTTCTTCATCGTCTGCCCACAGCGCCATCAGTGCTTCGAGATCGGCGCGCCCGATGGCATCATAAAAAGCCTGTTCGGCATCGTCGGCGCTGGCGAGCAGTTTGATCGGTTTTGGCATAAGGCTCATAAGGGAAATCCGGCACAGCAGGTCAATGCCTGCTGCGCTATTTAGTGCGCGGGGGCTACGTTGCCCGGCTTTAGCCGGTACACCGTGCTGCAATAAGGACAACGCGCTTCGCCGTTGGGGGCGAAATCCAGAAAGACGCGCGGATGATTTGACCAGACCGGCATGCCCGGGTTGGGGCAATAGGCCGGCAGGTCTGCACTATCGAGTTCCACAGGCGAGGAAGACTGCTTCATTGTGGGCTCCGTCAGGGTTGATCATCAAATCAGCGTCAGCCAGTGACGATATTGCGGCGCTTTGCCGGCAACCACATCAAAAAACATAGCTTGCAGTTTTTCGGTAATGGTGCCGCGACTGCCTTCGCCGATGACCCGCTTGTCGAGTTCACGGATTGGCGTGACTTCTGCCGCGGTACCGGTAAAGAAGGCTTCGTCCGCACAGTACATCTCGTCGCGCGTAATGCGCTTTTCGATAATCTCGATACCCATATCGCGCGCCATCGTCAGCACCGAGTCACGGGTGATGCCGTCGAGACAGCTAGCCAGGTCTGGCGTGTAGATCTTGCCGTTTTTGACGATGAAGACGTTTTCGCCGGCGCCTTCAGAGACATAGCCGTCCGTGTCGAGCAGCAGGGCTTCGTCGTAGCCGTCAGCGGTGACTTCCTGATTAGCCAAAATAGAGTTGATGTAATAGCCACTGGCCTTGGCGCGCACCATCGACACGTTGACATGGTGCCGCGTAAACGACGACGTCTTGACGCGGATGCCGCGTGCCAGGCCATCTTCACCCAGATAGGCACCCCAGGGCCATGCCGCAATCGCAATGTGGATGCTGTTATCACGCGCGGACAAGCCCATCTTTTCTGAACCTATCCACACCAGCGGACGCAGGTAGCAGGATTCCAGATTGTTGGCGCGCACCACGTTGCGTTGCGCTGTCATGATCGTTTCCATGTCATACGGCATCTTCATCTGGAAGATCTTGGCAGAGTTGAACAAGCGCTGCGTGTGCTCTTTCAGACGGAAAATCGCCGTGCCTTCGGGGGTTTTGTAAGCGCGCACGCCTTCAAAGACACCCATACCATAGTGCAGCGTATGGGTCAGCACGTGGATAGTGGCATCGCGCCAGTCGATCAGTTGGCCGTCTTTCCAGATTTTTCCGTCGCGGTCAGCCATGGACATAACAGGTTCTCCAGTAAATATTGCAAAGGCGTGATTTTAGCGGATTCGGTGGTCACAGAGGCTTGCTCGGTAGAATAATGGCTGACGAATTTACGAAGACAAGAATGCCAACTCTGGATTTGCCCTATGTCCGACACTGAAACCGCCGCCCAGGCGCGGGAAAAATCCGCCTTCTGGGACGCCCTGCGCACCAGCACCCAGACTGTGCCCGGCCTTGTTGCCTGGGGCGCGGTGACGGGCATGGCCATGACGCAATCGGGCCTGAGTAGTTGGCAAGCGCTCTTGATGACCTTTGTCGTCTATGCCGGTTCGGCGCAGCTCGCCGCTTTGCCCCTGATCGCCGCGGGTGCGCCGGTCTGGATGATTTTTTTCACCGCGCTGATGGTGAATCTGCGCTTCGTTATTTTTGGGGCTGTCATCGGCCCGCATTTTTCGCACCTGCCCTGGTTCAAACGCATCTGGTGGGGCTATTTTAATGCCGATGTCGTGATGGCTTTTTTTCCGCAGCGCTTTCCCGAAAATACGCCGGGCAAAACGGTTGGCAAGGTGGGCTACTTTAGTGGCCTGGCTGTGCCCAACTGGCTGGGTTGGCAATCAGGCAGCGTAGCCGGCATTTTGCTGGCGAGTCAGATACCGCCGGGCTGGGGTATTGGTTTCGCCGGCACCCTGGCGCTTTTGGCCATTACCGTGCCACTCGTCGTCAATCGCGGCGCGCTGGCTGGCGTACTGGTCGCAGGGGCGACCGCTGTGCTGGCGCACCATTTGCCGTTTCGTTTAGGTCTGCTGCTGGCCATGGTGCTTGGCATTACTGCCGCGATGGCGGTTGACCGGTTTGGCGCAGGCACGTCACCCCGTCGCACTTCTTGAGAGGGTGTCAATGAGTACCTTGGATTATCTGATCTTGATTGCGCTGCTGACCGCGGCCACGGTGGTGACCCGCAGTTTCTTTTTTTTAATCGGCGGCGCCAGCAAGATGCCCATCTGGCTGCAGCATGCGTTGCGCTATGCGCCGGCCACGGCATTAGCTGCCATTCTTGCGCCGGACTTGCTGCTCTCCGGTGACACGCTGGCCGTGCCGTGGACGAACCCCAAGCTCCTGGCCGCGATTGCCGCAGCACTGTTTTTTTTGCGCACCCGGCATTTGCTCGGCACGATTGTCATGGGCATGTTCTGCTTTACCCTGCTGCGCCTGCTGCTGGCGGCATAGACAAGTCAGATGCCGGTCTGGCAACGCTTTTGCCCGCGGGGCAGCGGTGTGCGCTGAGTTAAAATAGCGGCTCTCTGAAAAACCGCCGGGGCCTCATTATGCAATTGAACCGACTCAGCGATCTCATCGGGCAAAACAAACTGCAAGGTAAGCGCGTATTTATTCGCGCCGACCTCAACGTACCGCGGGATGACTCTGGCCATATCACCGAAGACACCCGCATTCGCGCCTCCGTACCCGCGATCAAAGCGGCGCTGGCAGCAGGCGCTGCTGTGATGGTGACTTCGCATCTGGGCCGCCCGGTCGAAGGCCAATGCAAGCCCGAAGATTCCCTCGCGCCCGTTGCCGGGCGTTTGTCCCAATTGCTCGGCATGCCCGTGCCGCTCCGGCAAAACTGGGTCGATGGCGTTGAGGTCGCACCCGGTGCGGTGGTGTTGCTAGAGAATTGCCGCGTCAACCCCGGCGAGAAAAAAAACAGTGACGAACTCGCCCGCAAAATGGCAACCCTGTGCGACATCTATGTCAATGATGCCTTTGGCACGGCGCATCGCGCCGAGGCGACCACCCACGGCATCGCAAAATACGCGCCCCTTGTCTGCGCTGGCCCACTGCTCGCCGCCGAACTTGATGCGCTTGGTAAAGCGCTCGGTCAACCCGCCCGTCCGCTGGCGGCGATTGTCGCCGGCGCCAAGGTCTCAACCAAGCTCACCATCCTCACCTCGCTCGCTGACAAAGTCGACCGCCTGATCGTCGGTGGCGGCATTGCCAACACCTTCATGCTGGCCGCCGGTCTCAACATCGGTAAATCACTGGCCGAGCCCGATCTGGTCGGACAGGCGCGCGACATCATCGCCCTGATGGCCAGTCGCGGGGCGACGGTACCGTTGCCGGTTGACGTCGTCTGTGCCAAAGAATTTTCGGCCACGGCAGCTGCCACGGTCAAAGACGTCAAAGACGTGGCTGACGATGACATGATCTTGGATATCGGTCCGCACACGGCCGCCATGCTGGCGGCGCAACTACGTGACGCCGGCACCATTGTCTGGAACGGCCCGGTCGGCGTGTTTGAATTTGATCAGTTTGGTCATGGCACCAAAACGCTGGCGGCGGCGATTGCCGCGTCCAGTGGTTTTTCGATTGCCGGTGGTGGCGACACGCTCGCTGCCATCGCCAAATACGATATCGCCGACAAGGTGAATTACATCTCGACCGGCGGCGGCGC
>Ga0105050_10004076_pt1 | contig 19658 bp, 23 predicted proteins | sample FRY01_FD_78088 | JGI IMG/M metagenome (GOLD analysis project Ga0105050, IMG submission 78088) | Freshwater microbial communities from Lake Fryxell liftoff mats and glacier meltwater in Antarctica - FRY-01 | ecosystem: Environmental > Aquatic > Freshwater > Ice > Glacier meltwater ...
AATCCCCACCCCTTGTGGGGGGTACTTCAAAGATATTGTTACGGTAGAAGGTTTTAAGAGAGTTTTTACTCAATAAGATAACATATATTTTTTAGGATACTTTTAATATGGCATTAACACTAATTACGCAAGAATTATTCGAAAACGTTGGAGTTATAAACTCAGGAAGCTTGGGTAACTTTAGCGAGATTCAGTACGGCACTTGGTACAAACGAGCAGTGGGACCAAAAACATCTGCTATTTCTTTACCTGAGGGCTGGTCTGCCGACAACCATCATATCGCTGGTGCTGAGCTAAATGGATTCGAAGGAAAATTTTATATTCCTTCTGGTGCTGCACAATCAAAAGGATTTATTTTTGATTGGTGGTTCATTAAAGATAAAAATTCAGCGACTATCTCTGGGCATTATCATAAAATTCATAAACTATATACTGGTAGCTATACATCTGTATTTAATCTCGGCGAAAGAGAAAGCGGTAAATTAATATCAAAACCTTCTACCGCGTATTCAGCGACATCTGCTGCTGTTGTTAACGGGCTTAATCAATGGTACGGAATCGGTTTAGCTTGGGAAATATTAACAACAAATACCTATAGAATAGTAATATATGTTAAAGAAATTGGTTCTGCGATGACTGTAGTATACGATTCTTCTACGGATTTATCGTCCACCCCTGCAACCGATTACCTATATAATAATATACAAACTAGCAAATTTACTGCTATTGAAATAGCGAATAGCCAACAAGGAAGTTTTTATGAATGGAACAGTAGATGCGGTGGAATATCACTTTATTCATTTACGGGAAATATAGATGAAATAGAATATGATTCTAACCTAATAGAACCTCCAACTACTCCGAATAATTGGTATTTAGATACTGTAAATGGAGATGACAACAATACAGGGCTTGCTGGCTCTCCTTGGAAAACCGCTCAAAAACTTCAAGACGAGATGCAATTCTCCGGGATAATTTCAACAAACGATGGGTACGATAATGGAGATACTGTTTATATAACATCTTCTGAAGCAAACCAGCTAGACATTAGTGCGACAACAAGGACTTTAACCGTAGCACCAGGAACAAGAGATGATTCTTTTACAGTAGATAGTAGCGGGATAAACATAGAACCTGCTTCTGGATTAAATTATATATATGTTAAAGCGTCTGTTACACTAGATACAGGAGATATGTCTCAGACTGACGTTGGAACTTATCCAAATGTCTGGCAGACAACAGATACGGATAGATATGCTGTTTTGTGGGAAGATAATAAATGGATGACACACCTTAGCAGGAATAGCTACGCTGACGATGCTGCTTTATTAGCAGCAATGAATACTACTCCAGGCTCTTTCTGGAACAACAATGGAAGCGGTAATCCATATTCTGGCGTTTTGTATTTTCATCCATTTGGAAGCACTGATCCTACGGCAGACGGAAAAACATACGAAAGATCACATACAGCAAAAAATAATGGAGTTAGATTAAATGGAGCTATAGATATCGGTGCAGCGGATATTCATATTAAAGGAATATACATAAAAAGAACAACTCAAAGAGAATATACTAATGGAGATGTTGGAACTCAAGGATACGGAATTCAGCTTCCGGTTAATTCTAGTGGGGATAATCTTATTGAAAATTGTTTTATATCTCATTATGGAGGACACGCATGTGGTGCTGTAAGTAGTAGCACAACAATTGGAACATCTATTTTTAGAGACATTATTGCCGAACAAGGCCCGCCTGATCCTATATCTAGTTTTAACCCATTTGTCTCGTTTTCAGCGACACCTACAAGCGGAAATAATTATCGATTTACTCACTATTGGATAAGGTGTACTTACAATGCTAGGAATATAGGAGTTATTGGGTCGGCAGATGGTGCTACGATAAAATCCTACGATGCATTTTTACAGCACGGCAAAAATGCATGGAAAGATATTTATATTCAAAATTGTGATTTTTCTTCTGGAAAAATAAATACATCTCCCAATGTAGAAAATGGAGTACATATAACGGATACAAAAATGCGGTCTAGCGCTATTGCCAAAGGAGATTACAATAGATGTGAAACAACTCAGGGAGGAATCGGAGGGTCATGGGATGACAATAATATAGTTGTTAGAAACTGTAAAATAATTCACGATGGAACATTAACAACAGATGCCAATAATCGAATAGCCGGTTATTTTGATATGCAATATTGTACAATAGATTTCAGTGGATCAAACAGTACAGGAACATCATACTCAGATACTCCTGCTTTGTTCTTTGTCCATAGCAATAATAATTTAGATACTTTAATTTTTAAAAACAATATAGTAAAATTTCCCTCTTCTTCCAATTTTGCTTTGTTTAAATTTCTTCATTCAAGTGACACATTAGATATAGATAATAATATTTATTATCAAATTAATAATGCATTTGTAGCAGATTTCGATGCAACTGGTGTATCTAACAATAAAACCTGGATTCAATGGCAAGCATTAGGGTATGATACTGATTCGTTACATACTGATCCAAAAATTGCTTCAGATTATACTTTATTAGATAATTCTCCTGCTATTGGGAGAGGCGATAAAGATTATAATGTAACCGATTTAACCGGCAAAACATTTGACGTAAGAGACGATATCGGTGCTTTTGAATTTTTTCCATTTGTAGTAATAACTACAGCATTGCAAACACAAAATTTGGGTAGCAATAATATCGCAGTTAAAACAGCAACAGACGGTAGATTGATATTCTCTGTGTCTTTGCCTTCCGTTGAAGGATCAATTTGGTCTCAGGTAGATGAGAAAATTTTTATTGGAGGTATTCCTATATCATTAGCTTTTAATGGTAGCGTATATGCTATTATGGTGATTTTTGAGACTGGAGTAGAATCAAGTTTAGCTTCGTTTGTTGAGTTTGGAGGAAAATTTGCTCTTGGAGTTGAAAATAATGGATATGTACTAAAGGTTGATGCTGAAAGTCCAAATCCAATCGCAGAGACCTCAACAACATGGAGAGGAATGCCATTAGGATTAACTTCTGACAACAAAATGATTATGGTAGAAAGAAATAATTTTTCAGGCGAATATGGAGTGGCTATGCTTGGCGGTATGCCCCTTAGAGTAAAGCGGATTGGCAACGATTGGTATTTAAGTGTCTATTGATCTAATTTGTTTTTGCTTGCAAAAATAGTCACGATTAAATTTTCTTAAAGGAAGATTTGACAAGACGGCAAATATAGATATAATTGACTATTATGAAAAGCGAAAATTTACAGCTCAGTCTATTTTGTTTGTGTCTGCAACAAATCAGGGGCAATACTGTTATGGACTGAGCCAAATCGCTCAAAACTGCCCCCGGAAGCCTCCGCTGAGTCCATAACGATTCGCGGGGGTTTTTTATTGACTTGACTTGGAGTAAAGATACGCATTTGATGAATTAGAAAACGGTTGGTGAGTGTATAGAGTGTTTACATTGAAGAGGCCATTTAGCTCAGCCTGGTAGAGCGTCGCGTTGAAGGTGCGAGCGTCCCCGGTTCAAATCCGGGAGTGGCCATTGAAAAAGGATTACAGTATGATTTCACACACGATTAACAAGAACGAAACGATTGGCAAATTGTGGGGAAAATCTGGAGGACAACTTGAATATGTTTCTCAAAGAATTGAATATAGAACAGGAAGCGACGGTCACGTTTCTTGGGTTATGGTAATTAGGTTTACGGATCATGACCATGAGTTTTACGATGGATATGAACAGTTTCCGCCGTTTGAAGGAATGATTAAAAACAAGTATTATGAAATTGAATTTCCGCTCAATTAGCCACGAAAGGAGTTTCATGGTAGTTAAGTCTAAAAAATCGAAGAAGGTCGTCAAAAAGCGCAAAATTATTGTGAGGGAAATTAAATCAAAGATTAAAAATAACAAAAAAGCGACTGATGTTAATGGACTTTTTTTAGAGAAATATGATTTGGTTAGCTTTATTCGTCAGTCGATTTTACAAAATTTCATTGTGTTGGATATTAAATTTGACTGGGATACTTGGTTTGTTAAAATTCGTCATGCATTAGTTACAGGAGATAGTCCACAATGGGTTCCGGCGGATACGATAAGAAAGATAGGTCGAGCAAAGCTTAAGAATTAAATATATGGCCGTGTGGTTGAGTGGACTAAAACATCTGCCTGCAAAGCAGATTTCCGAAAGGAAGAACGCAGGTTCGAATCCTGCCACGGTCTTTTAGGTATTGGAAAAAATGTTTTTAAAAAGAAATACAGCCCTGTACACTAATGGTAGGTGAACGGTCTTTGAAGCCGTGGGTGCAAGTTCGACTCTTGCTGGGGCTATTTTGGTTAATTTTGTGGGTGTGATGAAATCGGCAGACATAAGAGATTTAAAATCTCTTGCTCGTAAAGGGCGTGGGGGTTCGAATCCCCCCATCCACATTAAAAGTATTGATTTGTTCTTTGATAGTTAAATAACTGTTTTGGTTGTTGGCTTAGAAGCAGCCATCATTAATGAGTGATCGAGGTAGCTGGACTGTCTCCATCTAGTCACCAAAAAAACGTTTACAACGATAATTGCATTTTGTTATCGTCGATATTTTTGGGTAGACCGTCATCTTAAAACTATATTATGAAAGGTTGAAAAATTGCGAATCCTTAGATACGGTAGTGAGACGATACCTTTAGTAAGAGAATTCATCGCTTAGGAGTTCTGTATAGGACTAACCTGAATTCGAAACAGGTTTGCGTGAGATAGATTCCCGCTAACCGTTGGAGGATCAAACAATGCCAAGTAAACGAGTCAGTAGTTTTTTAGCGTAATAGCACGCCAAAACAATTATACCAGAGTGCTGGAATTGGATTACAGGCTGGTCTCAAAAACCAGTGAGAGTAAAATCTCATGCGGGTTCGAATCCCGCCTCTGGTATTAAAAACTAGGGAGTAGTTCCATACACGACGCTGTAAACGTCGCGTCATTAAAGATGTATGGTGGATGACGAGGTGGTTCAATTCCACCTACTCCCATTGTATTGAACGCCCTGTGGCGGAATTGGTAGACGTGCCACCCCGTAAAGGTGGTGGATAAATAGTGCTATTATTATATAATAGTAAACTATGCTTGTTGGTACGGAGTACCCTGTATAGGGTAGACAATAAAATTTGTTGTTTGCGTGGGATAGTTCCCCGTCCGGAAAACTAGTAAAGTCCAATTGTAGGTTCGAGTCCTACTGGGGCGATTGAAAAAGGTTAATTTTAGTTATGCTCGTAGTGTAATTGACAGCATTAAACACTTTAAAAAGGAATAAATATGGCACACATAATTTCTGAACCCTGTATTAATACCAAAGACACTGCTTGTGTAAACGTTTGTCCTGTAGATTGCATCCATCCAACTAAAGATGAACCTGGATTCGAAACAGCAGAAATGCTTTACATTGACCCTGACACATGTATTGATTGCGGATTGTGTGTTGATGAATGTCCGGTAAAAGCTATTTTTACAGAAGATGATCTTCCGGTAGAGTGGAAAGAATATGTAGAAAAGAATGCAGCATTTTACAGGTAACGCCCGTGTATCCCAATTGGCAGAGGACGCCGCCTTAGAAGCGGTGTGTTGTAGGTTCAAATCCTTCCGCGGGTATTGTGAAAGAAAAATCAAAAAAGAAATGTCATAAATGCAGCAAACCCCTAACAGATAATTCTGCAATGTGTCCTGATTGTCTGATGAAACAAACAGAAAAAACATTCACACTTCGCTTCATTACAAGTGCCGAGGACCGGCACCTAACAATGGAGCAAAGTCATGAAACGAGCAATTCGCAGACACCACAAACGTCGCATGAAGCGTCGAGCTATATCTTTCTATCCAGATGATCCCAAAGCATATCAATTAGCAGATTATATCGCTCACTGTTCTCAATATTGTTGTGGCAATCCAAGAAAGTGGTTCAAGGAAAGAACTATATCTGAGATCAAGAACGACATAATATATTTTGAAGAAATTGATTTATTGGATATCTCAAATGGATAGATTAAAAATACAATATAAAGAATTTACTCTTAACCCCTTAATTGGCAAAAAAGTTATTTGTAGGAGCAAGAAGAATGAACCGTTTTTTGTTGCAATTCTAAAAACACTAGATAATTCATGTCAATTTGTTCCGGTTGTTGAGATCGACAAGAAACTTATTTGGCACCAGGGATTAATAATTCTCTGGTCTCAGTATATAGAGAATTATCTTATCACATTGGACTATCAGAAACAATGGGATTATCTTTACGGTTTTATAGAAGCGGCCAAACTGATGAATAAATAAAAATGATTGTAGTTGAAAATGAAAAGACTGGCGAATTAGTGTTAATATGTTGGTGCTCTCCGGCGTCTTGTCATGGGGATATTCTAAAAGATATTATCGAAAACTGGAATACAAAACCTTGGCTTGAATGGTAATCGTATTCTTTAAAACAAATTGCGTAAAATATACCATGCAAACATTCCTGCCTTTTGCTAATTTTAACATGTCAGCTCGTTGTCTTGATCGTTTACGACTTGGAAAACAGCGAATAGAATGTCGTCAAATACTAAATACGCTACAACATGGTTCCGGGTGGTCTAATCATCCTGCCATTAAGATGTGGATGGGTTGTGAAAATGCATTAGTTCTTTATGGTCTATTTATCTGCGATGAGTGGATACGGAGAGGATATGTAGATTCTCAGCGTTCGATAATCTTTTCTTTCAAAAAAAATAAACCTATTATAATTCCTGATTGGCTTGGCTGTAAAAAGTTTCACGCTTCTCATCGTTCGAATTTGTTACGAAAATTTCCAGAGCATTATACTAAATTTGGATGGAAAGAAAATTCATTTGAGTCGTATTTTTGGCCAGTATAAAATAAAGGAATATCGTATAAATAAAACAATACGAACTTATGTTAGCGGCTACATTTAAAACAGCAAAAACTATTGTTCAGTCGGTTATTGTTACCGCTATTGTTGCAGCATTAGGTTGGTTTGCGTCTCTTATTATAAGTAACGACAAAAAGATAGAAAATATCATAACTACAATAGACGATAGAAAACTATAAAACCAAAGAGAGCTAATAAATGAAAGCGCTCAATGGAATCGTATTCAAGAAATAGACAAAAGCAATCAGGAGATGGGGGCACAGATTAGAGTACTGAGTATCATAACTGAACAAATACTACTTCCATCTGTTATTCAGAAAAGCTTGAAAAATCAAGAATTTAACATAAATCCCTCTAATGAAGATATTGCGAAACAAATGGAAGAAGCTATAAAGAATCTTGAAGAATCTCAGATCAAAAGAGAGACAGACACCAAAGAATATCAAAATAAAGAAGTAGAAAGGTGGCAAATGCAACAAAGTCTACCTTCTGCTAAGTAAGAGTTTGCTTTTTCTTTAAATACTGCTATAATAAAACATTACACCTATCTGTTCGAAGAAATTGAGATAGTTTGTGTTTATAGTTGCATATTTTTAGTGAGAAAGGAATCTAAAGATACACAATAGACAAATATCGTCGAATACAAAAACAGTGGAGATTGAATTGAATAATTTAGATATGGAGAAAATAATAAATAACGCACACGAAGTGTTATCTTATTATGGGATTGATTGGTCTCAGTATGACAACGGGCATATTTACATTAAAAGAAATCGAGCCTGGGTTTATTGGGATCATAAGATAAACAATGTTCGTATCGAACTCCCTAATATTCAATGGAATAACGAAATACACATTATCACTCACGATCCAGCAGAATTACATCGAAATGGAAAACATATCGCTTTAGCAGATCGTATTTTCGAAGATAAAAATGCAACAAAAAAGATAAAAATGCAACAAAACAAGTAACTACAATATGTCTTGAATAATGTTGATAGTTAATCTTGAATGGGGTATGATTTCCAAAACCCGAAACCGCAAAAGATCATGTCATGGCTATCCAAAATAGTGCGATCCTTGGAAGAAGTGTAAAGTACAAAAAATTACAAGATAAAGCTTGGCTTTATCGAGAATATATTGTTAATCAACGACTTCAAGGAGATCTTGCCGAAGAGGTTGGATGCACTAGAGAAAGAGTAAGACAGTCGCTTATAGAAGCTAAAATAGAACCACACAAACCAGAGCTTCAACGAAATATAATGCGTCGTAGGGTTTTGAAACAAAGATCACCACTACTTTCAGACGAACAATGGCTGAAAAAAAAGTACGTTGAACAAAAAAGAAGTATCAATGTTATTGCTCAAGAGATAGGAGCAACAAATCATATAGTGAAACTTGCCATACAGAACGTTGGTATTAAAATCAGAAGTCACGGTGAAGCTCATCGGGCATCTCAGCAGATTCGCAAAAACCATATCCCTCAACTTTTCGATAAAAAATGGCTACACAAACATTATGTAGACCAAGAGATGAGCATGTCTGCTATCGGAGATCTTTTGGGTATAAGAACCAAGAACCCGGCAGCAAGAGTTCTGAGGGCTATTCAGAGGGTCGGGATTAGAACACGTCGTCGTGGACCTAAGAAAAAATAATCCAAGAATAAGGAGATTTGGTTATGGGTTTTAATTTTACCAATTTTGAACAATATGTGACAGCCTGTCACATATTGGCAGAACGCAATTTGAAATTTCTCGCCGATCCTAAAGGTTTGTTTATTTATATCTTTGATTTATTATGTCAACCTGAAAAAATAATAGACTACGACTTGCACATCGACCACAAAAGAGATACAATTGAGGATAATCGTAAGGGTCTAACTATGAAAGGAGTCCAAAATGACTCGAACCCCTACAAAGGATAGTACCGACACTATTCTAGAACAAGCCAATAGGATCAAGTTGGCAGCAAGAGAGGCGATGAGTGCAAGTTTAGAGGTAGCTAAATTGCTGAGTCGCCGTATTCAACTCATGTCAGAGATAGATCAGATTGACTCTGACATCGGTTTGATCGCAAGATCAACCACAGGATCGACAATGAGCGATTCTTCTCCCAAGAGGCGACGAAGAAACGGTAATATTTCTTCTCCTCTTGCAGATGCAGCAGAAAAGGTTTTAAGGGAAAAGGGGGTACCGATGTCAGCTCCGCAAATCGTTAATGTTTACGATTACAGCGGTAAATCAGTTGATCCACGTGGAACACTTTTCCAGACACTCAGACAAAGCAAACGCTTTGTTCGAGTCACAAAAGGCAAACATAAGAGAAATGTTTTGTGGAGACTCTCTGAGCGAGGCAAACACTAAAAAGGTTCATTCTATCTTTCTGTTGAATAGAAGGAAATGAACTGGTATTGTCGTCTCAAAAAAGTCGCCAAACAATGTATTAACTGCAAACGTAAAGACCATAGAGATCGTATGGTTGAACCGTTTGTTAGATCATTACCTTACGGCACTACTAAAAAGCCGAAAAAAGACGACCAGTAATGGTCGTCTTTTTTTATATAAAAAAGGGAATCTCTTTCAAATATAGCAAGTGTAATAATATTTGTCATTAGAGGGATTCACTATGTTTAACCTAAAGCGGCTTAAGATCGCTGATCTGACCCCAGATTTGAATCAGCAATCTATCGATCCTTTACAGCAGATTCCAGTTAAACAAACTCCATTAGAACAAACTCCATTAGAGCAAAATACACCAATACAGCCTCAAATACCAGAAGTTGCTACTGATTCTTCTGTTCCTAAAGGAACTATTAGTTTTTCTGTTGCTCCATGGACGAGTCCACGATCTAAAAAAGAATGGTATTTTATTGCTATTCCTCTTGATGACATAAATAACGAAGAAGCTAAAGCGGAAGTTATTCGAGTTCTAAGTCCTCATGGTTGGAAACCGAAAGAATTTAAAGGATCACAACAGCTTTCAATTGGTTATCAGGGACTTGAAACAATTCCCCTCGAAATTATTGATCGATCAATATCTTTTGCTAATGCTCTTGCTAAAAAATACAATCTTAAAGCAGATGTTTCTAAACTAGAAAATCTCAAATTATCTATTTCAGGAGAAGAAGCTCCACCTTCTTCTAATAAAACAAACGATCCGGAAGGTAGAGAAAGCACTCCTAAAGAGAATGCAGACCTTATGAATCAATTGTTAGGATTAGAAGGTAAAGAAGGCGAAGCAGAAGCAGACGAATTGATTACTGAACGTTTCCAGAAAATTATGGAACAGTTCATTGGAAATTTTGGCGAACTTGATTCAGGACTAGCTAGACGATTAATTTCAAGAGGAGCTGAATGGAGTTACTCTTTAAGAAATAAATTGCTGATATTAATACAAACTAGAGGTAATCCTGGTGGCATGGTCGGTGGTAAGGGTAATATGTGGAACGATATTTTAGGTTGGCGATTAAAGAAAGCTGGCGATCCGGATTTTAAACCTGAAGATAATCCATTTCCAATCGGTATTCTTGGTGCTGAATTTGACATAATAAATCTTGGAACCAAACCAGCAGCGGCAGCGGCAGCTTATTTGAAACAAACACCAATAAAAGATCCATTCGATAAAGTGTCCATTGATGGTTCTAAAAATAGATCACAATTACTTGCTGGTATTGAGGCATTTATTGCGAACAACACGTCAGACCCTAGTAATGCATCCGAGTTATCTTCTAATGTAGAAAGATATCTCTACCGAATGTTGAACGAAAAGAGATTTATGACTCTTGATGAATTGATAGTTAAGGCAGAAACCGACGCCAACGGTAAGGGAGCGACTATTACTGGTCAATTTTCTAGATTTGAAGGAATGTCAGTTTACGCAGAAAAACATATGACACCATTGAGGGATGAACCTGGTAATCCTGAGTTCACTAAGTGGAATAAAAGATTTGGTCAAGACTCTAAATACAAACGAAAACAATACGAACCTCTTAGGGACGAAGAATGGATGCCAGACAATAATCAGCCTGACGAAAAAGCTAGCCAAGAAATTACTGCTATGGAAAAATTTATCACGGACAATGGTATTAATCTAGAAAATAAAGAACTTGGTGGAGCTGGTGGGTATTCTGCTGGAGACCAAATCGTTATCGAAGAAAAGTCTCAAGGTGTTCGTAGATTAAGTACTCTTATTCATGAATGTGCTCATGAATTACTAAATCATGTTAAACGACGTAAATCCGGGGAAAATCTATCAAGAGAACAGGTTGAGAATGAAGCAGAATCAACTGCTGCTTTAATAATGTCTATGTTGGGTTATCCTGTTCATACATCTAAAGTTTATCTATTTATGCATCTTGGAAGAGAAGCTTCTAAGAAAATAGAGGAAAGCCAGAAAATAGCTCTAGATACAGCGAAGAAAATTTTCGATGGTATGGTTAAGAATTTGCGTGAACTAAAATCCAATAGACAGCCGACAAATACAATAGAGCCGCAGGCAGGATTGATTGAATATTTCAACATAAAAACTGCTGCCTGATTCATTGTGTCGAGCCCAGCTGAACATGTAGATTAAAATAAGGATGTATAATGAAGAATCATCTTACTGATTTAGCAAATAGGACAAATAAAAAACTTAATCCTTATCCAGAAGATTGGGATTTACATGTACTTCATACTTATTTCTTTTATTTCGATCATATAGAATTACCACAAATAGAATATTTCGCAGCTTCACCAAATATAGAAATGTTTATTGGTCCTGCCAATATTATGCCTGATATATTTAGAATAATTCTTTTTACTTTTTTTAAGTGTGATGAAAAAATCTACATATCTGTTCACAAACAAACAGATAAGTTTATTTCAGGTTCAGTTTACTGTGTAATGAAAGTAATAAAAATTGAAGATATGGCAGAACAATTCGAAATAGACGAAAATGAAGATGTGATATCTTTTAATCATAGCTTAATGGTCGTTCGAGAGATAGGAACATTTATCAAAGACACTCCATATGAATGTGCTCAAAAAATAGAAGAAGACATTAAAGAAGACTACTGGAGAAACAACGGAGGCAATGGAGGAAAGGAAGAAAATAATCTTAATCCTTCGAGTCCTTCTCCTGTTGGATTGAAGGATTTGATATCAAGCGAATATTCTTAATAATTTTATCTAATTTTGCTTTTAATTCTGGTTTTTTTTCAAATAATCTTTTAACAGACTCCGATTTTCTATTTTGCCATTCTTTTTTGTATTCTTCCGAATCAAGTCTATCAAGCAGACATAACTGTATTACAATACAGGCTTCTGCTTTTTCTGAAAAATCAGGACAAGAATTATATTTAATTGATCCATCTTTATTTGTCTTTAAATAGTTTGTTATCTGTTGTTGTTTTTCTGCTGTCACAAAAGATGAAATATTTAGTCCGGTGTTTTTAAATAAATCATTAGCAACAATACCAGAAAGTATACAAATATCTGATATATGATGTCTTCTTAATTTTTGAGGGTTTTGTTTAATATCTTCCCAAGTAGTTTTATCTATGAAAGGATCAAAAATAGAGATATCAAAATCTATTTCAATTATTTTACGAGAAATCTCTTCTATGAGTTTTTGTCTCATATTTTCAATATTATCATAGTTTTCACTAATAGCTTGGTCAATAAGAATATCTAGTATATTACTATTCATTACCATCTCCTTAATTAAGAAAATTATCACATATCAAAAATATTATATTACAATAAAAATAATTAAAACATTCTAAACAATTTTAGACAGATCGATTATCTTTTTAAAAATTGAACTACCCCTACCATTCACCCGGTAACAAAGAAACTTTCTTCATTGTTTTTCTTCTTCTCAATCCCCCCTTTGGGTGACCTGATGCTCTACTCTGTAATACCTTCTTTGAATATCATAGAACTTGAAAATATTAAATTTTATAAGTTTGCAAAAATTAAGAAATTTTTGCTAGCGGCACCGACAGTAATCGGTGCCGGCTAATTTTTTCATAATATTTTTTTAGTTGTGCAAATTACAATTTCTCTATAGGTTTACTAAATTAATTAAATATATATAATTTTCTAAAATTCAAATGTTGCTTGACAGCCGGGTGTGGGGTCAGGATTTTGGGCAAAAAAAATAAAAGAAACCAGCGATTTTGCCTCTTTCTTCGCTGTTCGCAGTCAAACGGGTACGATGAACGCCCCCATAGCATTGCCATACCCAAGATAATTACATCGCTTCCTGGGCTAGGACTAGACGTGACCGGAGATTTCGACTCCTTTCTTATACTCAGGACACCCGTAAGACGCTAGGCTTCTAATTGTCACCTACCTTATCGGCAGATTCCGCGCAACTATAACAGCACGTAGCTACACTAATTAAAAGCTTTTTTAATAGAATTTAGTTTTCAATGATATGTCGTCGGAATAATCTCTAGGACTAGGCTTTGGCGGTAAGTCTTGAGGACAGAATGGTGTAGATTTTGGGTAGAATTTTAATCTGTGAATTAACGAATTACGCCATTTCCATATAGAATTAAAATTTTTCCATTTGCCATCAGGATAAAAATAGTCATCAGTTAGATTTTCTATAAGATCACATTTTAGTCGCTCTATTACGCGTCGTTTAGGAGGACAAATGGGTTCTATTAGATATTCTTCATCACATGGACTATAACAGATGCGAGAATACAATAAATCATTTATATTAGAGTCACTTAACTGATTTGTAGTTACATGACAAAGAGATAGAAGACTTACACTAAATATACTTGGAGATACCATATATTTGATTATACGCTTTTAATAGCAATCCTTTAATTTATTATGCTATTCTATTTACGAAGCCAAAAAGATTTATAACGCTTCCCGTTCCTGCGTAAGCCTTTACGGTAGAAGCTGTTCCGGCACCATCTCCTGATAACATCCAACCTGGAACAACAAGTACTGTTTTATTAGCTACTATTGATAATACAGTATTGTTACTTGTTCCGTCCCATTCTAAAGTAAGATTAACCGCAGAAGCGCTATTATTTGACGCATAAAGCCATATTTCATCAAAAATAACAGCAGATGTTCCTGTCGTATGAGATATAACACTAGCGCCGGTAGTTGTACCTGTCACGAGAAGCCCTTTACCTGATTTACTACTTTGAACCGATCCAGTTAGCGCTATTTTTGTAAACGTTGCCATAATTAATCCTTAGTGTTATATTAAAATTACGAAAAAACCTGTCCAGCTAAAATTAAATTTGAGTTATCCACATTTGCGGATATTGTCGGTGCTCCAGATACTCCATCTCCATTTGTTACCGTAAGAACACCAGAAGAACCGGCAGCTATGGTTCGTTTAGAGAAAGAACTAGCTCCTGTTTGAGCTACCATTCCTGTTCCGGTACCCATATCTGATAATCCAGTTACTAGAGCATCTATATTTAATACGCCAGTAGTTGTTGTGTTTTTAACAATTCCTGTTGTAAGTGATCCTAAAAATTGAGCTGCGGATAATCCGGTGTCCGTTGTTCCCTGAACAATAAATTTATTTGCGAAAGCAACATCTCCAGAACCATCCACACTATTGCCAGCTAAATTTCGAGCACTAACCCAGGCTGATGCTGTTGATGCATTGCCTGTAAGAGCTGCCGTTATAGTTCCTGCTGTAAAATTTCCAGAGCCATCTCTAGCAACAATAGCACTAGATGTATTTGCATCCGTTGCGGTTGTTGCTGAGTTGGATACTTTCCCTGCCGTGCCTATTGTTGCTAGTTTTGTATCAACAATTCCTGCGGAAGCATTAATATCGTCGTTAATAATAACACCAGAAGCAATAGTCGCAGCAAAGCTTCCTGTACCTGATCCAGTAACATCTCCAGTTAAAGTTATTGTTTGATCGCCGGTATTTGAGCCTGACAGATTACTACCAGAAATAGCGCCAGCGACCGTTAATGCATCTGTCGTTTTGTTGTAAGTTAATCCGGCATCTCCAGCGGGATTATCGGTTCCATCAAAAAATACAACTTGAGTATCTGTGCCTACAATAACTCCACCAGCCGTCGCCCACGAAGTGCCTCCATTACCATCTGTTTGTAGGAACTCTCCGTTAACGCCATTATTGCCGGGTAACGCTAATCCGCTATCCGCTATTTGCCCGTCTGCTGTTATTTTAGCAAGATTTCCCGGATTAATATAGACAGGATCGAGCTTGTCTATTTTTGTGTCTAGATCATCAATTGTAGCGACATCATTAATATTTAGATTGCTATCTTGAACATTTCCGCTATTATCGAAAGTGGCAACATTATCTTCGACCGCAAGAGGGACTGATGCAATTTTTGTGTCAACATATGCTTTGGTAGCTGCGTCTTGATCTAAAGTTGGATCAGCTAGATCGTTGATTTGTTGAGCATTTGCATCTAATTCACTACCTAGAATAATAGACTCTATAGATTGATTTATGGATTTTACTAGGTTATTTGCATCAAGATAAGTAGTAGTTACAGTGCCTCCAATATTATATATATTAAAAGTGCTATTCCAAATATTAGCTGTAACGCTTCCTGAAACTGCATCTATATCTAATATTGGTCCAGAAGTTGATATATTAGTATTATAAAGATTTACTGCATTACCGCTAGTTATAACTACTGTATCTTCAGAACTTCCCGCTCCTTCGATTGCACAGTTTTCTATAGTCGCATTGGTGGAATTTATGCATGTTCCTGTTACGGTTTCTTTGTGAATAGTTATATTTTTTACAATATTGTTTCCATTACATATAACTAGCTGCGTTATTGATGATGTCGTAGATATTATAGACGTAACATCTCTACCTAGTCCGGTTAGATCGACATCAGTGGCGAGAGTTAGGGATGTTGCTGCTGACGTTAGATCGAAAGTTCCTGGACCAAGCAGGATAAGATCTCCTGCAACAGCAGCGGCGGCAGCTTCTAATAAAGCGTCTCCACGAGCATCGTCTGTATCTGCAATTGCAGCGTACTCTACGTGTGTTCCATCATCTTTTACTATAACAATCTCAGATACAAGCCAAAAATCATCGAGTGATTGTCCGCTATCCTGAATGCCTCCATCAGAATTGATTTCTGCAATATTGCCTTCTGTAAAATATTCAATATCGAGTTTGTCTATTTTCCCGGTTATATCTACAGTAGCGTCAGCAATTTCTGTATCCACATATATTTTTGTGGCTGCATCTTGATCCAAAGTTGGATCAGATAGATTATTGATATAGTTGCTTCCCATATCAACATTACCAGCAAGTGTTGAATTTTCTGTTCTTGCTTGTTCTAGGGTTACGGCATGTGGGTTTGTTGTCACGTCTCCGATGTGATCAGCAACATCTTCTGCATCAATACCGGAATCAGCGATACCTCCTTCTGTATCTATTTCTGCAAGATTACCAGGAGTTATATATTCAGGGTCTAGTTTATCTATCTTGGTAGAAGCATCTGTATTTAATACAGCATCATCAACATATGCTTTTGTGGCAGCTTCTTGATTGACAACAGGGTCTCTTAGATTTTCAATAGTATTAGAATTAGCATCAATATCACCAGAGAGTTGGGAGTTTTCGCTTCTTGCCTGTTCTAGTGTTACAGCGTGAGGATTACTAGTATCAGACGTATGTGCGATAAGTGTTGTTGATGTAGCGATATCTAGTGAGGATATTGTTTGATTGATCCAATCTCCGCTTCCGCTATCATAAGAGAGGATATCGTTGTCAGCGATTCCTGATATTGTAACATCTCCTATATCATTGATTTCAGCAACGGTAGATGTTGATTGAGTAATAGATACCCAGACAGCGGACCCTGTAGTAGAATCGGCGCAAACAAAAACTTCGTCTGTGATTGTATTTATCCACAAAGAGCCTACAGAATAGCCACCGGCGGTATCATCATTAGCTGTCGGATCGATGATTGCTGTAGTATTGTCGGTTTGGTTGCCGCCTTCTAGTAGATCAGCAATCGTTTCGAAGTTGTCATTAAGGAAATCCGCACCATCACCGATAGGTTCATCAATGATTTTTATTCCTAGTTTATAGATGCTTGCTGACACGGTATATTTACTCCGCTAATTGAGCGGTATGGTTATTTATTTATATACTAAAAATGCTTCTCAAATCCTTGACTAATTATTTATATGAGTTTAATTGCGTCTTTAATAATGGTTTTGATATCTTTTTCTGTAGACAAGTACCAACCAGACGGGACTCCGGATATAAATCTATGGACATAATCGCTATAAGACTCTATCCAATTTTTACGTTGTGATTCACTGGTTTTTTTACAATGAGAGAGATTAAAGCCATTTTGTTTGTCTGCATAATTTTCGGCATCTTTTTTTAATTCTTCATGTTCTTCTCTATTTTCAACAATTCCTCCCCAATGAAGTAGTTTATTGTCAGAAGAAAGTACCCAGTGGTCAATACATGGCTGTTGGATGGAGGTATAGTCGATGCTGAATCGGACAGATACGGGATCAAATCCTTCTTCGGCTAGTTTGTCTTCATTTATTTTGTATTTACATTGTTTTAGTAGATTAGTGTCAATTGAAATCAGGTCTTCTGAAAAGATGTTTGTTTTTGCAATAATATCAACATCTTTTACTCTAGTATCTTTTTGTTGAAAATTTTTAGCAAACGAACCAAACGCATATACAGATTTGACCCCTTCGATTTTTGCTATTTGTTTTGCCGCTTCTTCTACTTGTAGATGGAGATCTTTAATTGTCGGCAAAGCGTTTATGTACCAGTTTTTCATCTTACTATTGTTTCGGCTGGAATACAAATATTTCCTTCACTCTTACAAAAAAGTTTACACTTTTATAGAGCGGTGATATATTTTTGCCATAACAGAGGAATTGACTTGACGAAAAAATTAAAGGGATTGGGTGGGTTACGCCATATGATCCTCGTTTAGAATTAAGGCATCCAGACATTAGGGGATTCAAAACATCAGTAGCTAAAACTCTTATTGATGAAAATTGGAGTCAAAGTTGTCTAGAAGAGAATGCTAATAAATCAACAATAATTAATGCTGTTGAAACCTTTATTCTGAAAAGTTCTAAACTTTATAAAGTAAAAAAATCAGAAAACCTATATCCTGAAACAGTTTTAGATTTGGCTAAAATAATAGCCAAAGATATTGATAATAGTATCTAATCCTAAAAGTCTCATTTCTTAATAACTTTTAGGTGTTTAACTACCCCTACGACAAGCGTAGGGGATTCCACAGATATTTACCCTGTTGACTCAGGCGTATTAGCACTCTGTAGCTCAACGGCGAAGCCGCCCTTGTGGGAGGGGTAATTGACCCTCTGGGACAAGCCCAGAGGTTTTCTTGCCTCACCACAGATAAATAATAAAATAATATTTTGTAAATTTTATTTAAGCATTTTATTCTGGATGTCGATAATATCCAGAAGCAGAGAACCATATCCCTTGTGGTGATTTGGTTTAGCAAAAAGTCAAAAAGGTTAAATAATGGCACTACAAATTTTAATAGATATAAATGATTATCCAGTAGATGATCCGTCAGGCAGGCAGCAAGGGGATATTATCTGTGCAAAATTAGATTCTCCGGGAACAGTTTGGGGTAACGCAGAGAATAGAGAATTTGCTATCTCTGTCTTAGATGCAATGGACATTTCAGACCAAAACCTGAAAAATATAGTTATAGAGCTAGAGCAGGCGTTACAGCAAATGAAAAATAACGGAGATAATCACCCTGTAATCACGTACCCGTTTGCACGATACGAAACAATAGATGAGGTCACTGGAGAGATAAATATCGTTGAATATCCGTGGAGAGAATAAATGAAACTATTGCAGGCTAGTGTAATCACATTCGATTTCGATAAACTTCCAGTCTCAGCTAAATCAGCTATGGTACGGCGTGATATTAAAAAATCTATCATAAAAGCTAGGGGTCAACGTAAATTCAAAGTCAATCCACACAAAATTAGAGTTCCCAAAGATACTAGAGATAAGTAATGGCTGCTATTATAAAAACAATTAAACCTGCTGGTGGCGGAGATTATACAACTCTGCAAGCATTCGAAAATGCTGCCCAGACCGCAGGGACGCTAGCTAGTCCTTGGCACGCAGAGTGCTATAGAGGCAATCTAGGTTCTCTATCAATTGGTGCTCGTACCTATATAGCTACTCCATCTGCCCACCCGTATTTTTACGCTGCATCAGGTGAACAGCATAATGGTAAATTAACACAGAATATATCAGAGACAGCACATATTTTTGTCACAGGTGGCAATCCCGCCATTATTCTAGAATATGACATTGCAACTAATCATTGTGATATAACTGGATTACGAATACGTAGTGCTCTTGCTGCTGCTGTCGCTTTCAATTCCACCTATGAATCCGTTGGCCATCTATTAAACAGATTACTGATTGAAGTTATTAGTACTGGAGGCGGAACTAACGGTGGAGCTATGTTTGTGAGTGTAATTTCTAATACACAGATTCATGCCGTTACCATCCGCAACTGCAATATAACAATGTCAGGCAATGCTACTCAAGCTATAAGATTTCATTGTGGTAATGGTAGTTCAAGCACAGACATACATCATAATTTCTATTTATACAATGTTGGGATACAAAGTACGGGCACTTTAACTTATGGTTTAAGACTCAGCCATAACTCGTCAACCTTTAGTTATTATCCAGATACTACAATTTACAATGTTGCGATAACAGGAACTAGT
>Ga0105050_10004079_pt1 | contig 19646 bp, 19 predicted proteins | sample FRY01_FD_78088 | JGI IMG/M metagenome (GOLD analysis project Ga0105050, IMG submission 78088) | Freshwater microbial communities from Lake Fryxell liftoff mats and glacier meltwater in Antarctica - FRY-01 | ecosystem: Environmental > Aquatic > Freshwater > Ice > Glacier meltwater ...
CTGCCCCATTGTGCTGCAATTGTGAAAGGCGCTGTGGATCACCTAAGCATATCTTGCTGACAGGGGTCACGCCGGACGTAGGACGCAACTGCCAATTTCCTCGCTCCAGCGAGTCGAGCAGCGACAGCCCGGGGCCGGGTGCAAAAGCAAAAGCGGCGCTTGTTAGGGAGAATAATCCTAACATACCGAGGCATCGGGGGAGATTTTTTATGTTCATACGCTTCAATTCGCAAACTCAGTCAGTTTCAGAGGCGCGACCAATTATTCTAGTCTAAATAGCACAGAATGCTAAAATTTGCATGATAGAATATGGTTGAAGAACGATGAACAGCTGGCAACGTCTTTTTATCAATTGTTGAGGCTTGCCAGACTGATGGGAAAACGACGCGAACAAAACTGACAATCGACAACGATCTCGCCGTCCTCATCTGCCATATCGGTACGATCATCTGCTGGGAATTTGGCGATGACATCCCGGATGTGCACGGGATCGCAACGGCATCCCTTCGACAGAGCCTCCCCTTGGTCGACTAGGACTTCGCCTTCTTCATGGAATAGTCGCCAGACGATCTCTTCCAGCGGCAAAGAAGGGTCTGCGAGCTCTGCTGCTTTTATGGTGGCGGCAAGAATCTCGACATGCTCCCACTCCGGGTGATCAAGCCTGACATGCAGCCGCTCACGACCCTGTTCGCCCTCGGGCAGATGCTGCACTAACATGCCGCCCGCAACGCAGCGCCCAGCGACATGATCAACAGCGACCCGAATGAGCGTCGGAATCTGTTCCGATTGTACAAAATAATTCTGGGCAGCATCCGACAGCGTGTCGCCCTCCAATGGAACGATACCTTGATAACGTCCGCCACCCTCGGCGGCTGAAATCATGCGGTCAAAAGTGATGGCCAGATAGCCTTTACCGAAGAGACCAAAAAGTGTGGAATCGTGCGGCAGGGCCGCAACAGCGGCAGCATCAAACTGGGCATAACCGCGTAATGCCCCATCCTTATAGTCACAAGCGAGTAGCCGGATGGCGCCCTGTTCCGTTTGCGCTTGCATAGTAAGCTGGCTGCCGGGCTCTTTAAGTGACGTACCCAGCAATGCCGTCAGTACCAGCGCCTCGGCCAGCGTGCGTTCAATCAACGGGGGATATGCATGTGCAGACAGTATTTCCCCGAGCACATCATCAAGGCGGACCAATCGGCCACGCGCATCGCGGTCCGGTATGGAAAAGCGTAAAGGTTGATTGCCAAAAGTTTCAGACTGTCCTGCCATCAAATCTTTCCAAAGCACCACTGAAGCACTGATTTTTGGGCATGCAAACGGTTTTCTGCTTCGTCCCAAATGACGGATTGGGGGCCATCGAGCACGCCATCGGTCGCCTCTTCGCCGCGATGGGCGGGCAAGCAATGCAGAAACTTCGCGTCCGCCTTGGCCGACGCCATCAGGCGTTCGTTGACCTGAAACGGCATCATCGCAGCAATTTTGTTATGGGCATGTTCCTGCCCCATCGATACCCACGTGTCGGTGATGACGACATCTGCGCCCGTTGCGGCTTCGGCAGCGTCGCGGGTCAGGGTAATGCTCGCGCCGGCGGCCTTTGCAGCGTCGATAAAGCCAGCATCGCTCTCATAGCCCTGCGGCACACCGATGCGAACATTGAAGCCGAACAGCCCCGCTGCCTCTACCACTGAATTCAGCACATTATTTCCATCACCAAGCCACGCCACTTCCAAACCAGGAAGCGCCTTGCCATGTTCCGTGATGGTCAACAGATCGGCAACAATCTGGCAGGGGTGCGACAGATCCGTAAGGCCGTTGATCACCGGTACGCTTGCATAATGCGCGAGTTCCTCGACCTTAGCATGGTCATCGGTGCGGATCATGATGGCGTCGACATAGCGCGACAATACGCGCGCTGTGTCGGCGACAGATTCGCCCCGGCCAAGCTGCATCTGGCCGGATGCCATGAAAATGCTGTCACCGCCCAGTTGCTTCATCGCCATTTCAAACGACGTGCGCGTGCGGGTAGAATTTTTCTCGAACACCATGGCGAGCGTGTGTCCCGCCAAAGGAGCATCGGCGTCGGCCTTACCCTTGGGCCAGCCTTGGCGCGCGGCTTTGCGGTCCATCGCATCGGCCAGCATCGCAGCGATGGCATCACTGCCAGCATCTGCCAAATTCAGGAAATGGCGCGTCATGCCGCCTGTGGCATCTGGTAACTTGCCGCACCCGCCGAGAGCTTCTCCATGAAAATCTGGATTTCAGTCTCGGTGATGTTAAGTGGTGGCAGCACGCGGAAAGTGTTATCACCGGCAGCAACCAGCAGCAGCCCATGATTATCACGCAAATGGGCAACGAACGCGCGGGTCTCGTGCGTCATCATGACGCCAAGCATGAGGCCCTTGCCACGGACGCCCGTAAACAAGTCGGGATAGTTGCCAATGAACTGCTCAAGCGTAGAGCGCAGCTTCTCGCCCGTGGACCGAACCTGCGCCAGAAATTCTTCGTTCGCCACAACATCCCAAACGGCTTGACATGCAGCCATTGCGAAAGGGTTGCCGCCATAGGTCGACCCGTGTGTGCCGACGACCATGCCGCGCGCGGCCTCTTCAGTGGCCAGACAGGCACCTACAGGGAAGCCGCCGCCCAAACCTTTGGCAGTCGCCATGATGTCCGGAGTGATGCCATATTGTTCATAGGCATAGAGGGTGCCCGAGCGGGCAACGCCGCACTGCACTTCATCGAGAATGAGCATGATGCCATGTTCATCGGCCAGCGAACGCAGTCCTTGCATGAACGCATCCGACGCCGGACGGACACCGCCCTCACCTTGAATCGGCTCTACCAGAAAAGCCGCTGTTTTTGGACCGATGGCTGCTTTCGCACCCTCCAGATCATCGAAGTCGACATATTTGAAACCCTCAAGCAGTGGCATGAAACCCTTGTGCATCTTTTCCTGATTGCTTGCAGAAATCGTTGCCATCGTTCGACCATGAAATGCATTTTTGAAGGTAATGATTTCAAAGCGATCACTGCCTTGGCTCTGGTGGTAAACGCGCGCGGTCTTGATCGCGCATTCAACCGCTTCGGCACCCGAATTAGTGAAAAACACGGTATCGGCAAAAGTGGTATCGACCAAGCGCTGCGCAAAGGCTTCGCCCTGCGGGCTGCCATATAGATTCGACACGTGGATAAGCGTTGCAGCCTGATCCTGAATGGCTTTGGTCAAATGCGGGTGGCCATGGCCAAGTAGGTTTACAGCGATGCCGGCGGCGAAATCCAACGCGCGACTGCCGTCTTCTGAAATCAACCACGCACCCTCACCGCGCACTGGCCGGAACCCGCAACGCGGATAGACGGGCATCAAGGGCGTAATCGACATGTGGTAATTCCTTCCGACCAAAAGCGAGGCAGTTTCCAAAAGCCAAAAAGCGGCCCCACGGGACCGCTTGCTTCAACTATCCCGCTATAAGCCTACAAATGTGGCAAATCAACCCATGGAGCTGGACGAAAGCGTGTAAAATGATTGCCGCAACGCTATATTTTCCAACATGTTGCTATTCACCTTTCGCGCGTTTTGCAGCCGCGATGCGACGCTTCATATATCCCCACAATAGCAAGTGCACCGCCAGCCACAGCAAGACGATAATGAGAATAATTTTGGACGCGCTCATGACGCGATCTTAGCAGTAATGACGCGGGTAGAAAGCTGCATTCTACCTTAGTCCCGCATCCAATGGGACATGTGGCGGGCAAGCCATGATTGCCTTTTGGTCGGCATCCTTGCCTGAAAGCGTGTTCGCCATGAAATGATTGGTGTCCCGGTGATGTGCCTCGTCCGCACGGATAATCAGGATGACATCGCGCAGCGTCGTCCCTTTAGGCAAGTTCCAATAGCGCAAAGCCACGTTTGGCGCTGGCGGGTTGGGGTGACGCCCCTCGTCGATTTCCGCGAGATAGAGGGTGTAACTTAAGACCGCCTCCTCCTCGAAATAGCCGACCAGTCGGTGGGCAGTCCGGCCCGAGATCACATAAAGTAGGAAAAAGGAAATATAAAAAACCCACTGAACGGTCAGGATAACAAACCGTTCAAATCGCGATGGCTGTGCGATTTGGATGAACGTCATCAGATGCATGCGTTCATTCTCGGCCTCGTCCATCAATGTCCGAATCCAGCCACGGTCGTCCTGCATCAGCCGCAGTGCGCGCAAGTGCGACAAGGTGGCGCCTACCATGCCTGGCACACCGGCCACCGTTTCCAGAACGATCGCACGATTGCCATAACGTTTGGCGAAAAAAGTGTCAGCACCCCAACGCAACAATTTGGTGATGCGCAGCGCGACCCAGTCGGAGAGCCCGTCAGCGGTATGATGAAGTGCGTCGATCTTAGCGTAATCAGACATAAGCATGTTCCAAATTGACGTTACGTATTACTCGCGCAGCTTCGTTTTTGGGGCAATTTTTATACGGCTCATCAGGGTTTACATTTTTGCAACCATCATAAATTCAGTGACCTAGTCGGTACCGAAGCGACAAACTGTTATCGTTGTAACGCGGAACTATCCTTTTCGGGTGGCTTAGTCGCGGCCAAGGCATTGCTGGGTAGGTTTAACGCATGGAGCATTGCGAAAATCTCGTTGCGTGCAGCAGGCGACGCTTTCCCCAATGCGGGAAGCGTATCTAGGTCGAAGAGCGTCAGCCCCAACGGAAAAAGTTCGCGATAGGTCACGCGCTCGCGCAAGCCCGGGACGAGCCGGAAACCAGCAACTGGCGCGATCTTCTCCAACGCGTCGCGCACCTTGCGTTCGTTCTTGGTACCAAGGCTGCGCGAACGGTTCTGCATGACTACCCAATCCAGCGGCTTTGGCCGCAACACCAGACCCGGTTCTTTCAAATGTTCAACAAGGCGCGCGAAATTACCAAGCGTTTTAAACTCGCCGCTACGCGGATCTATTCGGCCAAGCATATCGAGATCGATGAAGCTGTCATTGACCGGTGTAACGATAGTGTCGGCCATGAAGATTGCCTTGCGCGCGATCGGCGAGTCATGGCCGCCAACGTCGATGATGATGAAACTGTGACGCATCCGCGCCATGCGGAGCTTTTCTTCCAGCTCATTCTCGTTCTGCTGCGCGAGCATGATCTGTTCTGGCCCAGGCAGCTTGACGCCATATTCGGTGGCGCTTTCCATGCGCGCCCACAAGGCACGATGCAGGGTCAATTGGCGCAAATCGACGTCAAGCGCAGCGACGCTCTCGCCAGCATTGCACAAGGCAATAGTGGTATGAAAGGCCGAAGTTGATTTCCCCACCCCGCCCTTTTCATTGGCAAAAACAATGATGTGCCCTTTGGGGGCATTGAGCGGATATTTCATCCACGCCGGCGTTTCGTCTATCAGTTCGGGACCCGAACGTAAGTGTTCGGCCAAACTGGACACAGGCGCTGGTGGCCACGGCACCACGGGAGCCGTATCCCTCGGCGGCGGGGGCAACAACTTCCGTCGTCTAAAGCGATCAAATAATCCCAAAACTGCAGTCTCCGCGCGATTCAAATGATGGCGAAATGCCCGGCTGCTTTCAACGTCTTTCCGCTATTGTTACTCCACTGTGACGGACTTTGCCAAATTGCGCGGTTGGTCGACGTCTGTACCCTTGGCGCAGGCGACGTGGTAAGCGAGCAGCTGGACTGGTACCGCATAAACCAATGGCGCGATCAGCGGGTGAACGCTTGGCATTTCGATAGTTGCAAGGCAGCCTTCGCCAGCCTCTGCGATGCCTTCCGCATCAGAGATGAGAATGACCTTCCCGCCACGCGCGCGGACTTCTTGCATGTTGCTGACGGTCTTTTCGAACAGCGGCCCCGATGGTGCGAGGACAATCACCGGCACAGCTTCGTCAATTAACGCGATTGGGCCATGCTTCATTTCGCCCGAGGCATAGCCCTCGGCGTGAATGTAGCTGATTTCCTTGAGCTTCAACGCGCCTTCCATGGCGAGCGGATAGTCTGGGCCACGGCCAAGATAGAGAACGTCGCGTGCAGGTGCGATTAGGTGCGCCATGGCAGCAATATCTTCATCATGCGCTAGCGCCGCGTTCAGGGCAGCCGGGGCCTCGATCAGATGGCGCACAATCTCGCGCTCTTCCTCTGCGGTCAGCTTGCCCTTCACAAGTGCCAGATGCGCGGCCAACGCCGCAAGCACCGCGAGCTGGCAGGTGAAGGCCTTGGTCGAGGCAACGCCGATTTCAGGGCCAGCATGGGTCGGGAGCAACAGATCGGCCTCACGCGCCATGCTCGATGTCGGCACGTTAACGACCACCGCGATGGTCTGACCATTTTCCTTGCAGTGGCGCAGCGCAGCTAGTGTGTCCGCCGTTTCACCCGATTGGGAGATGAACAGCGCCAAGCCACCGTCCTCAAGCACGGGGTCGCGATAACGGAATTCCGACGCAACATCGATATCGACGGGTACGCGGGCAAAAGTTTCGAACCAATATTTGGCGACCATACCCGCATAATAAGACGTGCCGCAGGCCACGATGGTGATGCGCTTTACGCCCGCAAGGTCAAAATCCATTTGCGGCAGCGCTACGGTCTGTTCAACGGGGCGGATATAGCTGGAGAGCGTTTGCGCGACCACGGTTGGCTGCTCAAAAATCTCTTTTTGCATATAATGGCGGTAATTGCCCTTTTCGATCTGCGCTGCGGACACACCCGAAGTCGTGATTTCGCGCTCAACCGGATTATTGTCCTTGTCGAAAATCTGCGCGCCATCTGCAGCTACGACGACCCAGTCGCCCTCTTCCAGATACGCAATTTGCTGCGTCAACGGCGCCAGCGCCAGCGCGTCGGAGCCGAGATAGGTTTCACCATCACCATAGCCAACGACCAGAGGCGAACCAAGGCGGGCGCCAATCAGGAAATCAGGAAATTGGCGGAACGCAATCGCCAACGCGAACGCACCACGCAAACGCGGCAGCACGGCCTTAACGGCCTCAGCCGGTGAATGACCGGCCTCAACCTGTTCGCTGACGAGATGTGCAACAACTTCGGTGTCGGTTTCGCTTTCAAATGTGCGCCCGCGCGCCATGAGTTCATCACGCAGCTGCTTGAAATTTTCGATAATACCATTGTGGACCAAGGCCACTTCGCCCGTTGCATGGGGGTGCGCGTTGGAGGTCGTTGGCGCACCGTGCGTGGCCCAGCGCGTATGGGCGATGCCTATATTGCCGGGCGCATTGTCGGTTTTCAGCACCTGCACGAGATTGGTAAGCTTGCCTTCTGCACGACGACGGACGAGTTGACCGTCATGCACCGTACAAACCCCGGCGGAATCATAACCCCGATACTCCATCCGCTTCAGTCCATCGACCAGCCGGTCCGAAACAGCAGATTTGCCAACAATTCCGATAATGCCGCACATTTATTTTGTTTCCCAATCTGCTTTGTAGGGGACCCTAATACCCGGCATCTCTGCCGGAAAATCCTTTGTATTTCGTGTAACAAGTATGCGCCCCGTTACTTGAGCCGAAGCGAGGATGACCGCATCAGGGGATTTCAGCGACTTGCGCTGGTGCCGAAGCGCCGCCGCCCGTCGTGCAATTTCCTCGTCGATCTCGCTCATGGCGAACAGACGCAAAAATTCTTCCGTCTCGGTTGCCGCATCATCAGGGACACCGGACATAACCTCAATCCAAGTCATCCGACTGATCCAGGCGCGGGCAACATTACGCACCTCTGCCCATGCCGCTGGCCGGTTGTGCAGCATGTCGATAACAATATTTGTGTCGAAAAATCGCTCGCTCACGCAGCGCTGCGTTTCTTTTTGGGCGATGCGATCTCGTTGATATCCGGCCACTCATCGCGCAACTGCCGTTCATATTCGAGGCCATCGACAGTCGAGCCGTGCCGCTCCCAAAGGCCGAAATATTTCTCAAAGCCCTCTTTGCGACTTTCAGCGCGATACGCCTCAACTGCCTCACGCAAAACAGCCGCACGCGATTTGCCCTGCTCGGCAGCAAGTTGGTCGAGCCATTTGATGTCTTCATCGGGCAGATCGGCAAGGATTCGAGTCATGATATATTGATATCATATCATGATATCATGTCAATGCGTTGCAGGTTTCATTCGAGCAAAAGTCCCATTACCACCCTCAGGATAACGCTTCCAACCGCAGCGCATCCAAGTTTAAATTAGCGACTCACTTCCCCTCCTTCTTCTTCCGCATCGCATCGTGAAAACGGTCCGCCCAGCCGGGCTTCACAAGTTGCTCGGCGCGGACCATGCGGAGTTCGCCGTCGGCTACGTCGCGTGATACTGCGCTGCCTGCAGCGACGATGGCGTCGCGGCCGATTTTCACCGGTGCGATGAGCGCGCTGTTCGATCCGATAAACGCGCCCTCACCAATCACCGTCTGATATTTGAAATAGCCGTCATAATTGCAGGTGATCGTGCCCGCGCCGATGTTTGCACCCGCGCCGATAATCGCATCGCCCAGATAGGTCAGGTGGTTGGCTTTCGCGCCCTTGCCCAGATGCGCTTTCTTGGTTTCGACGAAATTGCCGATCTTGGCCTTTTCCTCCAGCACCGTGCCGGGACGCAGGCGGGCAAAGGGGCCGACTTCGCAGCCGCTGGCGATTTGTGCGCCCTCTATATGGCTGTTTGCGCGGATTCTGACATTGTCGGCGACGGTCACGCCTGGGCCGAAAAACACATTCGGCTCGATCAACACATCACGGCCAAGCTTCGTGTCCCATGCGAACCAGACGGTTTCCGGCGCGATCAGTGTCGCCCCATCATCCATCGCTTGCACGCGGCGACGCTTTTGCCATTCCGCCTCCATTGCCGCCAGCTCAGCCCGACTGTTGATGCCCGTCACGTCATAGGGATTTGTCTTGATGACATAGCAACGCCGCCCGTCCTGTACTGCGATATTGACGATATCGACGAGATAATATTCGCCTGCTGCATTGTCGTTGTTGACGCGCGCCAACAGCGGAAACAGATCGCGTGATTTGACTGCCATTAGGCCGCTGTTACAAAGCTTCGTCGCACGCTGCACTTCGGTCGCGTCTTTATGCTCGACCATCCATTCGATCCGGTCATTCTGCGTCACGATGCGCCCATAGCTTTGCGTGTCGTCTGGCTCAAAACCCAAGACGACCACTGCCGGGTCGTCATCTGCATGCAAACGGTCAATCATCATCTGCATGGTCGAAGTCGGCACGAACGGCACATCGCCGTAGAGTATGAGGACATCACCATCGAACCCAGCTAATGCGCCTTGTGCTTGCTGCACGGCATGGCCCGTTCCGTGCTGCGGTTCCTGAACAGCCAGCTCTGCTGAACCTGCGAGCGCTGCCTCCAACTGCTCTTTCCCACTGCCGACGACGACGACCTTTTTTGCGGGATTAAGCGCATCAACCGCGTCCATCAGGTGCATCAACATTGGCCTGCTCGCGATCGGGTGCAGCACTTTGTGCAAGTCAGATTTCATGCGAGTGCCCTTGCCCGCAGCAAGGATGATGGCAGCTAGTTCAGTCATGACCATTGCCATGCCAGCAAATTGTTGCGGTTTCCAGAACAACGCTTCACTTAGTCAACATAATCAACCCCGTTCGTCTCGAGCGTAGTCGAGATACCGATACGTAAACGGCGTATCTGACGGTGTCTCGACCATGCTCGAGACGAACGAATAAATGGAGATTTTGGTTTGGATTTTCCTTTCGACATTATCGGCTTCGATCTGGACGGCACACTCGTCGACACGAGCGGCGACCTGACGGCAGCAGTCAACCATGTGCTCGACCGCGTCGGCAGGCCGATCCTCTCCGCCGACACGGTGAAGCAGCATATTGGCGGCGGTGCGAAGCTAATGCTGCAACAAGGGCTTGAGGCAACCGGCGGCATTCCCGACGGCGATTTCAAGCCGCTCTACAGGGAAATGCTGGCCTATTACGCCGCCAATGTATCGGTCCATAGTCGACCTTTTGATGGGGCGCTGGCACTATTGGACAAACTGGACGCGATGGGCGTACGTTACGCGGTCGTGACCAACAAGTTTGAATCCCTCGCGGTACAGTTGCTGACTGACCTCAACCTTGCACACCGTATGGGCTGCATTTTGGGCGCAGACACGTTAGGCAAGGAAAATGCAAAGCCATCCGGCGCGCCTATCTTCGAAATGGTCAAAAGATGCGGCGGCGGGCGTGCGGCGTATGTTGGCGATTCCATTTACGACACGATGGCTGCGAAAAATGCCGGCGTACCGAGCGTGGCCGTGAGCTTTGGCTTTTTACATGGACCAGTCGAGGACATGGGCGCAGATGCTATCGTCGACCATTTCGATGAACTGATCGAAGTCTTACGACGATTCGCATGAACCCGGCAGTTTGTCATCAGGGCCGTTTTCGCCATTTCACCCATAAATGTCCCGCCAGCATCAACGGCGGCATGCGAAGCCAGTGTGAGCGGACGTAAAACAGCAGGCGTAACATCGGGCGCGTTCCCCTGCCCCATGCATCGCGCGCAGTGAGGCGGCGGATATAATATCCGTCCCGCCAATGTTTTGTGCGCCAGCCGGAGGGAATATCCGTTCCGTATAAACGATGTGCCATCCGGGCAGCGCGCTGGACGGCGGGCCACAGGTCATGATGCGTGGCACGCGATTGGAGTTCGGACCAAAAATTGCTTTGAGTACATTCCGTTAGCAAGCAGTGAATATCCCAGAGGTTGCGTAAGCCCCCGTCTAGTTCCCCATCAGCAAGCAAATGCGTCGCGCTGTGGATCGCCCTATCGGCGTGCGAAAAAACATATAATCCGTCTTCCAGCGCAACCGCATCCGCCAGCATCGTCGTCGCATCGGGTCGTGGCCGCGCGGTTGGCGGTAATATGGTGTGATGGACATCTATCATCCGGTCGCGCTCTTTATGGATCAGGGGCGGCAGCTCGTGCATATGGTCACGGTAATAGGCGTCGTCATAGGCGTCGTCCTTCACCCATTCCCAGCCAGCGGCGAGCAAAGCGGCCTCAACCTTAGGTAAATCCGCGCGCGCGACCATGATGTCGAGATCGCCAATGTGCCGACCCTCACTCGCCATCAGTCCGGCGGCGGCATAGGCAGTGCCCTTCATCAGCACGACTTTACCGACATAATCTACTAAGGCACGGCGGGCACAATCGGCCTCCCATAATGCGGAGCGGCGCTGATATTCTGCGTTAACGCGCGCCTCTTCCAATATTTCCGAAACAGCGGTTGGAACGGGCAGGCCCGATAATCTTCGCGCTAGCGTGCCGATTAATTGCTCCGCGCGCGCCATTGCCAGCAATGCCGTCCAGCCGTCGGCATCGAGCGCCGCGGTACTGGAAGGATCGCGCAACGCATCGACGAGCAACATCGCGTCGCGCTTCACGAAAGATCGTCCCAAAGCTGATTCACCAGTGCTTCGGCTTCTTCCCCTTTACGATAGTCAATCGCGCGAGCAGGCACCGTGTTAATGAAACGCGTCAGCGTTTTGAACCCCGCCTCACCTAAGGCGACATAATTGGTCGACGCCTGGGTTAGCCGGATGAATATCTCGCTTGGCGCGATTTCCCGTACCGCGCTCTCAAAACCAAAGCTGGGAAACAACAACAAAGCCGGCTGTGCGGGCTGCGTCATCGCCCTGATGGCATCGCGCGCGGGCACCAGATGCCGGATCTCACCCTTTGGAGTGTCACGCAACAGCGGCCCGAAACGTCCGTCAAGTGCCGTCGCCTGCATCGCGCCGATGGATGTATTCTTAAGACTGATCAGGCGCGGAAAGGGGACCACAGCCCCCGTTAAAAGATCCAGCAACACAAATTCATCGCCCATGAATCGCCAGCCTTTACACCCGAGCATCGCCGATAATGTCGATTTTCCGGAGCCGGACGCACCCGTCATGATGAGCGCTTTGCCGTCCTTCTCGACCGCGCTTGCGTGGAGCAGCAAATGCCGTCTCCAGCCGAGCGCCATTTGCAAATTCATTCCCATTTCAGCCGCAAGTAAGGCCTGCGCCAAGGGCAATGGCGCTGCGTCCGGCAGAATATAGTCGCCGTTAATTGCAACCGACGGCCGAATGAAACGCCGAATGAGGCTCGTCGCCTCCAACCGCACGGAATAATCAGCGATATCAGGCGTCGGATATTCCCGGTATAATTCTGCCAACTCGTTAACGGGGCGCTTCCATGCAGATCCTATGCGGAAGGCCGCTGGACCAACTTGAACGCGAAATTCATACATGCTGGCGCACCAATAGGCCAAGTGCAGCCATTTCGTCCATGCGCTCGGTGATCAGGCTCCGGGCATCAATTTCTTCAAAATCAAAATCGACGCGCAGCCGCTCCACAATCTCGTCGGACGTCAATGTCTCGCCGCCCATCCTATGCAGTATCTGTGGCACAGGTTCACTGACGATATGCGTGATGCCCGATCGCCGATGGTAAATGGCGGTCATGGCATCCAGCGGCTGTATAAGCAGCACCATTGCTGGTTCGGCCTTATATCTGTGACGGATCCGTTCGGTCATCCGGATGCGCTAAACCAGCCATCCTTAATTTGGCGTTTAGTTAGCGCGTGATCTGAAGCGACGCATAGCAGGTAAAACCGCTTTGGCCGCTTTGAAGACGCCGGATATAATTTACGTAGGCCTGGCTTTCGTCATAGCTGGTGCCGGGCAGGCTCCTCCCCTGCATAGCTGCCTTCACTTGCTCGCCGGTGAACTTAACGCCGCTCGTCGGGAACGAACCCGGCGTGTCGCGCGGAACCAACTGGCCATAGGCATCAATATTCATGCCAGTGCCGTGCGGGCCAGGTACAGGGATTTCACAATTCAACACAGATGCGGCAGATTGCGCTAGCGCCGGGCGGACCGACACGATCGCTGAAGCGCCAATGGCGCCAAGCATAAGCGCACGGCGACGCGTCGCGACATTATTGAGCCCTGAATCATGTGCAGCTTTTTCGTCGTCCATGGCGCGTTCCTATCATCTTGAAGCCGTTTTTCCACCGGCGATGCTTGCACGACGGGGCTGCGTCTATATGTGGGACAAAGTAGCGAGAAATAGCTAACAAGCGATTTGCGCACATGGTTTCAGACAAAGCAGGGTTATATCTTGAGCAGTTGGTTATCCCCTCGCATGCTTTTTGCACTCGCGCTGGCTTTAGTGGGGGCACTGATCGCTGGCGAAATGGCCGGGTTTGCGGAACGTGCGGTTGTGGTATTCGTGTCGATGCTGGTCGCTTTGTTCATTGTTGCAGATCCACATAGGGACGAAGACGAAGCGCCACGCGACACCGATTTTCCCGGCGCTGCAGTGGGCGCGCCTATCGCGGCTATTTCCTCCCATCCGCAGCTGCAGGCGTTTATTGACGCGTCGGCTGATGCAATATTGATGGTTGAAAACGCGAGGGTATCTGCGGCCAATCAGGTCGCATTACGGCTGTTGGGTAGCAATATCGTTGGCCAGAATGTACGCGTCGCCTTTCGCCATGCAGGGGCTATCGAAAGATTGTCAGACCCGGATGCGCAACATAGTGGGCACCCTATCAGGCTCACCGGCATCGGTCATAAAGGGCAGTTGTGGGACATGCGTATCCAAACCATGGGACCCGGGCAAAAAATAGTCCATCTGGCGGACAGAAGCGGGACGCAGGCTGCCGAGAAAATGCGTGTGGATTTCGTCGCAAACGCCAGTCATGAGCTATTGACGCCGCTCGCCGCGATCAAAGGGTTTATTGAAACTTTGGCTGATCCCGCCGCTGGGGAGGACCCAACGACGCGCAGTAGGTTTCTGGGTATCATGGCCCAGGAAACAGACCGGATGCAGGCGCTGGTGCGCGATCTGATGTCGCTTAGCAGGATTGAGGCGGAAAAATATGAACTGCCACAAACACCCGTTGATTTCGCACATATCATTGTCGAAACGGTCGACCACATCCGGAACAGCCAAAAGGCGCGCGGCGCAGATGTTTCGATGGACATTACGGCAGATCTGCCCCCGGTCAGCGGCGATGCGGGTCAGCTGCGCCAGCTTGCGAGCAATATCATTAACAACGCCATGAAATACGGCCGTCATCGAACTCCGGTCGTCGTTTCACTGATGCGCTCCCGTTCCGGCGCGATGTTAAATTTTACGGTGGCAGACGAAGGTGACGGCATCGCGCCGGAGCATTTGCCGCGGCTGACGGAACGTTTTTATCGTGTAGATGCCGGCCGCAGCAGGCTCGTTGGCGGGACCGGTCTGGGACTTAGCCTCGTGAAGCATATCGTTGACCGTCACCGTGGACACTTAGAAATACGCAGTGTTGTGGGTAAAGGCAGCACAGTTTCGGTTCTGCTGCCCGTCCTTCCGGACTGACCGTCACAATAGTGTCACACAAGAGTCATTTATCAGCCATGTGTGGCGTCTAATGGCCCGTGGAGCGCAAGGCATACGCGCCAGATAAAAATGGGGACAGTCGATATGATTAAGAAAATTTCGCTTATCGCCGTCAGCGCGCTCGCGCTTTCAGCATGTAATGACCAAGCCAGCACTGGCGGCGCCTCAGGTGGTTCGCGCCAGGAAATTCGCATCGTCGGTTCATCGACCGTATTCCCGTTTGCCAAAGCAGCATCGGAAGCATTTGCGAAGGCAGATCCATCACGCAAGTCGCCAGTCCTCGAATCGACCGGCACCGGCGGCGGCATTGAACAATTCTGCAAAGGCGTTGGCGCGGAATCGCCCGACATCGCGAATGCATCGCGTCGCATGAAGAAAGGCGAGTTCGAAAACTGCCAGAAGAACGGCGTGACAGACATCATTGAAGTGCAGGTCGGCATTGACGGTCTTGCGCTTGCCCAATCCAACGAAGGCGCGAAGTTCGCGCTTTCGACCGCAGACGTTTACAAGGCACTGGCAGCCAATCCCTTCGGCAAGCCGCAGACGGCAAAGCTATGGTCCGACGTCAATCCTTCGCTGCCTAAGCTGCCGATTGCGGTATACGGCCCGCCCACAACATCGGGAACGCGGGATTCTTTCCATGAATTGATCATGGAAGCAGGCTGCAAAACGGACGCAGCGACGAAGGCGTTGAAGGACAGCGACGAAGATAAGTATAAAGCAGTATGCACCGAAATCCGGACCGACGGCGCGTTTAAAGAGCAGGGCGAAAACGACAATCTGATCGTTCAGAAGCTAGGTTCCAACCCCAATATGGTGGGCGTTTTCGGTTACAGCTATATGGAAGAAAATGCATCGAAAGTGCATGGCATCAATATGGACGGCGTAAGCCCGACCATCGCGACCATTTCCGATGGTAGCTACCCCGGCGCGCGCAAGATGTTCATCTATGTGAAGAAGGCGCATGTCGACAAAATCCCGGGCATCAAAGAATTTGTTCTGGAATTTCTCAGAGGTGGCGCAGTTGGCGGGTATCTTACGAAATTGGGTATGATCGCATCGACCGACGCCGATTATAAAAAGGCTATGGACGTCGCAAACGGCATGACCGCAATGACTGGCGCAGATTTGAAATAAAACTGCAATAAACATAGCGTCTATGGGCCCGGATCGAATCTACTGTTGATCCGGGCCTTTTTGTAAAAAATACCGTTTGGGCCGTTTTCGACCGTGTGATCTAAGGGGCGATATTGATTTTATGACCGGAACGGCGCTGCTATTCCTTGTGCTTGGTCTCGGCCTAATAGGCTGGATCTCTGGTCGTGCCCGCGCTTCTGCGTTTGTGCGCAGTGCCAAGGGCGGGCCGCGCGGAACCGTGAACAGCCTACCTTATTATCACGGTTGGTTCGTCGCCGTTTGTGCGGTCGTGCCTGCCCTTGTCTTCATGCTGATATGGCAGTCGGTTTCGCCCGCGTTGGTCACCAACATGGTGCTTTCGGCTCCAGCAGCGGCAGACCTGCCACAAGAGATGTTTGCACGGGCAGCCATTTTATCAGAAGCGCGGGCCATCGCTCAAGGATTCCAGACCACAGCCTTTCAAAACCAGAGCGCACACCTCGTGCCTTTGTACAAGGAAGCGCTTTCTTATTATCAATGGCTGGGCGTGGCCGCGACGCTTGTGTTGTTATTTTCTGGTGGTGCCTTTGCCTTTACGCGCCTTAAGCCTGACTTCCGTGCCCGTAGCAAAGTTGAGCGTGTCATCATGTTCGTGCTTTTAGGCGCATCGCTCATCGCGATCATCACGACGCTGGGGATTTTTGCGTCGCTTATTTTTGAATCGTGGCGGTTTTTCTCAATGGTTTCGCCGTTCGAATTTCTATTCGGCACCGATTGGAATCCAAAATCGGTCGTCACGCCAGGCGCTGAAAATGGCTACGGTGCCATACCGTTGTTCTGGGGTACGATCTTCATCGGCGCGATCATCGCCATGATTGTGGCAATTCCGTTAGGCCTGATGAGCGCGATTTTCCTGACCCAATATGCCTCATCAAATGTTCGTAAATGGATGAAGCCCATATTGGAAATCCTCGCTGGCGTGCCGACGGTGGTCTATGGTTATTTTGCAGCTTTGACAGTTGCACCTGCCGTGCGCGACTTTGCGGTGATGCTAGGTGTCAGCAATGCTGCATCCGACAACGCGCTTTCTGCTGGTATCGTCATGGGCGTGATGATCATACCGCTCGTGTCCTCCATGTCAGATGACAGCATTGCGGCGGTCCCCAGCGCCATGCGCGACGGTAGCCTTGCAATGGGTGCGACTAAAAGTGAGACCATCAAACAAGTTCTGCTGCCTGCCGCTCTGCCCGGCGTGGTGGGTGGCGTATTGCTGGCCGTCAGCCGGGCCATTGGCGAAACCATGATTGTGGTGATGGCCGCCGGTTACACCGCCAACCTTACAGCCAACCCATTCGATACTATCACTACGGTGACGGTGCAGATTGTGGCGCTTCTAACCGGTGACCAGGATTTCGGCAGTCCGCATACCTTGGCAGCATTCGCGCTTGGTCTCGCGTTGTTCGTAACGACGTTCTTCCTGAACTATGTCGCTTTGCGGATCGTCAGAAGATATCGAGAAGCTTATGAATAATCTGACCATCGATCCGGTATCCACCGACTGGAACGGGCAAACCATGCAGAAGCGCATCGCGCGTCGCTATGCTGCGGAACGTCGCTTCAAAGCCATGGGCTTTTTTGCTGTGGCGCTATCGACGATCTTTCTGGCGTTCTTGCTGTTCACCATGCTCGGCCAAGGTCTGCGCGGCTTCCAGCGCACAGAAGTCGCCGTTGACCTAGACTTTCCCGCGCTGACATCGGGCACGACAGCGGCATCCATCAGCGGTCCGAATGCAGATGCTGCGTTAAACTCGATGGACATCCCCGGGATCGTGCAACTCGCGGTCGAACAACAATATCCCAATTTGGGTGACGAGTTGTTGACTACAGCCGCAGCGGCGAATGTGCGTCAAATGCTGCTCGAGGACCCCGAAATGGTGGCGTCCAAACAACGCCTGTGGCTGCCAGCAGACTCACGGCTTGACGTGGCATACAAGCGCAAGGGCGACGCGGGGCCGGAAAAGACCGTTGCTGCTTTGGACAGCAAGGATGCGCTGCGGACTGGTTTCAATTGGACATTTCTGACAGGCGCCGACGCGACCGACCCTTCCGCTGTTGGAATTTGGGCAGCGTTCAAGGGGTCGCTTATGACGATGGCGATCACGTTGTTACTGGCGTTTCCGATTGGCGTTCTGGCTGCACTTTACCTCGAAGAATATGCGTCGAAGAACAAGCTGACGGACATGATCGAGGTTTCGATCAACAATCTGGCGGCGGTCCCTTCGATCATCTTTGGCCTTCTTGGGCTTGCTGTTTTCCTGACGATATTTGGAATGCCTCGATCCTCGGCTTTAGTCGGTGGCCTGACACTTGCGTTGATGACGATGCCGGTGATCGTCATCGCAGGACGCAACGCGGTCAAGTCTGTGCCGCCCTCCATCCGCGAGGCAGCGCTTGGCATTGGCGCGTCGCCGGTGCAGGTCGTTTTCCATCATGTGTTGCCGCTTGCCCTTCCAGGCATATTGACCGGCACCATAATCGGCATGGCCCGTGCGCTTGGTGAAACCGCACCGCTGCTGATGATCGGGATGCGTGCCTTCATACCGGCCGCGCCAGAGGGTTTTACCGACGCAGCTACCGCTTTGCCCGTTCAGATTTATTTGTGGTCGGACGAAGTCAACCAGGGCTTCGTTGAAAAAACCAGTGCAGCCATCATTGTGTTATTGATATTCCTGCTGAGCATGAACGCGTTGGCGATCTATCTTCGCAACCGCTTTGAAACGCGCTGGTGATCTATGAACAAAAAGGACGATAATGTGGGCGCAACCCCCGGAAATCCAAAAATATCCACGCGCAATGTGAACGTGTATTATGGTGAAAAGCAAGCCATTAACGATGTCTCGATTGACGTTGATCGGGAAAATGTCACGGCATTTATCGGTCCGTCCGGTTGCGGAAAGTCGACTTTCCTGCGTTCGTTGAACCGCATGAACGACACCGTGCTGGGTGCACGCGTCGAAGGTCAGATCCTGCTTGATGGTCAGGATATCTATGCCTCGGCGATGGACGTGGTGCAGTTACGTGCCCGCGTTGGCATGGTGTTCCAGAAGCCAAACCCCTTTCCAAAGTCCATTTATGACAATGTCGCTTATGGCCCGCGCATTCACGGATTGGCGAGCGGCAAAGCGGATCTTGACCAGATCGTCGAAAGCTCGCTGACCCGCGCTGGTTTGTGGACCGAGGTCAAGGACCGGCTGAATGAAAGCGGCACGGCATTGTCCGGCGGGCAACAGCAGCGCCTGTGTATCGCACGCGCTATCGCGGTTGACCCCGAAGTCATCCTGATGGACGAACCATGCTCGGCGCTTGACCCAATCGCAACCGCGCGCATTGAAGAGCTCATTCACGATTTACGCGGGAAATATGCGATCATCATCGTGACGCACAATATGCAGCAAGCGGCGCGTGTCTCGCAACGGACCGCGTTTTTTCATCTTGGGCACCTCATCGAATTTGGTGAAACATCCGAAATATTTACCAATCCGCGTGAAGACCGCACAAAAGATTATATCACCGGCCGATACGGTTAAGGAACTGAATATGAGCACTGGCACGAGGCACACCGTTACCGCGTTTGACGATGACATGGACGAAATCCGCGGTTTGATAGCGGAGATGGGTGCACGCGCCGAAACCGCGGTCACTGCGGCGATGAAGTCGCTGACTGAGCATAATGTCGAACTGGCCGCCAGCACGCGCGCCGAAGACAAGATAATGGATAATCTGGAAACAGAGGTGGAGCGTCTGGTGGTACGGACCATCGCGTTGCGGGCACCAATGGCCGACGACCTGCGGGAGTTGATTGCGGCCCTTAAAATGTCCGCCGTTATCGAACGTATTGGCGACTATGCCAAAAATATCGCCAAACGCGTTCCAAAAATGGAAGGGCAAATCCATGCTTCTGCTAAGGTGCAGCTTGCTAGCATGGGCGAGATAGTGGTTGAAATGATCCGGACAGCAATGGATGCATATGCGAAGCGTGACGTTGATCTCGCGCGCGCCGTCACCGTTCGCGATGACGTTGTCGATCAATTGAACAAAGACCTTTTCGTGGACTTCGTGGCTTATGTCGCCAAGAA
>Ga0105050_10004083_pt1 | contig 19633 bp, 20 predicted proteins | sample FRY01_FD_78088 | JGI IMG/M metagenome (GOLD analysis project Ga0105050, IMG submission 78088) | Freshwater microbial communities from Lake Fryxell liftoff mats and glacier meltwater in Antarctica - FRY-01 | ecosystem: Environmental > Aquatic > Freshwater > Ice > Glacier meltwater ...
ATTCCTCAAGCTGAAATTGCAAAATCTGATTTAACAGAAGGAATTACGATTGTAGATGCATTAGCAAGTAAATCTGGTTTTATGATTTCTAATGGCGAAGCGAGAAGGGCTTTAAAAGAAAATTCAATTTCAATAAATCGTGAAAAAGTAACCGACGATTTTTCGATTACAGAAGCCGATTTAATCAACAATGAATTTGTGTTGCTACAACGCGGAAAGAAAACGTATTTTATTTTGAGGTTTATATAACCAGTAAGTTACAACCACGAATATCACTCACATCAAAACGTCCCAATACTTCAAAAGAGTGATTGGGATTTTTTTTGCCCAAATCTTGCGTAGCAATAAATGAGCAAGAATTGATATTTGCTAAATCAATAACATTTATGCCGCCTGTTTTTCCGTCAGGGAGATAGGAGAGAGCATCTTCGGTATCGCGAATTAAAATGTTCATCCATGGCGGACATTCAAAAATACCATGACCAAAAGAATAGGCTTGCGATAGTAATTCGGTCATTCCATATTCAGAATGAATGGTCGAAACGCCAAATCCATCGCTTAAAATAGCGTGCAATTCTTCGCGAATCATTTCTTTTCGTTTGCCTTTCATTCCGCCCGTTTCCATGACAATCGTATTTTTTAGTCGAAATTTTTTCTTTTCGATTAAATCCAATAAAGCATAAGTTACGCCGAGCAGCAAGACATTTTGACCAGAATCTTCTAGCAGTTCTAATTTTTCAATTAATTCAGCATAATTGTGGAGGTAAAAGCCGCTGTCTGGATGGTTAGATTTTTTTATCAAATCGTCAACCATATAAATTAAAGATGAACCGTCGCGTTCTAAATAGGAAGGAAGCAAAGCAAGAATGACATAGTTTTCGGTGGAACCATAAAACTGAGAAAAAGCAGTTTGAAAACTTTGTTCATAATAGGCTAAATCGGTTACAAAATGTTGACTATTTGTCATTCCACTTGTGCCGCTACTAGAAAATGTGATTTCAATTGGCAATTGCGAACTCAGCACCCGATGACTTTTAAAAAATTGAATAGGCAAAAACGGAATATCGGCAATTGCTTTTACGTTCACTTTATCTTTTTTAAGAAACTGACAAAATTCTTGATAAACCAGATTATTATCATACTGAAAACGAAACACTTTGAGTGCCATTTTTTCAAATGCTTTTGAGGTTGCTAGCGAGAAAATTTCAGTTGGAGACAACGTATTTATTTTTGGCAAAAATAGGAATAAAAAAAGCACCAACTTTCGTTGATGCTTGATTTATGTAATAAAAGTGAACTTATTTAATCACTAATTTTCTTGAAGAAGTATTTCCTTCTTCTGTAATTTTCATAATGTATACGCCAGATTTTAAATTGGCAACATTAATTGATTCCGCAGTAGTTACTTTATTTAAAACTTGTTTTCCAAGGATGTCATAAATTTGAATACTTTTTTCTGCATTAATATCAGTAGAAATGTATACTATTCCGTTTCCAACTGGATTGGGATATACTTTTAAACCTGCAATCGTATTTTTGTTTAAACTTAGGGTAAAAGATCCTAAGTTAACAATAGTTTGCACTTGTGGGCCAGGAACTGTTAAACAAGTTCCGGCTGTGTCTAAGGTATTGATAGGAGCAAAAGTCCAATTTGCTTCAACAAATCCACCATCAGGACCAGTACTGTTATTTCTTTTTGCGTAAGTATCTAACCATTCCCAAGTAGTACCTGTTCCGTCAATGTCACTAACGCCAAATTGGTCGATTACAGCTTCTGAAGAAGTGTTGATAATTCTTAATCGGTCATCACCATTAAGGTTCATCACGCCGCTTTCAAAACTGTTTCCAGCTACGATCATAGGAAATTCTGTAGTTGCAACTGGTAGGTTGCCATTTGTTAAAATGATATAAACAAATTCGTTTGTTCTTGTTCCAAAAGAAGATAAATCAACTGCAGCTCCCCAAGCGACGTTAGCATTAGTTTGATTTTGTGCGGAAAATTGCGTAAAATCAACTGTTCCTTTAGCGTAAATTTCACATACTTTTGGCAGACCACCTGGACATGGACCATCTACAAAAGCAGTTAAGACAGGTTGTGAAAATCCGATAGCGGAAATCAGAATTAAAGATAAAGTGTAAAGTTTTTTCATTTTAATAAATGTTTAATGATATTTATTGGACAAAGGTAATAACATTTTTTTGAGTAACGAAAAAATGTAGGTAAAAGAATTGTAAATATTTGCAAAAAAAGAGGAATCTAACTACTTGATAATCAATTTTCGGGTTGCAGTTGCTTCTGCTTCCTTGATTTTAATCATATAAATGCCTGGTGATAAAGCAGAAACATTCAATTCTTTTGAGGTTATGGATGTTTGTAAGACGATTTTTCCAAGAATATCAAAAATAATAATTTCTTTTTCTAAAGCCGATTTAGAAGTAATATATACTTTTCCATTGCTAACAGGATTTGGATAAAAACTTAATCCTTCAATTGTAGTGTCTTGTAATCTAGAAGAAGTTTGTGCTTTTCCTTCTTGAGCCGAAACGGTCAAGGCGAAAAACAAAACTGTAAGAAAGGTATAAAAGTATTTTTTCTTCATAATCATCAATAACATTAACAAAGGTAATAAAATATTCCAAATACCATACCAAACTAAAAAAAAATCCTGAATTGTTATGATTCAGGATTTTTTAGCTGTATGGTTAATTAGTTAGAAACCTAATGCCCAACCAGAAGCCCAACTAGGAGCACCACTGCCGTTTCCAGCTCCAGTTCCAGTTCCAGTTGTTACAGCAGCTGATACATCAGTAGCTGATCCATCTGTTTTCTTTCCTTTTGTTTGAGTAGGAACGTCATTAAAATTAACGTTTGTAGCCATTAAAGAAGTTCCAACGTAGCTTATTGTTTCGTCATGTTCAATATCAAAACCTGTTTTCCAAGCCGCTAAATAAACATTAGAAAACATTCCTTTTGTTCCTCTTCTTAATTTAAGACCTTGATTTTCTGGGTAAACAGCTCCATCAGCTCCGCTACCAGGGCCAACTAATGTCATGTTTGTGATAGATGGGTCAGCAATTGGCGTATTTAAAAATCCTAATTCAAAATTATCCGCTTCAATTCCACGATTTCCTTTTCCGTTTGCAATTTTTCCATACCAATTTGTATTCGTTCCATTCCAACCTTCTGTCCAGTCAAATTGGTCATCTTCGTTTCCAATAGATACCAAATTAGCTGTATTTACTGTTCCTCCAAAAAATTCAAAACCGTCATCTGAACCATTTAAAGCTTGTACATTTTCAAAAATTGTTCCTGAACCTACACCAAATAAGGAAGCACCATTGAATTCTTTTTCGCTGTTAAAAGCAGCTCCTGCAAATTCAATACGCAAATAACGAATTGAACCTGAGTTGTCATTTGCAATAGTTCCACCATACGTTAAATCGGCAACTTCAGATTGAGCCGTTCCAGTTCCGCCATTTACTCGGTTAATTGGCGCTTTTCCGCAAATTACTAATCCGCCCCAGTCACCAGGAGCTTTTGTTCCTAATCCGCTAGTGAAAATAACAGGATTTGAACTTGTTCCATTTACATTAAGTTTTCCGCCTTGGGCAACAGCGATGTAAGAAGCTGTTCCGCCAACACCTTCAATAACTGTTCCAGCGGGAATGGTTAAAGAAGCTCCATCGTTTACTTGAATTTTGCCAGTTAATTTGTAAACTGTTCCTCCGTTTAAGATTACTTCACCATCATTAATAGTGCCTTGAAAATTATTTGCATCTACAACAAAAGTTGAAGAGGACGAATCTTCGTCATCTGTCGTACAACTTACAAAAATTCCTAATGCAAGTACAACTAAACCGGTTACTTTTAAAATTGATTTTTTCATTGTTAAATATTTCTTTTGTGTTATTGTTGATGCAAAGATGAAGTTCTACTGTTGTTTAAAAGTTAAGTGAACATCAAACTTGTTTTAAGAATCTCACTGTATATATTAAGGTAATGTTTCGAATGTTAGGTTTGTATAAAATAGAAAAGAGTGACCAAAATCACTCTTTTGCTAATCTTTTCAATTTTAAAATTGATAACTGACACTTAAATTAAAGTTTAATCCTTTTTTATAGGACAATACATTAATGTCACCAGAATTATTTTCTTGCACTCTGTTGATTGTTGGGTCAAGTAGGTTTCTAGCGATAAAATTTAGGCCTAAGTTTTTTGTTAATTTTAATTTGGCTACAAAATCTAAAGAACCAAATGCTTTGTCCACTAAATCGCCCCGATCATTAGTTCCGATGGCATAAACCCTATCCGAAAAATAAGTATAAGCAATGGTGCTAGAAAAATTACTTTCTTTTTCATTCCAGTCAGTAAAAAAAGTAATATCTGCATTTAAAAGCAAATCGGAAGCTCCTGTAAATTGACCTTCTTCATTCGTAAACACAACATTATAATCAGTTTCTCGGATTACTTTTTCTGTATTTAATTCTTGATTACTATAAAGGTAAGACGCATTTAATCCACCCGATAATTTTTGTGATGTAGTTCCATCTAAATTCAAAAGTAGTTTTCGCAATTCCACTTCGGCACCAGCCACGTAGCCAAAATCTCCCGTGTTGATAAATGAAATATCATTAGTAGATGATGAAATGGTCACTTCGTTCATCGGATTAAAAATATATTTTCCAAAACCGGTAACAGAAATTACTTCTTCCTCTTTGGGGAATAATTCCCATTTTAAATCAAAATTATAATCGTCAGAAGCATATAAATCAGGATTACCTACTTTTACTTCGGTTACATCTTCATACACAAACAAGGCTCTTTCTTTAAACTGAGGCAACGTATAGGTTTTGCTAAATCCTAATCGAAGATTTTGTTTTTCGTTTAGCTCATATTTCATGGTTAAACTTGGCAAAAACGCAATCTTTTCTAATTCATCTTTTCCGCCACTTGGATCTAATTGTGTATCCCACGTAACGCCTTGAAAAATATATTCTCCCCTTAAACCAACTAAAGCCGTTAGTTTCTTGAATTTATATTCGGTATTTAAAAACCCACCGTGAATTAATAATTCGCCGTTATAGGTTTGGGGTTTTAATGCGTTACTTACTTGCGAATTTCCTCTAAAAGTGGCAATGGAAAAGAATCCGTTGTTAAAATTTTCTTGATTATAAAAAGCGTCTACATTTTGTGGGTCAACAATGGTATTTGTAAAACCAGTATTCGCTTTAAAATTAAATTGAGTTGCTTCAAAATCCCTATTTTTGAAGCGACCGTTGTAACCAAAAGTAAATTTTCCTTTAAACTCGTCTTCTTTTTTATTGAATTTATATTCTAATGAAGCATTTCCAACCATTTCATTTTCTTCTAAATATTGAAAATAACGGTGGTTATCGGGAGCAGAAATACTAGACAAAACATAACCGTTTGGTTCTTTTCTAAAGATATTTTGAGTTCGGTCTGGCATATCTCCTTGAACAGTGTTTAAAGCGGCTGCCCAATTTACCTTTATTTTCTCATTAAATTTATGTTCGCCTAACAGTTGATTAATGAACAAACTGTTTTTTACATAAGTAGAACGTCGAATTAGACCATTGTCATCATTTGCAATATCTACTATAAATCCTGAATATTCTTCTTTTGTAAGTGAAGAAGTATTGATATAAACCGAATTAAAATTAATTTTATTAGAGCTGTTGATTTTATAGCCTAAATTTCCCATCACGGTTGTGTTCGTAGAATAACCTAAATTGACAAATTCGGTAAAATCTTTATTGATAACTCCAGCTTCATTCACACCGCCTTTTGCAGATCCATTTGTTATCGCAGTAAAATCATTGCTAAAAGAAGCTGTGGCAAAAAAGTTTAACCTACTCACTTCTCCAACTTGAAAAGATTTTCCGCCAGAAATTCCAAAGGAACTGGCAATGGGAGATTTTCTGTCTAAACTTAAGGAGTTGTAATTATATTCTGTCAACGGATTAGATGGAATTGCATACGAAGAAAAGCCACTGGCAGAAGGTCCATTTTGTAACGAAAAATTATTTTCGCTCGCCGCATTGGAATTAATTTTAGATTCTACATTTAATTTTATGTAGTGTTTCCCACTAAAATCTTTAGAAATAATATCGATATTCCCTCCGGCAAAATCACCATAAAGTTTACTGTTGTACACTTTGTCAATGGAAACATATTCAAGAATGTCGGTTGAAAAAATATCTAAATTGATATTCTTTTTTTCTGGATTATTCGACGGAATCGGTAAGCCGTTCATCGTGGACGAATTGTATCGATCTCCTAAACCTCGAACAAAAATAGTACCAGAACCCTCTTGTTTGGTAATTCCAGTAGTTTTAATCACGGCTGTTGAAACATCACTAATTCCTTTACGTGACATTTCTTGAGCACCAATGCTTTGTTTGATGTCTACCGCAATTCTTTGGTCAACCAATAATGTACTTTCTTTTTGGCGATTCGTACTCGTCTCCACCACAACGTCATTTAACATAAATCCACCACCCGCAGTTAATACTTTGTTCACTGTTATCGTTTCATTTGCTTTTACAACAATTGGTACTTCGATGGTTTCATATCCTAAAAAACTAAAAGATAAAATATAATTCCCGGGCTCGGCAGTAAAAGTATAAACACCATTTTCGTCAGTGGTTGTGCCTGTAGATGTTCCTTTCAATAGCGCATTGGCAAAAGGAAGCGGTTCGTTATTCATGTCTTTGTCTGTTAACGTTCCGGTAACAGTGCCTTTCTGAGCGATAGCTAAGGAGAAACAAAATAAGAATAACAATACAATTTTAAATTTCATTTAATCGATTTTAAATTTTGTGCAAAATAACAACCTCCATGTAAAATTCAGGTTGTCCTGATGTTATGCTTTTGTTTTAACTAGGTTATGAAAAGGTTACGAGATTAAATTATAGTTAACATGTTAATAGATTTTGAATTATCTTTATATTTACATCATCTTTACACCTCGTAAAGGACAAAGTAAACAACATGAAGAAAAAGGATATCAAAATCTTATTAGTTGATGATGAGCAAGATATATTGGAAATAGTAGGTTATAATCTCGCCCAAGAAGGATACCAAATAAGCACCGCTTCAAATGGAAAAGAAGCCATTCAAAAAGCGAAAAAAGAAATCCCTCATTTAATTATCATGGATGTGATGATGCCAATAATGGATGGCATGGAAGCGTGCGAGCATATACGACGAATTCCAGAATTGAGTCACGTGATCATTGCCTTTTTAACTGCTCGAAGCGAAGATTATTCTCAAGTAGCTGGTTTTGAGGCGGGTGCCGATGATTATATCGCAAAGCCAATTAAACCTAAAGTTTTAGTGAGTAAAGTCAAAGCATTATTACGTCGTTTGAAAGAGGACGATCAAAAACGCGATGTGATAATTGTTGGAAATATCGAAGTAAATCGCGAAGAATACAAAATTGTTCAAGACGGAAGAGAAATTATTTTACCCCGAAAAGAATTTGAATTATTTTATTTATTGGCATCAAAACCAGGAAAAGTTTTTAAACGAGAAGAAATTTTAGATAAAGTCTGGGGAAATGAAGTCATTGTTGGTGGGCGAACCATAGACGTGCACATTCGAAAATTACGAGAAAAAATTGGAGATGAGTTTTTCAAAACCATTAAAGGCGTAGGCTATAAATTCGAAATTTAAACATTTCAATTGTTTGAAAGGTTAAATACTTTACCTTTGAATTTCTTTAGAAACAACCAATTGTCATGTCCGTTAGTTTTAAAAAAACATACAAATTTGCAGTAAAATCTGCTTTATATATCACTTTTTTTTCATTTGGTCTTTTAATTTTGTTTCTTTATTTTTTTGGAGAACTTAATTATTTTTTAGTTTTTGGATTTTCCTTATCCATTTTCCTTTTTTCCTTTTTTGTGTTACAATATCGTGTGGAACGCTTTATTTACCGTAGAGTGAAAAAAATCTATGATGATGTTTCACTTTTAGATTCCACTACTTTTAGAAGTCAACCAATCACGACCGATATGGCTACGTTGACTAAAGAGGTCAAAAAATTTGCAACCGACAAAAAATTAGAAATTGAAACCTTAAAAGTGCGAGAAGAATACCGACGTGAGTTTTTAGGCAATATTTCTCATGAGTTAAAAACACCACTTTTTACTGTTCAGGGTTATGTTTCCACGTTATTAAATGGAGCAGCGAATGATAAAGTTCTGCGTAAAAAATACTTAGAACGAGCAGAAAAAGGGGTGGAACGACTTATTTATATTGTAAAAGATTTAGATTTAATAACTAAACTAGAAACAGGCGATCTAAATTTAGAGTTTTCTATTTTTGATATAGTAGAATTAGTTAAGAACGTTTTTGAATTATTAGAAATGCGTGCAGCCAAAAAGCGTATTACTTTACTATTTGACACCAAATATAGTAGTCCAATTTTTGTAAACGCGGACAAAGATAAAATCCAGCAAGTAGTGACCAATTTAGTTATGAATTCCATTAAATATGGGCGAGAAGGCGGAACAACTGAAGTAAGTATTGAAGATTTAGTAAATAAAAAAGTCATAATACGAATCACAGATAACGGCGAAGGAATTCAAAAACAATATATTCCACGCTTATTTGAACGTTTTTTCCGGGTTGATAAAAGTGGAGCTCGATCTGAAGGGGGTTCTGGACTTGGTTTAGCCATTGTCAAGCACATTATCGAAGGGCATCGCGAAAAAATATATGTAGAAAGTCAATTTGGAGTTGGTTCAGAATTTTCATTCACGCTCGAAAAGCAAAAATAATTTTTTCCAATTAATTGCCTCTTGATAAGATGGTAAACCTTTATAGAGATGAACTTCTGCTAAATTTTCAATCACAAATTTTTCTTGTTTTGCCATAGCAACCAGCCCATCTTTCTTGTATTTCTTAGCTAAATATTCTTGTTCAAACTGTCCAGGCGTTGGAATAAAAAATGCCTTTTTACCTAATTTGGCAATGTCCATCACCGTTGTATAGCCAGAACGGGATAAAACCAATTCACTTTCGTTAAACGTCTTTCCTAATTCTACCGAGGTCATAAAATTATAAAAAGTAATATTTTCATTTTGCTCTACTTTTTGATGTGTTTCTAATAAACCTTTTATAAAAACAACTTTTCCTTTAAATCGTTTAACTTCTTCGGTTAACCTATTTTCCAATAAAGTACGCTGTGGCTCGGGTCCGGAAAGAATAACCATTAGATCATATTTTTTAGGCGTTTCTTTTTTTAAAAACCGACTCAAAGGCCCGATGTAATTGATTTTGAAATGAGGATTATCTAAATGGCCCAATTTTCCAGATAAATTTGGATGATTTTCATAGTCTGGAACCCAACATTCATCATATTTTTTGATGATAAACTGATGTAATTTACTCGTAATCCAACTCGTATTTCCTGTTAAAACATTTAATTGATGCGTGATAAATATAGAAGGAATTATTTTAGAATAAACCCCCAATCGGTTGTCGGAAATTAAACCAATCAGTTCATATTCTTTCACCCATTTTTTCACCAACTCTCGTTCATGATAAATTGCCTCCATCATTCTTGGACTATTTTTGATCATTTCCCACTTAAAAGAAGCTCCTTTTGCGGCATATTCAATTTGATAGGAAGGCAATTCTAAAAAAAGAAGCGATGGAAATTCTTTTTGCAAAAGTTGTAACGCAATTCCATCAGAAGCGATAATTGGCTCAAAATCCCCAGCTAACAAGGCTTCCACAATTGGAATGCAACGAGTGGCATGACCAAGTCCCCAATTTAAGGGAGCAACTAAAATTTTTTGACGCTTGTTTTCCACCTTTTGATAACTCTTTAATAAAAGTAAAAGTACGACAATTTTTCATTAGTTATATTTTCTTAATTTTACAAAAAAATTAAATTGTTGTGGGAAGTAAGAATAAATTAAAGCGTTTCAAAGAAAACGAGTCTTTTCAAAATGTGATTGAGCCAACCCGAGAAGAAGTAACTTCAGGAGATTTTAGATGGAAAGGCAATTGGAATAAAGATTTTTTTAAAAATGATAATCCAATTATTTTAGAATTAGGATGTGGAAAAGGCGAATATTCAGTAGGTTTAGCTGAGCGTTTTCCTAATAAAAATTTTGTAGGAATTGATTTAAAAGGAGCTCGTTTCTGGCGAGGTGCAAAAACAGCCGTCGAAAACGGTTTGCATAATGTTGGATTTCTTCGCACGCAAATTGAATTAATTGAATACTGTTTTGCAGAAAATGAAGTCGATGAAATTTGGATTACGTTCCCCGATCCGCAAATAAAATATAAGCGAACAAAACACCGTATGACTAATTCTGAATTTTTGCAACGCTATAAAAAAATTCTAAAACCAGATGGAATTATGAATCTTAAAACGGATAGCGAGTTCATGCACGGTTATACACTCGGATTATTGCATGGTGAAGGGCATGAAGTGATTTATGCCAATCATAATGTGTATAAAAACGAAGGTTCTCCAGCAGTTGTAACCGCCATTCAAACGTTTTATGAAAAACAATATTTAGCAAAAGACAAAGCGATTACCTATATTCAATTTAAAATTAAATAATGGAATAATTTTTCAAAACAATTAATTAATGAACGTTACTTTACCCATTTTATTAGGACTTTCTTCTGCTGCAATTGGAACTGCTTTGCCCGGTTTGTTAAATATGACTGCAGCTAAAGTAGGAATGCGTGACGGAAGAAACCGAGCAATTTGGTTTGCTTTAGGAGCATCACTTGTTGTTTTTTTCCAAACGTTAATTGCTGTTTTATTTGCCCGTTTTATTGATAGAAGAGCAGATATTAATGTGCTTTTACAAGAAATTGGTTTTGTTATTTTTCTATCGCTAACCATTTATTTTTTTTGGAGTGGCAAAAAAGGAATAGCAAAGAAAAAGAAAGAGGAAATTAAAATGCGAAGCAAATCTAGCCGCTTTTTTATGGGCGTTTTGTTGTCGTCTTTAAATTTTTTTCCGATTCCTTATTATGTATTTATTAGTGTTACGCTCGCAACATACCAGTATTTTTATTTTGATAATTATTTTATTTATGCATTTTCAACGGGAACTGCAATTGCCTCTTTTTTAATCTTTTTAGCTTATATTTCGTTTTTTAAAAAACGGGACCACAACAATTCTTTCCTAGCCAAAAACATCAATTATATTATTGGATCCATCACAGGAATCGTCACGTTTATTACCTTATTTAAAATCGTGTTTAACTACTAACTGCCTAAACATGGAAGAAAATTTCTTTGAACGGGTTTATGAAATTGTTCGACAAATTCCTTATGGGCGTGTTACTTCTTATGGTGCCATTGCAAAAGTATTGGGAACAACTCGTTCGGCCCGAATGGTTGGATGGGCAATGAATGCTTCTCATAATTTAGAAGATATTCCCGCTCATCGCGTGGTCAATCGAAAAGGATTATTATCTGGAAAACATCATTTTGAAGGGACAAATTTAATGCAACAATTGCTAGAATCGGAAGGAATAGAAGTTGTTGAAAATCAAATTATAAATTTTGAAAAGCATTTTTGGGAACCTTTTAAAAGTGAGCAGTAAATTGGGATAGTTGGCGTTTATGGAAGTGAAATCAAATTAAACTCACATTAATAATTGTCCAATAATCGTATTCAAGAACAAATTCTAACTTGCTTTCTCCTTTAAAAGTTATACTATTTTGATTGTCAATTTTTCCAATAAATTCAAGTTGAACTTTTGCTGTTGCTGTTTCATTTTCTAAATTAAATTCCACAGAAATTATTTCGTTTGTGATGATATTAAAATCCTTAAATGCATTTTTAAAAGCAATTAATTCTTCTTTATTTTCAATATAGTTCAAGGTGTATTCTTCAAAATACTGGTTATAGTTGTTTAAATATTTATTCCAAAATTCATAACCATATTGAATAATATCCTCTTTATGATTTGGATGAAATTCTTCATACGTAAAATTAGTTACCATTCCAGAAATGCTAATATCATCCACTTCAACGTTAAATAGTTCATTTATTATAAAAGAATAAATAAGCTGATTTTCATTTTCATAGTCATACAAAACGCCTAAATCCATATTGTTATCATGCAGTAACTGATAAATTTTCTCTAACTCTTTCTCAAGTTCAACTTCATTTAAATGTTCAATATTCTTAAAAACAGGTTCACCTAACTTTTTGAAAACACTTATTTTTTTAGCGTTTTTATATTGTTCTTCAAATTGTAAAATATTATCCAAAAATAGGCTTTCAATTTCTGGCGGCATTTCTGAATTTATTTTGCTAAAAACAGCATCGTGTTCCATTTCTAATTTCAATTTTTTAAAGTTATTTTCGTCTTCCAACGATAATATTGGTGTGTCTTCTTCACTATTTTGAATTCGTTGATTTGTAGATTCAGCTATTCGCAACAAATAATCTTCTATATTTTCATTTTCCCTAGACGGGATTTGCTCCAACGAACTCGAAAAACTTTCAATCAACATATCATAACGGGCAAAAGTTGATTTAAGTAATGTTTCATCTCGTGTTTCCCAGTAGGAACCTTGGTCTATACATTCAAAATCTGTTAAATATTTCTTTGAAACATAATCTAAAACTAAAACAAGTTTTTTATGCGACGCAAAACCAGCATATTGGGTCTTAGTTACTAAACTATAGGTGATGTCTTCTTTAATCTCCTTGTCAATCTGTAAAACATTAAAATTAATAATGCCACACATTCGACCATTGGATAAAAATGAAAAACATAACGGTTCTGATTTTTCAGGCGTTATCATTATTCCATATAATTTTTCAACGTCTATTTCGTCTGAAAAAGCTTTGTTTTCAAAAGCATTTTCAAAAACCAAATAATTCCAATTATTAGAAATAGCAATGTCTTGAACTTCCGTTATCAATGATTGTAGTTCGGTTGCCTTTTTTAATTTTCCGCTGTAATGTATACTTAATCCCATAGTAGCCTGTTTTTTTGCGATTTTCTTATAATGATAGAAAACATCTATAAAAATAAGAAAAAATTCAACTCATTATATAAGAAAACTTTAAACTTTGTTCCTCCAAAATTTTTAAACTTCTAACTATCTTTGCAATTCGTATTAAGTTTAAATAAACTGAATCTCAGTTAGGAAATGGCAAATGAATAGCCAACTATGAGATTCTGAAACAAGTTCAAAATAAATGAAACGCCAATCAATAAATAGGATTATAAAACTATTAGTTAGAGAGCGTTGCATCGAACACAAAAATAAATAAAAACGAAGTGAGATGAAATTAGATAAAAAAGAAATCTTAAAAGCTTTAGAATCCATTTCGGTGGCTGGCGAAGGTAAAAATATGGTTGAAAGTGGAGCAATTCAAAATGTACTAACTTTTGGCGATGAGGTTGTGGTAGAAGTTTTGTTGTCAACACCCGCTTTGCATATTAAAAAAAGAGCAGAAGTAGATATCATGAAGATTATTCATGAAAAGGTTTATGAAAAAGCAAAGATTAAAGTAAATATTAAAGTCGATGCTCAGGCTGCAGCTAGTGAAAAAGCGGTTAATCCTAATTTAATTAAAGGGAAAAACATTCCAGGAATTAGCAATATCGTTGCCATTGCCTCAGGAAAAGGCGGCGTTGGAAAATCTACAGTAACAGCAAATCTTGCCGTGACTTTGGCAAAAATGGGATTTAGTGTTGGCGTTTTAGATGCCGATATTTATGGACCATCGATGCCGATTATGTTTGATGTAGAAAATGAAAAACCACAATCTGTAGAAGTTAATGGAAAATCAAAAATGAAACCGGTAGAGAGTTACGAAATAAAAATTCTTTCTATTGGCTTTTTTACAAAACCAGATCAAGCCGTTATTTGGCGTGGGCCGATGGCTTCAAAAGCATTAAATCAGATGATTTTTGATGCTGATTGGGGTCAACTTGATTTTATGTTAATCGATTTACCACCAGGAACAGGAGATATTCACCTTTCGATTATGCAAGCATTACCTATAACGGGAGCCGTTGTGGTGAGCACGCCACAAGCAGTTGCTTTAGCCGATGCTAAAAAAGGAGTTTCAATGTTTTTATCTGATGCCATCAAAGTTCCTGTTTTAGGAATTATTGAAAATATGGCTTATTTCACACCAGAAGAACTTCCCAATAATAAATACTATATCTTTGGCAAAGAAGGAGCTAAGCATTTGGCCGAAGATTTAAATGTACCTTTGCTAGGCGAAATTCCGTTAGTGCAAAGTATTCGTGAAGCAGGCGATTTTGGTCGTCCGTTTGCCATGCAAGATTCGTCACCAATAGTCGAAGCGTTTAAAGAAATTGCTCGAAATGTAGTGCAAGAAGTAGTGAATAGAAATGAAAATTTGCCACCAAGTGAAGCAGTAAAAATAACGACAATGGCTGGTTGTTCGGCCGTAAAAGGAAAAAAATAATGACAACAGAACAAATTAAATTAGATATCGAAAAAGCGTTGAATGAAATTCGTCCTTTTTTGCAATCGGATGGTGGAGATATTTCTCTCGTCGATGTGATTGATGGAAAACACGTGAAAGTTAGATTAGAAGGAACTTGTGTGGGATGTAGCGTCAATCAAATGACTTTACGAGTAGGTGTAGAAACGACTATTAAAAAACATGTTCCGCAAATCGAAACAGTTGAGAATGTTTCGTAATCATCGAAGGCTTGGAATAAAAAAGTAAAACTGATATAAATCATATTCTAGCCAGATAAACCAACTTAGCTTTGAAGGATAAAATATACTTAGTAGAATAAAAAATGATACAAACCGATATACTCATTATTGGAGCAGGTCCGACGGGACTTTTTACTGTTTTTGAAGCAGGACTTTTAAAGTTAAAATGTCATTTAATTGATGCGCTTCCGCAGCCGGGCGGACAGTTGTCTGAATTATATCCCAAAAAACCAATTTACGATATTCCGGGTTTTCCAGAAGTTTTAGCGGGTGATTTGGTAGCCAATTTAATGGAACAAATAAAACAGTTTCAACCAGGATTTACGTTAGGTCAAACCGCTGAAACTATTGACAAATTAGAAGACGGAACATTCATTGTAACTACCAATAAAGGGATAAAACACCAAGCGAAAGCGGTTGCTATTGCTGGCGGATTAGGCACGTTTGAACCTCGAAAACCAATGCTGGAAAAGCTTTCAAAATTTGAAGAAAACGGTGTAGAATATTTTGTAAAAGATCCTGAATTATTTAGAGATAAAAAAATTGTGATTGCCGGCGGAGGAGATTCTGCCTTAGATTGGAGTATTTTTTTATCGGATGTAGCTTCTGAAGTAACATTAATTCACCGAAGAAATGAATTTAGGGGTGCGTTAGATTCTGTTGAAAAACTGCAAGAATATAAAAAATTAGGGTTAGTTAATTTAATTACGCCTGCCGAAGTAGTGTCTTTACACGGCGATTCCCATTTAAATGCAATTACAATTGATAGAAATGGAATTGAAGAAACTATTGAAACCGACTATTTTATTCCTTTGTTTGGATTGACGCCAAAGTTGGGGTCTATTGCCAACTGGGGACTAGAAATTGAAAAAAATGCCATTAAAGTAAATAATGCATTAGATTATCAAACCAATATTGAAGGAATTTATGCCATTGGCGATGTTAATAGTTATCCTGGAAAATTGAAATTAATTTTATGCGGTTTTCACGAAGCAACCTTAATGTGTCAAAGCGTGTATGCTCGATTAAATCCAGGTAAAAAATATGTGCTTAAATACACCACTGTTTCTGGTGTAGATGGATTTGATGGAACACGAAAAGAAGCTGAAAAAGCAGTAGTAAAAGCAATAATTTAAAATAGATTATATCTTTGAATTATGGAAAGTATAAAAATGAATAGAAGTATCGTGTCAAAGTCCTCCTTTGAAGTGGCAGATAATCAGGTTGATTTTTATAAAGATAAAACTCCATTAGAGCGACTGAATTATGATTATGATAGTATTAATTCAATTTTTAATTCCAATCCTAACCAAAAAGTAGATAGAACCGTTTTTTCTGCAAGAAAGCATTCCAAACAATAATGCCACAAGACGTAACCATAAAAATAACCGACAGAAACGGCGTTTTACACGAAGTTTTAGCACCAACCGACATGAACTTAAATGTCATGGAGTTAATTCGAATGTATGAATTAGCAGAAGAAGGAACTATTGGCGTTTGCGGCGGAATGGCCATGTGTGCCTCTTGTCAATGCTACCTTTTAAATGATGTTTTAAAAACCGAACGCAATGATGACGAAGAAGCCATGCTTTCAGAAGCTTATCACGTAAAAGATAATTCTAGATTAGGCTGTCAGATTGTATTATCAGAAGATTTAGAGGGATTGGAAATTCAAATCGCTCCACAACAATAAATTATAACCCTAATTTTGCTTTCGCAAGAGGCAAAATACGACCAACAAATTTTGTGTAAGCAATTTCGGAAGGATGTAAATTATCCGAAGCAACTAAATTTGGTTGTTCTAATCCCAATTGCGTAATATCGGTGATATTTACAAAACTCACTCCAAGCGATTCCGCATGATTTTTGGCAAATTGATTATACTGACTTAATTGATTAGTAATATTACTCGGATTGGAGCTGTTTTGTCCAAAAGGTGTAAAAGCATAATCAGGGGTGGAAACAACAATTACACGATTCGAATTCCCTTTTGCTAATTGAATAGCAGTTTGAACCAATTCAGGAAATTCTGTTTCATATAATGAAAATGGTCTGTTTTGGTACTGGTTGTTCACTCCAATTAGAAGGGTAACCAAATCATATTCTGATTTTAAATTTTCATTGGCTATAGCCGATTTCAAATTAGTAGTTGTCCATCCCGTTTGAGCAATAACTTTTAAATTAATTTGGTCATTTTGAGCCAATGCAAGGCGTAAACTGTCTTTTAATTGTTCGGGAAACCGACAGGTTTCACAAACACTTTGTCCAATAGTATAGCTATCTCCTAAACTCAATAATCTTATGTTTTTTACGATTGGATTTTGAATAATTGGAGCTGTTTCATCATTTTTGGAACATCCAATGAATGATAAAATTAATAATAAAAATAGGTAAATTAGCTTTTTCATAATTGCTTCTTTTGATATGCAGTTAATTCAATTGGGCCTTCTAAACATTCACGCACAATCTGTAAAGTTCCGTCGAATTTGGTATCAATAAACCATTTGATTAATGAAATTTTACCTTCAACAATTTCTATTCCTGTAATACTTCGAGGATGAACACAACTTCCGTCATTAAAATAATTAATCGAATTGTCGTTAGCGTTGGGAAATCGCGGACGATGCGTGTGCCCAGTAATAGTCAAAATATTATTGTTGTTGGCAATCCATTTTTTGATGCGTCTTTCAATTTTAATCAATTCCACATAATTTTTAGCAGGACTAGTGGGGTCTTTTATTCCCCAAATTTGGAGAGGCTTCCATAAAATCTGTACTAAAAAACGATTTATTTTCCATCCCACAAAATTCATAAAATCAGCTTGATGTCCATGGGTTAAAAAAAGCTGTTGACCGGTTTCGGAGTTTTTTAAAACAATAGCCTCATGATAAACGATATTGGTAAAAAGTGGTTCTTCTTTACCCGTTTTTAGGTCAAAAAAAGTGTAAAGCTTTTTCTTTACTACCCCATTGTCCCGATAATCCATATCGTGATTGCCATAAATCATGTGAAGGCGGGTTAGTATCGTGGAATTTTTTTAATAATAAATAGACATGTTTATGAGCTTCAAAAATATCCTTAAAAAAAATATTTTCCCAAAGCTCATCGCCATCACCCAATTCACAATACTGAAAACCTTCCAGAAAATATACATTCATGGCGTGAAAATAAATATTTCGATTACTGGCAAAATCATCCGCAAAACTGCCATCTCCTCGATGACAATCACTAAAAAGAATAAACTTTGACGTGTTGTCAAAAGGAATTATTCTGGCTTTTTCAAAAGCTCTCGTGAGTCGAGTTTGTGATGACATAAGTTGGATAAATCGAGATTTAAAGATATAAAAAAAACCTCCAAAATTGCTTTGGAGGTTAAAAATTATAAATTGTTTAGATTAGTTTTTTATAAATCGAATCACTGTTGATTGGTTTTCTTTACTAATTTTCATAAAATAAACACCAGCACTGTAAGCCGAAGTATTAACAGTTAAATCTGCAGCAGCATTAATTTTTTTGAATTCTATTAATTGACCTAAACTGTTGTAAATTGAAAACTGCGTTGGTAAACCAATTTCAGCTGAAACAGTAATATTTAATTGCGAATTAACTGGATTTGGATATAATTTGATTCCGTTTGTTAGACTGTAATCAGCTGTATTTAAGTTTTGATCAATTCCAAATGTTTTGGTTTCCACAGCACCAAACTCTCCACCAGAAGCGATGATTTCATTTTCAATTGTTTTGATTTCATAGCTACCTTCACCCCAGGCACAACACATTCCATCTTCAAATTCATCTACTATCGTAAAGGTATAACATTCGTTATTTGACACAGTTATTGTTTGCGAATATTCTGTGGTATCGCTATAAGATCCGCCAGAAGCAACTTCATTATCGTTGCTATCGGTTAATGTCCAAGAGGTTTCATCACCATAATTGTCCGTTAAAATAGTTACTATAATTTGTGTTGTGTTGGCTAAAACAGTAACAAAATTTTGACTTCTGACACTATTTAAACTATTTTCATCACCGCCGCCATTTAAAGTAGTTATGCTCGCGTTAAAATCATGGTTACCCACATTTGTGGTTAGCGTTGGTAAGTTTATTGTTGTGTTTTGACCATTGGAAAGGGAACCAGTCCATGTAAAAATAGCATTGTCGTTTCCATCGATATTATACGTTATTTCAGCAGATGAAATGGTGTTGTTGCCAACATTTGTTAATCGTAAAGAAGGAGAAAGTGTTGTTGCACAATTAAATAAATTCAAATTTAGAATATCTAAAGAGCCATCGTTGTCAAAAGTTTGGCCTGGTTGGCATCCTAAGGAAGTTGCTAAGGTTGCTCTTCGTTGGGCATTAGTTATAACGGCAACCATCCTGTCTTTTTGATTATTCGTAAACACATTCATACACGCGTCGTCTGAATAATCCATATAGTTTTGAACCATATCTAAACCAGGAAAAGCAGGACATGAATCAATACCAATCGTACAACCACTATTTGCAGCAGACGCCCGTGGGGTATCGGCACAAAAATCATCAACCGTGCAACCGCCATCACCCCAAATATGTCTTAAACCTAAGTAATGACCCACTTCGTGAGTGGTAGTTCGTCCTTTATCATTTGGACTAGAATAAGTTCCGGCAGGATAAATATCGCTTGAGCCAAAATAGGTATGTCCAACTACAACACCATCTGTATTAGCTGGTCCTGTGCCTTCTTCGAGACCTTGTAATCCTGAACCAGACGGAAATTGTGCATAGCCTAAAATCTCTCCTAGTTCAATTCCAAAAAAGGTAATTACAATTTTATTTACGACCCAAATGTTTAGGTATTCGTTTGGATTCCATTGCGTTTGGGGTTTAATTTGTTCATTAATATTGTCCATTTCCCAATTGGCTTCGCTCCC
>Ga0105050_10004084_pt1 | contig 19628 bp, 37 predicted proteins | sample FRY01_FD_78088 | JGI IMG/M metagenome (GOLD analysis project Ga0105050, IMG submission 78088) | Freshwater microbial communities from Lake Fryxell liftoff mats and glacier meltwater in Antarctica - FRY-01 | ecosystem: Environmental > Aquatic > Freshwater > Ice > Glacier meltwater ...
CCGGCAGCGGCGCATCCCGGCCACCGCCCGCCCAGCGCTGCATCATCAATTCCCCCATGCCGTCGATATGGTCGCTGTGAAAATGGGTGAGCAACAGAGCTTCGATCGCGCCCGGGTTGAGGCGATAGGTGGCGGCGATTGTTTTGTTAATAATGACTCGGGGAAAGATGAATGGAACGGCGCGGGTTTTGTCGTGAGTTATCAATGGGTTATATAGGGGTTGACATATAGCTCGCGTTATGCGTATTATGCGATAGCCGGGATGATCCGGTGATTAGGAGTCTATCATGGAATATACAATTATACTGCCCGATACGTTGGAAGTCACTAGCCGGGATCAGACGGTAACGCTTTCGTTGTCGGAAATGCCCGAATGGATTATTGCTAAAGCCGTGTTGCATGGGTTAACGCAGAAGGTTAGCGACGCGGCGGCAGGCGCGAAAAAAGCGGCGGACGATAGCGACGACATGACGGTTGAGGAGGCGACTGTGTCGCTAATGACCGCGATTGTCGAAACGCTTCAAGCGGGATCCTGGGGACGTGAACGCGGAGCCGGTAGTGGTCTGTCGGCGCGTGATCGTATGGCGCGTAAAATTGTCGGTGACTGGTTCCGGAACGCCTATGCGAAGGGCACGCCTGAACGCGATAAGTATAATGATGAGGACGGTGCTGGGCGTTATGCGATTATTGACAAGATATGGGGCGATAACGAAAAGGTTTTTGCCCCGGCGGTCGATGAAGCCCTAGCGGCGGAAGTCGCTAAGAAGGACGCGCTTGGCGGTATTGTCGTAACGCTGTAAACTCGCTAACCGATAAACGATTGCCCCGCTGGGTATTGCATCCGGCGGGGCTTTTTTGTGCGCGTGGCGGGGGCGCGTGAACCGCCCGCAAAATGGCCCACGTTGCCCCATGCCGCACGATACGGCCCGCCCCGCCCCATAGTGCCACTGCACCCGCTAACGCGCCCTATCGCCCGTTGCCACTAGTCCTGTCTGGTCGCCACCAGCTGCCAATGGCGTCCGCTCTGTTTGTCTGGCGGGTCGCTTTTTTGCCAATTTGGGGTATGGTCCCCCGCCGGTGTCGGGAGTATGGCTCAAAAACTTTCCCCCATTTTTTCCCCTAATTTCTCGGTAAATCTGTTTTCTTTTAAGTTTAAAAAATTTTTTTTTTTAGAAAAAATGGGTATGGCTCACCCCTGCGACTGCGGCGCTGGCACAGCTAGGATATGGCTCCCCTCGCAGATTTGGGCATATATGGGGCATATATTGCAAAAAGGGGGGATGCCAGTCAAGCGCGCCGGTAACCCGTGCGCGCCAATGGTAACCCGTGCGCGCCAATGGCAACGCCATGCCGTAACGTATGGCTTCCACCTGTAAACGCCTATTGCAAAATGTGGCATTTTGTGCCATAACATGTTTGTTGAACGGCGTATCGCCGCCGAGTCGTTTAGCAGGTTTATCCCGGCGGGATGTTTAGGAGTCATGTTATGTTTATATTTGAAGAGGAAGAACCCGCTGTCGCCTGGGACTGTGATCCCGATTATATCGCTGAACCGTTGGACCGTTACCAGGATTTGGACGAAACGGACGACACAGGCGATTGGCAGATTATCGTGTTGGAGCGTTTCCACGATCGGCTGGTTGACGCAACGCTGGCCCATCGTGGCGATGCAAGCATTGCGAGGTGCTGGTGATGTACGGCGGGTTCCAGCTCCGCATGGCGAAACTGGGCTTTTGTGGCTCCGTTCTAACCGTCTGGCAGTATGATCGGCTTATAGCCGCTGGTTGCCTTGACGACGAAATTGACAGCATTGCCTCTGACGTTGCGGCAGGGTTTACGCTGCAGGAAGCGTTTGATTATAATGCTACGGTAATAGGAGGTTCGATATGAGAAAATCTAGCATGAAAGACTGGTATATAGCTGCGCATGAAGAGCTCATCACCGAATATAGGGATAAGCATCCTGACGCCGATGAGGCGAAAGTCTATGAAGCAACTGCCGGTGCCGCATATGGCAGAATGAGCCAGCGTTACGCCGAGTACCTCGACGCGTGGCTGGACAGGGCAAAGGAGGAACGGCTATGAGCCACCATATAAACAACATTCGCCGCGCGCTATCCGACGGACGTTGGCAGGACGCAGCGTTTGTCTTTTGCGGCACGATAATGCTCGCCGTTAGCATTGCGATGGTCGCAGCGCTGGTGCGGTCATGATGGAGCTTCGCATATCCCTCGCGCCGGATGGTTTAACCGTTATCCTGCCGACAGGTTACACGCTAACCGTTGGCGCGAATGAGGCAGGGGCACGTTTTATTGAACGGCTGCTCCGGGATAGCATAGAATATGAGCGGACGGGGGAGCGGAAGAGCGGTTACATTGGCGCGTACCCTACCCAGGAGATTACCAACAAAATGCTCCGCCAGTCCTCGGTCACGGATAAAGAGATTGCAGATTTTCGCGAACGCAAAGCCGCCGCGACTGCAGAAGAATGGCTCGCCAAGGGAATTGATGTTAGCAAGATAAGGATAGAGATATGATAAGCGAAATGGAATATGTAGAGGGCCAAATCGATCAGGGGGCGATAAACCTCCCTAGCCATATGATCGGCAGCGTCAAGCGCTACGTCCTGCGTGGCATCGGTGGCGGCAGTTTCTTGACCGCGCTTTTTTCAAACGACCTCATAGGCGCTATTGGGAAAGCGGATGCGGAAAACCAAGAGGCTATTGGGGCCTGGGCGCAGTTCCTCTATAATAGCATCCCAGGCAATTGCCACGGCAGCCCTGAAAAGGTAGCTGCGTGGATTGCTTCTGGCGGCATAGCTGGTTCGCGGGTGGAGTCATGACCACCGACAACGATTACCGCTCGCTGCTTATCCCATGCGGAAAATACAGCGGCAATCAAATGCGCGCACCTCGTGCAGGTGAGCCGAACGCAGCTGAATATGACCGCCGGTTTATAAACTGGACGCGTGATTGCGTTGCAGCAGGCGCGGTTACGATTGTGCCAAATGGAGACAGGCAGATTGTCGCCGATTATTGGAGTGCTTTAGCATGAGCGATATATTGAAAGACATAACGCCGCTGCCTTGGTCAGTCGGTAGCGACCAAGGCGACAAGCAATCAATTTATTCGGGGCGAAGAATAGCTAGAACTTGTGGCGGTGAACTGATCAGCGATGAAACCAACGCCAGATATATCGTAGCAGCCTGCAACGCTTTCCCTGATATGGTGGCTGCTTTGGAAACTGCAGAATCGGACTGCCAGCTAGCGATTAACGTACTCGGCAATAACGGCCCCGAATTTGACTCTGTCAGAAGGTCATTCGCCATTATCCGCGATAGAATAACTTTAGCCCTCGCCAAGGCGAAACAATCATGACCGCCACCCCCGAAGCCAGCGCCGATATGGCCAAGCACCGCGACCGCAGCGCACACCTGCTGAACAACGGTTTTTGCGTCGAGCCAACATATACGCTCGACCGAGACATTGCCCGCGCACGTGCTGAAATGGGCGAAAACCGCTGGAACGAACTCAATGCAGATTGGAACGGATGATGACCACAATTAAAACAAAATATTCAATCGGTGGTGTTGTTTGGCATGCTTCAACGCATACCGAGCGCAAGTCGCACCCATGCCCCGACTGCAAAGGTTCAAATATCTGGACGGCATTTTCGCCGGCGGGTTCTGAATATACTCTAGCTTGCCCGCGTTGCTCTGCATCGTATATTTCAGACAGGGACATATCCCTTGAATATTCCAGCTTTGAACCAACTGCCAGAAAACTGACAATCGGCAGCATCCGGTTCGATAGCCACAGCGACACGACAAATGAATATATGTGCGTCGAAACAGGCGTGGGCAGCGGAAATGTCTATAAAGAAACTAGCTTGTTTGGGACAGAACAAGAGGCCCTTGAAGCTGCAAAGATCGAGGCGTCCAAACAAAACCAGAATATCGACTGGGTGGTGAGACTATACGATAAGAGCCTTTCGATATCCGACTATCAGCTTGATAGCGCCAAGATAAAGAACGCCGCCAGTAATCGGTCTGCGAACAGTGCGCTTCTTTACAATCTTGGCTATCTGTTCGACGAAATAATCGAGGCCGAGAACAAGGATGAAATTCTCGTCCTTATTGAGGATTACCGGGCGCGTGACTGGACCACTGACAAGGCGAAGGCCGCGAAGGTGGCAGCATGACCAACTACACCTTCACCACATTCATACAGCGCGGCGATGACGAACTGGAATTGTGCGTCACCTATACTGTCTCGCCATATATCGCGCAGACCAATTTGCAGCCAGCAGAAGGCGGTGATTGCGAAATTACGCAAGCCGAGTTTGTCGGGATCGATGCAGCAACAATGCCCGCGCCGCTGACCGACGCCGAATATGATGCGCTGCAAATCGAGTGTGAAGAACGCGCCGGTAGCGACGAACGGGACGCGGCTGCCGACCATGAAGACTACCTCTACGAACAACACCGCGACCGGCAAATGATGGAGAATTATGATGACTGATATACCACAGTGGGCACTTGATAGAGCCAACGAACTCCACGATCACAACGGTGCTTACTTGGCACTCGCCCGCTACATCGCTGAACACGAAACCGAGCCAGTCGACCCGCTGCTACAGCAGGCGCGGGATATTGCTGCGGATGTTTATTACAAGGGAGGCTATAAAAACATGGCTGTTATTTCTAGGGATGGTCTTAAGGATAATTCCTTTGTCGTCAGAGCCGCCCTAGCCGCCCTAAATGCCCGCGAGCCAAGCCAATGACCCAGCAACAGCAACAGCCACGCGCCAGACTATACGGCGATTGGAAACATTCGTCGCGGTCAGACAAGCGCCCTGGCGACTGGTATTATGATGCGGGCGGGCAATTGCGGCAGGTTTTGGAAAGGGTGAATTAATGACTGAGCCATCCACCCAACAGATAATCAGCGACCTATGGCAGCGCTACCAGATGCTATTCCACACTAAGCGGGCATACGGCAAGGCCGTTCCTCTCGCCATCCTACGCTACCCATTACCAGCAGCTGGCAGCGCACACGCCGACTTCCTCTTCGCTGCCACGGCAACGCAGGAAGAATACGACACCGCACTAACCGCAGCCCGCGAGGACATACGCCAATGGAAAGCGCGAGTAGCCCCATTACCCCGCCACAACTTCCGCAACATAAAGGTGAACATATGAGCAAATCCCAGATTAACCGACTCGGCATCTACGCTGACGTGAGAGAGGTGGCTGATATGGCACTCGAACACAAGGGCGGTGCATACGACTGCGCCGATAAAGGAGCCGCGCAAAATTTCGCGCACCGCTTCTACCGCTTCCGCCAACTCTACCGAGACATATACCACACCGATGGGAGTAGCTGCAGCTACGACAAGTTAATCCTCCCACGTGTGGAGTCCTCAACAATAACCTTCCGCGTCCGTGGGGCCTTAGGCACGTTTCGCCCTGCAACTCCACATGCCGCAATCATTAACGACGACGACGAGCTGTTCAACATCGCCACGCAGCTGGCAGCAAAACTTAAAGGAGATAACTAATGCAAATATCCTCAATGACAGTCTACCGCTACGGTTCCGGCTCTTTAATTATCGACACCGGAGATGGCAGTAATACTCATATAAAACTAACTGACGAGCAGAACGAACGCGTTCTCATCCTCGCCCGTGATATTTTCGACGAGAGTCGTGCAACGCTTATCGCAGAGCTGACAAAACCCTTCCCCGTCCTCGTAGACTACAGCGAGTCAAACGACGAACCATTCTAACCAAAGGAAAATCCACCATGATTATGTTCCGCATCCTTGACGACCGATACGACCACGAAATCCTCGGCTTCGTTCCAGAATTCTTCGACGAACTCGACACACGTAAAGCCGCCGATCAACTCGACGCTAACTACCAACACGGAGGCGGTTGGCGGCCGATGGATGGCTGGAAGGTCGGCCCTGTCGGTGAGCTAATGTACTCCGGCGAGCCTCCGCTACAGGCTATCGCTGTCGCTACCCTCCACAACGAGGAAATTATCCGCTTTTACCCTCACGCCTGGATGACCATCACTCAGCTGGACGGTAGCTTTCAGGTATCAAGGGTAGATTAAGGAGTTACCACCATGACCATCGACACCTTCTGGAATGAACCAGATTTTTACTTTGAAGAACGCGAAGGCTATCACCTCTTCGCAATGCGCAACAGCATGAAAGCTTGGTGCGGTTATGTCGGCGTGGCTCCAACCCACCCACTATTCGGCAAAGAGTATGACGAACGGATTGCCGTGCCAGATAGGAGTAAAATTAAAGTGGATAAAGTAAACCCTATAGCACAAATTCTTGAGGCTATGAAGCCGGATGACGGGAAAGTTTCCCTCGACGTACTTACTAACACTCATGGAGGCATAACTTTCTCCGGCAAAAACCAACACGGCAATCCTGGCCGCTGGTATTTCGGTTTCGACTGCAGCCACTATAACGACCTAACGCCCTCCGGAGAATATCGACACGAAAAACACTGGTCGCCCCAAGGAACCTACCGCACCCTTAGCTACGTAAAGTCCGAAATTGACAACCTCTTCCTCGCACTGAAAGCATTATCATGACCTTCACCCTCACCGACGAACAGACTGCAATCGTCTCCGCCGCCACCGACACTCCCGACAACCTCCTCGTAACAGCACTGGCCGGTGCAGCAAAAACCAGCACCCTCGTTCTCATAGCCGACGCACTACACGAGGCGCGCCCGAATAGCGAAATACTATGCCTCGCCTTCAACAAAAAGATAGCCGTTGAGATGGCCGAACGCCTACCCGCCAACTGCAAATCAATGACGTTGAACTCACTCGGCTACCGCACCTGGGCCAACGCCCTCGGCAAGTCACGCCTAACTGTTGACTTCAAAAAGGGTTTCACCCTCATGGCCGAGGTCATTGAAGAGCAATCCCGCGCCGACAAAGATGCGCTATACAAACAGATGGGGGAACTCATGCGCATCGTGTCCTTCGGCAAAGCCTGCGGCTACATGCCGACCGGCCAGTGGGAAGACCGCGCCAAGCCCCTCATGGATGACAGCGATTTCTTCCACCACCTCCCGCAAAATCTAACGGCGTTGGAGCGAGACGTTGTGCGCGAGGTCACTATCCGCAGCATAAAACAGGCGCTCAAAGGCATCTGCGACTTCGACGATCAGCTATACATGCCGACCATCTTCGGTGGGTCTTTCCCGCTATTCAAGCTAACCCTCGTTGATGAAGCGCAAGACCTATCCGCGCTGAACCACGCAATGCTACGCAAGATCGTGGGCACTCGGCGGCTAATTGCGGTAGGTGATAACTGCCAAGCTATCTACGGCTTCCGAGGTGCGCATGAAGATGGCATGGCGGAGCTCAAAGAGAAATTTTCCATGAAGGAACTATCGCTAACTATCAGTTTCCGCTGCGCTGCCGCTATCGTCAAACACGCGCAGTGGCGAGCGCCTCTTATGCGGGCACCTGCCTGGGCGGTGGAAGGCTCCGTTGATACGTGGGCAAGATGGGAAGCCGATTCCCTAGCGGAAGATGCTGCAGTCATATGCCGCAATAACGCGCCGTTGTTCTCCCTCGCCATCAAGCTGCTAAAAGCCGGTCGCCCCGCAGAACTCGGCGGCAAGGATATAGTCACGATGATTACGAAGATCATGAGCAAATTCGGCGACGCGAAGCTATCGCGCCAAGACGTTCTCGATAAGATAGATGGCTGGCTGGCGAAAGAGAAGGATAAATCGAAGCGCCATATCCACGCTTCCCTAGAAGACCGTGCCGACTGCATGAGGATATTCGCCACACAGGGCGAACAGTTAGGCGACATGCTCCACTACGCAAGGCATCTAGCGGAATTACATGCCCCGTTAAAACTCCTAACCGGCCATAAATCCAAGGGCCTCGAGTTCGACACAGTCTACTTCCTCAACAGTTCGATAATAGGGAGCGAGGGCCAGGACCCTAACGTGAGGTATGTAATTCAAACCCGCGCTAAGACAAGTTTAGTTTATATCAACCTCGACGGGTACGCAGCATGAACAGGTGGAAAACTTTATGGTGTGTAATAGCACACTGGCATAAGCACGCCGTTTACAGCAATAACGCACGCAAATGTTATAAGTGTAAGACTTTTTTACGGGGAAACTCATTAAAGGAATTACAAAAGGAGAAACAACGTGCGCAGCATAGAGCCATACCGCATCCGTTGTCGGCGATATGGCCCATCCCTCGAAAAACAAATTGACAATTTGCACAATCACGCGTAGTGTCGGCAATGGCAATCCGCCAATACCTACCTAGGAGTTATATAATGACTGAAGCCAAATCCAAAGTAATCGACGGTGACACTTATAGCGTTTCGCAGCCGTATGAAGCTGGCCACGCTATCACAGATATTGAAGCCCGCGTCCTCAACCAATCCCGGTCCGAGAACATCGGCAACAATATTCGTACCACGCTGAAGGAGCTGAAAGAAACAGCAGCGACCGAAGAATGGGGCGCTAAGAAGCTCGAAAACGCACTGACAAAAGCCGTTGCCGAGATTGATAGCGTCTATGAATTCACCGCAGCTGCCGCTCGTGGTTCCGCCAAGTTGGACCCGGTCGAAAAGGAAGCTCGCAAGCAGGCTCGCGAACTCCTCAAGAACCACCTCGCAGAAACCGGCCGCAAACTTACCGTCTCGCCGGACGATGTATCCGACGAAGATTGGGCCGAGAAGATCGAAGCCGAAGTCGATCGTATCTCTGCGATCCCCGAGGTCATGGAAGCTGCCCGCGAAGCAGTCGATGCTCGCCAGTCCCGCGCACAGAAGATGCAGGAAGCTCTTGGCAGCGTAACCGTATAGAGCAGATAGGGTTAGTTGCTTAACGCCCTATTTCGCTCGATCCCCTGCTGCTAGGTGACTCCGGCGGCAGGGGATTTTTACCACTAGGAGATCCCACCATGAAAATTACATTCACCCTTGTAGGCGCATCATTCCGCACTTCCGCTGACCGCGAACAATTACGAACCGCTGTGGTAGGCGACACCGTGGAGCTGGAAGCCGACCCTGATAATGAATATGACGCCCATGCTGTGCGCGTGTTACTCAACGAGCATCATATCGGCTTCATCCCTCGCGGAGAAAACGCCGCCATATTCAGGCACATTGCACAAGGCGGTGACTACACTGCTGGCATCGTCAGTTTCCTTTCCGCAATCAAGCCGACGATTGAGATCATCCTGTGAAGGAAGAGCTGCTCGAATTACTCTACTCCGCAAATAATTCCGAGATAGGTATTTGCGTTGAGACCACCAACCCAGAGCTGCTGCGGCAGAAGCTATACGCTGTGCGCCGCGAGTACGATGGAGAGTTCGATCAGCTATCGTTTATCATCAGCCCCATGAACCGGGCAGACCTATGGATAGTTAATAAGGAGCAGGGCAATGGCGAAGAGTGATATACTACAAAAACATACATTAAACTTACGCGCCGGTGACGTGGAGAAGCTACGGGATTTCTTCCCTGACCTACCCGCTGCTTCCCTCATCCGCACAATCATCAGCCGGTATGTTGACAGCATGGAAGGCAACACACCACTAGCAGAGGTAGATATAAGCATATGACAGACATCACAGAACTTTTCGCGCGTGATCCACTATCCCTATCCAAGCAGGACATTGGCGTTATAGTAGCAAAGTTTCGCGAAAGCCGTAAGGCGTTCAACCTGGGCAACGTCCGGGCCGGTAGCACGAAGCCGCTCACCGCGAAGCAGAAAGCCACCGACGCACTGGCCGCTAGGGTCGATAAAGCTGGAATTAAAATCAGTATATAGGAGTCACCTAATGCTTAAATCATTTGACGCAGACGGTATACAATTCGGTTGGGATTCAACTTCTATCAAGTCCGTTGAGAAATGCCTCCGCTATTATTTCTACAAACATATTGAAGGCTGGCAGCCACGGCGCAAGTCAGTCCATCTCCTCTTCGGTGGATGGTACGCATCAGCGCTGGAGTCATACCACAACTATGTTGCGCAGGGTATGCCGCCGGAAGATGCTGTGCATGAAGTCATCGCTGAAGTAATGATCGAGACTTGGGAGTATGAGGCTGACGACGCTGGCGATCCCATCCCAGGCACCGGCCACCCGTGGGAGTCCGAGCACAACGCAAAGACCCGTGCCAACCTCATCCGCACTATCGTATGGTACCTCGACCAGTTCGGTGAAGACGATACCTGCCAGACGGTTATCATGGCCGACGGTGCCGCTGGTGTGGAACACAGCTTCCAGCTAGACGTTGACAACGGCGTCATATTCTCCGGCCATATAGATAGGCTCGTTGAGTTCGGCGGCAAGACTTACGTCCAAGATCAAAAGACTACCGGCACGACAATCACCCAGCGCTTCTTTAACCAGTTCAACCCCGACACTCAAATGTCCATGTATACATTCGCAGGTAAAGCGTTGTTCGGCATCCCGGTTGCAGGTGTAATGATCGACGGGGCGCAAATAGCAGTCGGCTTTACCCGCTTCGAACGCGGCTTTTCTTACCGTGATAGCGGCTCCCTAAACGAGTGGTATGACGATGCTATGTATCACGTTGAGGCTGCGCGCCATGCAACACGGGAAAACTTTTTCCCAAAAAACACAGCGAGTTGTGGTAACTACGGCGGCTGTGAGTTCCGCCATATATGCAGCCGAAGCCCTTCCGTGCGGGAGCAATTCTTAAAGGCAGACTTTGAGAAGCAACCTCGGTGGGACCCACTGGAGTCAAGATGATGCACCGTGAATTAACCCTTCGTATATCACCGCCCTCCCCTGCGCTGGAGGGAAAGATCAAACAGCTTATCGAAGCTGAGTATAAAATCACCGCGCAAATTAAGCAGGACATAAAAAACGAGTCATACCTTTACCTACAACTGGAGTCAAAAGATGCCAACCTTAGATAACCATCAGTCGTCTCGCTACACAAAAATCCTATACATAGGGGATAGCAGCTCCGGCAAGACGGGCAGCCTCGTCTCCCTACTAGCCGCAGGTTACTCCTTCCGCATCCTCGATATGGATAACGGGTTGGATAGCTTCGTGGCATACGCAAGACAGGAAGACCTCGATCTTTCCAATGTAACTTACGAGACTATCCGCGACAAATATAAAAGCACAAAGTCCGGCCCGAAGATTGACGGTACACCGCAAGCCTTCGTCAAGGCTATGGACGTTATGACGGACTGGTCAGAGCATGAAGATGACAAATGTATCTTCGTCCTCGACAGCCTATCAGCATTTTCCCGTGCTGCCTTCGCATGGGCCAACAACCTAAACCCAACTGCGAAAGACAAGCGGCAGATATTCGGTGTCGCCCAAGGCGCGGTCGAGGATGCTATCGCGCTGATAACCGGCGACGAGTTCAAGATGAGCGCTATCGTCATCAGCCATATCAACTATCAAGAGTCTGACGCAGGGGTCACTAAAGGTTTCGCCAACGCAGTCGGCAAGGCACTCGGCCCTATCCTACCCCGCTACTTCAACACCATGTTGCTGGCCGAGACAACAGGCCGGGGTGAAAAAACTAAGCGTAAGATCAAGACAATGCCGACCGGAGTCGTGGACCTCAAAACCCCCGTCCCAGGCATTGAAGCAGAATTTCCTCTCGAGACCGGCATGGCTACAATCTTTGCTAAACTTCGAGGTGAAAAGGGTTAACGGTTCTACCCGCAGCTAAACGAACCATCAATAGGAGTACACTTTAATGGCTAATTTCGCAGACATCCTGAATAAAAAAGCAGCTGACATTGAGAAGCCACCGCTTCCACCGCAGGGAACTTACCGCTTTGTAATCAGCAAAGTACCTGAGTTCACCGAAGCGGCATCGGGCGAGTGGGATATTCTCAACGTCCTCGTCCAGGCGGTTGAGGCCATGGACAACGTAGACCTTGACGACTACAAGGGTGAGATCACTGGCATCCGGCTCCGCAAGTCTTTCCTCTTCAACAAGAACGATGAAGTCGAATTTGCGAAAACCGAATACCAGGTCCGTCAGTTCCTCGAGAACCACCTCGGCATCCTCGAAGATGACATGTCGATTGGCGAAGCACTTAACGCCTGCAAGGGCGCGGAGTTCCTCGGCGATGTATCGTGGCGCGAGGACAAGCGCACGGAAGGTGACTTCCAAGCCGACATTGGCCGCACCGCCCCGGTTGAGTAGTAGTTGCATAGTACAGGCGGGGGGCTTCGGTCCCCCTCCTAACCTTCAGGAGACAATCCCATGAACGTAAATATTTACACGAAGAACGGATGGCTCACCCGCACCTCCCAGTTCTCGTCAGACTTTGATCTCGCTAAGCCATTCACTTTAACGGAAGCCATCACCACCTGCACCCGCTTCAAAGCCAACGGCGTTATCGCTGTGCCCGTGCGGCAGGATGATGTGGAGTACCTTACATGACCAGTGCAAATTTCCGCTCCTATCCCATCAGCGACATCGTCACCGAGCGCGAGACACGCCAGCGGAAAGAGCTCAAAGGCATAGAAGAACTTGCCGATAGTATCGCCCGCCTCGGCCTCATCCATCCCATCGTCATCAGCAATGATGGCATCCTCGTAGCCGGTGAGCGCCGCCTTACCGCTTGCACCTCTCTTGGCTGGGACAACATACCAGTTCAATTCGTGGACGACCTCGACGAGTATACGCTGCAATGCATCGAGCTGGAAGAGAACGTCAAACGAAGCGACCTATCGTGGCAGGATGAAGTAGCAGCAGTCGCCCGTCTCCACGACCTAAAATCCTCCAACGAGGAAAACTGGTCGGCCATCGACACCGCAAACTTCATAGGCGCAAGCCCTAGCTACGTTGAGAAACGCTTGAAGGTTGCTAAGGCAATGGACAACGCTGTTGTGTCAAAGGCGGAGACATTCTCAACCGCCCACAACATAACCAAGCGCGATGGTGAGCGCAAAAAATCTTCCGCCATGCTTGCCGCAGCAGCATCCATTGACAGCATCGTCAGCCCTGACACACCCGCTGCCGCCCCAGTCACCATCCCGCTTATCAACGAAAGCTTCCTAGATTGGCAGGCCACCTACACTGGTAGTAAGTTCAACCTCATCCACTGCGATTTCCCTTACGGCATTAACGTGGCGGACGCTCCTCGTATGTCGGCGGGCATGGCAGATCACTACGCCGATAGCCCCGACATTTACTGGGCGCTAGTCGCGGGACTCATGTCAGCTATGGATAATGTAGTAGCCGACAGCGCACACCTTATCTTCTGGTTTAGCCCTAAGTTCTACTGCGACACCCGCCAGCAACTTGAGCGCATGGGGTGGACGTTAACCGACTACCCGCTTATCTGGCACAAGTCCGATGGTGCTGGCGTTGCCCCCGATCCTCAGCGCGGTCCTCGCAACACCTATGAGATGGCGTTCTTTGGCCATCGTGGAGACCGTAAGATTACCGCCGCAGGAACAAAGTCAAATAGTTTCGCTCATCCAGGTAAGCGTGGCGAAGCTATCCACGTCAGCGAAAAGCCCTATCCAATGATCCGGCATTTCCTTTCCATGCTATGCGATGAGTACAGCCACGTCCTCGATCCCACCTGCGGGAGCGGTAATGCACTTAAAGCCGCAGAAGATCTCGGCGCATCCCGCGTCCTTGGTATCGAACAAATGCCCGAGTTCTACGAGAACGCTCGCGCCCATTGGGAGCAGCGGGGATGAAGACATATCCTGAAAACTTAATCGCCCGCATAAGAAAACAAGCTTCTTACACCAGCTTCCGCCCCGAGCATTTACTTCTCGAAGAACTGCTTGACATACAGCGGGTATATATGATAGCGTTAGAAACTTTCACCAAGGAGTCACGAAATGAAGATCGCAATAGTCGGGGAGTCGCTGACAGACCTTGATGATGGTGAGCTGTTCTCCGGCATAACCGGCTGGCACCTCGACAAGCTACTAGCAGCAGTCGGCATATCCCGCCGAGAATGTTTTACAACTGTAGTCTTCAACCACCCACTAAAGGGCGGCATCCGCTCCGTCATGGGCACAAAAAAGCAAGGCATCCCTACCCGTGACGCTATCATACGAGGAAAATATGTTAAAGCTGAATACGCCAATGAGCTCATCCGACTGGATGCACAGCTCGCTGACGTCGCCCCAAACATCATTATCGCTCTCGGACCTACTGCTCTATGGGCACTCACTGGAGAGATTGGAATTAAAGCAGCACGAGGGGTATGCCGCCTTAGCCATGCCGGGCAAAAGGTATTGGCAACGTACGACCCACAGGCTGTTGTACGACAATGGGCACTCCGTCCCGTCGTTATCGCGGATCTCCAGAAGGCTGCAACACAATCAGCCTTCCCAGATTACATCAGACCCGAACGCCTTATATCCGTGGAGCCGTCCATCGCCGACCTACTTGAATACGAGAATACTTATTTCAAAGACGCTGTTAAACTCGCTTGCGATATTGAAACAAAGCAGGATCAAATTACTTGCATCGGCTTCTCACCTTCACCAAACCGAGCCATCGTTATTCCCTTCTTCCTCCATAGCGGAGCGAATTATTGGGGAACGAGGCAGGAAGAGCTGGCCGCCTGGGAGATTATAACCAGATGGCTCCGCGAGTATCCCACGGTATACCAGAACGGCCTGTTCGATATGGGCCAGTTATGGAAAACCTATGGCATACCCGCACCCCTCGCCGCCGACGATACCATGCTGGCACATCACGCCCTCCAGCCTGAGATGCTTAAAGGCCTCGGCTTCCTCGCATCGCTATACACAGATGAACCCTCATGGAAACAAATGGGCAAAGGAATGAAGCATGACTGATCTATTTGGCGATCAAGCCAGCGGACAGCTATCCCGCACAGAAACTATCCAGCAGGAGTTAAAACAATTCAAAAAACTCCAGCATTTATCCAACCACGATGTTGCCTTCCGCATGGCGACTACGTTAAACGCAGTTCGCAATCTCCGAAAGAGCCACAACCAAGTCAACCGCCCGCTGTACGACACAGGGATTGACTACGATATTCGCGTTATCCTAGGTGAGCGTAAGATTAAAACCACAGGGAAACTATTCGCCCTGTCTGACCGCGACATTCTCGCCATCTCCCGCATAGGGCAAGCTAGGCTCGCCCATATCCGCCTCAAGCTACAGGAGTTCTTTGCATGATTTACCTCGCATCGCCATACTCCCATGAAAACTACGCTGTAATGGAGCGGCGGTTTGAATTAACCTGTGCGGTTGTCGCGGCTATGGTCAAGCGGCCTTTCATTATCTACAGCCCGATAGTCCACTTCCACCCGGTAGCAGAACGCCATGAGCTACCTCGTGACTTTGCTTTTTGGGAGCGGCTTAACCTGGGTATGTTGGAAAAAGCTGATCAGTTGTTCGTGTTAGAACTCAAAGGATGGAAGACTTCTAAAGGAGTTACTGCTGAAATAGAAGCAGCAAAGTCTTTAATGCTGCCCATTTTAGAGGTTGATCCTACCGCTTGGGGAGTTCCCTCTTCATGAGAATTATCAACACAGCAACTGACGACTTATCAGCCCTATCAGACGACGACAACTACTGGGTTTACAACGGACTCGATAATTGCCTAACGCTAGAGATCGACGGAGTTCTCCAAGAACAGTTCGACGAAACGACTCGCGCAACCTATAACCTATCCCTCGCGTTACAAGCGCCAATCCTCGAAATGAACCATCGGGGCATCAAGGCGAACCCGCGCAAAAAATACACCGTTATTAAAGAGTTCGAGCGGCAGCTTAAACAAATAGAAGCCCAGCTATACACCATCGTCCACGAGGGTATCGGCATGATGGACTTCGACAACTGGCGTTCGCATGTCCAAGTCAAGCGGTTATTCTATGACGTGCTCGGCCTACCTATCCAAAAGAAGCGTAACACTAAAGGCGTGTTCGCCCCCTCTGTTGACGAAGGCGCACTTGAGCGCCTATCAATGCACTTTCTCGGGGAGCCGCTCACCACCCACATTATCGCCCTACGAGGCTTGGGTAAATCCCTCGGCTTCCTCCGCACAAAGCAGGACCGCGACGGCAGGATGCGGACGCAATTCTCCATCGCCGGGACAAAGACCGGACGGTTCTCCGCTTCCGAAACAGACTTCGGCACGGGCACTAACTTACAAAATGTAACGTCATCCCTCCGTTCAGTATTCGTTGCAGATGAGAATAAAATCCTATGCAACATTGACCTTGAACAAGCAGACAGCAGGAACATGGGCGCGCTTGCGTGGGAAAAACTGCTAACCGCAGACGCCGACCGCATCACTGACCTACTCCGAAGGCGCAGCAAAAAGCTACCGCACTGGAACCCGAAGCTACCGTGGGAAGGCCCCGTTGGCGCTGAGTTCGCCGGGGCATATCTAGACGCGTGTGAGTCTGGCGACCTGCATACCACCGTTACTAAAATGGCGCAGCCAGACCTTGATTGGGGAACCATGACGGATAGGCAGATCGCCGATCAAGCAGCGTTTAAGCATAAATCCCATCGCGATGTTTCCAAGGTGCTGGGCCATGGCAGCAACTACCTCGGGACGCCGCCAACGATGGCGAAGCATTCGCGCCTCCCAACTACAATGGTAAAGATATTTCAGACAAACTACTTCAACGCCTTCCCCTGTATCCCAGCGGTACAACAAGTTATCATGGACGAGTTGGCAGTTACCTCCTGCCTCACCACACCACTCGGCCGCCGAAGGTTCTTCTTCGACAGAGCAGAGTCTGGTAGCACCCAGCGCGAAGGCGTTGCCTACGTAGGCCAGTCAATGACAGCCGATGAATTAAACCACGGCCTCCTTCGCCTATGGCGCACCGGCCTTGTTGAGTTACTTATCCAGGTCCACGACAGCATCCTATTCCAATTTGACCAGCGTCGGATAGACGAGGTTGTGCCGATAGTGCTTGACGCGCTTAGCACAAAGATAACCCTCCGCGAAGGCCGTGTGTTTACTGTTGGCGCGGAGGCAATGCTCGGATGGAATTGGGGCTACTACAGCGAAGACAATCTCGACGGCCTCGCTAAGTGGAAGGGTAAAGAAATTCGCCGCCGCAAGGAAGCCACGTTCAAACTTAACGCACAGGATTTATAGTGGCGAGAAAATTAAAATCATTCATCGACGGTTTCCTCGAATACACTGAGGGTCGGGGATCACCTCGGCTATACCGCAAATGGACAGCGATATTTATCGTAGCTGCCACGCTCGAGCGTAAGTGCTGGATCACGACCACGAAGGGCCAGCTGTTTCCTAACCAATACATAATCCTCACCGGACCGGCTGGTGTTGGTAAAAGCTTATGCACCCGCATCGCGCACGATTTACTGGATGACCTTCGCACACCGGAGACGCCCTTCTTTATTGCGCCTACATCAGTCACGAAGGCTTCCCTTATCGACAGACTGGATGAGGCCAATCGCCGCATTATGCGCCCTACCGAGTCGCCTAGTGTGATACAGTTTAACTCATTGCAAATCGTCGCCAACGAGTTCGGCGTATTCCTCCCTACATGGGAGCCTGAATTTATGAGTACCCTTACCGACCTCTGGGATTGTGGGCGATATGCTGAAAGCCGCCGCACAGGTAACACCAAGTTAGAAATTCCTAATACCCAACTTAACATACTATCCGCCACCACCCCAGCTCAATTGATGAACCTACTTCCAGAAGGTGCTTGGGAACAGGGCTTTATGTCACGCATCCTGTTAGTATATTCCGGCGAGACAGCGTTCACTGATCTATTCGCTGAGCTCGACGTTAATGGTAAGCTATATTCGCAACTCGAAGTCGACCTCAAAGATATTTATAGCATGTACGGGGAGTTAACCGTTGACCGTGAAACGCAGGAATCGCTTAACGCATGGGGCAAGGCCGGTGGTCCACCTGTACCGGAGCACCCTAAGCTAGTCACCTACCGGCAACGGCGTGTAGCGCATCTGTTAAAGCTATGCATCATTAGCGCAGCCGCCTGTAATAGTGACCGCGTTATAACTATGGATAATTTTGCGGAGGCCCTTGATTGGCTGGTTGAACTAGAAGCCCACATGCCGGACATTTTTAAGTCGCTAAAGATCGGCGGAGACGCTCGCGCTATCGAGGACTGCTACCACTACGTCTATCAGAAGTATCACAAGCTAGGGAAAAAGCCTGTGCCTGAGCATATGATAGTTGCCTTTTTACAGGAGCGCGTACCCGCCCATAGTGTCGATCGTATTCTCGACGTAATGGAGCGGGCAAAAATGCTGGAAAAACAATTCGCCAATGGCGGAACTGGCTTTGTGCCGCAGGCGAAAGGGGCGGATTAAAACACCCCAAGGAATTTTGGCTTTGATTTTTCAATCGCAGCTTTATCCCTATCTTCACAGCGTTGTGTAATTCCACGGCCAGCCTGTGCCCGTTCAAACTCACTTGCTTTTTTCGCGGTCTGTTCTCCGCCAAAATTTATCCAAGACTTCAGCGTGTCTAGAACAGTTTCCCCTTGAACTGGCGCAGACGCGTCAGGGATAGGGTCACTCCATGCAGTAGGAACCAATTTACTACAGCTACTTTTCGGCGCAAATACCGAAGTTGTCACACAAGAAGTTAGCGCCAGCGGTATGAGCACCAGCAGCATCTTCAGCTTTGTTAACTTCATTTTTCATATCCTCTGTCTTGGTTGTTCGGGCGGCTTCAGTCTTGCTTTGATCGCCAGTAGTATTAACTGCATCGGCCCCGCTAATCACTGCCGCCTCAGTTTGATTAGCCCCTATTCGGGCTTTAACTTTATCCGATGCTGTGAACAAATCGTAGACGAACCATACTGCCCCAATAATTATAAGTGCAGCGATTACGGCCAGCGCGATACGTTGCGCTACGGCCAATCCTTTTATCCAAGTAAGCATTATTCGTCCTCCAAATTGGCGGGACCGCTAAGCCCCGCCGTTTCGTTAATCGTGCGCCAGCATATACCGGACCAGTTCAATTGCTTGATCGTAGCCGAGCAAGTTCGTTCCGATCGGCTCGTGCTTTCCCTGATAATTCGTGCCGACATTGTAATCCGGTTCAAATGTGATGCCTGCATCGGGGTTGAAATTGTCAGGCAGTTTCCACAAAAGAAAACGCTGCGCCATCTTCTCGATCAGTTCTTCCCGATCACCTTCTTCATTCGGTCTGACTCCGATACCACTGGCTACGATAGCGTTGGCCGCATTGCAGGCAGCTTGAGAATATCTCATAGCGTCCTCTGACCTTGGGGCGTTAGCTGCTTTATCAATCAGCTTTTTGACTTCATTATTCATGGGTTCTAACTCCATTTGTATTACCGCAGGAAGGCGCGGACCCTAATCCGGTCGCCCGGAATTACTTAGTCTCCTTTGTCGGGATCGGATCGTCGTCAGGCTGGTCAATCGTTACCGTGCGGTCATCCAGCATTGCGGTTTTGTCCTCGCTGCCTTTGGATGAACTAAAGCGGTTATTGATAACTGTGCCGCCCCAGCCGAGAATGAGGCCGAGCGCGAATATAAGCGTATCCTCATTCCCCTCTGGTATTTCGATACGGAGGAGTGCTGCCACGATACCTATCCCGCCAGCGATTGGCAGCAGCCCGACAACA
>Ga0105050_10004086_pt1 | contig 19626 bp, 17 predicted proteins | sample FRY01_FD_78088 | JGI IMG/M metagenome (GOLD analysis project Ga0105050, IMG submission 78088) | Freshwater microbial communities from Lake Fryxell liftoff mats and glacier meltwater in Antarctica - FRY-01 | ecosystem: Environmental > Aquatic > Freshwater > Ice > Glacier meltwater ...
ACGAACGTTGCTCCGCCGAGACTGCTTTTTGGACTCCCATTGGACTCCCATTGGACGCAGGAGTAGATGCCTCAAAAAATCCCCCATTCTGGACAGATGCCACTAAAATCCGAGAAGAACCAATGAATATGGCATCTTGACCGGAGGCAAGCGGCGAGCTGAATTCCTGCAGACCTACATCGACCATAACCAACAGATTCAGAAAGACGGCGGCGCGGTGGAAAGGGTCGGAATTCAGGGGCATTTTCAAGCTAGTTTGATTCCGGTCCCCGAGATTTGGCGAATTCTGGATCAGTCGGGCGAGTTTGGTCTGCCACTTGAAATCACGGAGTTCGACATCGATTCACGAGACGAAGACACCCGGGCATGATACACCCGCGATGTGTTGACGACCGTTTTTGCTCATCCGGCCACCACGGGATTTACGACCTGGGGTTTTTGGGAAGGCGACATGTGGCGGCCCAACGGCGCAATGTTTCGCAACGACTGGACGATCAAACCGAACGGGAAAATTGGGGAGGAATTGGTGCGGAGAGAATGGTGGAATAGCGAAATTGCCCAAACCAATGCTGCGGGCATTGTCTCCCTGTGGGCGTTCCATGGCATCCACAAAATCAAAGCCGAAGCGGGGGATTCCATTCGGCTTCGTCAGATTGAAGCCAAGCAAGACCGTGAGATCGTCTTGGCCCTCGGGATGGGCGGATGACCAGAGAGACTGAAAGCGGAAGAAAACCGAAAACCAGCTCACAAGATCATAATGAGGCCCTGCCGAATCGCAAAAATCACGTAGTACTGCATGACATAAACCCGAAGCGGATATCGCCCCAGGATCGCCAACCAACGGTTCGACATCTCCGGCCAAGATTTCGCCAACCCACAAAGAAGTGTGGCAGGAAGCGAGAAAGCAAGCACAATCGACATCGGCGGAGGCACCACTGCGATGCCGTAGGCCGCTAGCAAAAGCGAACAAACCAGCGCGGTGGAAAGCCCGTTTCTCCTTAGGATCATGCCGACGGCAACCAAACTGACAACAATCGTTACGGGGTAATCGAATAGCTGTCCCGAAACATCGAACGGATAAAGCAAGATTGCCCCATAAAGCACGATGAAGCGGTTTCCGAGCACCATGAAGATCAGGTAGACGAGCGAAAAACTGGCAAGAATGTCAATTTTTTGAAAGTAGGGACAATAAATCACGCTGATCGCGAGCGACGCCAGCGTGATTTGCTGAAATCTACGATTCTGAGCAGGTGTCGTCCGAACCCAGCGTCGAAAGCCCGTTGCGGCCTCAAGAAACGCCCGGTTTTCCACAAGGAGACTCCCAAGCAAAATCGCAAATATCGGCAGGCTTAGACGAGTGGCGAACCGTATTGTGTCCGGCGCAATCGGAATATCGAATAAAATCACACTGAAATGATCGATGATCATCAGCACAATGGCGCCCCCCCGAAGTGAGTCGATCGCCTCATTTCGCGATACGACGCGTTCGATTTTTCGGCGCTGCCGCATGTTCACTCCGACAATTCCTTTAAATTGATTGAGTTTGCTTGACTGGCAAACTATGATGAGGTTCGGCTTCGGTGACGCATCGGTCCTGCTCACCGTTCTTCAACTTATCATCGTCGGTATGCGGGTGAACTTGGATGTTGTTTCACAAAACATCAGGGCAATTAGCGAATCTTTCCGCTGCCATTGTTCTATGCGGCGCTTGCTGTTTCGCTTCGAACGTTTCGCTGGCCGCTGGTGGCGGTGGCGGTGGCGGTGCCGGTGGCGGTGCCGGTGGCGGTGGCGTTGGCAACACAAACCTTAACTTTGCCCAGCCGATCGCGGGTGTCGAGGTCGATGCGTCCGGCGTTTTGCGAGTCAAACAGCTCGACCCACGGGTTGCGCAGGAACGTTTAATGGCGATTCGCCAGATGGCGGGCGCCGAGGTGATGAAGTCGTCAAAATTGAGGAAGGTGTCGCTAAATCGTCTTGAAGCCGTCGTAGCTGAAGCCCTCAAGGCGGGCAATGACGCAGACCAGACCATGATGTCTCTCGCGGGTTTGACCCGGATCGAGTACGTCTTCTACTATCCTGAAACTCGCGACGTCGTGATCGCCGGACCGGCCGAGGGCGTCGTTGCTGATCCCGCAGGCCGATTTGTCGGCACTCAAACCGGTAAGCCTTCGATCCTGCTTGAAGACATGGTTACCGCGATGCGAGCCTTCGCTCCCGCGTCAAAGCCGACCCAGGTGATCAGCGTCTCGATCGATCCAACGCCGGAAGGTTTGCAGCGTCTAAATCAGTTTCTCGCAGCGGTCCGTGGCAACCTTCGCCCTAGCGACGCAGAACGACTCGCGATGGCGCTTAAAAAGAATCTGGGACTCCAGACGGTTTCCATCAAAGGCATTCCGCACTCCACCAATTTTGCCCGCGTGCTTGTCGAAGCGGATTACCGAATGAAATTGATCGGCATCGGCCTGGAGCAATTGCCATTACCGATGGCAAGTTATGTCGAGCGAGCGAACCCGTCGCAGGTGGCATCCAATGCGATGGAACGATGGTTTTTTGTACCCAACTATGATGGCGTCGCCGTCAGCGAAGATGGTCTAGCGATGAAACTCAACGATCGCGGTGTCAAGCTAGTGGGTGAGAACGAACGTGTCGGCGCCGGTGGAGAACGAGTCGCTTCGGGCAAGACGAATCGTGCGAGCCAAGGGTTCTGCATGGAGTTTACCAAAAACTATCCGCTGATCGCGGATCGAGTTCCGGTGTACGCCGAGATGCGAAACGTGATTGATGCAGCGATCGCGGCCGCTTATATCCAGCAGCAGGACTTCTACGGCCAGGCAAACTGGGACATGCCCGTGTTTGGCAATGAATCGCAATTCGCGGTTGAAACGCATACGGCTCCGCATCAAGTGGAAACCGCGGTCAATGCCATTTGGAAGGGCAATACCTTGATGACTCCGCTGGGTGGCGGAGTCAACGTTCAACCACGCCAAGCACTCACGTCGGAGCGATTGACAACGGAAACCGACGGCAAGACCGATGCCCTCAAGCAAGCCGTCGCACCAACGAATCTTGCCGACGGTCAGTGGTGGTGGGATTGATCGAGTTCAAGTCCCCTTGGCTAACTTTCCATGCGTAACAGCACCTTTCGAGGTGCTTTTTTCATTGGCAACCGTGCGCTGCATGTCGGCTCGTCCATGAACAGCCACCACTGGTGAGTGGTTCGCCACGGTTTCGGTCAAACGCAGGCGAGGGTACAGGCCGCTGTTGGAATTGCGAGCGTTGCCTGTCAGGTTGGCACGATGGAGACCCTTTCATCAACCCGGTCGCTTCGAATTCTTCTCCGTCTTTTTGAACACAAGTCTATTTAACACAATCACTTGCGCACCATTCTTTGGACTGCGGCACACGGCTTGCTTAAGGTGACCCATCTTCGCAGGTGTCTGCCATTGCCGTTGGGCAATGGTGCATGATGCCCTCGCGAACTGACACCGCATACTTTTTACTTCAATAGAAACGACACAGGAGAGAGACGTCGTGGCAAAGCAGATCGTTTTTGACGACGACGCCCGCGGGCCGCTACTGGCTGGCGTGAGCAAGTTGGCCCGGGCCGTCCGAAGTACCCTCGGCCCCCGCGGTCGAAACGCGGTTCTAGACAAGGGCTGGGGCAGCCCCAAAGTGACCAAAGACGGCGTGACCGTAGCTGAGGATATTGAGCTGGACGACCCGTTCGAAAATCTCGGTGCACAGCTCGTAAAAGAAGCAGCCAGCAAGACCAATGATGTCGCTGGCGATGGAACCACGACGGCGACCGTTCTTGCCGAAGCGATTTTTCGCGAAGGCCTAAAGGCGGTTGCTAGCGGTGCAGATCCGATGGCACTGCAGCGAGGTATCAACAAAGCAGTCGAAGTTTGCCGTGAAGAAATCGCGAAGCTTTCCAAGCCGATCGATGAGAAGAGCAAGGCCGACATCAAGCAGGTGGCAACGATCGCTGGAAACAACGATCCCGAAATCGGCCAAGTGCTTGCCGATGCGTTCACCAAAGTTGGTAAGAATGGGGTCATCACCGTCGAAGAAGGCCGCAGCAACGAAACGACCGTTGACGTCGTCGAAGGCATGCAGTTTGATCGCGGTTTCTTATCGCCACACTTCGTCACCAACCAAGATGAAGTCACCGTCGAATTCGAAGATGCTTACGTCTTGCTGTTCGAAGAAAAAATCAGCAGCAATAAGAAGATGATTCCTCTGCTCGAAGCGATCAGCAAGTCGGGCAAGCCATTACTCGTCATCGCTGAAGACGTTGAAGGCGAAGCTTTGGCAACGCTGGTTGTCAACAAGATGCGGGGCATTTTGCAAGTCGCTGCCGTCAAGGCTCCTGGCTACGGCGATCGTCGCAAGGCCATCCTTGGTGACATCGCTACGCTTTGCGGAGGACAGCCGATTTTCAAGGATCTCGGCATCGATCTGGAGAGCATCAAGCTGTCCGATCTTGGCCGCGTCAAGAAGGTCCGTATCACCAGCGAGGCAACGACAATGGTCGGCGGAGCTGGTAAGAAAGACGCGATTAGCGCTCGCGTAGAGCTGATCCGTCGCGAGATCTCCAACACCGACAGCGATTACGACAAAGAGAAGCTTCAAGAGCGATTGGCGAAGCTCGCCGGTGGCGTTGCCGTGATCAGCGTTGGTGCTGCGACGGAGACCGAAATGAAGGAGCGTAAGGCGCTTCTGGACGACGCTCGTGCCGCAACGCAAGCGGCACTCGAAGAAGGTATCGTCCCAGGCGGCGGCGTTGCATTGCTCCGCTGCAAGCCAGCGATCACGAAGCTAGAAGCCGCGACCGAAGGCGACGAAAAGCTGGGCGTTCGGATCATCAAGAACGTGCTCGACCAACCGCTTCGCGCGATTGCCAACAACGCAGGCCTCGATGGCGCCGTTGTGGTCAATCGTGTCTCGCAGATGAAGGGCAAGTCCGACGGTTACGACGCCAACGCAGAGGTCTACTGCGACTTGATCCAAGCTGGCATCGTCGACCCGGCAAAAGTGGTTCGAACTTCGTTGACCAACGCCGCAAGCGTCGCGGGGCTTTTGCTCACGACGGAATGTTGCGTCTGTGACATTCCCGAAGAAGCCGAGGATGGTGGTCACGATCACCATGACCACGGCATGGGCGGAATGGGCGGCGGCATGGGTGGAATGGGTGGAATGCCAGGCATGATGTAGTCCTGGCTTCCTTCTCGACATGATCGGACCGGCGGCGGCGCCGGTCCTCTGAAGCCCAGGGCTCAATCTCCCCGGTGCATCAAACTCAAAAACAAAATAAACATCTAAAGTAAGGCAATCAAATTATGGCAACCAAAACTGCATCGAAAGTTAATCTCCGTCCACTCGATGACCGTATCGTGGTTCAACCCATGGAAGCGGAATCGACGACCGCTGGCGGTATCGTCCTGCCGGACTCGGCTCGTGAGAAGCCACAGCGTGGCACCGTCATCGCAATTGGCCCCGGCAAGTTGCTGGACAGCGGCAATCGTGGCGAGATGAGCGTTGCCGTGGGCGACGTCGTGATTTACGGTCGTTACGGCGGCAGCGAAGTCGAAGTCAATAACGTCGAGATGAAGATCCTTCGCGAAAGCGACATCCTGGCAAAGGTGGTTTGAGCCAAAGTGGCTTGAGCCTGAACTTCACGTATCGAATTCAACCTTAAAACAAAACACTTTTTCCAGGGAACACAAACGTGGCAAAGCAATTGCTGTTTGAAGATCACGCCCGCGCGAGAATGCTCGCTGGCGTCGAGAAACTGGCCAACGCGGTCGCGGTGACGATGGGCCCAACGGGTCGCAACGTCATCATTGACAAGTCGTTCGGCGGTCCAACGGTCACCAAAGACGGTGTTACCGTTGCCAAAGAAATCGAACTCGAAGACCGCTTCGAGAACATGGGTGCGAAGCTTGTCATCGAAGTCGCTCAGAGGACGAGCGATCTTGCCGGTGACGGTACGACCACCGCGACCGTTCTTGCACGAGCCATCTTCAAGGAAGGTCTCCGAAACATCGTTGCCGGTAGCAACCCAACCGCGATTCGTCGTGGTATCGATAAAGCTGTTGACGCCGCAACGGCCAGGCTGCACGAAATGGGACGCCCCGTTTCGGGCAAAGAACAAGTTGCCAACGTCGGTGCGATTTCTGCGAACAGCGATCATAAGATTGGCAATTTGCTTGCCGATGCACTTGAACGAGTCGGTAAAGACGGAGTCATCACGGTTGAAGAGGGCAAGAGCCGCGATACCGAAGTTGAATACGTCGATGGGATGCAGTTCGACAAGGGCTACGTCTCGCCATACTTCATCACCGATGCCGGCTCGATGGAAGCTTTGCTCGATAACGCGTTGATCCTGTTGTTCGAAAAGAAGATCAGCAATATCCGCGAATTGGTTCCGTTGCTTGAGAAGACAGCACAGACAGGCCAACCGCTGCTGATTATCGCTGAAGATGTCGATGCAGAAGCGTTGACTCTCTTGGTGGTGAACAAGCTTCGCGGCACGCTGAACGTCTGTGCCGTCAAGGCTCCCGGCTTCGGTGATCGTCGCAAAGCGATGCTTGGCGATATCGCAGTGCTGACCGGCGGAACCTTGATCAGCGAAGATCTTGGCATCCAGCTCGAGAACGTTTCGATCGAGCATCTCGGTCGCGCAAAGAAGGTCACCGTATCGAAGAACGATACGACGATCGTCGAAGGTGGCGGCAAGCGTGCTGACATCGATAAGCGAGTCGGTCAGATCCGTGCTCAGATCGAACAGAGCGACAGCGACTACGATAAAGAAAAGTTCCAAGAGCGTTTGGCGAAGCTTGCCGGTGGCGTTGCCGTTATCAGCGTCGGTGCCGAAACCGAAGCGGAAATGAAGCAGACCAAGGCACGCTTGGAAGATGCACTTCATGCAACCCGCGCTGCGATTGAGGAAGGTATTCTTCCTGGCGGCGGCGTTGCACTGGTGCGATGCAAAGAAGCGGTGGAAGCAGCGAAGAAGCAAGCCAAGGGCGACGAGAAGATCGGCGTTGAAATTGTGCTTGCCGCTTTGTCCGCTCCCATGAAACAGATCGCCGACAATGGTGGACTGGACGGATGCGTGATTGTTGATGAAGTTCGCCAGAAGGGCGAAAACATCGGCTTCGATGCCTTCACCGGCACCTACGTTGACATGCTCAAGGCTGGCATCATTGACCCAGTGAAGGTCGTGCGAACTGCTCTCGCCAACGCGGGCAGTATCGCTGGCTTGCTACTGACAACCGAAGCACTTGTAACGACGTTCGACAAGGACGATAAGAGCAAGCGAAAAGTTGAAGGCGTTGTCAATTAGTGACAGTGGCTCGCTCAATGATTGATCGGTAATCGTAGCCGATCGCCGTTTAAGGCGGAGTCGATTGTAGGAATCGACTCCGCCATTTTTTTGATACATAGAATTACGATCTTTTGAGTCATGGCCGAGAAACGCGACTATTACGAAGTCCTTACGGTTGAGCGTTCGTCGATGAAGGTCGACATCGATCGCGCATACCGCAAACTGGCCATCAAGTACCATCCGGACAGCAATCGAAATGATCCCGATGCGGTCACGAAGTTCAAGGAGGTCAGCGAGGCTTATGAAGTCCTTAGCGATCCTGAAAAACGTGGTCGCTACGATCAATTCGGTCACGCCGGCGTAAGCGGTCAATCGGGGCCGCAGTTCACCGACTTCGATGCCTTCGGTGATCTCTTCGGAGACATGCTGGGCGAGATGTTCGGCGGCGGCGGACGGGGCTCGCGTCGCGGAGGTGGCGGCAAGCGTTCGCGTCGCGGGGCCGACTTGCGATGCGACCTCACGCTGACACTTGAAGAAGCCGCGCGAGGTTGCTCCAAGGAAGTCTCATTCCGACGACGAAAGGCTTGTGCAACTTGTGCGGGAAGCGGTGCCGCGCAGGGGTCCAGTCCCATCACGTGCAGCACCTGCGGCGGCCGCGGGCAAGTCATCCAACAAGCCGGCATTCTGCGAGTCCAGACCAACTGCCCAACGTGTGGTGGCGCCGGAAAAACGATCAGCCAAGCCTGTTCAACATGTCGGGGCTCAGGTCTCGAATCGGAAAAAGCGTCCCTCACCGTCGATATTCCCGCAGGCGTTGATGACGGTATGCGAGTCAGGCTTACCAGTGAAGGCGAAGCGAGTCCTGATGGCGGCCCCAGCGGCGATTGCTATTGTTTCATTACCGTAAAGCCGCATGATCTCTTTAAGCGTGACGGCAAGAATCTCGTGTTGCAGTTTCCGATCTCGTACAGCCAAGCCGCGCTGGGAGCCGAGGTCGACGTGCCAACGCTGGATGGTTCATCGAAATTGCGGATCGATGCAGGCACCCAAAGCGGCGACGTCTTTCGGTTGCGTGGAAAAGGTGTCGTCGAGCCAGGTGGCACGCGAGCGGGTGACATGTTGGTTCAAACGGTTATCGAGGTTCCCAAAAAGCTTTCCGAAGAACAGGAAAGACTCTTGCGAAAACTAGCTGAACTCGACCATGAATCCGTATTGCCGGCACACAAGTCGTTCTTTGACAAACTGAAAACTTTTTTTGATCCTGAAGCACAAACACCGACCTAATCGCTTGAATGAGCGACTGGGGTGGAGACCAAAGATGACCAACAAACAAAATACAAACGAAGAAACTTTGGAGTCGGACTCGCCTTTTGATGAAGCGATCGTCGAGCAGATCAACGAAGAAACCCGTGATGAAGAGATGGATCGCCTTCGAAGCGAAGTGGAAGACGCAAACAATCGCGTCCTGATGGCTCAAGCCGACCTCGAGAATTTTCGCAAACGTATGCGGCGCGATATGGAAGACCAAATCCGGTTCGCCGCGATTCCGGTGATCTCCGACTTATTGCAGGTTCGAGATAATTTGGTCCGCGCGATCGAAGCCGCCGCAACAACAGACAGCCTAGGAACCTCAACGGATGGCCTTCGCGATGGCGTTAAAATGCTGGTCAAACAGTTCGATGATATGCTCAGCAAACACGGCATGACTCCGATCCTTGCGGTGGGTGAATCCTTTGATCCCAACTTCCATCAAGCGATCACGCAGATACCAAGCGCTGACCACCCCGCGGGAACGATTGCTCACGAAGCCGTGACCGGATTTCAAATGCATGGTCGTGTGATCCGACCGAGCCAAGTGATTGTTAGCACCGGTCCTCAATAGCACACTGATAAACTTTGCGAGCCGCGAGTAGCAGGTATCCGCAAAAGCAGGGCGAGATTGTTTGAAACGAATTGCGACATAAAGACTTTTTTAATTTCTGATACGAGTACATTGCCACATGCCAACTTACGATTACGAATGCGACGCTTGCGAACATAAATTTGAACTGTTTCAAGGCATCAACGAAGCCGTTCAAACGAAGTGCCCTGAGTGCGGAAAGAAAAAACTGAGACGATTGTTTGGGACTGGCGGCGCGATCGTTTTCAAGGGGTCCGGCTTCTATCAAACGGATTACCGCAGCGAAAGTTACAAAAAAGGTGCCAAGGCTGAAAAGTCTTCGACAGAGTCCAAATCCAGCGATTCCAAAGGCACCGAAAGTGCCAAGTCAACGGAGAGTTCAAAGCCTGCGAAATCAGAGTCAAAGTCAAAGTCGAAGCCCCAATCAGACAGTTGATCCTTGGCGGAGTTGCCCGCTAGCGCATCGATTTATCAACTCGACACATGAACGAGCGGAAAATCAAATTTTCGCGATCTCCCTGTGGTTTGGGAATTTTGCTTCTAATCTGTAGCGACAACCCATTTAACGCTCACTCCCGCCTTTCGCGAAGGGCGTGAGCCCCATGACCTTGCTCGCCTAATCCTTGCTGTGCTTGCCGCCATTGATCGTGGCTCAAAATCGATGCAATCAGCATATTCTTCAGACTCTCGTCCGATTTGTATTCCCGACCCGAGTCTGCTTTACGATTTCGCGCAGCGGTGCCGACGTTGCATAAGTGACTGAGCCTTGACTCCGATTGGGTTGCCATATTCCTTTGCTGGGCAGTTGCCGTGTCTGACCCAACTTTCATCGCAGGATTAACGGACCCCGCATCTTTTTGGGCGATGACGGTCAATCATCATCCCTACATTGAGTTTGAGAACGAAACTCCTGTTGCCGCGAAAGTGAAAGAAGTCGACACACTTGAGGTGACGCGACTCACGACGGCGCTGATTCAGAAGTTCGAAGAACTGACAATGATTCATCAGTTCACCGACCAACTTCGGATCGACTTAGATCGGGATACCATTTGCCGCGACATGCTTGAGCCTCTTTCGCACTGTGTCAACGCAGACACTCTTGCGATCGAGCTTTATCGTGATGAAGAGATCAACACCGACTCGTCATTCATTTGTGTCGGCGTGCCACAAGTAACGCAACGATTGCTGAGCCTCGCCGACGCCGCCGCTGAACTGGTTGGCGATTCGATCGCGATTATCAACCGTCCGTTTTTAGCGGGTGATGATTGTTGTCGAGTCATTGTAGTCCCCATTACCCGGACCGATTATCGCGCCGGTCGCATGATCGCGCTGAGAAAAAACGAGTCCGAGGAACTCGGTTCGATCGAAGCCGATCTGATGCGATCCCTTGCCATGATGCTTGCTGTGCATCTGGCGAACCAAAGGCAATACGCTCAGCTTCAAAATACGCTGGACGGAGCTTTGGTTGCATTGGTTTCGACGCTCGATGCGAAGGATCGCTACACCTGCGGTCACAGCACGCGAGTCTCGGAGTTGTCCGTTGCACTGGCTCGTGATCTGGGAATGAGCGACGCCGACTGTGAGATCATCAAGAAGTCCGCCTTGCTTCATGACATTGGCAAAATCGGAATCGATGATTCCGTGCTGCGCAAGCCCGGCCATTTGACGGCAGCAGAGTTTGACATGATCAAACAGCATCCTGTCATCGGCTATGAGATCCTCAAAGCGATCCGGCCTTTTAAGCCACTGTTGCCTGGCGTCTTGCATCACCATGAGTCGTGGGACGGCAAAGGCTATCCGCATGGATTAGTTGGGGAAGCCATCCCACGGATCGCGCAGATCATTGCGGTTGCAGATTCCTTTGATGCGATGACAAGCGATCGCCCTTATCGGGATGGCATGTCGCTGGATCGAGTGCGCCAGATCTTTCAAGATGGCACAGGCGTGCAGTGGGCGCCGGATGTCGCATCGCTACTTGTTTCGCAAATCGATACCATGTTTGAAATGGTCCGTCGCGACCGGCCATCAAACCTTTCATGATCCATCAAGTTCGCATCTTTGTCATACCTGATCGCAACCGACGAAGCCGGCTATGGTCCGAAACTCGGGCCCTTGGTGATCGTCGCCACCGCCTGGAAAATCGAAGAACAAACGACGCCGAAAAAAGCGTATGCGAATTTACAAGTTCCGATTTTTGACGAGCGTTGCGGATGGTTGCGAATCGATGACTCCAAGAGAGTCTTCAAGCGTTGTCACGATTCAGAGACAGGGGAAATTCCTGTTCTCGACGAAGTTTGCCGAAGCGTCTCAAGGTGGGCATCGCTTCCCGATCCACTGAACCAATTTCCTCAGTGGTTGAAAACGATTGCGGCGTTAGACCATGCGAGTGTAGTTGCAACGCCTTGGTTCGCTGGCCTCTCCGATGAAGCTCGCCTAATACACAAGGCGGCTTCATTTGAGGCCGACACGAAACTAATCGATCATTGGTCCGCATTCGGTGCGTCGTTGCTGGCGATCCAAGCCCGAGTCATCACCGCTTCTCGTTTCAATGACCTGATTGATCGAGGCAACAATAAAGCCGATCTACTCACTGAAACAACCTGTCGGCTCGCGATTGATTTATTGAGCACCATAACCGCCTGCGAATCCGATGCCACCATCATGAGCGATCGACATGGAGGCCGAGCGTTCTACGGCGCAGCACTTCAGCATCTTTGTGATGGTTCGACGCTGCGTGTTTTGCAAGAAGGAAAACCCGCGAGTCGATACCACCTGTCCCACAAATCGAACGAAGGGGTTGAACAGACGATTGATTGGTCATTCACCATTGGTGGCGATTCTTTCGCGCCCGTTGCGTTATCCTCGATGATTGCCAAATGGATTCGTGAACGTGCGATGGCAAGTTTCAATCGCTACTTCATCGAACGAATGCCAAGTGGTCAGCCGCTACGACCGACCGCTGGCTATCCATCCGATGCGGATCGTTTTTTAAAAGACATTGCCAAGGCAGGGCTGAGAAAGGCCATCGCGGATGCCGATCTCATTCGCAAGCGATGATGCAAACGGATGCTGTCCTGGCATTACCAACATCATGACCTCGCAGTCCAAACGGAGGCGGCAGCCTGACGAACTTCTGCTAATGTCGTGTTGCACTTCGCCGCCAAATCGCGAGCGTCTTCGTATTCAACCGTCATCCGCGATTGGCCTGAAGCAAGTTGAACAACTTTGGCGGCTACGGGACCAAATGATGTCTCGATCGTAATCTGTTCACGGACCAACTTATCTCGCTCAGCTCGATACCGACGCACGCCGATGGTTGAAGACTGCGTGAATAAGACATGCTCCAGCGACAGCACTCGCGTCGGCGAGCAGATCACTGTCAGCATCACCCCAATGCGACCCTTCTTCATCACGCATGGGGATTGATAAACATCGAGCGCTCCGGCTTCGAATAATTGCCGGGAGCAATCGGCGAGATCTTCGGCCGTTGAATCATCGATATTCGTTTCAAGCACCACCACATGATCATGCTCCAGCGGAATCGGCGATTGCCGGATCGAGGACGCGTCCACATCGGACTCACCAATCGCAATTCGAAGAATGTTGGCCTGACCAGGCAGGTCATACGTCCCCGCACCATAACCAACCGCTTGCAGCTTCATCGACGGCATGGGACCAAAGCGACTGGCCATCGCTTTCAAAATCGCGGCACCGGTCGGCGTCGTGAGCTCTCTTTCGATCGAGCTGCTCAGGACCGGAATTCCGCAAAGCAATTCGGCGGTGGCGGGCGCAGGAATGGAAACCATGCCATGAGCGATCTGGATCGATCCACAACCGGTCGGGACGGCGGACGATTCGAAACGTTCGATCCCCAGTTGATGAAAGCCAATGGCGGCACCGACGATGTCCGCGATCGAGTCGATGGCGCCGACTTCGTGGAAATGAACTTTCTGGATCGTGGTGTTGTGCATCTTCGCCTCCGCCGCGCCGATCAAACCAAAGATCCGCTTGGCGATCAATTTCGCCTCGGCCGCAATTTCATTGCCGCGGTCGATCATCGCTTCGATGTGGTGTAGATGGCGGTGAGCATGCTCGGGGGGATGCTCAATTTTGACGTGGACGGCCCGAAATCCTGCTTTTTTGATGACTGCAGGGACGATACGGATATCTTCCAGGCCCATCGAACGGATTCCCGATTGGATGGCATCGGCCGAAACCCCCAAGTCGATCAGCGCTCCCAGTGTCATGTCGCCACTGATACCGCTAAAACAATCGAAATATGCGATTTTCACGCCCGGACCCGCTTTCATAAATCGAAACTGGAGTTGCGAAACTTGTGGCTGCCGTTAGAATCTCGGGTCCGCTTGCGGAGAGGACCCAATCGTCATCTCGTTCCGCCAACCGTCCTTAAAAACAGCAAACCCGCAAACGTGAGATTTTAGCGATGAAAGTTGTAAGTAGTATCGGGGCATTGAAATACCGTCATCCGGATTGCCAGGTCGTTCGCCGTCGAGGCCGAACGTACGTGATTTGCAAAAGTAATCCGAAGTTCAAGGTTCGCCAGGGCAACGCGAAGACAAAGAAGCGTCGTCGCTAGGTAGGCTCGGGCTTTCAATTGCCATCCATTCCGCGGGACAAACTTTGGTCAATCAGTCACTAGAGACTGCTGAGCAAAGCTTATTCCGCGGTTTTTTCGTAAGCATTTTCAGGCGATGTTCTCGAGGGGTTACGTCCATCCTTGGCATGGTTGCTCCTGCTCAAGTGAGTCTTATTCGGTGACCCGCAGACAACGGAGGCAGCGACGCTTTGGGGCGTTCATTCCCCCGAAAAATAGAGCTGGCGTCAAAGTCGCCGCAATCTCTACTTTTCTTTCAAGCGGATTAACCCCGATCGCCGAAACAACTGATATGCGGGCCAATGGTACCGCATATCGAGAAACAATTAGCTGCGTTGGATGGATCTGCCAGCCCGTTTCCAGACCTTCGTCCACCCCGACAATGGATTGCCGTCGTGACAAATAACGTAGTGCATCGCGCATGGATGATGCTTCTGGTTACGCTGATCGCCGCAGGATCAAACGCTTCGAAAGCGGATATTGTCTGGCAAACGCAACTCAAAACAGCTCACGCGCAAGCACAGGCTGAAGGCAAACTGTTGCTCCTGCATTTTTACGATGACAACTGTGTTTGGTGTGACCGCCTAGAGAAGGGAGCGTTCCAAACTCCCGAAGTTGCCGCCGCCATCCAGAAGAACTACGTGGCGGTAAAAATCCATGCGGGCCACAATCCGTCGATCGCCGCGACATTCAAAGTCACCCGGTTTCCGACGGATGTGGTTGTCACAATCCAGGGCCAAGCACTCTCGCATAGCGTGAGTCCCCAGGATCCCGCACTTTATGTTGCGATGCTAGCTCAGCAAACGCCAACGGCACCTGCGATCATGGCAATTGCGGCAGTCGCGACACCTTCAGCGACCATACAAACTCAACCGACAACCAATCCTGCCGCTCCTTACAACGCCCCCACTCCCGCTCCTTCGTTGGCCGCTGGATACGCCATGCCACCAGCGTCAGGAACTCCAGCGACCACTGTCTCTAGCCGAACCAATCTTGGCACCAGTCCACTGCAACATCCCGCTTCCGCACCTAGCAGTTCGCAGGAACTCGAGTTGGCGATGGATGGATACTGCTCCGTCACGGTGATCGAAAAAGATCTTTGGGTCGAGGGAAACACTGAATTCGGAGTCGTCCACCTGGGACGCCTTTATCTATTCAGCAGCAAAGTAGAGATGAACAAGTTCCTTTCTAACCCAGAGCCCTACACACCGATGCTAAACGGTATCGATGTGGTGCGATTCTTTGAGGAACGCAAGATTGTTCAAGGCAATCGTGAATGGGGCCTCAAGGATCCGGACCACAATCGCATGTTCTTCTTTGCGGACGAAGGGGCATTGAATCACTTTTACAACCAACACGCTCGCTATACGGACGCGGCGATGGCAGTGATGGCCAAAGCGGTAACGGACGCGAATCCGTAATGATGGCCCTCTCGCCGCGAATGCCGACTTCCGCAATGAGCGGGTAACAAGCGAGGAGTCTATCCCGTTCTTAAATGAACTATTCGCTCGTTGAATCGCGGTCGATGCCATTGATTTCGCTCAACGGCGCCGCGAATTTGGGACGAAAGTCTTTAAGGATCATGACCCCTGCAGTCAGCAGCAGCACTGCGATGACGACAAGAAAGAGGCGGGCCGCAGCGTCGCCGAACTTGTCCTTCACCGTCCTGACCAGACGCAGCATGGGCATGCTCTGAATCGGCCACAGCGCAGTCGCTCCGATCGCGATCGCCATCACAATCGCAAGCGATCCGACGAAGGTTTCGGCCTGAATCATCGCATACCTCCCGGAATCAACTCTCGCTGCGACGCATTCGACGGCGGATGGCGAGAATCTGCATACGAGCGGATTCAAGATCAGGGCAGATTTCGAGTGCCCGTTCGAGGGCATGGACCGCTGCGGAGAAGTCGCCTTCAGCCAGTTTGCATCGCGCCAAGCCCTGCCAAGCAGGATAATGGTATCGGCACTGCCAAAGACAACTGCAAAATGCGGCTTCGGCAGCATCGTTATCGTCTAGCCCTTGCCAACAAACGGCGAGTTGATGATGAGCTTCGGCGTAAGTCGGCGCTTGATCAGCAAGAATCATCGTCGCAGCCAGTGCCGCGGCGTGCTCGCCACCATCGTTGAGGTGCATGACCTGCAACAGTCTTTGGTGATGTGGTGGCGCGGCGTCGCGTATCAGTAATGCACGAAACGAATCATCCGCCGCCAACCGAACTCCGCGATCGGAGTCGGCTAGTGCTCGTCCCAGGGATTCGATTGCGCCATGATCGCCAAGCATCCCCAGCGCCATCGAGGCAGCCCGGCGCATTTCAATATCGCCGCGAGAAAGGATCGCCAGCAGTGTTGAAGTCGAGTAGTATCGATTCACGTCGCCGGCGTATTGAGGCGAGTCAGCGTTGGACAAATATCGGCGATAAGCCGCTACGAGCCGGGTGGTTCGAACAAGGGGAGTCGTCACGATGGAATCATCCGTCAGTTTTGTAAATCAAGGAGCTGACCACCGTGCCAACTCGGGTGCATCCTACGCACCCGACCGCATGCGGCAACCGCAGCGGATGAGAGAAATTAGAACTTTGCGATCTAATTTCTTCAACACACGCCAAATCTTCGATGCAGGCAAGATGTCGCACCGTTCGGAACACCCGAGTCTAATTGAGTCAAAAACGGCTAGCAAACGAGAAACCTGGCGTTTTGCGATGACTTTTTTCACCGCGTTCTGTCTCGTTTGCTTGTGCGGTGTCAAAATTGTTTCGGCCCAAGCGCCGTCTGAAAATCCACATGTCGCGGTGCAACCGGCGCTCGTCGCTCACCTGACCAGTGATTTTCGCTCCGCGATTACCGACCGACCGCTCCGTGCGTCTCTGGAATCAGTCGCAATGGCGGCGAATTTCAATCTTTGGCTCGACCGCCGTGTCGATCCAACGATTCCCGTCCGCCCCGAACCCAATTCCACGACACCCTATCAAGCCATCACCGCCATCGCCAAATCGGCTGGACTGCAAGCCGCGGCGGTCGACAACGTCGTCCTCGTGGGGCGAGCGGAATGGGTTGAAAATGTCTTGGGTGCAATCCTGACGCTACCTGCCGGCGGAGGCGTTGAAAACATTTCCTGGACAGACTTGACCACGCCAAATGCAGCGATGGCAAGTATCAACGCCGCCCAAAGGTCGCCGCTTCCCCATGATCTTTGGCCCGCCGTCCGTTGGACAGCAATGAATGTAAACGCCATTCATTGCCTCATCGCCGCACAGTTCGATCGAGTGCCGTCATCGACCGATCCCAGCGGCTACCAAGCTTTGACGTCCAAGGGCAAAGTGGCCGCGATCTATCCACGCGGGGCGCACATGCCGTTGCTTCGGTCAGCCGTGATGGAGGCTGACAAAACGGCCGTCATTAAGGAAAGCGACTCGCAAATTTTGATCAAAGCCAATTCCAAGGCACATGTAGCCGCGAACAATGAGTGGCTTGGCCGCCCCCCGGCGAAGGCGGCCAAGTCGCTGGATATCGATCAAGTTCGGTTTACGTTGCGTCTGGAAAACGCCACCGCCGAGCAAGTCTTTCGGCAACTGGCGACCGCTGCGGGGCGCAAGATCATCATCGCGCCTAACGCGGAGGCAGCTTGCGCAGAAAAAGTATCGCTGACCGCAAACAACGAAACGCTAAGAGAATTGTCTCAACGGGTCGCGGACTTCGTCGGCGTGACTCTCACTTGGACCGCAAGCCAACTGGACATTGCGGCCGAGTAACCCGCTTGCCGTTATGGATGATGCATTTGGTAGGTTTTGAAACCACCACCGACATTGGATGTTTCAAAACCCGATTGTCGCAGGATGCGAGTCGCCAAGTAGCCACGCTGACCCACTTGGCAGTAGGCAGCAATGGTTCGATTGCGAGGCAGCTCACTCAGTCTCGATCGAAGCTCATCGACTGGCAGGTTGACCGCACCGGGAAGGTGTCCCAGCGAGAATTCTTCTGCGGTTCTCACATCGATAACATAGGGTGACGTCGCAGCGTCCTGGGCCAACATCACTTCAACATCGAACTGTGGATGTTCGCCACGCATCAATCCCGACGCGACAAAGCCGAGCATGTTGATAGGATCTTTTGCCGATCCGTACTGGGGAGCATAGCAGAGTTCCATCTCCTCGAGATCATAGACCGACATGCCCGCTTGGATCGCGACCGCAAGCACATCGATGCGTTTATCAACCCCCGCTCCGCCAACGCCTTGGGCGCCTAAGATAAGACCCGACTGTGGATCGAACATCATCTTCAATGTCATGGATTCCGATCCAGGATAGTAACCCGCATGATGAGCGGGATGGATATAGACCTTTCGATAAGGCATCTTATTTCGCTTGAGTAGTTTTTCAGACGCACCGGTCATTGCCGCCGTCTTACCAAGCACGCCCACGACGGCCGTTCCCTGCGTTCCGCGGTAATGACTTGTGCCGCCGAAAGCATTCTCAGCAGCAATGCGACCTTGACGGTTGGCTGGCCCGGCAAGTGGAACGATGACGTCATATCCAAAGACATAATCTTTCACTTCGACGGCATCCCCGACCGCATAGATGTCGGGGTCACTTGTCTGCATGGAATCATCTACCCAGATCCCTCCACGCGTTCCAATCTTGAGACCGGAGTCGACGGCGAGTTTGGTTTCAGGCTTCACGCCGATACCCACAATCAACATCTCTGCTTGAATTGTCAGACCTGACTCGAAACGCAGCAACAGCCCGTTGTCAATCGGCTCGATCGAGGACAGATTTTGCTTCAGTTCCACTTTCACGCCGTGTGCAAGCAAGGTTTGCATGATCGGCTGGGTCATCTCCTGATCCAGCGGTCCCAATACTTGACCGTTGCGTTCAATGAGCGTCGTTTGAAGCCCCAATTTGACGAAGTTCTCCACCATCTCTAAACCGATAAACCCGCCGCCAAGCACGACCGCATGCTTGATGCCAGAGTTTGCTTGGCGTTTGATACGATCAACATCTTGCAGATTGCGCAACGTAAAGATGTTGGGCAGATCGATGCCAGGAATGTCTGGCCGCATCGGCGCAGCGCCGGGAGCAAGGATCAATTTCTCATAGCTTTCATCATAAGTTCGACCAGACTCCAGTTCCTTGATTCGAACTTTCTTGTGCTTGCGGTCGATCGCCTCAACGGAGGAGAGCGTGCGAACATCGAGCTTGAATCGCGTTCGCAATCTTTCGGGTGTCGTGACAATTAGTTTGTCTCGCGATTGTATTTCTCCGCCGATGTAATAAGGCAATCCGCAGTTCGCGAAAGAGACCTCAGGGCCACGCTCAACCAGAACGATTTCCGCCCGTTCGCACAAACGTCTCGCACGGGCTGCCGCGGATGCTCCTCCCGCAACGCCACCGATAATCACGATCTTCATCTTCTCTATCCTTACCGTTCCAACTTGGTTTTCATCTTTGTTTAACGCGCTCGCAACGAGTCACGAAACGCGACTCGATTGCGTCTCGACATTGAACTGATTCCACGGCAACCACGCCAGCATCATTCCCATTCCACGCTTTGCAAAACTGCGGTTGAAATGCTGGTAACGCTCACGTCCCTGCCTCCTTCACGAACTCCAAACACCAAAAAGATCGCGACACAACGACCTGTAATTCGAAAAAAATGGTTCTACTCGGATTTTAGTGGCATCTGTCCAGAATGGGGGATTTTTTTAGGCATCTACTCCTGCGTCCAATGGGAGTCCAAAAAGCAGTCTCGGCGGAGCAACGTTCGTCGAGACTGCCCGCACCATTG
>Ga0105050_10004098_pt1 | contig 19601 bp, 18 predicted proteins | sample FRY01_FD_78088 | JGI IMG/M metagenome (GOLD analysis project Ga0105050, IMG submission 78088) | Freshwater microbial communities from Lake Fryxell liftoff mats and glacier meltwater in Antarctica - FRY-01 | ecosystem: Environmental > Aquatic > Freshwater > Ice > Glacier meltwater ...
AGAAGGCTGCGCCGAAGGATTTTTCATCAGCATAGTGACCAGTATTTGCATCTCCCTCAAAATAACTTCTTGTTTTAGCAAGGCGATGCCGTCCGACTGGGGAAACAACATTTTCTTCAGATTTTTTTTCTGCGCTTCATCCATACGGTCAAAGCGCCTCAGCATGTTGTTCATGCTCGCATTTTTAGTCTCTGGTGGAGATTGATGGGTCGCTTTCACGACCTGCAATCGCTGCAGGCGGGCTAGTTGTACATCAATGGTATCGAGCGGCTGTCTGATGTCTAAGACGGTCACATCGCCGTGCCGGGTCGCTGCGATGGCATTCAGGCTGGCGACTGCTTCACGTGCCTGGCGTGCCGACCCCTTCACTAGTTTTTTCTCAACACTCGCCGCGATATCAGCGAGCACGCCGCGCATTTGCGTGCGGTTTGCCTCGATTTCGGTGCGATTTTTTTTATCGCGCAGGTAGGACAGCATTTTTGGTGGATGGCGAAAGTAAATAATCTGCTGATCCTGCGTGGTTGTGGCGCGCACGATGGTTTTATCCGCTGCGCCCCTGAGCGCATTACTGAGGGGTTGAACGTGCGACAGATCCTGTTTGTTGGAAACGACGATATAGGCGGCGCTCTGATGATCATGCTTTTGGGTTGTACGAGGCATTGATTTACTCCTGTCTAATGTTGTCTGGGGGTCTGAAAATGGTGAAGCCTCAAGCATGTAAATGCAGGCTGTCCGGCGTAGCCGCCGGCATCGGCGGCGGCAACCCTGTCGATACCATGTCGGTCAAGGTTTTTGCCTGTATCCAGAAGGCGAGGATGGCCTCCTCAAACTTGACGGTGTTAATCAGGCTGGGACTGATCTGGCATAAACACAGCAGCGAACCAGAAGGCGCATCCAGGGCAATACGCGGCTGGTTGCCGCCGCGCCAGATCAATTGAAAGCAAAACAGCATGCGTAACACGTCAAGTTCCTGATCTGCGGCAGGCCTGCCCAGAACCGCGACGAGCTCAAGGCCAGACTCGTCATCGAGAAAGTGAAGATTCAACAGCTGCGCATCATCAAACAAAAGCTGCCAGCTACCCGGCGACTCTTCGATGATGGCGTCAAGCGCTGGAATGTGTGCCCCCATTTGCTGCAGCAGCGTGCGCACGTTGTCGATTGTTATTGCCACCAGGTCGCTCCTCTCGTAATCGGTTTCTGGTCATTGTTTAACCAGACTGCCGCGTAGGTAGCAATGCACGGGGAAGAGTTCCTGAAAGCATACATTCAGGCGAGATACGCGCACCCACATCGCGCAAGAGTGTCGATGATCGAAATTTCGCGCGGTTAACGCTGGGCGAAACGCGGGGTGCGCGCTTTTATTTGTTCAGCGCGAGCGAAAAAATCAGGGTGCCGCGAAGAGCGCAGCAAAAGCCTGGGCGGCGATGCGCGCATCAGCCGTCATGTAGACACTACTGATTGCGGCAACCAGGTCTGCACCGGCCGCAACCAGCGGCTGCGCATTGGCAGCGGTCATGCCGCCAATAACGCAGACGGGAATAGTGAGTACGGCTTTGGCTTGCAGGATGATGTCGGGCGAGGTCGAGACGACGTATTTTTTTACCCGCGACGGATAAAAACCGCCGAAAGCCACATAGCTTGCGCCCGCCCCGGCGGCCTCACGCGCAAGCGGCAAGTCACCGTAACAGGAAGCCCCAACGATCTTGTCCGCACCCAGCAAAGCGCGAACCTTTGCCACGCTGGCATCGGTGCCACCGACATGCACACCGTCTGCATCAAGCGCCTGACATAGTGCGACATGGTCATTGATGATGAAGGGCACATTGTGGCGGCGGCATAGCGCGAGCAGCGCTTGCGCCTGTACCTGCCGCAACGCTTCAGTGGCTGTTTTATGGCGGTATTGGATCAGCGAAGCGCCGCCTTGCAAGGCCGATTCAGTGGCCTGTAACAATGCTGCCGTATCGTCCCAATCGGGTGTGACGAGATACAAACCTTTCATCCTGCTCTCCTGTGCCGTGCCGGTATGTGCTGACCGGCGGCGATAACATACGCGTCGTCGAGGGCGCGCTGACAAAAAATCTGGGCCCGCTCTATGGCCTGCTCCATAGACTGTCCCTGTGCAAGCAAAGCGGCAATAGCAGACGCCAGTGTGCAGCCTGATCCGTGAAATGCACCGGGCAGTCGCGGCCATTGCCAGCTGCGCTGCGCTGACCGCGAAAACCAGTGGTTATGAATGTGCTCACCCTGCGCATGCGCGCCTTTGATCAAGACGTGCGGCGCCTCTTTTAAGAGCTGCATCGCCTGCATCCGCAACGCTGCCTCGCCACCGCATAAGGCCACCGCTTCGGGCAAGTTTGGCGTGATCAGCGTGGCAAGCGGGCGCAGGGGCGCCAGCAGATGGACGGCATTCTCGCGGGACAGCGCGTCGCCCTGTCCGCTCGCAAGTACGGGGTCCAGCACTACGGGCAAGTCGGCTTGTCTGGCCCGCAGGGCGGTGATGACCTCAGCAATCAACTGCGCATTGTCGCTGCTGCCAACAATGCCGATCTTCACGGCGGCAATGTCGATTTTTTCCATCAGGGCCTGCGCTTGTTCCCGCAACACCGACGCAGCAACCGGATAGACGGCAAATACACGGTCATTGTCTTGCACAGTCAGCGTCGTCACGATCGGCAAGGCATGGGCGCCGAGCGCGGCGATGGATTCGATATCCGCCTGCAGTCCCGCCCCGCCGCTGGGGTCAAGGCCGGCAAAGACGAGTACCGATGTCCGCTTCATGCAACCCGGCCTGTCAAAGGCGAAGAAGGCGACGCGGCAAAACGCTTGGGAATACGTCCGGCGAGGTAAGCTTCGCGGCCGGCTTCGATCGCCAGCTTCATGGCCCGTGCCATACGCACAGGGTCTCTGGCGCCGGCAATGGCAGTATTCATCAAGACCCCATCGCAGCCTAGTTCCATCGCGATGGCCGCGTCGGATGCGGTGCCGACACCGGCATCGACCAGCACGGGTACCGTGGCCTGTTCAATGATGAGCGATAAATTCCAGGGATTGAGTATGCCCATCCCCGAGCCAATCAAAGACGCCAACGGCATGATGGCCACGCAGCCTATGTCTTCGAGCATTTTGGCCTGTATCGGGTCATCACTGCAGTAGACCATGACATCAAAGCCATCTTGCACCAGGGTCTCGGCCGCTTTCAGGGTCTCGGGCATATTAGGAAACAGGGTTTTTTCATCGCCCAGCACTTCGAGCTTGACCAGCTTATGGCCGTTTAATAATTCACGCGCAAGCTGCAAGGTATAGACGGCGTCTTTGGCGTTATAGCAGCCGGCGGTATTGGGCAGAATGGTATAGCGGGATGGCGGCACGGCGTCGAGCAGGTTTGGCGCATGCGGGTCTTGTCCGATATTGACGCGGCGAATAGCCACGGTGATGATCTCAGCGCCGCTGGCTTCGGTGGCCAGACGGGTTTCATCGAGATCTTTGTACTTACCACTGCCCACGAGCAGGCGCGAACGATACGTTTTGCCGGCGATCGTGAGCGCGTGGGTTTCCTGGATTGATGGGGACATGCTTTTTCCTTTGTGACGGTCAGGCTTGACGTCATCCACCGCCGATTGCGCGCACCACGTCTACCTGGTCGCCGGCGATCAATTGCCGCTGCGGCCAATGTGGGCGTGGCACGACTTCGCGATTGACGGCGACTGCCAGCGCCTGATTGGATAAAGCCAGTGCGTCAATCAAATCTTGTACGCACTGACCCGGCTGCACCGCATGGGGTGCCCCATTGAGTTCGATGGCAATCATCACTGCTTGCGGTAAATCTCCGCGCCACCCTTGACGAACTCGATCGCTTTGACTTCCATGCCTTTTTTCAATGCGTTGATCTCGGAGAGACCTTCTCTGGCCGCATAGTCACGCACCTCTTGCGTGATTTTCATCGAGCAGAAATGCGGGCCGCACATGGAACAGAAATGCGCCACTTTGGCCGAATCTTTTGGCAAAGTCTCATCATGGAATTCACGCGCCTTGTCGGGATCAAGTCCCAGGTTGAACTGATCTTCCCAGCGAAACTCGAAGCGCGCTTTCGATAAAGCGTTGTCGCGTATCTGCGCACCCGGATGACCTTTTGCCAGATCAGCGGCGTGCGCGGCGATTTTGTAGGTGATGATGCCGTCTTTCACGTCGGTCTTGTTGGGCAAGCCCAGATGTTCTTTCGGCGTGACGTAGCACAGCATCGCGGTGCCGTACCAGCCAATTTGTGCAGCGCCAATGCCGGAAGTGATGTGGTCATAGCCGGGCGCAATGTCTGTTGTCAACGGGCCGAGCGTGTAAAACGGGGCTTCGTGACACTGCTCAAGCTGCAGATCCATGTTTTCTTTAATCAGCTGCATGGGCACATGGCCTGGGCCTTCGATCATGACCTGGACATCATGCTTCCAGGCGACCTGGGTCAACTCACCCAGGGTTTTAAGCTCGCCTAATTGCGCTTCATCATTGGCGTCATAAATCGAGCCCGGACGCAGACCATCGCCCAGCGAAAACGATACATCATAGGCTTTCATGATGTCGCAGATGTCTTCGAAGTGCGTGTACAAAAAAGACTCTTCGTGATGCGCCAGACACCACTTGGCCATGATCGAGCCGCCACGCGACACGATGCCCGTCATGCGCTTGGCCGTCATCGGTACATAGCGCAGCAAGACGCCGGCGTGAATCGTGAAGTAGTCCACGCCCTGCTCGGCCTGCTCGATTAACGTGTCGCGGAAGATGTCCCAGGTCAGGTCTTCGGCCTTGCCGTTTACTTTTTCCAGCGCCTGATAAATCGGCACCGTACCAATAGGCACGGGCGAATTACGGATGATCCACTCGCGGGTTTCATGAATATGCTTGCCGGTCGACAGATCCATCACGGTGTCACCGCCCCAGCGTATTGACCAGGTCATTTTTTCGACCTCTTCGCCAATGGAAGAAGTGACGGCTGAATTGCCGATGTTGGCGTTAATTTTTACAAGGAAATTGCGGCCAATGATCATGGGCTCGATTTCCGGATGATTGATATTGGCCGGCATGACGGCGCGGCCGCGCGCAATTTCGCTGCGCACAAATTCAGGCGTGATCTCAGCCGGTATAGATGCACCAAATGACTGGCCCGGATGCTGGCGCCCCATCAGATCAGCCAGCTTTTGGCCATTCGGCCCGGTCGCTTTGAGGCTGGCAATATAGTCGGTACGAACCAGATTTTCGCGCAGCGCGATGTATTCCATTTCAGGGGTGATGATGCCCTGACGCGCGTAATGCATTTGGGTCACGTTCTTGCCGGCGATGGCACGGCGGGGCAAGCGATGCAGGTTGAAGCGCAGCTCGGCAAGTTTAGGGTCGTTTAAGCGTTCAACGCCGTATACAGAAGTCGGGCCAGCCAACGCCTCCGTATCATTACGCTCAGCAATCCAGCCGGCGCGCATGGGGGCTAAGCCTGAACGAATGTCAATTTTTACCGCAGGGTCTGTGTACGGCCCCGACGTGTCGTAGATATATACAGGCGGGTTTTTTTCCGCGCCAAACGAAGCGGGCGTATCACTCTGGCTGACTGCGCGCATCGGCACGCGGATATCAGGGCGTGAGCCCTCGATATACACTTTGCGGGAATTGGGTAGCGGCTGAACTGCAGCCTCGTCCACAGTGGCGGTGGCAGCTAAAAATTGCGGATTGGCGTTCATGGGCTTCCTTTTGCGTGGTTTTGCGAAGGAAGCCATGCGGGGCGAAGTGCCTCGGAACACGCTTCCCTTCGCTGGCATTATCCAGATCAGGTTCAAGGGTATTTCTCACCCGACGGCAGGTTTGCCATCAGGACCCCTAGCAACGGTTAGCTTGCAACGCTAACCGACAGCGGATTATACGACGAACGCCCGCGTTTTTTTATCCTGCCGCCTGGCGCCGTAACGACAGACGGCATCGCCTCGCCTGACATTTTTGTAATGATCCTTAAGAAATATCAAAAGCACAGCGCAGCTTTACCTGGGCGACAATCCAGCGCGCTATGCGGCGATCTGGAAAGACTCCGCAGAGCGGTTGCACGAGTTCAGGTCAAACCTGGTGCAAAGTATGCCGCCGATGCCCACGTAAACGCGGCAAGTACCGGGGGCATGACCGGTGAGTCAGACTGCGCCAGCCTGTACCTGCAATAGGCTTACCTGGTCGGTCAGTGCTGTTTCAACAGTCGGGGCGCCCTGCAACACGTGGCTCATTCCAGATGACATGATCATGAGAAATGCTATTTCCGCCTAAATGCAGGGCGTCGAGGCTTTTGTTTCGTTGCAAACAGAGATACAGCGTGGAGGCCCCTGTGTCTTCAATCTGGTTGTCTTCAAGATTTAAAATTTTGATATGCGGATTAACGGCAAGGGCTTCTGCCAGCTTTGTCGCGCCAAATTTTCGGATGCGATTTCCGGACAAATCTACTTCGCGCAACGCCGCATTTTGTGACTCACGCAAGGCATTGGCAATCTGTATGAGATTGGCTTCTCCCAACCGCATGCCGCCAAGCTTTACAGTGCGAAGGGACGAGTCCACAGCCCCAATCCACTCTGTCATCCTGTCTAAAAACGCGGGCGCTATGTTCCAGAGCTGGAAACTACCACTGTCAATGTGAAAAGACTTACTCACGGGATCGCTCAAATCGATGGACTGAATAAAAATGTCTTGTCCGACTTTGCAGTAAGGCCGCAATTTTTCCAGCGCGCTTGCCAGCGCCAGTTCATTCAGCGCGCGGCGATGAATCAACGCGATCTTGAGCGGGGCACTCGCCTTTCGTAGCCTCAGTCCTTTCAGGACATGCCGATATAAGGCGTCTGCCTCCATTGCGGTGGCACACCCCGATTGCTTGGTTTCTTCTGAAAGGCTCAGCGCGCTAGTCTGTTGGTCATTTGGGCCAGACATATCCAGTCTGACTTCCTTGACGCTCGGGTGCGCCAAAATTTTTGTTAATAATTTTCCGCTCCCACTACCTGGCACAAGGACTGGCCATGACACATTCGCATACAAGCAGGGGGCCGCCTCACATAAAGCCGAGATCGCCTGCATGTCGACTTTGTGTCGCCCTGCTGCTTTCGCGTCTTTCAATAAAGACGGCAAGGCATGGCGCGTGCTGCAAAAAAGCACCTCCCGCCTGTCCTCTTGCCGGAGTAGCGCGGCAACCTCGTCGCGGTGTGTCACACTGATCCGCGCATAAGCGCGCAGATTTTTTGCCGCGATATCAGGATCGTTGTCGATCAGATAGCGCGCGACAAACGCATGGGCAACATCGGATGCGCCCTCAAATAAATGGGATTTTGAAACCATGGCCGGCGCGCTTGTCGGCAGCCTTGTCTGGCCTCTCGTACCAGCCTTTGTATCCGACTGGCCAGAATCAGAGGGCATGCGGCTAAGGGGTTGACTTGCGACGGTAGCCTCCTCGGTAATGCGTGCGCTGCGGAGGCGGGTGCGGTCTGGAGCAGATTTGGCATGAGCCATATAAATCCTCTTGATGGAAGCCACGGCCCACAGTAAGCCACGCAAAAGACCGAGGCGTTTTGCCTTGCCTCAACGCCGTAAGCCAATGGGCGTCTGCGTCAATCAGCGCTACCTGCCGCATTACGCTGCCCGCTGCTTTGTTCCAATAAGAGCCTTCGCCCGTATAATTCAGCCTTTCGCAAAATCTGAGCAAAATCATGGAATTAGCCAAGGCCTTCGAACCAGCAGAGCTAGAGAAAATGTGGCGTACCGAGTGGGAAAAGCGCGGCTACTACGCTGCGACCACGGATGCGGCCAAGCCCTCATTTTCGATCCAGCTGCCCCCGCCGAACGTTACCGGCACCCTGCACATGGGGCATGCCTTTAATCAAACCATCATGGATGGCTTAACGCGCTACTACCGTATGCGGGGCCACAACACCGCGTGGATACCGGGCACGGACCACGCCGGCATTGCCACCCAAATCGTGGTCGAGCGTCAGCTCGATGCGCAAAACCTGTCACGCCACGACCTCGGCCGCGCCACATTCCTCGAAAAAGTCTGGGAATGGAAACAACATTCCGGCTCGACCATCACCGGCCAGATGCGCCGCATGGGTGCCTCTACCGACTGGAGCCGCGAATACTTTACGATGGACGACAGAATGTCGACGGCGGTCACCGAAGTATTTGTGCGGCTCGTTGAACAAGGTCTGATCTACCGCGGCAAACGCCTGGTCAACTGGGACCCGGTGTTAGGCACAGCGGTGTCGGACCTGGAGGTCGTGTCTGAAGAAGAAGACGGCAGCATGTGGCACATACGGTATCCCTTTGTCGATGGCAGCGGCCACATGACGGTGGCGACGACCCGGCCTGAAACGCTCTTGGGCGACGTCGCCGTGGCTGTGGACCCAACCGACGAGCGGTATGCGCATCTGGTGGGCAAACTGCTCAGACTGCCTCTGACAGACCGCGAGATCCCCGTCATCGCCGACAGCTATGTCGACAAGGCTTTCGGCACCGGCTGTGTGAAGATCACACCGGCGCATGATTTCAACGACTACGCCGTCGGCCAGCGCCATGATTTAGAAAAAATCAGCATCTTCACGCTGGACGCCAAAGTCAACGACCGTGCGCCCGCCGTTTATCAGGGCATGGACCGCTTCGATGCGCGCAAAAAAATCGTCGCCGATCTCGACGCCTTAGGACTGCTCGAATCCGTCAAGCCCCATAAGCTCATGGTGCCGCGTGGCGACCGTACCGGCGTGGTCATTGAACCGATGCTAACCGACCAGTGGTTTGTGGCGATGAGCAAACCCGCGCCGGAAGGCACGCATTTTCCCGGCAAGTCCATTGCCCAAGTCGCGCTCGACAAAGTCGCGCAAGGCGAAGTGACGTTCGTGCCGGAGAACTGGACTACGACCTACAATCAATGGCTCAATACTATTCAAGACTGGTGCATCTCGCGCCAGCTATGGTGGGGTCATCAAATCCCTGCCTGGTATGACGATGCGGGCACAATCTATGTGGCCAGAAATGAAGAGCAAGCAAAGGCTAAGGCAGCAGCAGCGGGCTATACCGGCACCCTCACCCGCGACGAAGACGTGCTCGACACCTGGTTTTCTTCGGCGCTGGTGCCGTTCTCGACCTTGGGCTGGCCGCAAGAGACGCCAGATTACAAATTATTCTTGCCCTCATCTGTCCTTGTGACAGGCTTCGATATTATTTTCTTTTGGGTGGCGCGCATGGTGATGATGACCACGCATTTCACCGGCAAGGTCCCCTTCAAGACCGTGTATGTGCATGGCCTGGTACGCGACGCCAGCGGCCAGAAAATGTCCAAGTCCAAAGGCAATACGCTAGACCCGATTGATCTCATCGACGGCGTCACGCTAGATGCATTGGTAGCTAAGCGTACGGCAGGCCTGATGAACCCGAAGCAGGCCGAGAGTATTACCAAAGCCACCCGCAAAGAGTTCGCCAATGGCATTACCGCTTATGGCACCGATGCCTTGCGCTTTACGATGGCAAGCTACGCGTCGCTGGGTCGCAATATCAATTTTGACCTGAACCGCTGTGAGGGCTATCGCAATTTCTGCAACAAGCTGTGGAATGCGACCCGCTTTGTGCTAATGAATACCGAAGGCAAAGATTGCGGCCTCGACGAGCATGGCGCACAGTCGTGTGGACCGGGCGGCTATCTGGATTTTTCGCATGCAGATCGCTGGATCGTGTCGCTGCTACAGCGCACCGAGGCCGACATTGCAAAAGGGTTTGCAGACTATCGTTTCGACAATATCGCCTCAGCGATTTACAAATTTATCTGGGACGAATATTGCGACTGGTATCTCGAAGTCGCCAAGGTACAGCTCGCGCAGGGTACCGAAGCGCAGCAGCGCGCTACCCGGCGCGCCCTGTTGCGTGTGCTCGAAACGGTGCTGCGTCTGGCGCATCCGGTGATTCCCTTCATTACCGAAGCCTTATGGCAAACGGTCGCGCCCCTCTCCGGCAAAAAACTCAATCCGGCTGGCGACTCCATCATGGTCCAGCCTTACCCGGAAAGCCAGGCATCAAAAATTGACCCGCAGTCCGAAGCGTGGATGAGCGAACTCAAATCCCTGACCGATGCCTGTCGCAATCTGCGCGGTGAGATGCAGCTCTCCCCCGCACTCAAAGTACCCTTGCTCATCGAAGGTGTCGATGACGCTCGCTTGCACAGCTTCGCGCCGTATTTGCAGGCACTGGCCAAGCTCTCCGAGGTACAGATCGTAGCGGCACTGCCGCCCTCCCCGGCACCGGTATCCGTCGTGGGATCGACTCGACTGATGCTGAAAGTCGAGATCGATGTCGCTGCTGAGCGCGAGCGTTTATCCAGAGAAGTCGCCCGCCTGGAAGGCGAAATCGCGAAGGCCAATGCCAAACTTGAGAATGAAAGTTTCATCGCGCGGGCACCCGCTCAGGTCGTCGCACAAGAAAAAGAAAGGCGGGAAAATTTTTCGGTAACGGCAGAAAAGCTGCGCGAACAGATTGCCAGACTAGCCTGATTGCTTTCGCAATATCTATCAATGGAGGAGACTGCATGATCAAAAAAAGTGTCGGCTTAAGCTTACTGGTGCTGAGCTTCATGGCCCATGCCACCGCAGAAAACACCTCGCCGGTCGGTGTCTGGAAGACGATTGACGACAAGAACGGCAAAGCCAAGTCGCTCATTCGTATCAGTGAAGTCAGCGGCGAATTGCGTGGCGCCGTGGAAAAAATTTTCCCTGAACCGGGCGAGGAGGCGAATCCCCGGTGCGACAAATGCAGCGGCGACAAAAAAGACCAACCCATTGTCGGCATGGTCGTGCTGACAGGGATGAAGAAGGACGGTGACGGCTACGCGGGCGGGCTGATTCTGGATCCGGCCAATGGGAAAACCTACAAAACCAAAATGGAACTCGACGACAAAGGCGGCAAGCTCAAGGTCAGAGGCTATGTCGGTGTGCCCATGCTGGGCCGCACGCAAACCTGGCTGCGCGAAGAGTAGACGCCAACATCTCAGACAAAGCGAATCGACATCCCCGGCAGCGCCAGTCCTGAAAACGCCGTAGTCCAGGTCTGTCCTGCTTCGACGGGAAAGGGGTTTGTCCAGCTGCCGGTTGCAACAAGTTCGCCAGCCAGCAAAGGCGGAAACGCCGGCTCGGCCACAAGCTGTCTGTGGAGCTGCAGCAGCGCATGGACAGGCGAGCCAAACACATCCTGACCAAAGCCGGCACCGCGCAGGCTGAACATCTCATTGCCGCTACAGGAAAGCGAAACACTGGACGACGCCAGCAAGCCGGCAAGATTGTGGCGGGCGGCGAGATTTTGGTGTTTGCGCTGGCCAATGATCAGCGTGCCATGCAAGCCGAACGCAGCAATCACATCGACGGCATTGAATCGCCACCCCGGATACGGGCAGGCCGTGATTTCAATCGCATGCGCCATCCAGTCTATACATAAGGCAATGGCGTCCAGATCGGCATCTGGCGGCGGTGTTTTATCCAAACCAAACACAATGCCCGGCTCGATGCGCGGCTGCACGGCCCCGACCAGACTTTGCAGGCCGTGATTGTCGGGTGCATCGCGCACCGTACTATCAAATAGTGGCGACCAGATCGGGCCATGCAAAGCTTCATCGGTGCCGAAACATTGCCACACTTTGCGGTTAGAAAAAGCGATCTTGTGACCGATGAGGCGCTCGCCACGCGCAAGTCGCGAAGCCATGATGGTGAGGGCGATCTGATAGCCGTCACGCTCCTGCAAACGCATGGCGGCAGACAGCGGCGACAAGGACTGCGAGAGGGCACGCGCTTCCAGGAGTGCATGCGCGGTGCGATTCGCGTCGACAGCAGAGAGCATGGCGCGCCTTTAGAGTGTCAGGGCTGAATCCATAATTCGCCGTTGGGGCTGGTCTGGGGCGGGGTGACCCCAAAGTGCCGGTAGGCCATGGGCGTGGCGATACGGCCGCGTGGCGTGCGTTGCAAATAACCTTGCTGAATCAGATAGGGTTCAAGTACGTCTTCAATCGTGTCGCGCTCTTCACCGATGGCGGCGGCCAGATTATCGAGGCCGACCGGGCCGCCGCCAAATTTGAACAAGACGGCTTCGAGTAACTTGCGGTCCATCAGATCAAAACCGACCGGGTCGACGTCGAGCATGATTAAGGCGGCGTCTGCCGTGGCTTTAGTGATGTCGCCATTGCTTTTGACTTCGGCATAGTCGCGCACACGCCGCAACAAACGGTTGGCAATACGGGGCGTGCCACGGCTGCGCAACGCAATTTCCATGGCGCCGTCGTCAACGATAGGCGCGCGCAAGAGCGAGGCGCTGCGCGTGACGATACGGGCTAACTGCTCCGCCGTGTAAAACTCAAGGCGGGCGACGATGCCAAAGCGGTCACGCAGCGGATTAGTCAGCATGCCCGCCCGGGTGGTGGCGCCCACCAGCGTGAACGGTTGCAAATCGAGGCGTACAGAGCGCGCTGCCGGCCCTTCGCCAATCATGATATCTATCTGATAATCTTCCAGCGCCGGATACAAAATCTCTTCGACCACCGGCGACATACGGTGAATCTCATCAATGAACAGCACGTCATTGGCTTCAAGGTTGGTCAACAACGCGGCCAGATCGCCGGCGCGCTCCAGCACCGGCCCCGAAGTCTGGCGCAAATTGACGCCCATCTCGCGCGCAATGATGTGCGCCAGCGTGGTTTTGCCGAGTCCGGGCGGGCCAAACAGGAGGGTATGATCGAGTGCTTCGCCACGGTTTTTAGCGGCCGTGATGAAAATGCTGAGCTGGTCGCGGATTTTTTCCTGACCGACGTATTCATCCAGCTTGTGGGGCCGCAAGGCCCGCTCTACCGCCTCTTCGTTAGGCGACACGGGCGTGGCCGCAATGATGCGCTGTTCGCTGAAATCGTCGGTCTGTATGCTCATGGCCGCATTGTAGCGTGACGGGCCCGTCTTTAGCCCTTAGACAGCGCCTTCAATGCTTGACGAATGCCATCCGAGACCGAGCTTCCAGCCGGGACTTGTTTCATCGCGAGCATGGCTTCCTTATCGGAATAACCCAGCGCCAGCAGCGCATTGAGCACATCGTTGCTGGTATCGTGGACGGCCACGCCGGCGGCACCCAGGTCGGCCCCGAATTTGCCTTTGAGTTCGAGCAGCAGGCGCTCAGCCGTTTTTTTGCCAATGCCCGGGACCTTTGTCAGTCGCCCTGATTCTTGCAAAGTCACCGCCTGCGCCAGATCGGCCACCGACATGCCCGATAAAATCGACAAGGCCGTACGGGCGCCAACCCCGCTGATTTTGATTAACTGGCGAAATAAATCCCGCTCTTGCGCGGACCCAAATCCAAACAGCAAGTGGGCGTCTTCGCGCACCGTCAGATGGGTCAGTAGCACCACCTTGTCGCCAGCGGCAGGCAAGTTATAAAAGGTGCTCATCGGCACGCTGATTTCATACCCGACACCATTGCAGTCCACCAGTAATTGCAGGGGATTTTTGTCGAGAAGTACACCGGACAGACGACCGATCATGATGGCAGAGAGGCTGTGGGAATGGCGCGATGATACCGCATCGGGCCACCGGGAATCATCCGACCAGACGCCCACCCTTAACCCGCAAACCTTTGCGCCCAAGCGCCGGGGCGAGCGCCCCGAGCGCTGCCATTGCCGCGCCGCTGTGCGCGTGACAGATAGCGACACCCAGCGCATCCGCAGCATCGGTACCGGGCATGCCAGAGAGCAGCAGGAGCCGCTGCACCATGTCTTGCACTTGATGTTTTTGCGCTTTACCCTGCCCCACCACGGCCTTTTTGACTTGCAGCGCGGTGTACTCGGAAACGGCGAGGCCGGCTGTCACAAGACCACAGATCGCCGCGCCCCTTGCCTGCCCGAGCAACAAGGTCGACTGCGGATTGACATTGGAAAATACTTTTTCAATCGCCGCGCATTCAGGCTGATAGGCTCGGATGACTTCGGCGACGCCATCTAAAATCACTTTCAGCCGCGAAGGCAAATCGCCGTCCGGCACCCGTATCGTCCCGGAGGCAATGTAGGCAAGCTGATTGCCTTCTTTGCGAATCACGCCAAAGCCCGTGATGCGCAGACCGGGGTCAATGCCGAGGATGATCATGAGTGCTTACATGCTGGTTTCAACCAAGTCATGCCAGTAAGGGTTTGATTTGTCGATTAAGGCTATATTCCATGCTCGCCGCCAAGCCTTGCGCTGCTTCTCGCGAACGATAGCAGATTCGATCGTATCGCATTGTTCAAACCAGACCAATTTATCCCCATTGTGACGGGGGGGGGGGTAAAACCCGGGACGCATGTTGATTTGCGCTCAAAGACACGCCTGATGCGGTCGCACGTCACACCAATGTAGAGCGTGCTAGCTCGCGCGCTCGCGAGGAACTAAACATACGCGATGGATTTGAAGGTGGCGCTCGTTAATGAACGGCGACGTCAGCATCAGTGATGCCTGCCTCGCACACCATCGCGTGGGCAGTGGTCTGGTCTCATGCGATTACCTTGTCTGGCGGCCCTTGTCGCTGTAAGGCTATCTCAGATGCGCTGGCGCAGGCAAAGAATGCATGACGCAAGGCCGGTGCGTCTCTGGCTCTGGGTATATGACTGTTACGGTGCAAGACGCACGCCGCTGGGGCCCAGTGGCGTTGATCACGCTGCGAATTACCGCCAAGCGCGACCACCACACTACCTGTTTATATCAATGCCTGAAATGCCGCGTTCCCGTCAGTGCCATCACCACACCCTGCTCATCGGCCGCCTCAATGACTTCCTGATCCCGCATCGACCCGCCCGGCTGGATCACCGCTGTCGCGCCCGCGGCAACGACGACGTCGAGCCCGTCACGAAACGGAAAAAACGCGTCTGACGCAACGGCTGAACCGGCCAGTTGCAGGCCCGCATTATGGGCCTTGATGGAAGCAATGCGCGCGGAGTCAATCCGGCTCATCTGCCCGGCACCCACACCCAGTGTCATGCCGCCGCTGCAAAATACGATGGCATTGGATTTGACGAATTTGGCGACGCGCCAGGCAAACATCATGTCTTGTAGTTGTTGCGGGGTGGGCTGTTTTTTGCTGACAATTTTCAGCTCGGAGACTAAACCGTTTTTTGCGTCCGGGGACTGCAGCAGCAGCCCGCCACCCACGCGCTTGAAATCAAAGGCATTGACGGCGCGCGCCAGCGGAATCTCGAGCAGACGCACATTTTGTTTGGCTTCAAACACTTTGATTGCCTCTGGCGAAAACGCAGGGGCAATCACCACTTCAACAAATTGTCTGGCGATGACTTCGGCAGCTTTGCCATCCAGCGCGCGGTTAAGCGCAATGATGCCGCCAAATGCAGAGGTGGGGTCGGTCTGCAATGCCTTGGCATACGCTTGTTCGACATCTTCCCCCACAGCCACGCCGCAGGGATTAGCATGCTTGATGATGACGCAGGCACAGTCGTCGAAGGTTTTGACACATTCCCACGCCGCGTCAGCGTCCGCGATGTTGTTATAAGACAGTTCTTTGCCTTGCAACTGGCGATAGTTGGCGAGCGCACCGGCAACAGGCTGGGTGTCGCGATAAAACGCAGCACTCTGGTGCGGGTTTTCACCGTAACGCATGTCCTGCACTTTTTCGAGTTGCAGATTGAGCGTGGCTGGGAAGGCGCTACGGCTCGCATGGGCGCGATCAGGACCTAGTGCGCTCAGGTAATTGGTGATGGTGCCGTCATAGTGCGCAGTGTGGGCAAAGACTTTTTTAGCCAGCGCAAAACGGGTTGCCTCACTCACGGTACCTGCGGCTGATGTCATTTCTTCTAGTACGCACGCATAATCAGCCGGATCACAAATGACGACGACGTGTTGATGATTTTTAGCAGCAGAGCGCAGCATCGCCGGGCCGCCGATATCGATATTTTCAATGGCCTCTTCGAGCGTGCACTGGTCTTTGGCCACCGTCTGCTGAAACGGGTACAGGTTTACCACCACCATGTCGATGGTGGGAATCTGGTGCCGGGCGAGGGCATCTGCATGTTCAGGGACATCGCGTCGCGCAAGGATGCCGCCGTGAATTTTTGGATGCAGGGTTTTAACCCGGCCATCTAACATTTCAGGAAAGCCCGTGTAGTCGGCCACCTCAGTGACTGCCAGGCCGTTTTCGGCCAGCAGTTTTGCCGTGCCGCCCGTGGAGAGCAATGTGACGTGCATGGCCGCCAGGGCGCGCGCAAAGTCAAGCACGCCTGTTTTGTCCGAAACGGAAATCAGCGCTTGTTTAATCATGATTATTTACAAAAAAAGAAGAAAACAAAACAACGATGGCCGTTGCTGAGTGGCGACCCGAATTACAAAATTACAAAAGGCCGTGCTGCTGTAACTTTTTACGTAAGGTATTACGATTGATACCGAGCATCTCGGCAGCATGAGACTGATTGCCTTCGGCGCGTGCCATGACGGCTTCCAGAACTGGCTTTTCGACCGTGAAAACGACCATTTCATAGACGTTGGACGGCCGCTGCTCGCCTAAGTCACGGAAATATTTTTCGAGACTTTTTTTGACGACGTCCTGGATGGTGTCTTTACTCATGTTGGGTCGGCTGAGGGTCAGTGAATTCTTGTCATGCAGCCAGCTTTTGACTAACGGGCACGTATTGTAACCGCTCGCCAAACTCACACTGCGATTGAAAAAAACGGTCTACCGCGGCGAGCTGTGCGGCGCAATCTTCCAGCTGATTCATCTGGCGCCGAAATGCTTCCCCGCCTGATAAATCCTGCACGTACCAGCCTATGTGTTTACGCGCAGTGCGGACCCCCAGAAAATCACCGTAAAACGCATAATGCGCACGCAGATGGCTGTCCATCAACGACCGTACTTCGTCAATCAGCGGCGCTGGCAGCAGGCTGCCAGTACGCAAAAAATAATCGATCTCACGAAAAATCCAGGGCCGCCCTTGCGCTGCACGCCCAACCATGATGGCGTCAGCACCAGTCTGGCGCAGCACATCAGCCGCTTTGTGGGGACTATCGATATCGCCATTAGCCACAACAGGAATGCGAACAGCGGCCTTGACGGCGGCGATGGTGTCGTATTCTGCTGCGCCCTTATAGCCGTCGGCGCGTGTGCGACCGTGCAAGCTCAGCATGGCAATGCCGCTTTGCTCGGCGATGCGCGCAATAGTGAGTGCGTTTTTATGTTGACGGTCCCAGCCGGTTCGAAACTTCAGCGTGACGGGCACATTGACTGCCGCCACGACCGCTTCTAAAATTTCAGCGACCAGGGGTTCATGTTGCAACAGTGCTGAGCCGCACCAGTTGTTGCACACTTTCTTGACCGGGCAGCCCATGTTGATATCAATAATCTGCGCGCCGCGCGCCACGTTAAAGCGGGCCGCCTCGGCTAACAGCACCGGGTCGGCGCCGGCAATCTGAACGGCCTTGGGTTCCATCTCGCCTTCGTGATTGATGCGTCGACTACTTTTTTCGCTGGCCCAGACCCGGGGATTGGAGGCCGCCATTTCAGAGACGGCATAACCGGCACCCAGCGCTTTGCACAACTGGCGAAATGGCCGGTCGGTCACACCCGCCATGGGCGCGACGAAGACGTTATTGCGCAGTTGATAGGGACCGAGCTGCATGGGGCGAGGGCTTGGGCGGGAAGAAAGGCGTATTTTATCCGGAAAGAATGCCCGCTCCGGAGAATTACGCCAGGTAAAGGGTGCGTGCGGTGCTCGACGCTGAATTCAGCGGTCAATGTCGTCGAGCGCGGCAACGTCAAGATGCGTGACATCGGCCCATTGCACAATGTGCCAGTGCGCAGGCTGCCAGCGCAGCCGGTTGATCGCGGCATTTTTTACATCAAACGCACGCGGCGCAGACAGGTCCATGCTGTGCGCGGCGCGATAAATACAATCCAGCACCCCCCCATGCGAGACGATGACGATTTTTTCACCGGCGTGGCGCCCGGCAATGGCAGATACTGCTGCGACCGCACGCGCTGAAAATTCATGCAGGGTTTCGGCTACATGGACACCCGCAGGAAAGCGTGCATGGGGCAGATGTGCCTGCCATTGCGCAAAAGCGTCGGGAAAATGCCCACTGATTTCGTCGTACATCAACCCCTCAAACGCCCCATAGCAGCGCTCGCGTAACGCCGCGTCTACGTGCACCGGCAACCCGTGCCTATCAGCGATTGCCTGTGCCGTTGCCGAGGCTCGCAATAAATCACTGGCGTAAATGGCGGCGGGCGCGTCACCTGCAAGGGCCTGTGCCACGGACCGGGCCTGGCTGCGGCCAAGCCCATTCAATGCCACATCCAGGTGACCTTGCAAGCGGCGCACGCGGTTCCAGTCGGTTTCGCCGTGGCGGATAAGCACGACCTCCGTTGTGACGGCACCGTCGTTGCGTGTTGCGCTGCAAGGCTGCATGCGTGACTCCTCAAGCCAGAAAATGAAGCAGTGACAGGGGCTGCGAACGAGCAGACATATCCCTAGACAGATGCCAATCGCGGTGGAACCCGCAACCAAAAAGTGACCGGTCCGTCATTGACTAAGGCCACTTGCATGTCGGCGCCAAAACGGCCAGTTTCAACGACGGAGTGGGCGGCTTTGGCGCGCGCCACCACATAGTCAAACAGCTGCCGGCCAAGCGCCGGCGCTGCAGCCGGCGAGAAAGAGGGGCGGGTGCCAGACTGCGTATCGGCCGCCAGCGTAAATTGCGGCACGAGCAGCAAACCACCACGGACCTGCGCAAGGTTCAGGTTCATCTTGCCAGCGTCGTCAGAAAACACCCGATAGGCTAAAAGCTTGCTCAACAAGGCGTCCGCCTCTGCTTCTGTATCGTCTTTTTCGGCGCACAGCAGCACAAGTAAACCGCCTGCGATCCGACCGATCTGTTCACCTTCCACCGTGACGCTCGCCTGACTCACACGCTGCAAGAGCGCAATCAAAATAACACCGTCAAGACAGCGTCACACGCGCAAATTTGCGCTTGCCAACTTGCACGACGAATGTGCCTGCCGCGACTTTCAGTGCCTTGTCGCTGACCGCTTCACCGTCAATTCTCACTCCCCCCTGCTCCACCATGCGCAAGGCTTCTGAGCTCGACGCGCATAGATTGGCCATCTTTAATAATTGGCCAATACCCAGCGGCGCACCAGGCAAAGTCAGCGCATCGATCTCGTCAGGAATGCCGCCGCGGGCACGATTGTTAAAGTCGCTCAGTGCGGACTCGGCTGCCGCCTGATTATGAAAACGCGCGACAATTTCCTGCGCCAGCAATACTTTGATGTCACGCGGGTTACGCCCGCCTGCCACTTCGGTTTGAAATTGCGTAATTTCAGCCATGGTGCGGAAAGACAAGAGCGCGTAGTAGCGCCACATCATCACGTCGGAAATACTCATAATCTTGGCAAACATGGTGTTGGCCGGCTCAGTGATACCGATGTAATTCCCTTTGGACTTGGACATTTTTTCCACGCCGTCCAGCCCCTCTAAGAGCGGCATGGTGAGAATGCATTGCGGCGCCTGGCCATAGTCTTTTTGCAATTCGCGCCCGACCAGCAAGTTAAATTTCTGGTCA
>Ga0105050_10004101_pt1 | contig 19597 bp, 17 predicted proteins | sample FRY01_FD_78088 | JGI IMG/M metagenome (GOLD analysis project Ga0105050, IMG submission 78088) | Freshwater microbial communities from Lake Fryxell liftoff mats and glacier meltwater in Antarctica - FRY-01 | ecosystem: Environmental > Aquatic > Freshwater > Ice > Glacier meltwater ...
ATTTTTTTCAAACACTTTTTAATGACATTTTTTCAATCTCAAACTCAAACTCAATTTTTAGCATTTTTAGTTTCCAGAAAGAAGAAAAAGTTTTAATTTAACAGGTTTTTAAGGCTTGACTATATAGAAGAACTCAACATTTACACTCCTCTTAATTGTGATCCCTTTGTTGCTTTGGAGTTCAGTTTTGTCTTGTTTTCGAACAAAAAGTGATTTTTAAATTCAACATTTTCTTGAAAATCTATTCTTTAATCATCAATTTAAGCATGTTTACACTACCGAAACGTTCAATTTTCACGAAATAAACACCCGCTTTGAAGTTTGATATTTCGAAATTGTTTGAGTGTTGATTTAACTGAACTTGCTGCCCAATTGAATTATGGATTTCAATTCGGTCCTCTTCTTTTAAACCATTAATTGTGAAAGATCCTTGACTTGGATTTGGTGATAAAGTAAGAGATAAATCAATTATTTCGCTTAAGAAAGCGACACAAGTCAAACGATTCATGTACTGCCAAATTGTATCGTTATAGTGTGTTCCTACCAAGCTTGTTCCCATTGTTGAACCCATACGAATTAAAACCAAGCCGTCTGAAGGAGCAACATTTATGATTTGGCCATCTTTTCCAAGCGCAGCGTATAAATCCATCGGTGCATTCGGCAATGCTGGTGCATTAAAGGAGAATTGTAAGCCAGGAACCATATAGCTCGATTGTCCATTGAGCCAAGTTAAATAACCGTAACTTGGGTTAAGTGATTGTGATGACATTCGCATCGCATTTAAGAAAGAAACGTCACTTTGAACGGTAGTTGCATCCCAGATTCCATCCTGAAACAAAAGAAGTCCAAAACGAGCCATTGAGCGCGCATTTGAAACAAAAACTCGATTGTATCCGCTTGGAATAAACGTACCAGTCATCCCAATCTTTGATTTTATTTTTTGGTTAACCCATTGATTCAAGGTCATACTAGTTGCAGTTGTTATAACATCATCAAGCTTAGTATAAGGGCCGTTGTGGTAAGCCCATCTCATGCCTGGATCTGCCAAATACTGCAGACAAGCCGGGTCTGTACAATAAAAATCTGGAACACCATCATCTAATCCCGTTGTCATTGAAAGTTGGTGAATGATTTTAATTGCATTTTCTTGCGGTGAAGTTAAACTTGTCCAACCAAGCCCTAAATAGGTACTTGATACATCATTAATATCTAAAAAACCTTCTGTTTGAGCTATTCCCACAGCATAGGCGGTTAAGGTTTTACCGGCTGAATTCCAAACCCATAAACTATCTTTCGTGAACGTACCAAAATACTTCTCTAGCACTATTTTACCATCTTTTAAGACAATGAATGCTTTTGAATCGGTTTGCTCCAAATAATCATACAACACAAGTATTGAATCTTCACACCAGCCTAAATCCAATGGGTCTAAAGTATCCCAAGTATCACCTGCAAGAGGAGGGAAGTAGGTTTGTGCTTTGCTTTGAAATCCAGTAAAAGCTAAAAGTAAAAAGAGTAACTTTTTCATCGTATAGTTTTGATGGATTTAAATTTAAGAGATTTCAATGAGTAATTCTAAAAAAAAAATAGGATTGATAAATTCAGATCAACAATAAAGATTAACTTTCCTTAAATGAATAAACTCAAATTTACCCTATATATCTTTGTATCACTTACCAATATTTTTCTATTTGCACAAAATCGTTGTGTCGTAAAAGTTGAAGGTAAATATGGTTATATCGATACCTTAGGACATATTGTAATTCCGATTATTTATGACAGCGGTTTGCAGTTTTCAGAAGGATTAGCAGCTGTCAAGTGCAACGAAAAATGGGGTTATATTGATACAAATGGCATTTTTGTTATCCAGCCAATTTTTCAAGGCACAGAATCTTTTAAAGAAGGCTGCGCTATAGTTTGGATAAAGGATGACAGCATAAGTAAGTCGGGTGTAATCAATAAGCGTGGTCGATGGATTATAAAGCCAAAATATAAAATTATAAGTCATCAGAATGAAGGTTTTGTTAGTGTTGTAGAAAATGAAAAAATGGCATATTTTGATCTGACGAAAAGAAAATTCATCACCAAATTCATTTACGATAATGATGAATCATGGTGTTTTTCAGAAGGATTGGCCATGGTGAAAATTGGAAAATTCTATGGTTTTATAAACAGGATAGGTAAAATTGTGATTGAACCAAAATATGGACAAGTAGGAAGGATGCAGTTTTCAAATGGATTAGCTTCTGTAAGAGATGAAAAAAGCGGGTTATGGGGTTATATTAATCGAAAAGGTAAAAAGGTGATCGATTTTAAATATAATGAAGCAGATGAATTCAAGGAGAAAATTGCATGGGTGCAGAACACGCATGGATCTTTGCGGTACGCAATTGATACTTTAGGTAATAGACTTTTTGAATTAAATGTAAACTATGCATGGGGTTTTAAGAATGGTTTATGCGGGGTAACAATTGATAAAAAGCATGGTGTAATTGATTCTTATGGTAAATGGGTCGTAGAGCCAATATATGATTGGCTACACGTGTTTTATAGCGATGGTTGGATAGCTTTTTTTAATCGAATTGATGATCAAGCAAAATGGGGGATACTTAACATTAATGGTAAAGAAATACTTCCAGCAATGTATAGCAACATTGTCAAGAATGACGGGGATTGTATTTTACCAGAAATCTACGTTGGCGATTGTCAAAATGATGTAAATAATTGCAAACGTGGGTACGCAAACTTACGCGGTGAAATAATTTGGCAACCAACTGATTAATAAATAGTTAATCATGGACTGAATAACACTTTTGTCACATGCTATCAATTGTTGATTCCTAAAGTTTAACAAGCTCTTCCTTCACAAAATCGGCTAATTCCTTCAAATAAGTTTCCGTGAAATCAAAACGAATGTTTGCGGTTTTATAAATCTCAGGAATCGTTTTCGTATAACCTAAACGCAAGGCATTTTTATAGTCTTCAATTGCTTTTGGTAAATTTTCCATGCTATTCTTCCAAACCCCCAAAGCTCCTAATTGTGCAATCCCATATTCAATGTAGTAGAAGGGGACTTCGAACAAGTGTAATTGTCGCTGCCATGCTGTTGCTTGCATATCTTCATAGCCCTTCCAATCCGTTAGTCCGGTGCCATATTCTTTTGAAATTTGTGACCATTTTGCGTGACGTTCAGCAACCGAATGTTTAGGATTTTCATAAATCCAATGTTGGAACTCGTCAATTTGAGCTATCCAAGGAAGTATTTTTAAAATCGTTTCTAATTGTTCTTTCTTCGCACGTCTGAAATCATCTTCATTAGAATAAAATTCCTTCCATAAATTCATTGTCAGCATTTCCATTGACATGGAAGCTAATTCAGCAACTTCAGAAGGTAAACTTTTAAAGCCTGTTAATTCCAAATCGCGACTCAGAAAAGAATGTACAGCGTGACCACCTTCATGCACCATCGTTACTAAATCTCGTTGAGCACCAACGGCATTCATAAAGATGAAAGGAACACCAATTTCATACAATGGATAGTTGTAGCCGCCTGGTGCTTTACCTGCTTTCGAATCTAAATCAAGGTGATTCATTTCGTTCATAGTGCGCAAACAATTACCAAAATAGGGGTCTAACTGGTCAAACATTTCAATACTTCCAGCCAACAATTCGTCTCCCGCGATAAATGGTTTTAAAGGTGCTTTACCTTGTGGATCAACATCTGTGTCCCAAGGTTTGAATTTGTCCTTGCCAAAAAGCGTTAGTTTTTCTTGTTGAATTTCCTTTACCAATGGAACTATACATTTCTTTATAGCTGAATGAAAATTATAACAATCATCTTTCGTGTAATCAAATCGTCCCATTGATTGCAATTTATAATCACGGAAATTTGAGAAACCAGCATTAATAGCCACTTGATGACGCATAGTTACCAATTCAGTAAAAAGGGAATCTAATTTATCGATATCTTCTCTACGAACAGCGGTCATTTTATCAAAAATTGTTTTACGCAAAGATTCATCGGGCTCTTTTAACAATGAAGCAGCCTTTTGCATGGTCAATTTCTCCCCCTTATATTCGATGTTTTGTGCCGCAGAGATAGTTCCAAATTTGGATGAATTTTCATTTAATGTTACCAACAAAGGAATATTTTCTTCGCGAAATAAATCTAATTCTGTTTTAACTGAGCGAAAGTAAATTCGATAAGCTTCCTCTTTGTTTAACTCATCGTAAAAGGCTGATCCAACTAGTTTTTTATTTAATTGATCGTCAAAAGGAGCTAGTTCTGGTTGAATTTTTTGAATAAAGAAATTGTAAGCATTGGCGTACTCTTCCGATTGCGTATCAATAGTCATTTTTATGTAACGCCAAGCTGAATCTTCTTCTAAAACGGCTTCAATTTCACTCTTATCCTGCAACCAGCGTATAAAAATTTCTTTTTCAGAAATATCTCTATTTACTAAATCTGTAAAATAAGCTTGTATAGATTCCCAAGAATCAATTACTAAGTCTTCTGCTACAAATTGGCGTTTATTTCTTTCGATTTTCATATTTTTTGACTTGAACGATACCTTACATAAAATGATGCATAAAAAAAGTCCCGACTTACATCGGGACTCATATACTGCATATTGTGCTTATTTTCCTCTACTTGTACTAGTTTTAGTAGTAGTTGTTTTCTTTGTTGTAACTGGCTTAGCTGACTTAGCAGAAGGTGCTGACTTCGCTTTAGCAGTTGTTGTTACTGCTTTTTTAGGAGCTGCTGTTTTTTTCTTAGGAGCCGCCGCTTCTTCTTCAGTCGCTTTTTCTTTTTTCGCTTTTGGTGCTTTCTTTTCACTCGCTAGCTCTTCCTCAGCTTCTTCCAATTTCAAATTACCTGATTTGTGTAACAAGTTATACCATTGAAAAATTTTCTTGATATCTGACGGATAAACACGCTCTTGATCATAATTAGGAAGTAAACCTAACAAGTAGGCTGTTAACACTTTTAAGTCTTCTTTGTGGGATGGACATTCTTTACCATCTTCTTTTTTGAAAACTGCAGTTAACAAATCACGCAAGGGTGCATCATCATCGTAAGTATAAATACTGATGTCATCTAAAGCTGAAATTCGGTCTGTAGAGTACGCAGGGACTCTCTTTCCATCCATTAAAGATTCTACGATAATACTGTTTTTACCTTGTGCAATCACCTTGTAAAGTCCCGGTTTTCCCGAAATAGCTATAATTCCTGTTAAATTCATTCTTAATTGTTTACGCCGCCAAAAATATAAATTCTTTAGCTAATAATCACATTCTTATGATTTTTGCTTGAATATTTTGATATTCTGTTTCAATAATAACTTGATAAATTCCCTTTTTTAAATGTGCAATAGAGTAGGATAATGGGGCAGACTGGACAATTTCAACCTCTTTGCCAGCTGCATCAAAAAGAGTGACTTTACAATCACTTAAATGCGAACTAATGGTAAAAATATCACTCGTTGGGTTCGGATAAACAACAAAATCTTCCATTTCGATTGCATTAATTCCTGCCGTAATTGTTAGAGACGGTGTTTCGCTGATACAACCAACTACAGAAACTGAGTAACACGTGTACGTTCCGTAAGGAGGAGAAATTGTCAGTGTTGAATTAGTCGCTCCTGGAATATCAACACCGTTCAAGGTCCACTGGTAATTATCAAAAGAGCTAGTTGCCAATGTATTCCCTACTTGAATGATATCTAAAATAGGTGGCCCATTTTGTTGGCTAACTTGATGTGTATCTGTAACAGTTAAGCATCCACGTAAATCATAAACCTCCGCATAGTAATCGCCTGTAGAGGTAACTGATAGAGGGGAACCAACAAATCCTGTTGACCAATATGCTGTTGTATTGCTAACAGATGAAGTAATTGTTAGAGAAATAGTATTCGCACATATCTCAGTTGGACCAGATATACTCGATGTAAACATCGTACCAAGCATTAAATTTAAAGCGTGAGGCTTACCGTATCCGTAGGCATTATTTGGAACTGCACCTGTATAAGCATCGGTAAATGCTGTGCTGATTAAATCATTTTTGAAAGCTAAATAGCCAGCTTTTGGACAACTTTCTAAGTATAACGCTGCAATACCAGCAACCACAGGAGAGGCCATAGAAGTACCTCCATTTCTTGCATGCCATCCACCTTGATCAATTGTGCCGTTGAATGCAGGATTCGATAATAACAACAATGGTGCGGCAGTCAACGAAACATCACCTGAAGCACTTATATCTGGTTTGATCAAATTATTTCTATTTGGACCTTTACTTGAATTTGGACTTAATGCTCCAGAAGGAGTGTAGGTTGAAGGTGTGTAATAGTTGTTGTTTCTATCCATGTGACCTTGTTGATTTCTAGAATTTCCCACAGTGATGACTTTTTGAGAACAAGCCCAAGAAGATACTATTGTTTGTAAACTATCGGGTAGATTATAATCAGCAATTGCCGGATATTGAGTATTTGTTGGAATGTTAGTTTCAAAATCATTTAATCCTAACCAAGCTCCGCTCCAGATGTCATAGGAACCAGAGCCTTTGGTCATAAAACGATATAAATAAGCTGTTGAATCAACGTTAGAAAAGTACACTTGTAAATTGTAATTATCACCCACTAGTTCAGGATACAATTCGATAGTTGCAATTCGCTGACCCACGCTGTTGTAGAGTGTGTCTAATATGACTGTTCCTGCGCCTAAAAGTGCCGCACGGAAATTAGTTGTTCCTCTTAAACTATAATTAGTACCAGGCTTATCTGCAGCAAAGGCATATTGAAATGTAGCATCAATCTCATCTGTCCATAGATCAAAATAAATATGATTTGCTCCAAACGCTGCTGAACCACTCGGGTTGTTTTTTAACCAAACAAAAGAGGTGTCGGCTCCAACGGTTTCGTTTACGTGATATTTGCCTTGAGTACCAGAATTTCCAGCTGCACAAACAATAATTCTACCTGGTTTGGTATCTAATAATGTTTCCATCAATTCTGAAGCAGGATCATTCCCATCGTGACTTCCTAGATAAGTACCTAAACTCAAATTAACAACCGCAGGCATACCAAGAGTATCAGCAACTTTGAAAATATAATCACACGCATCAGCAATACTGAGTGTCCAATTGGGTAAATTGAAATTCGATTCTACAATGATAATCGAAGATTCAGGAGCCATTCCTTTATTTGTTCCATTTGCCAAACCATTCGCCGATCCTTGACCTGCGACAGTCGTTCCATGGGCAGTTATCAATTCAGTACTCGTGCAGGTACCATTGGCAATCGATAAGCTGTCCCAAACGATTCCATAGCCATAAGGTGAAGCAGGACCACCAGTATTCGTTGTGTGATCCCAATATCGAATTACGCGTTTTGTTCCATCAGCTGAGATAAAATCAGGATGATTGAAATCAATTCCTTGGTCAACATAGCCAATTATTACACCTTTTCCAGTGTAAGCGCCATCTAATCCATTTGTTCCCGCATGAACAGGATCAACAAAATGCTTAGCACGCGCACTGTCAGCCAAGACCGCTGGTGGAGCGTACTCAAAATAAAAGTCAGTAATTTTTTTTGATTGAATTTTCGCTGAAATCCAATTTGGTGTTGCAGAAATATAAATCCAATTGCGCGTAATCGCTTTAATGACAATGCCTTCTTGATGCAGAAATTCTAAATTCTCTAAGTTGTATGGAATTGAAAAAGCAGTGATTTCATCTCCCGATTCCTGCAGCGTTTTATCAAATTGAAATTTACTGGACTGCGCGCTTGATTCGGTAACATTAATTCCAATCAATAAAGAAAGTAGTAGTAGTCGTTTAGAAAATTTGTTTGAAACCATTTATAATGTATTTAAACCTTAAGACGTAAATATAAACCGAATGGTTAAAAAAATGAATGAGTGGCCTATATTTTTTCTACTTTAGCTCTTAATTAATTGAGATCAAAAAATAATCTACATGAAAAAAATCATCATTCAACTGAGTCTTGCCGTTTTTGCTATCGGAATTAGCAATTTCTTTTATGCACAGGACACGAAAGAAATTCTAAACTGGTATAACGGTAAAAAACCAGGGATGGAGACTGAAAAGGCCTATAAAATGCTAAGGAAGAAGCAATCAACTACAGTAATTGTAGCGGTAATTGATTCTGGAATCGACATTGAACATGAAGATTTGAAGGGAAAAATCTGGGTCAATAAAGATGAGATTCCTAAAAATGGCATCGATGATGATAAAAATGGTTATGTAGATGATGTTTACGGATGGAATTTTCTGGGTAATTCAGATGGAACAAACCTGAACGAAGCAAACTTAGAAAAAACGCGTTTGTTACGAAAATATACTGAAAAATACGAAAAAATAGATCCAGAAACACTTTCTGAAGCAGAAAGAGTTGAATACCAAGAATTCTTAAAAATAAAGGAAGATGTTACTGCGGAATTAGAAATGTACAGTTCTGTTTTGGCTCAATTGGACATGTTGCCAATGATGATTCAGCAAATTCCAATTATGGTTGCGGCTCAAATCGGTAAGGAGAATTACACACAAAAAGACCTTGATGCTTGGAAACCAGTTGACGAGCAAATGCTGCAATTAAAAAGAGCTGCTGAAGCTATTCTTTCAGGTGAATTGACTTTAGAAGTTGTTGAAGAACAAAAAGAGCAAGTGAATCAAATTGTGAATTTCCATTTAAATGTAAATTATATCGATCGTGAAATTATTGGTGATAATCCAGATGATTTTAACGATCGTGCTTATGGAAATCCAGATGTTGAAGGTCCAGATGCTTTGCACGGAACGCATGTTGGTGGAATTATCGGTTCGGTTCGAAAAAATAAACTTGGTGGTGATGGCGTTGCTGAAAACGTACAATTGATGTCTTTGCGTGCTGTGCCAAACGGTGATGAGTTTGATAAGGATATTGCTCTAGCTGTGCGTTATGCCGTGGATAATGGTGCTTCTGTTATTAATATGTCATTCGGAAAAAGTTATTCACCTCACCAAAAAGAAGTGTATGAAGCATTTAAGTATGCAGATTCAAAAGGTGTATTGTTGATTCACGCTGCAGGGAATGACGCTGCTGATGTTGATGTAAATCCAAATTTCCCTACTTCAATGTACACTTTTCAGACAGTTGCCTTAACACATTTCTTAACGATTGGAGCATCAACACGTTTTGCTAAGGAAGAGTTAGCTGCGGTATTTTCTAACTATGGTCAAACAAAAGTAGATGTGTTTGCACCAGGGTTCGAGATTTACAATACTGTTCCACAAAGTTCATACATGAAATTGCAAGGCACATCAATGGCCGCGCCGATGGTTGCAGGAGTTGCAGCAATGTTAAAATCATATTTCCCAGCATTATCGATGGCTGAAATTAAAGATATCATGCTGAAATCAGCTGTTTCTTACAAAGGAAAGAAGCACCATAAGCCGGGTTCAGAAGATTTAGTTGATTTTGCTACTTTATCTGTAACAGGTGGAGTTGTCAATGTGAAAAGCGCAGTTAAAATGTGCAAAGCATTAGAGAAGTCAAAAGCAGTTAAATAAAAGATCATTCATATATTTTTAAAGGCACTTACGAAAGGAGTGCCTTTTTTGTGGGATTAAAAAAATAAATTATACCTAATTTTAAACCCATGAAAACATCTTTCCTCATATTATTTATAGTGCTCTTCACGAATTTTCAATTCTTTTCTCAGAAAGACCTTGATAAATTTATAGATGATTGGCATTTAGCTGCTAGTCAAGCGAATTACACTGCTTATTTTGGTGTGATGGATACTTCCTTCGTTTTCTTAGGAACGGCGCCAGGTGAGCGCTGGGGTAAAGCAGAATTTTCTTCTTTTTCTAAACCCTACTTTGACAAAGGCAAGGCGTGGGATTTCAACGCTACAAATCGTACCTGGATGTTTTCATCCAATAAGAAAATTGCTTGGTTCGATGAGGATTTAGATACGTGGATGCGAGGATGTCGCGGATCAGGAATTCTTGTAAAGAAAAAAGGAGAATGGAAAATTGTTTATTACAATTTAACGGTGCTCATTGAAAATGAAAAAATACAAGAGTTTATCAAGTTGAAGGATGAGCCGCTAAAGTAAGTTTAACAATGAATTTCAATGACTAATAGTAAAATATTGAAAATTAAGGTGTTAAATCCTTTTCAGCTTGAACAAATTGATCAAGCTTGGAACGATGAATACCCCTTAAAATTAACGAAGCGCTTTGGAATTTTATTAGATGGAACAGATAATCATTTGTATTATTTAATGGAAGATTTGGACAACAAAGTTGTTGCATGGGGAGTGATGTTTGAGAAAGAAGCTGAAAAACGGTTTTCAATTATAGTGTTCAATAAATTCAAAGGTTTTGGATATGGTAGAAGAATTATTGATGAATTTAAAAAGGACCATTCTACTTTCTATGGTTGGGTAATCGATCACGACAATGATGTAAAATCAAATGGTGAGAAGTATATTTCTCCGATGCCGTTTTACCTGAAGTTAGGTTTTAAAGTGTTAAGGGATCAGCGAATTGATACTGAAATCATTTCAGCTGTTAAAATTAGCTATGGTGTTTGAAAACAAGTAATTAATTATCCTGAGAGTTTACTGTTTTTGCAGCTTATCCTTTGATGAATCATTAGGATTTATTAAAATTCAGTTACTATTTTTAAATCATTGAAAAAGAGGGGCAAGGTTTTTTAATCAATGATTTTTTCATAAACTACTGCACAAAACGAATAGATACAGTGAATACAGAAGCAATAAACATATCAATCGTTAGTGAATTGCTTTTGGAAGATGTGCTCAATTGTGTCTTATATGAAAATGGAATCATAGAAATTTTTTGGGATACACGAATTGAAGTTATTGAAATAGTTCATTTAAAACATGTTCAACAGTCACTTGAAAAATTGGGAAAAGGCAAGAAAATGCCTATTTTTTTCACTGCCCATGATTTTTTAACAGTCAGTTCTGATGCGAGACTATTTGCTGCATCTGAAGAAGGTACAATCTATACATTAGCAAATGCTGTATTAATTGATAGCCTTCCAAAAAAATTACTTTTCAATTTCTTCATAAATTTCAATAAACCAATCGCCCCAACGAGAGGATTTACTTCAAAACGAGAGGCTTTTGATTGGTTAACAGCGAAATTAAACGAAATTTCTGTCGCTGATTAATTAATTCATCAGGAAACTTTTTGACCAAAGTTCCCTGATAAATCATTCTTATTCTCCCTTAACCACTATTTTCTTATTCAAAATGGCATTCTCTATTTGAATATTCAACCAATAAACACCACTTTGCAGTGAAATCGGTAAAACAATTTCGTTGTTGCTGATTGTCTTATTCAAAATAACTTTACCATTTAGATCACGTAAAATAATTTTAGCTCCAAGTTCTATTCCTTGCAAATACAAAGTACCACCAGAAACGATTGGATTTGGATAAACATCCATTTTTTCACTTATCTCTACTATTGCTAAATTCGAAGTAATATTGATATTGTCTACATAAATATTATTTCCCCAATAACCTTTATTTCTAAAGGCAACGATTACTTTTTCAATATTCGTAAAGGCAGAAAGATTCATCGTTTCAGTTCTCCATTCAGTTGCTGTTGGCGTAAAGTAACTACTGTTATTTGGTGCTGTTCCCAGGATGGTACCTCCTTTTAAATATACACTTGTAAAACTAGTGCCACAATCGCTTGAAACAAGTACTTCAAGTGTGTCAGAATATTGACCGCCATATTGCGCATAAGCAACATCAAAACTCATATTCAATACAGATGTATTCAAGGTATTCATTGTGATATTCATATCGTCATCGGTTCCTTGAGAATCAAGATCGTAATTTCTAAATAGTGCACTTTGCGTTGAATTTCCATACCCTCCAGCGTCATCTGTCTGTTCCCATTGAGCATTATTGTCATAGTTAGTCTGAAACCATCCATCCGGTAAAAATGTTGTTTGAAAATCTTCATTTACAAAAGCTTGTGCAGCATATTCAGTTACTGTAACATACAATGAATCTTGATCTGTATTGCCAAATTGGTCAGTAATTGTAAGAATCGCAAGATGGTTCCCTGCATTAGTAAACAGAACTACTGGATTGCGATCAGTTGATGCTGCGGGAGATCCAGTAGGGAAGGTCCAACTCCATGATGCACCTTGATGATTCAAGAATGAGTAATCTTCAAAGTAGAAAGAATCAACTGCACAGAAAACAGACTGTGTTAATTTATCAACCATAATTCTACAAATAGGTTCGCTTGGTTGTTCACTGAAACTACTTTCCCAAATTCCCTTACCGTATGATGCCATGCGAATTTTTCCATCACGGTAAAAGGGACGTAAAATATTTGTGGACATATAAGTAGGTAATCCACTATTATCAATTACCCAACTTGTCGAATTGTTTCTGTAAAACACAGCGTTGTTGGTTCCTACATAAACGCCACCTTCTGTTCCTGCAACATATACAATCGAGTGAATTGACTCATTGTTTAATATGGCACTTGAAATGTTTGACCAGCTTGTGCCTCCATTTATCGTTTTGAAAACTTTACTACCGTTTGCTCCACCTGTGTAGGCGAGATAAAGCTCATTTTCATTTTGGGGATTGATAGCTATGACTGCCCGACGACTGTTCCCCGCAGGTATTGTTAGCGAAGTCCATAGAACTCCACCATTGGTTGTTTTCCATAAAATTCCGGTTGAACCTGATGAAGGGCGCTGGTGCACATACAATACGTCTGGATTGGATGAAGAAATCTCCATGTGATTGATAAAATTATTTGCTGCTGTACCGAAAGTTTGTACAAGAGAATAGGAACCTCCACCATCAGTAGTTTTCCAAAGTTTATTGTCTTTTCCAATGTAAGCGATTGTATAACAGTCTGGATGAAATTCCATTTCGCTCGATTCAGCGGCATAATAACTTTCATTCGGACTCATTCCATTTGAAAAGTTGAGAATCGGATCATTTAAATTGAGTGGTAAGTATTTTCCACTAATGTCTGAAAAGTAAGTTTTACGATTGTTTCCAGGGTTAACATATCCAGTAGCTGCTTCGCCACCACCAAGTTCAAGAAAAACTCCATTCCCATAATTTTCATAATAAGCGAGATTGCCGTTATGATATAATCCACCAACCAAAACGTCTTCGTTCCATCCACTTCCAAAACCCCAAAAATCAGAACCGTGAACACCATCCATCATAAAAGTTGGATTGGAATTAAAAAAGTCAGCTGATTTGTAAACTCCTCCATCTGTTGTGACCCAAGTATCTCCATTAATCATTCGAAAATCTTGCATATCCACATGCATACTCAATGGTCCTCCAACATATCCGGCAACACTTGTGAAATTTGCTGCGCCATCATTTGATCGATACAAATTCAGTCCGCCAACTAGAATTTGATCGGCATTAGTTGTCGACGCAACTATTGCACAATTATAAAAACCTTGATGATATGTCCATGCTGGATAACCATAAGCAAGATTTAAATGAGATGCAGTATATGGTCCACCATCGGGTCCGTTGGGTAAAGTCCAAGTAGTACCACCATTCATACTTTTATAAACTCCGATGTATCCATAATCATTTGCTTTTGCTTCACCAATTAAATAGGCATAAACACGATTCGGATCTGCTGGAGTAACAGCTAATCGTCCACCACCAACACTTCTTGCTGGATCTATTGAGGAATACCAACCGTTCGATTGAAGGGTCCATGTTGCACCCATATCAACGGAACTAAAGAACTCACAAATAATTAAGGAATTATTTTTTTTCAGCATGTAAAGAATGGAACTGTTTGCTGCATGTTGCTTTATATCGTATGTTGCTTGTGTATACATTTGATTCCAATTAGTCCCGCCATTGATTGAACGATACAAACCTTTATCAGTTGCAGCAAAAATAATTTGGTCATTCCCAGAATTAATCAGTATTTCATTCACGTTTAAATTCGTTTCAGGCATAACATTCACCCATGTCCCGCCACCATCAATGCTTCTGAAAATTCCATCATTTCCTCCAGCAAAAACAATTAATGGATTGCTAAAATGAACTTCAATAGCAGTCACACCACTTCCGAAATTTTCATTCATGGAAGAGTTTGTCCAGTTTTGACCTCCATCAATACTCTTATACACTTCTCCAGGTTCGGTTCCAATATATAGAACAGCAGCTTGTCCAGCACATTGATCTAAAGAATAAACATTTGTTTGACCAGATCCAAGGGAACCATTTCCTTCTGTATTGTGAATTGGGCCAACAAGTGACCAGTTAGAGGCTTTTTCTCCAGTTTGTTTTGCCAAATAACTTTGCTTAATGAGCGCTAATTCTTCAGCTGTATAAACTTTAATACTTCCGTTTGAATTGATGTGATCTGTAACTGATCTTCTCCATCGTTTGTAGTATTGTGTGTGGTAATTTTTTAGAAAAACATTGCTTCGATAATAGTTAGTGTAAAGCGAATCTACTTCGTAAACATTTGGAGCTGTTGAGTACATTTTCTTCGCCCAAAGAGGTAGAGTGTTGATTTCACTGGCAGAAGGTTCTTGCAGATGTTGAGCAAAAATTAAGTTTGAAAAGACAAGAAATAATAGAAAAAATACATTTTTCATAGAGAGTAATTTTAGTTTCGAGTTAAAAATACTGAATGTATCTTGCTTAGGGTTTTGAAAATAGTATGAATTCTTGGGATGCTACAATTTCAAGGATTTAAAATCACTCGTCTTCGGCTTCTAAAAACTCAATTTCATTGTCTTCGTCTTCTTCGTAGCCCATGAATTTTTTATCAAGAACTATTTTTAAACGAGTTGTAAGTCGTTCGTGTTCAGGCACAAGTTCTAGGCCTTTGTAGAGTAATTTCAATGCTTTGTCATATTGGTCATCGCGATAATAAAATGCACCTGCTTCAGCATACAGCATCCCATAATAATATTCATCAATAACTGTTTTGTCAACCATACGAGAAAGGGCGTCTTCCGCTACGTTAAAATATTTCTCACCGTCTTCCTGTTCATCTTCATTAAAATAGTCAGAAGAAAGGGAATAACTTACGTAGAAATAGAACATTAAAAAATGATTGTCTTCTTTAAGGAAAGGAGCTTCTTTAGAATATTCCTCTAATTTTTTAATCAAATTATCATTAAAGTTTTTGCGTGAAGAAAGTTTTACGATGCTGTAGGAAATATATGATCGGGCATATATGTTTCCGGGGTTTATTTTATATGCTTTCATGCCGTATTCGAGTGCTTTCCCATCTGCAAAAGTGGTAGAATAATATCTTGCTAATCCGATAAAAAATACCTCAGAAATAAAATTGAGTTTAATTGAATCCTCAACATTGTTAATCAAATAACTAAATGATGAGTCGATAAATTCTTTTCTGTTTTTATTTAAAAGCTGCTTTTCAATTAATCGTGAACACGAAATATCAATATTATCCATGTCAGCTTGTTGCAACGAAACATATTCTTTTAAATAGTGAATCTCTCTCATAGATTCAAAATTGGAGACACTCAATAAATTATCTAAGATATATTGTTTTAAAAAGCCAAGCTGTTCTGACGGATATAGCGCAAAGCCTTTAACTATCGAATGAAATGCAGCGTCTAAATTTTCGTCTCGCAAGGATAATAATGTTTCATTATAATATTGAAGTCCAGCAGTTTGTTGAAGATTTATAGTGTTGTTGTTATAGAAGTGATTATTATAAACCAATTGAGCACCTTTTTTATTGATTTCATCTTGCGTTGTGAACTCATTTTTAAGCATATAATCTAATCCTTTTTGAATTTGAAAATTACTCGCCATGAAGTATCTATTTTTGGGGGCGGTAGATTCAACGACAATACCACTTGTCTCAGGATATGCAATTAAATATACATGTGTTGGCAATTCTTTAATAATATATGGAATTGATAATTGATCAAAAATCAAAGCAAACAAGGCTGTTGATGATACACAATTGTATTGTCCATCCTGAAAAATGCGATTGAATTGTGAAATCTATTTGTATGTTTTTAAAAATGTTCGATGCGTTTTGTCATGGATAAGTTTAATGAGTTTTTTATCGCCAACGACATTTTTAACCTTTATTTCGTTTACAAAATCATCTATTCTCTTTTGGACTGCCGTTAATTGTTTTTCATCGGCGTCAGGACTAATTGCTAATAAAAGTTGAAGATGGGCAATTGATAGTGTATTTTGAAGTGAATGTTTTTCAAAATCGCTTGAATACTTTAGTAAATCTATTTTTCCTTCTTGAGCAAAAGTGATGTCAATTGGACTTAGAATGAAAAATAGTATAAGAAATGAAAGTATGCGCATATAACATAGATAGATGAAATATAAAATTAGGAAATTCTCAATACATAGTAACGAATGCTGTATTTGAAATGTTTAAAATTGTAGTTTTATGTCATGAAATCTATCCTCTTTTTATTTATTCTCCTATTTTCATTTTTCGGAATGAGTCAAACACCTTTTTCAATTGGCGTAATCGATTCTTTATATTCTGAAGAATTGAATGAGAATAGAATTATCAATATTTATTTACCCTTAGATTTTTCTGCTGATTCTATTCAGTCTTACAATGTAATTTATTTGCTCGATGGCTCGGCCGATGAAGATTTCATCCATGTTGCAGGCTTGGTTCAGTTTTGTAATTTTTCTTGGATTAATATACTTCCTCCGAGTATTGTTGTAGGTATTTCTAATGTTGATCGTAAACGTGACTTTACATTTCCAACATCTATTGAAAAGGATAAAATTGATTTTCCTACTACAGGTGCATCAGCGAAGTTCATTTCCTTTATCGAAAAAGAATTAAAGCCCTTCATTGAAAAGTCTTACCACACAACAGGAAACAATATGTTGATTGGTCAATCGCTTGGTGGACTTCTCGCAACGGAAATATTAGTAACGAAATCTGAAATGTTTAATCAGTATGTGATTGTTAGTCCGAGTCTTTGGTGGAATAATGAATCACTCTTAAATATTGATTTTTCATCTCTTAAAACGATGCAAACACGCAAAATCAATGTTCAAATTTCAGTTGGAAATGAAGGTTCGGTAATGGTAAAAGATGCAAAAAGATTATACAGGGCATTAAAAAAAATCAAGATGAAGCAATTACGTGTTTCTTTTGATTACTTGAGTGATAAGAATCATGCAACAATTTACCATCAGGCATTAATGAATGCATTTCAAAATTTTAATTCAACACTAAATGACTGATTATATAGAAATTAATAGAAACTCTTGGAACAATAAAGTCGCAACCCATGTGGCGTCAGATTTCTACGATGTGGAAGGTTTTTTAAAAGGAAAAACTTCGTTAAATAAATTTGAGTTAGATCTACTGGGCAACATTGAAGGAAAGTCTATTTTACATTTTCAATGTCACTTTGGGCAAGATATCCCAGGTTGGCTTGTGGCATCTGAAGGCGGCTTAACAGTAGCATTGGATATTACCATTTCCGAATCTTAAAAGCGGAAGGAATAGCGTGTGAATTAATCAACCGAGTTCAAAATTTGAGAAAGGATTCTGGATTGGAAGTCACTGATCGTATTTTATTGAAAGTCGATACAAATTCATTTATTCAAGAGGTAATTAGAGCCAACCAAGAATATGTTTGCAATAAAGTTCTTGCCAATACTATCTCTTTTGAAAGCTTAGGTGCAGGTGCTCTTTTGACTAATTTGGAAACAGAAGCAGATTCAAGAATTGAATTAGTGAAAAATTAATTATGACTGCATATTCTTGCAAGAATTAATCAAAATTATATAAGAAAAATATTTTTTAAACGGTGTATTTTTGAGCCATAATTGATTTTATGGCCATTTTGCAACTAAAACCCACAATACTTGTTGAGACGCCTTTAGGCACAGGTCAAGCGATATTCATTATTGATTACGGCATGCACCAAAACACTTGTTGGGTTGTTGCGCTGCAGAAAGATGGTATAATAAAACATTTTGATTGCAATGATGTAATTCTTTCAACCAACTATACGTATGGAATGAATTTAAGAAAAAATCATTTTCCAAATCAGGAAACGAAAGATGAAAAATCTTGATTCACATATGCTAAATATTGATCTTTCATTCTTTATTAACCAATAATAAACACCTTATAAAACCTTTTAAGTGGGGTTGATGCGCATAGTTCTCATAATTGAAAGAACTATATTTCCTAACTTGTGCTTTTTATAACCGCAGTATTCTAATTCTTCGAATTAAGAGGCAACTAGTTTCAGTCGCCCTATGTCAGCTATAAGTGCTATCTTTCTTTAGTTAAACTGTGAACGTTTTCAAAAGGAAATTACGCCATCCTATGTTTGGAAGAATTTCTAGGAGATGAGAAATACAATGAACTAAGTAACAATCGCTTTATGGTATGTATAGATGCAGGTGATATATACGGAGAAAATCCAAAAAAAAACAAATAATTGGCTTTCTATGTACTGCATGATCAATCGCTGGCTCTTCAAACTAATCCCATCCCGACTCTAATTCCTCAAGTATCAAGCCTTCGACTCAGCCTTTGCATGATCAGCTAAAAATTGTTGTAATCCAATATCTGTCAACGGATGCTTTGCTAACGCTTGGATGGCGCTCAACGGTCCTGTCATAACATCTGAACCAATTTCAGCACAATTGATAATGTGCATTGGGTGACGAACCGAAGCAGCTAAAATCTGGGTATCAAACATATAATTGTTATAAATCAATCGAATTTGAGCGATAAGGTCTAATCCATTTGTAGAAATATCATCCAAACGTCCAACAAACGGAGAGATATAAGTCGCACCTGCTTTTGCAGCCAATAAAGCTTGTCCCGCCGAAAAAATTAAGGTGCAATTAGTCTTAATTCCTTTTCTAGAAAAATACTTGATTGCTTTAATTCCTTCTGGAATCATTGGGATTTTAACAACAATATTTTTGTGTAAAGCTGCCAATCTCTCACCTTCACGAACCATACCTTCATAATCTGTTGCGATAACTTCAGCACTTACAGGACCATCAACAATGTTGCAAATGGCAACATAATGGTTGATAATGTTTGCTTCTCCAGTGATTCCTTCTTTGGCCATCAACGATGGATTGGTCGTTACTCCGTCAAGAATTCCCATGTCATTGGCTTCTCGGATATCATTCAGGTTTGCTGTATCGATAAAAAATTTCATGTAGTTTTTTTTTTACAAAAATAGTTCAGAACCAAACAGATTTAGCATGCGTTGAATATGTTTTTTACACGTTTTTTGAACAAATCCAAGGAATTTGGGTTCCGTCCCGATAACAATCGAGAGCTATTGAAAGAGATTTGGGACTCGTGGTTCGGGTTCTTATATCTATCGGGTAGGAATTCAGGATAGCGAGACACCAAAGATGTCCTCTGTGAACTTTCTTTATTAAGCTAATCAGTGTCGCTTTTTGCACTCTGTATTAAAAATAATCAGAGAATGACTATCAGTGAGCAGGACTTCACAATACTGCAGGTGTCTATGTGAATCTTTTCTGATAAGTTCGCTCTTACTCTCAAGCTTACTATGTG
>Ga0105050_10004105_pt1 | contig 19590 bp, 10 predicted proteins | sample FRY01_FD_78088 | JGI IMG/M metagenome (GOLD analysis project Ga0105050, IMG submission 78088) | Freshwater microbial communities from Lake Fryxell liftoff mats and glacier meltwater in Antarctica - FRY-01 | ecosystem: Environmental > Aquatic > Freshwater > Ice > Glacier meltwater ...
AAAATGGTGAAATTAAAATGGTGAAATTAGCATGGTGAAATGCGACTTGCTGGCGGAATGGGTGCCATGTTCGCGCCGTAGCTATGGGCTAGAATATCGGTTTGGGGGACGGCGTGGTCGGCAAGATCCGATTTAGCGAAATCCGTGTTTAGGAATGGTGGGATGACTGTTCCTGCGTGTCCAGCATGACTCGATTTTTTGTGACGTGATCTTGTTCGTTGCTTGGATTTTTCGTGACATGGGGTTTTTCACGACAAGAGATCATCAAGCACGAATTGCGTTAGATCCGATTTGGGGGCCTTAAAGCGTCAGGCCAACCCAATGCGACAGACAATAACAAAGCTTACTTGAACGAAGCTTACTTGAGTGAATAGCTGAGGAGATCATTGGTGGAAACGATTCGAAAAAGTGAAATCGCAAGATTGCCTGCGTCACGACGTGGTGTTCCAGCGGTAGTAGTGTTGGTGACGATGTTGAGTGTCGTGATCACAAGTATGTGGACGTCACCTGGCCGCTTGTGGGCTCAGGCGGGAACGGATGCAAAACTTGGCCAGGCTGCAGGTGTCTCTTACCCAACGGTGATGAACGAATTGCCCGGCTATTCAGCTTTCGCGAAAATTAGCGGACTTCGCCGCGGCGTTGGTGAAGCGGGCCGAGTGTCGCGGATCGAATGGTCGGCTGATGGTAAGATTGCGGCATTTACCAATTCGGGCAAGCGGAAGACGGTGGTCTTGGAGACAGGAGTTATTTCGGATTACGAAAAATTTGAAATGGCGGACTCGAAGGGGCCTGCTGTCAAATCATTGAAAGTTGCGGTCGCACCAGTGGGGCGGGCCGAACAGCGATTGTGGACAATCTCTCCGGACAATCGTTGGAAGGCCATTTACAAAGATTTCAATGTGCAATTGTTGCCGGTTTCTGCCAGTGAAGACTCAAGCGAAGATGAAGCGACTGATGAAGCGACTGATGAAGCGACTGATGTGATTCAGGTTACCACCGATGGTAATGTCAAACTTCGCTACGGAACCTGTTGCTGGGTATACGGTGAAGAACTGGATCAATCGGATGCGATGTGGTGGTCACCTGACGGTAAAAAGTTAGCATTTTATCGCGTCGCTGAATCGCACATGAAAGATTACAACTTGTCGGTCAAAAATGTCGACGTTTATCCAAGTTTAGAAACGACTCGGTATCCGACCGCCGGCGAAGCCAATCCCCACGTGGCGTTGATGATCTATGACGTTGCGGCCAAGTCGACAATCAAAGTGAATGTGGACGGTCTTGAAGATCAGTATCTGTTTGATATTGGATTTGCTCCGGACAGTAAATCTTTGAAGTTTCACCGAACCAATCGTTGGCAAAATCAATTGGATGTGATGTCGGCCGATGTGGACTCGGGCGAGGTGAAGACGATTGTTTCGGAAACTCAATCTACTTGGCAGAATAATTCACCGGTGTTCGATTTGCTCGAAGATGATCGTCGCTTTATTTGGCAAACTGAGAAATCGGGTTATCGGGCTTTTGAATTGCGCAGCATTGAAGGTGAACGGTTAAATCCGCTGACGATGCCTGGTGACTATCCAGTCAATCGTATTGAGAAGTTAGATGAAGAAGCGGGCTGGTTATATTATTCGGCGTTTCCAGATTCGAATCCCTACAATCTTCAATATTTCCGAGTGCGTTTGGACGGCACTCAGGGCACTCGATTGACCGGAAAATCATTGAATCACACATCGTTGACGGTTTCGCCTGATCATCGCTACTTTTTTGTCACTTGCGAAAGTCCTGAAGTCGCACCCGAGACCACTCTTTATTCCGCCGATGGAAATCAAATGGCGGTCGTGGCCACAGACGACTCGGAAGTAGCAGCGGAGTATCAGTTGACACCGCCCGAATTGTTTCACTTTACAGCCGATGATGGTGTGACCGAAATCTGGGGTGTGTTGTACAAGCCCACCAACTTTGATCCAAATAAGAAGTATCCACTGTTGATTGACGTCTATGGCGGTCCTCAGTCAGGGGCGTTTAACAATCGATACTCGGCAGGGAATGCCGCTTGTGAGTTTGGATTTGTAATCGCGAAGATTGGCAATCGTGGGACCAGCGGCCGAAGCAAGGCCTTTGAATCAGCGACTTATCTAAAGTTGGGCGGGCCTGATCTTCAAGATCAAGCCGACGGTGTCAAATTTCTTTCCCAGCGTTCCTATGTGGATGCTTCGCGAGTGGGTATTTATGGGCATTCCTACGGTGGGTACATGACGGCTTTGGCGTTGTTGAAATTTCCTGCGGTCTTTCATGTCGGTGTCTCTGGGGCACCTGTAACCCACTGGAAAAATTACGACACGATTTATACCGAACGTTACATGCGAACCCCTGAAGAGAATCCTGAAGGATACGAACAGGGTTCGTGCATGAAATATGCCGACAGTCTTAAAGGTCGTTTGTTGTTAGTTCATGGATTGATGGATGATAATGTGCATCCATCCAATACTTGGCAGTTGGCCGACGCGTTGTATAAGGCTGGCAAGCGATTTGACATGCAAATTTATCCTGGATTTCGGCACGGCATTGGCAGCACTTATTCCAGCGTTCGCTGGGAATACTTGTGCCGTCACTTGCTGCCAGAGGCGGCTAGTGCCGAAAAATAGTCTGTCTGCAAACCAATCGCCACCCAAGCGTGGTCGACAGGTATGGCACCCAACACAATGTTTTTTGACGTACACTATCTTTTGGCGCACGGTATGTTTTTGGCGCACGGTATCTTTTGGCGTACAGTATCTTTTGGCGTACAGTATCTTTTCGAAGCAATGGTTGAAAATGTTTTCAAATGAACAGGCGAAGTTAACTTGGATCGGTCGGGTTTTAGGTTGCGATGGAAAGTGGTTGCCAAAGGCTAGTCGCCGCCGCCGTTTGGTGAGGTTCGGCGTAGGGCGGCAGGCTGCGTCGAGGTTAAGCGCCAGAGTCTATTTGGTTGTGTTGACTTGTCCGACGATTGCACTGTTTTGGATTTGTCAGTCTGGCTTTGTCGGTGCGCAAGCGGTTGCAGGATTAGCCCAGCCGGCAGCAGGATTAGCCCAGCCGGCAGCAGGAGTTGTCAACGATACAGCGGATCAAGTCGGTGTGGATTCGTTGGATGCGATCGCGAAATTTCAGCATCACGCCATTGCCGCCAAATCGTCTCCGATTGCCCACTGGGGTTGGGACCCTGAAAATTATGTTCTATGGGGGACTCATTCCAATCGTTTGTTGCCCATTTACACGTTCGGCACCAAGGGTGCTGGCAAAGGTATCGATCTGCAATCCTACACGGGTGAAAATAGCATTTACCGTGATCAAGCTAGGTTGACTCGTTTGTTTGGGCAGGTGACAGAAGCTACCGTCAATCCTGAAGCCAATTACATGGATCAGACCGAAGTTTTTTCATTGCAACAAGCGGCACTGGAAGCGGGTAAGAAGAATATCTTTCTGGTCGTGTTTGACGGCATGGATTGGCAGACGACTTGGGCTGCGGCGATCGTCAAGACCGGCAAGGTGCCTTATGCCGAGGGGCGAGGCTCGGGTTTGCATTTTCAAGATTACACCGCCAGCCGCACGACTCAGTTTGCCGCCATGGGGACCAGTCCTCACAATGACGGCACCAATGTGAATGTTGATTCGCAAAGTGTGCAGAATCCGGGGGGAAAAATGGCAGGTGGATACGATGTGTCGCAAGCGGGAGACCAGCCTTGGTCTCAGGAAAGTGTCCCGCAATATCTTGTCGGTAAGGGTGGCTCTAGCCGGCATGCGTATACCGATTCCGCAAGTTCTGCGACCAGCATGACTTCTGGCATCAAGACTTACAACAATGCGATCGGTGTCGATGCCCAGGGGAATCAAGTGGTAACAATTGCTCATGCGGCTCAGCGTATGGGGTACAAAGTGGGCGCCGTTAGCAGTGTGCCGATCAGTCATGCGACGCCCGCATGTGCGTATGCTCACAATGTCCACCGCAACGATTACCAAGATTTGACGCGGGACATGTTGGGTTTGCCGTCGATTAGTCATCCAGGAAATCCGATGCCGGGGATGGATGTTGTCATTGGCGGCGGCTTTGGGACCGAACGAGAGAAAGATTCTGGGCAAGGTGAGAACTTCGTACCTGGAAATGCAACCATTACCGCAGCCGACTTGGCGGCTGTTGAAAAAGATCCTAAGGATGCTGCGAAGTCAGGGAAGTATCGAATTGCCCAACGAACCGCAGGCGTGAACGGGGCCAAGCACTTGGCAATGGTTGCCAATCAGGCGGCTGCGGGCGGAGATCGTTTGTTGGGGTTTTACGGTGCGAAAGACAACGGTGGACACTTGCCATTCGCAACCGCAAATGGTGATTATGTTCCCGTGCAAGGTAGAACAAATAAGAGCGAAGTTTATGCTGCGGCTGATCTGGAGGAGAATCCTACGCTTGCTCAGATGACCGCCGCTGCCCTGGTGGTATTGGAGAAGAACGAACAAGGGATGTGGTTGATGGTCGAAGCGGGGGATGTGGATTGGGCCAATCACGATAACAATTTGGACAACTCGGTCGGAGCTGTTTTCAGTGGCGATGCTGCTGTGAAGGTGATTACCGATTGGGTGGAGCAGAACAGTAATTGGAACGATTCGGTCTTGATTGTGACCGCAGATCACGGTCACTACTTGGTGATCGAGGATCCTGCTGCACTTGCTGAAATTTCGCAGAAGTAGTTGGCAAGCGGTTGCCCGTTTGCGTATCCCCGTTTAAGTCTTTTGTCTGCCGTGTGACCGGCCTGTCCGCGAGGCGGTGTTGCGTTTTGCAATGGTCGAGCCCAAGCATGCCCGCGTTCACTATTTTTCTATTCGAGTTTTCGTTTGTGTGGTCGTGTTTGCGGCTGGCATCAAGGCCGCTGTGCTGCCCGTTCAACTCGTTTTTCTCCTTCTCGATGGCGGTTGACCTTCACGGTGACTAGCGACGGCCTGTCCCGCGACCGATTTGTGCAGCGCTGTGTGTATTTGCGTGGGTACGGCTTTCTTTAGGCGAGCAGCAGCAGCAGCAGCAGAAGAAGAAGAAGAAGAAGAAGAAGAAGAAGAAGAAGAAGAAGAAGAAGAAGAAGAAGAAGAAGAAGAAGAAGAGCTGCAATCCAAGCACTCACCGCAAGCAAAGGAAGGCAATCTCCACTCGCTTGTGGTGTGTGCTGGCATTCTTATAGCTGCCGATCGCCCTCTATCAGGATTTGACCAAAATTCGCTGGTTTGGCGTTGGGTACGACTGCTTGTCCGCTTGCCAAGACGCATGCGACCCCAAGAAGATATTGGTAGAATCTGGGAACTTCTTTTGGCGCACGCTTGTCAGAAGCAGGGCAAAACCTTGAGGTTTTGCGATATTGCCGTGTTCTTTCGAGGAGTGAAATCTTCGATATTTGCGATGAATTCTAAGAAAAGGTAGCACATGTTCCGCGACATGAAGCCCAATCGTTGTTTTGGGATATTAACATTACTAATTGCTTGCGTAACCGCTGGCGGACTTTGGGCGTTAAATAGCTACGCAAACGGGGGGGCGAAATTGGACGAAGCGAGTCGGAAGAAGTTATGGGCAGAGGTTGAAAAAGCGCAGCAGGAGGGTTTGCCCAAGACAGCCATCGAAAAACTGCAGTTAATTTACGATGATGCGATGGGGCAAGACCAGCTACCGGAAGCGATCAAGGCGTTGGCGGCAAAATTTATGGCGGAAGGTTCAATTGATCAGCCTGTGCTGCCCAATGTCATTCGGAAGTTAGAGGCTGCGATTCCAGAAACACCCGTTGAAATCCGACCGGTAATGAAGGCCTTATTGGCGGATTGGTACTTCAGTTACTTCCAGCAGAACCGCTGGCGTTTTGCGCAACGATCGCAAACTTCCGAGGCTCCTAGCGAAGACTTTGAAACTTGGGATCTGCCACGTTTTTTAAATCACGTGGACGCGTTGTACCGGGAAGTCTTAGCCGATGCCCAGGTATTGAAGTCGATTCAGATCGGCGAGTACAAAGCGCTGTTGTCGGATTCTACGGTTTCGGATGTACACCGGCCGACCCTTTATGATTTTGTCGCATTTGAGGCACTAAAATTTTATGAGCTAGATGAACAAATTGTTCGCCAGCAAGACGCGTTCGACTTGCGTGCGGATAGTCCCGTTTTTTCTTCGAACGCTGAATTCTTAGCGTGGGAACCCAAGTCCAAAGAGGGTGATTCCTTTTTGTTGGAAGCGGTGAAATTATACCAGGACTTGCTTCGGTTTCACGCCGAAGATGCCGACAAGACCGCCTTTCTAGATGCCGATTTGCACCGCTTGCAATTTGGCAATTTGGCGGCGGTGGGCAGCGAAGCAACCGTTCGATTTCAAGTAGCACTGCAGCGGTTTGCTGATGAAAATCAAACGCACTCATTGTCGGCGATGGCCTTGGCCAAGTTGTCTGATTCGCTTTATCAAGAGGGTGAAGCAGTTAAGGCGCACAAAGCTGCCACGATTGGCCTGGGACGGTTCAATGATTCACTGGGCGGGCGGATGTGCTTCAATTTGCTTCAACAAATTGAGGCTCGTGAGCTTCAAGTGCAAACCGAACGCGTTTGGAATTCAGCGAAGCCAACGATTGAAATTGCCTACCGTAATCTCGATAATGTCTATTTTCGCCTGGTTGAATTTGATTACAACGATTGGAAATGGGGCGAATATCGTGAACCTTCCAATATGGAATACCAGGATCGTTTGAAGTTGGTAGCAAAGCCAACGGTGGCGGCATGGCAGGTGGAGTTGAAGCGGACTGAGGATTACAAACAGGCATACCATCAAGCGGTCGCCAAATACGACGTTAAGCCGGGCTGCTACTTATTGTTAGCCAGTGCTAACGAAGATTTTTCTTCCGAGAATAATCAACTGTCGACCACTGAAGTCTGGGTTTCCAATCTAGCCATATTGTTGCAGGACAATTATGAAGACCCGGAGTTAAAGGGCCAGGTCTTGGATGCTTTGACAGGATTGCCGATTGCCGAAGCGAAGGTTTCGGTCCATGCTTGGGCACAGGACGGAAGAAATAGCAGCGAAAAAGAGGTCGCCACTTTGCGTACCGACGTGGATGGATTTTTTCGCGTCAAACGAATTCCTCGAAGTAGCTATAGGGTGGTTGCGTCGAGTGGTGATCAAAGTTTGGGCATCGTAGATCAGCAAGGTTACTACCGATCCAATCGCGGTAACGACATCAGCAAGCAAGCGATTTTCTTCACGGATCGATCAATCTATCGTCCTGGTCAAACGATCCAATTTAAAGGTGTATTGTTTTCGTCCAATCAAAGTCGTAACGACTATACGACGGTTGCAAATCGCAAGGCGAAGGTCGGTTTATGGGATGTGAATAACCAATTAGTGGAACAATTGGAATTGACCAGTAACGAATTTGGTTCGATCAGTGGAAGTTTTACTGCTCCCAAAGATCGGGCGACAGGTCAGATGCGCATTGGGACGATCGAAAGCGAATTTGACGGCAGTCAGTGGCTGCGAGTCGAAGAGTACAAGCGTCCAAAATTTTATGTCGAAGTGGAGAAGCCGGTCACTCAGTACCAACTGAATCAAGAGGTCGTGATAAAAGGGAAAGCATCCGCTTACACGGGCGCAGCAATCGACGGTGCTAAAGTGACCTGGCGTGTCGTTCGGCAAGTGCGTTATCCAGCTTGGTGGATGTCACGCTGTTGGTATTGCCCGCCAAGCAACGGGCAGATGCAAGAGATTGCCAACGGATCTGCGGTGACCCAGGTGGATGGCACATTCACGGTCCCTTTTACTGCGGTACCTGATCAAAGTGTGGATCGCGAAAGTCAGCCAGTCTTTACCTACACCGTTTACGCGGACGTTACTGACACCACGGGCGAGACTAGATCTTCCAGCACTTACGTTCGTTTGGGTTACACTTCGTTGCAGGCCAGCTTAAGTGTTGAAGGATGGTTGGTCGCGCAGAAAGCGACGCTAATCAATAGTTTGGTGACCACTTTGGACGGGAACGGCCAAGCGGTTACCGGTACGTTAAGCGTGTTTGCGTTGAAGGCGCCCGACACAGTTCAGCGTGGCGAACTTGCCGGTCTGTATAGTATTCGGCAGCAAGTTTTTTCGAATCTGTTTCGTAACGGTGGCAGGCCAGATTCTGATTCGATTAAGCCTGATAGGTCGCAAATTGATTTTTGGGAATTAGGAGAATTAGTTTCAACGGTTGAAGCAAAGACAGATGGGGCAGGAAAAGCAATTAGCGAAATTTCACTCGCAGCGGGCGCTTATCGTGCAAAATTTGAAACGGTTGACGCAACTGGGAATAAGATCCAAGCGGAAGAAACCTTCTTGGTCTTGGATCCAACCAGCGACAATTTTTCGGTGAAGATTCCTCGCTTGTTGCAAGCTGAAACTTGGAAAGTTCAACCGGGAGAAGAATTCTCTGCAATTTGGGGTACGGGTTACCAGTCGGGGCAGGCTTACGTTCAGTGGGTGCATCGCGGCAAAGTGATTCAAGCCTTCTGGACAGACCCATCCAAGACCCAGTCGGTGATCAAGTTTACGCCAACACAGAAGCATCGTGGTGGCCTCAGCTTGCTAATCACGTTTGTGAAGGAGAATCGTTGCTACACCGAAGTTAGGCGAGTTGATGTTCCATGGACCGAAAAGAAGCTGGACGTAAAGTGGGAGCGATTCGTTTCGAAATTAACGCCCGGCGGTAAGGAGACTTGGACAGCGATCATTAGTGGCCCAGGCACCGAAAAAGCGATCGCAGAAATGGTGGGCACGCTTTATGACGCCTCTTTGGATGCGTTTGCGCCTCATGTTTGGCAACAGGCGTTTCAAGTTTTCTATCAAGACTACAGTCCCGTTTCCGTTCGGTATTCCAATCAGATGCATTACCTGCAAGCCTACGTCAACAACTGGCCAGTTGAATTTCGTGATGTAAGTTTTTCATACCGACAGTTTGCGGCCGGGTTGGTCCTGAACGATTGGAGTGCGCGAAGTGATATTCGCATGCGAAAAAATAGCCGTGCACTGCCTTCGGGTGGTATGGGTGGCGGTTTTAGCGGCGAACCGATGGCGATGGCGATGGAGAGCAGGAGTGCAGACTCAGCGATGGACACGGAGTCTTACGCATTCCGCGGAGAAGGGGTTGCCGAGGAGCTGGGTGGTGGTCAGGCAGGGGAGCAACCTGGTTCTGGACCAGAGGTTGATTTGTCTCAGGTTTCAGCACGTAAGAATCTGCAGGAGACCGCGTTCTTTTTCCCGACGTTAAAGTCCGACAAAGATGGGGTTGTCCGTTTGGAATTCGAAGTTCCCGAAGCTTTGACCGAATGGAAGTTCATGGGGTTTGCCCATGATGCAAAGTTACGCAGCGGGTTTATCACGGATAAGGCTGTGACAAGCAAAGATTTGATGGTTCAGCCCAATCCGCCAAGATTTCTTCGTGAAGGGGATTTGTTGGAATTTTCGGTTAAAGTTTCCAATCAATCGCCGACCCAGCAGACGGGTAAGGTTCGATTGTCGTTTACCGATTTGCAATCGGGTGAGAGCATGGATAGTGCGTTGGGGAACCAGCAGAACGAACTGGTTTTTGAAATTCCCGCAGGCCAGTCGAAGAGTTTGTATTGGACAATTAAGGTTCCTGACTTTGTCGGTGTGTTGGGTTACAAGGTCGTCGGTGCGACTGATCGCCTGTCGGATGGTGAAGAAGGGTTCTTGCCCGTTCTTAGCAAGCGACTGTTGGTCACCGAGTCGATTCCGTTACCGATCCGGGGCAAGCAAACGAAGGAATTTACTTTCGAAAGTTTGTTAAATTCGGGTGATAGCGATTCCTTGAAGAGTCAAACGTTGACCGTGCAAATGACATCCAATCCAAGTTGGTATGCCGTGATGGCTCTGCCCTACTTGATGGAATATCCGCACGAATGTAGCGAACAAGTATTCAATCGACTTTATGCCAATTCGCTGGCCAAGCATATTGTGGACAGCGACGATCGGATCAAGCAAGTGTTCGCCCAGTGGCGGGCGACGGATGCATTGGACAGTCCCTTGGAGAAGAACCAAGATATTCGCAATGTGTTGATCGAACAGTCGCCTTGGTTGCAAGATGCGAAAGAGGAGAGTCAAGCACGCCGCAACGTGGGTGTCCTGTTTGACGATAATCGCTTGAAGTCCGAGTTGACTCGATCTGCGGATAAGCTTGCTCAGATGCAGTATAGCGACGGTGCATGGCCCTGGTTCCCGGGCGGGCAGGCGAATGATTACATCACGCTGTATGTTACGACGGGCTTTGGCCGACTGCGGCATCTGGGGGCGGACGTTGATGTGTCGCCAGCGATCAAGTCGTTGGATCGCTTGGATAATTGGGTTGAGCAAACGTACCAACGAATCGTGGAACAAAAAGGGCTGGATAACAACCATTTGTCTGCGACGATTTGTATGTACTTATACGGTCGAAGCTTCTTTTTGCAGGATAAACCGATCGATCCTGCGTACAAGCCAGCGGTTGATTATTTCTTGGCACAAGGGAAAACCAACTGGGTGAAATTGGGCGACCGCCAGCCTCAAGGTCATTTAGCAATCGCGTTGAAACGATTTGGTGACTTGGAAACGCCTAAGAAGATCATGGCCTCGTTGACTGAACGCAGTTTATCCGAGGATGAGATGGGGATGTTTTGGCGTGAAAGTGCGGAAGCGTGGTGGTGGTACCGTGCTCCTATCGAAACGCAGGCGTTGATGATTGAAGCTTATGACGAAATCATGGACGATCAACCCAAAGTTGAAGATTTGAAAGTCTGGCTGTTGAAGCAGAAGCAGACTCAGAATTGGAAGACCACCAAGGCGACCGCCGATGCCGTTTATGCACTGCTGTTGCGAGGCACCAGTCAACTGGCTTCACGCGAGTTGGTTACGGTGCAATTGGGCGGCGTAACGATTAAGCCAACCGATACCCAAACCGGTACCGGGTTCTATCAAGAGCGTTTTGTGCGAGGCGAAATCAAAGCGGAGATGGCCAATATCGTGGTTTCAAAGAAGGATGAGGGAGTGGCTTGGGGCAGCGTTCATTGGCAGTATTTGGAAGATGTTGCCAAAATCAAACCCTACCAAGGTACACCGCTGACTTTGAAGAAATCGCTTTACGTCAAGAAGAACACTGAAAAAGGTCCTGTGATTCAGCCGATCAAGGGTGCTGTCAATGTGGGTGATGAAGTTGTGGTTCGTGTCGAACTACGGACCGATCGCGACATGGAGTACGTTCACTTGAAGGATTATCGCGGAAGCGGAACCGAACCGGTGAATGTTTTGTCGCAATATAAGTTCCAGGACGGTTTGTATTATTACGAATCGACCAAAGATACCGCAAGCCACTTCTTCATCGATTACTTGCCGCGAGGTGTTTACGTGTTTGAGTATTCGGTTCGCGTGCAACATCGAGGAACCTATCAAACCGGCATTGCTGAATTCCAGTGTATGTATGCTCCAGAATTCAACAGCCACAGCGAAAGTATTTCGATGGAAGTTGAATAAGGTTTGATACTCTAGATTTCAGCTTGCTGGCTAAATCTACGGTCGCTAACTCTTGGAAATAAAGACTTTTCGATGCCCGCCCAGGTATTGCCTGGGCGGGTTTGTCTTTTCTTGTCGGTGGCGAATGAATCCAGCATACGTACTGTGCGGTCAAGCATGCTACGCATTTGTGAATCTACCGTTTATGATGAAGTCATCTAAGCGGGGCTCATCAGGCAATGCCTGCGACGGCACAGGCCGCTGTCTTTGATTGTAAGCGTTCACCCTTTGAAACACCGAGATAGAACATGCGAAAGACCTTCACAATTGCGTGCCGTGAATATCGGGCGATGGTGGGCACGAAAGCCTTTTTGATATCGTTGCTGGTCATGCCGCTGTTAATGTTTGGTGGCATCTTGGCGATGAGTGTGATGGATCGGTTGACCAACGCCGAGACGTTAAAGATCGCGATATGGGATCCGGATAATCGGTTTTACGACACCTTGAAAACTGCGGCCGATGCGAGAAATCAGGTGTTAGAAAAAATGGTGAAATCTGCCTCGGTCGATAATCCGTTGGATGGTGATTTAGACAAGGTTGCAGACAAGGGCAAGAGTCCAATTCCAGATATCGATCGATTTGCCTTGGAACGTATTGATTCGACCAGCTTAACCGACCAGAAGCGATTGGAACTGTCCCAACTGGTCCGCACAAAACAACTTCACGCCTTTGTCGAGATCCCTTCAGGGGTGGCGGTTTTAGATCGTTCAGCGCCCGGCAATGGGGATACCGTGGAAGCTGGTCAGGGAAAAACTGGCCAGGAAGAAACTGGCACAAGTGAATCGGCTGACAGTCAGATTGACGACTTAGCGCTGGATGCCGGTGCTGATTCTGGTCCGCTTGACGAAGTTGATGCGGAAGCAACGGAGCTTTCGATCCGTTTTTTTTCGGAATCAACGGGACTGGATCCAGCCCGACGCTGGTTGGGTGATGTGCTCAACGAATCGGTGAAACAGCAAAGGTTCAAGGATCTAGGAATCGACGCGGCTCAAGTTGCCGTTGCCAGTACGCCACTGTCGATCAAGACTATGGGCTTGGTCACTCGGAAAAACGATGGGACGGTAAATTCCGAGGAAGCGGCTGATACGATGACGGCTTTGCTGTTGCCAATGGGGATCATGATGATGATGTTTATGGTGATCATGCTGGCGGCTCAGCCCATGCTGGAAAGCGTGCTAGAAGAAAAGTCGCAACGGATCGCTGAAGTCCTTTTGGGCAGCTGTAACCCAATGCAATTGATGACGGGTAAACTGTTAGGAACCGTTGCCGGTTCATTGACGATCTTCCTGTTCTATGTGATCGGCGGATACGTTTTTGCCCTGAAGCAAAACTATCTCGATGCGATCCCGTTTGGAGTATTGCCTTGGTTCTTCTTGTTTCAGATGCTGGGGGTTCTGTTTTACTCTTCGATTTTTATGGCCATTGGTGCTTCTGTTTCTCAGTTGAAAGAGGCCCAGTCGATGATGATGCCGGTTTGGATCATGTTGATGATCCCGCTATTGACTTGGTTTGTTTTGGTACAGAAGCCTGACGGGGCGTTGGCGTTCTGGTTGTCGATGTTTCCGCCGACGGCGCCTACCGTCATGGTGTTGCGTATTTCCACAGGAATCACGGTTCCGATATGGCAGATCTTGTTAAGCTTAGTGGTACTGTTGTCGGCCACTAGCTTCTGTGTTTTTCTAGCGGGACGAATCTTCCGTGTGGGGATTCTATGGCAAGGGAAGACGCCAAAATTCATGGATCTATTGAAGTGGGCATTCGCGAAGTAAGCTTCACGCTCAGGCGGGCTATGCAAGCGAGTTGGCTTGAATTGTTCTCGTGAGAAATAGGGAATCGTAGCTACAGAAAAAAACGTCGCCTGGAAGAATTTCCCAGGCGACGTTTGTCTTGCTTTTGAAAAAACGGATGGCGTTTTAGATTAACCGGCTGCTCGAATTAGGCATGGTTGCTGCCATGCTGCGGCTAGTCCGTGTACGACTTGCTGCTGTTCTTCTGCGGTAAGACCTGGGAAGATCGGCAACGACAGTACCTCTTTGCAGGCTTGTTCGGTCACAGGTAAAGAGCCTTCGGAATACCCAAGTGACGAGAAGCAAGGCTGCCGATGTAGCGGGGTTGGGTAATAAACCGCCGCACCGATTTTTCTTGCGGCCAACGAGTTCTTGATTTCGTCACGTCGACCACCTGGAATTCGAATCGTAAACTGATTCCATACGTGGTAACAATTTTTGGTTTGACTGGGTAACGTCAGTATCTTATCAAGTCCACAGTCGGCAAACATTTGAAAGTAGCGTTCGGCATTTGCACGCCGGGTATCAGCGATTTGATCCAGGTGACGGGCTTTGACGATCAGGCCAGCAGCTTGCAACGAATCCAAGCGACTGTTCAGACCTACTACCGTGTGATGGTAAGTTGCTTCCATGCCGTGGTTAGCGAAAATTCTCAATCGTTTGGCCAGGGCCTCGTCATTGGTGGTCATGATTCCACCGTCGCCAAAGCCGCCCAAGTTCTTGGATGGGTAGAAGCTAAAGCAACCGATGTCTCCGATCGCGCCTACCATTTGGTCGTTGTATTTGGCGCCAATCGACTGGGCGCAGTCTTCAATCAGCCATAAGTCTTCGGCTTCGGCAATGGCTGAATACTGGGCCATATCGCAAGACAGTCCGAACAGATGGACAGGGATGATGGCTTTGGTGTTGTTGTTGATCAGCGACCGGACGCTTATCGGGTCCATGTTGTAGGTGATTGGGTCGATATCGGCAAAGACCGGCGTTGCTCCCAATCGCCAGACCGCGCTGACCGTCGCGAAGAAAGTAAACGCAGGCACGATGACTTCGTCGCCCGGTTCAATTCCGCCTGCCATTAATGCCAAGACTAGGGCGTCGCTGCCTGATGCACACCCGATCGCATGATCGGCTTGGCAAATTTCAGCGATCTGTTGTTCCAATTGTTTGATGTGCGGCCCGCCGATAAACGATCCATTGTCAAAGGCTTCTGTCCACAGGCTCAGAACTTCGTCGCGGATTGCTAAATTTCCGCGGGGGACATCTAGTAACGGAATAGCGTTGTGGTGGGTCGCTGGCAAATTTTGATGAGGTGCAGTCATAGACGCGAATTGCCTCCGTGCAAAGACACGCGTGGAATAAACGATGAACTCACGTCTGCGTTTTCGGCAAGCAAATCCGTTTGCTCGGGGAAGGCCAAAAAACAATTTTGCAAGACTAACTCGGTATCTCCAGCAGGTGCTTAAATTACGCATCGGCACCAAGTGCCCAGGTAACTTCTCGCCGTCGACCCCTTTGGAAGTTAGTCATGGGGTGTTAGTCAATTGTGCAAAATTGAATTGCAAAGTGATCACTTAAATGGGTTAGCATTTTGGGTGAACCGTCAGATTACGTCGACTGATTCAACCGGTCAATAGAACATTTGGGTATTCCCTGTCGCACCTGTTTTTACTCAGGCAGAGAACTAAATTCAAAGCGGTCTTGCCCGCGACAATCACCCGAATTTATCGCTAGCAGATTGGCGAAATTGACATTGGTCAGGCGGCACTGGCTTGATAGCCTTTGAACCACAGCATTCTCCCCGAAGTTTCGCAAGCAGTACTGGGTGCGGCAGCAATGCTTGGGTGAGTAGGATGTCAACCAATTAGAATGAGTTAGGGACTTGAAGTTTCGTCGCCAACCAAGGACGGTTGCTCGGAATCAAGTTGAATTGCACACGTCAACAAGGATGAACGACTGTGAAATTTTTGAAGCAGCTAAAGTTTTGGAAGAAGTCAAGCAAAGCTCCTAAGCCGATTCATCCGGTCAATCTGGTTGCCATCTCGCATGAGGCGTCTCGAACAGGTGCGCCCAAAATTATTGCCCAATTGTTGGGGCATTTTCAGCAAAACTATAATGTCAATCGCTATACGATTTTGCACAACCCAGGCCCGATCTATCGCGAATTTGGAGTACGTTCACATGTGACGTGCCTGAATTTAAAGCGGCAGGCCTCTTGGAAGTTGAATTTCAAACTTTCGCGTTTCATCAAGTCTCTGGATCGAACCAAGCCGACGTTGATTCTTTGCAATTCGATGGAATCGCGGTTCATTGCTCAGGCCTTGGAAAAATACAATTTGCCAATTGTGTACTTGGTTCATGAATTGCCCTCCAGCTATTCAACAGAAGACTACAAGTCCGTTTACGACTTGAGTAAGAAGATTATTTTTCCTGCTCAAATTGTTAGCGACGCGGCCAATCAAGCGGCTCCTTTGCCTACAGGAAAAGGTGTTATTCTTCCGCAAGGTTTGTTGGATGAAGAGTTTGGCACTCGCTTTGACCGATCACAAGCGAGAAAAGAAATTCGCGAAGAATTAGGCTTGCCCGAAGATGCGATTGTGATGCTTGGCTGCGGCACACTGGACATGCGAAAGGGAATCGATCACTTTGCGAACATCGCGCGACAATGGCATTGCCAAAATAGTTCCCATCAGCGACCGGTCCACTTTGTTTGGATTGGCGGAGGGTTCGCGGGGCGTCATTCGACTCGGCATTTTGTCGATATTGATTTGAAGCATTCGGTGGCCAAGGACTTTGTCCATTTTATTGGCGAACGGGATAGCGTCGAAAAGTACTTTAGCGGCGGCGACGGATTTATGATGACGTCGCGTGTCGATCCGTTCCCCTGTGTCATTCATGAAGCGATGGCAGCCCAAATACCAATCATTGCGTTTGCTGGTGCCGGCGGAGCCCCCGAAGCAATCGGTCACGATGCGGGATTCGTAGTGCCTTACGGTGATTACACAAAGGTGATCGATATTATTGAACGTCTGGTTGGCGATTCCTCTGCGTTTGACCAAGTTCGGGCAACCGCATCGGAACGAGTTCGCGGTGATTACCAATTCTACAACTACGGCGAAAAGGTTGCCCGTTTGTGTGAAGAATTTGTACCTGAATTAGCCAATTGCAGAAAAGCAAGTGCACCCAAAATCTTGTCACTTCCCAACGCCAAACAGGATTTCGCCCAAGATCAAGATCAAGATCAAGGCCGACGCAAGGCTGCGTAAAACGTCCGCCTGTCCCGCAGCAGTGGCAAAGTTCGGTTCGCAAAGTTCGGTATGCCCAAAACCATAGAGCTCGCGCCCGGCTTTCAAAATGCGACACCGCTTGGAAGCTTGTCTTAGAGCGGTTGTTTAGGTAATTGGTGCTTTGATCCGTCACAGAAGCAGCAGCGTGTTCTCAATGCATGGCAATGCTGCTTCAACCCGATTGTTGATCGTTGGCTAAATAGAAACCAACGAAGATTGTGCAATTTTTATGTCGCGGAACTCAATCGAAGTGGCCCACGTTGCCGCCGGAAAAATACTGCAACGATGACTGCCGCAACTTTGCGCAACAATAGGTTGCGAGTCTGAGGCTGTAGGTGTTCGCGGCGGCACTTGAAATTCTGTAATCGGTTGCCATTGGAACGCCGTGAGACGCGAGAAATTTTTCTGCTTCGGTAACGGTTCGGTCTTTCGGACGGGGAACCATGAATGCATTGGAGCGGTTTGGGTGCGGGGTCGTTCGTTCGCCCTATCTGTGTTGATCCGTGTCTATCCGGAGCCCATATTCGCGCCTCGCAATTTTTGGCCACCGATTCACACTGATTTTCACGGATATACGCTGTCGTCGTGCGATGTATCCCCGGCAGTCTATAATGCCTTCTCTTTATCGAAGTCCTACGCGCGTTTTCACGGTGGTTTAAGCTGGCAGACTTGTTCTTTAGGCCGCGACCCTCTTAACGAAGTTGTGCCCGGTGCGGGTCTGCCTACTACCAGCGTCATCCACCCAGCATTGGGATCTGGTCCGAAGTTTCCTACGTACAATCGGCGCATAAAAAAAGCTTATCCACCTGAATTACTCAAGTGGACAAGCTAAATTTCTAAACGTTCACTGCTTAGGACAGGCAAGCCTGCCAATCGCAGTGATTATAGTTCTGGTGCAGGTGCTTCTGCTGTGCTGCTACCTTCGGTCATCTCTGTAGTCATCTTGGTGCCCTCACCCTTTTCAGGAATGACAGCTTCCGGAGTTCCACAACCGCTGATCGAAACACAGGTTGCAAACGCAACTGTTACCAATAATGCATAACGTTTCATTTTACACTCTTCCCGCAAATACAAACTAGTTCAATTCGAATGACTGACGATCATACATACCGGAGAAATTTCGGTAGTTAGCTCGTGTTACACCATTTTGCACTGCACTAGCCGATCCGTCCATACGGGCCATCTGAGTCATGCCTGGGTGTTCGCTGCTGTAGCGGAACCAACGGAAGCCACGGTCAATGATGTCGTAATTGGGGTTGTAGATGGTCTTAGGTAGATCCCAAGCTGTTGGCAAACCACCACTACCGATCCACGCGTGAGCCCAAAGTAGCTTGACGATGCCATTATTCAACTGTCCGGTGTCATAACCGCCAACGGTTTCGCCAGCCATCATGGTGTATGCAGTTCCGTCAGGAATTGCCATGGTGGCCTTCGAACGATTAGTGAAAGGACCTTCCCATTTTTCCCAAACGTAGTAGGCAGCGTTGCCGCGAGGCAACTTGCCGATAACACCTGCGTTGGACAAGTAGTTGGTCTTACCAAGCAAAGCACCGTCTGGCGCACCGAAGTACCAACCAGTCAATGTCAAACCACCTGATGGTCCGCGTTCTGGGCCGTTAACCATCTGAACGAACACATTGTCCGCGCTTTCAGTGATTTGCTGTGACGGGCACAAGAATGCAGGAATACGAGCTTGAGCCGCTGTCCAAGAGTCAGCTACTTCCCAGAACGAGAATACTGCATTCGGGTGTCCTGGTGGGTAGCTTCCTGGAGGTACAGCAGCACCATTAGCTTTGAACCTGTCAATAGCACGATTGATCGTGATACGATCGTCCAGATTCTTCAATTCGATAAATGGTAGCAAGTAAACGCAAGTTCCAATGAATTGTTGGAACGGAGCACTTGCACTTCCTCCACCGTATGCGGGACGAAGCAGTGTGTCACCTGCCAAACCCGAAGGTGGAAGGCGCTTCATTGCGGATTCATAGTTGAGAACGCCCAAACCAAATTGCTTCAAGTTGTTTAGGCATTGTGCACGGCGAGCCGCTTCGCGTGCTTGTTGTACAGCTGGCAATAGCAAGCCGATCAGAACAGCGATGATGAAAATCACCACCAAAAGTTCCACAAGGGTAAAACCCTTCTTACGATTTAGCGTCATGTAGACACCCTCCGAAAAGAAAAACGAATAAATGATGAAAGGATTGCAAACATCGAAAAACCTCAGATTAATTGATATAAAAAATACATCATTGGTTTTTCAAGCAACCTCTACTCAAGGATAGTCGGAATGTAACCTAACGGCAAATAATTGGCTGTAACATTAGGAATAATGTCTGGACCAACGTTTTTGGAAGTTTGTTGCTGTTATCTGGCCGAACGGCCAAGTTCTCGTGAAAAGAATGTTACACGACGATATCGAGATCTATTCTTAAGACTTTTTCATCTTTAAGCAAGTTGCTTTCAATCAAAAACAAAAAAATATGGCTGGAAAATTTCCCTGGACACATAGCATTTCCACCTGTTCGGGTGGAAATGCTGCCTCGCTACCACCGAAAGCTGACGCAAACATCGTTCTCTATCGATTGTGCGAGTTAGTGAAAGCCTTAGTGCCAGAATTCTGGGCACCAGCCGACCCGGGAAATTACCTTGTTTATTGACTCGAAAATCAAGTCGCTCAAGCCAACCAGCAAGACGCCGGCTCAGGGTTTGTCGGAAATCAACGATGATTAGCACCCACAACGTTCAAGTACTGGCTTTAACTGGCTGGACTTTACACGATCGTTTTCTACTGGACAACGTCCTACTTTCCAGGTTGCCAGGAGACGGTGGGTAACGCTGTGTTGATGTAACGCTGTGTTGATGTAACGCTGTGTTGATGTAACGCTGTGTTGATGTAACGCTGTGTTGATGTAACGCTGTGTTGATGTGGGGCTGGCCAGGGAAG
>Ga0105050_10004107_pt1 | contig 19585 bp, 18 predicted proteins | sample FRY01_FD_78088 | JGI IMG/M metagenome (GOLD analysis project Ga0105050, IMG submission 78088) | Freshwater microbial communities from Lake Fryxell liftoff mats and glacier meltwater in Antarctica - FRY-01 | ecosystem: Environmental > Aquatic > Freshwater > Ice > Glacier meltwater ...
ACTTTAGTATTTACTTTATTCCGTTCGGATAAATCAAATACTTTTGCTAAAAACGGCTAACATTAAAGAGAAAAAAAATACATTAAAAGCAGATAAACTATTTAAAAGAATAAACTGAAATTTAAAAATGTTATCGTAATATTGCAATATCACTATTAAGTCATGGGTGTCACTAAAACCGAACATTTTACAGACGAACAAAACGCCATTGCGGTACTTGCAAAAGCGATAGGTCATCCAGCTAGGGTTGCCATAATGGAATATTTAATGAAGGTGGACGCTTGCATTTGTGGTGACATAGTAAATGAATTGCCTCTGGCACAGCCTACGGTTTCTCAACATCTAAAAGAATTGAAAAATGCTGGACTTATTAAAGGCGACATTGAAGGCAATACTATTTGTTATTGTATAAATGAAAATGCATTAGAAAAACTGCAAAATTATTTCACAAATATTTCAATAAATTTAGAAAAAAAGAAAAAAGATTGTTGTTAAGCAAATAAAAAAATAAAAATGAATTTTTCAGAAGCCGATTTTCAATTCGTGAAAACCATTTATAATATATAATTATGACCCTTGAAGAAATAAAAAAACATTTAAGCACTGCGGAGTCAGTGAATTTTGAACTACAAAATGGAACTCAAGTTCCCGAACATTTCCACATTACAGAAGTTGGTGTTGTAACCAAGCACTTTATCGACTGCGGTGGAACAATAAGAAATGAGAAAGTGGCAAACTTTCAATTGTGGGATGCTCAAGATTTTGAACACCGTTTAAAACCAACAAAGTTGCTTAACATTATTAAATTGTCCGAAGAAAAATTGGGAATGAAAGATTTAGAAATTGAGGTGGAATATCAAGCCGAAACAATTGGAAAATATGATTTAGATTTCAATGGAAAAAACTTTGTTCTTGTTTCAAAAAAAACAGCCTGTTTAGCAGCGGACGCTTGTGGTATTCCACAAGAAAAAATGAAAATAAATTTAGCCGAAATAAATACCCAAAACACCTGCAAGCCTGGCGGTGGTTGCTGTTAAAAAAATATGCAAAATATAAAAGAATATATTTTCAGACACAAACGCTTTTTAATTATACTATCGGGTATTATTACACTTAACATTTGCTACGGTTTCGAGCCCAGATTTACGATAATAAACCTACTTTGGATATTTATTAGTGTAGTAAAAATTGATTAAAAGAGGGCTTGAATTTATGATTATAGAAAATACGATACAAAACAAGTAAGCCAAAGAAATATCACATTCTTAATTCATGTAAAGGCGAAATGGAGCAAATAACAATTAATAATTCCCCCTTTTTTAAGTATTTTTACACCCTTAAATTAACAGTGTCGCAAACCTTATAAAAGCCAACATGAAAAATATTGATAGAAAAAGCCTCCAACACGCATATGAAGGATATTGGAAAATAATACAATGAGCGTTAAAACTTGTTATTTGTTGGAGAATTTCGATTTAGCATATAAAAAATGAATGGAAGATGAAAATCAAACAAAAATTAATTTCAGCAATATACTTAATGACTTTTTTGGGTTGCAACTCAAAACTTGAAAAGAGTAGATTGCCTACCAAACAAGTACCCAGGAAACCATCATTTAAAATATTATTTGTTTCAATGATTTTTTTAATGGTTTTAAATATTTCTTTTGCGCAAGGTCAAAACTGGTTTATAGAAACAAGTGTTTTTAGAAATAATTACAAACTAAAAGATGTTCCTAGCTTTTTAAAGGTGCATAAAAATTCTAATATTAATGGTTTTAAACATCAATTTAGTTTGGCTTGGGACTCTTCTTCAAGAAATTATGAATATGATAACGGTGAATATAAATTGAAAAATAGCAGCACACCAGTCGGACTCATACAAGCAGATTATCGTCAAATTATTGTTGGTAAAAATATGGTTTTAAAATCAACAAGAAAATCAGTAATCAATAGTAGCATTGGTTTTAACTTTAGCCAATTAGATATTCAAGCAGGCAATTTGCTGGAAGATAGTTACATTCATTACTCCGATAGCACTAACTCATTTGGCACAGATTCAAATTTTAGTTTAAATGCTTTTCATCAAAATAGAAGATTGGGATTCAATTATTCTGTTGATTATTCAATTAAATTAAGAAAATTTAAGTTTGGAATAGGAGGAAGGTTGGGTGCACATTTTGCTATAAGCGATAAAACAACATTAATATATTCTGAGAAAACTTTTCATTTATCACCATTTAAACCTGGATTTAACGATTTAATAAGTAGGTATAATTTAAATATTTACAATGATGATAGACCATTTTTAGGCAAGCAAGAATTTGTGGTAATTGAAAGAAAGCCGACCTTGTTTTTAGATTTCACTGTATATTTAAAAGCAGAATATGTTTTATTTGATAAAATAGGATTTTATGCCATTTGGGGCTTAACGCCTTATACAAAATATTATAGAAAAGCGCAAAGAACAGATTCCAATAAACTCAATTCTTTATTTGGTTTTGGTGTTAATATTCAAATTATAAAATAATTTTTATATTAAAGCACTTGTTTACTAATTCACCAAAGTCCCAACCTTTCGCTTAACATTAAGCGTTTTAGATTGCCTTTTTTGTTCATGTCAAATACCAAAATAGGCGCGTTGCTATCCAGAAGAGCATGCTTCCGTTTTTACAGGCAATGCAAAGAAAAATATAATTCATATAACTTGGTCATGTTTGCGATATAAAACAGCCTGAAAAATGTCTATTATACCAAGTTTTTTAAAGAAAAAAAGTGCGTTTAGTTTGGAACGATGAAACAGAAAAATGGTATTCTTCAGTCATTGATGTGTTAGCTGTGCTAACCGATCAAGCAGAATACAAGAAAGCGCGAAGCTATTGGACAACTTTAAAGATTCGATTGAAAAAGGAAGGAAGTGAGGTTGTCACAAAATGTGACATACTGAAAATCTGTTTGCTATTAAATTAAAAATAGTTTTTGAAATCGATACAATAAATTTTAGATTTTGAGGTTATTAAATAAAAATCAATCTTATGTATAATAAATTTTTAACCCTGCTAGTTTTGATTGTTTTATCTTCCGAGGTAATTGCACAATCTAATCAAAACGATTACAAAGTATTCTTTAAAATAGATGAAAGTAATTTAGATGAACAAGACCTTTTGGTTTTAAATCAAATTGTAAACGACTTAAAAAATCAAGTTTATTATGAAATTACATTGACGGCTCACACTGATTTTAACGCCAGTTATATGTATAACGAGGCTTTGTCTAAACGGAGAGCCATTTCCGCAGAAGAATATTTAATTTCTAAGGGACTTAAAAAAGAGTTTTTTGACATTAAATGGCATGGAGAATATTTGCCAGTTGCTAGTAATTCATTTGATGAAGGGAAAGCGCAAAACAGAAGAGTTGAAATAAAAGTGGTTAAAAAAACACTAAATAACACCCAAGATTTGATACAAAATATCAAACCGCAATATCAACAAACTTTTAATTTGAATCATCAAGGTTCTACCATTTTATCTAGCGAAAATGGCATGAAAATAACAGTGCCTGAAAATGCTTTTATAACCAAAGATGGCAAAACAGTGTCTCAAGAAAAAGTGGAAATAAAACTTGAAGAATTTCACAATCCTATGGATTTTATATTCAATAAATTAACGACTATTAGTGATGGAAAAATATTGGAAAGTGGCGGAATGTTTAAAATTACAGCAGAGTTCAATAATCAAGAATTGATTTTAAAAAACGATAAAAAAATTAATGTTGAAATGCCTTCAAAAAATATCAAACCTAATATGAATGTTTTTACAGGCAAAAAAAATAGCCGTGGCGAGATGGAATGGCAAATTAGACCGGAAACTTTTGGTTTAAAAAACAACAAGGTAAATTTGACAGAATGCCCAATGAATTTGAATCCTGAACTTTTAAAAGAATTATACATCAACCAAACTTTAACTCAACAAACCCTTAATTTAAAACATTCCGTTCCTCGTTTGGTTAAAAAACCTGTGATGCCCAAAACACCAACATATTTCAGCTATCTTTCCGAAAGTGAAGTTTTTACTTGGTTTGAAAAGATTTCATTAAGCAAGACCGAAAAAAGTTTAAAAATGAAAATAGAAACAGACAAAATAGATGCTTTGAATACCAGAAAAAGAGTGAAATACGAAAAAAAACTCATTAATTATCAGGTTAGATTATCCACCTATCCTCAGGATTCTATTAATAATATTTTAGCGAATAAGGAGTGTGATGAATGGTTTACTAAAGAAATTGCAAAACTTTCCAATAATACTTTAATTATTGAACAGAATGCATATAACAAAGCCATTTCAAATCTTATAAAGTATAATAAAGCCAAAAAAATAACTTGCCAAAATTTACCAAGATTTATTACCCGTCAATCTCGTTTTAACAAAAATGATGAAGAACAAATCATAAAAAACAATAGATTGATGTTTGCTTTAATAGAAATAATGAACAACGGAAGTTTTATTAATAGATTGTTCAAAAATGGGGTAATAGATTATAGCAATGCAATCTTAGCCAAATATGTCAAAAGAAGATATCGCTTCACTGAAGTTTCAATTAGTAACAGATTTGTGAATTTATCAAGCAATCCCTATCTAGTTAAGATTAAAAACATGGCGGAATTAGAAAATTTAAAAAACAAGGGTATCAATAATCAAACATTGGCAAAAGATGCAAACACCATTTATCAAGCATCGTTCTCAAATTTAGGCTATATCAATTGTGATAGATTTTCAGGTCAACAGATGGTTGATATAGAAATACTAGCAGACAAAGATATACAAATCAGCTTGTATGTAAAAAGTGTAAACGGTATGATAATGCCACAATACATTGAAAAATCTCAAAAATACATTACTAAAGTGCCAAAAAATGTTGAGGTTCACATTTTGGTTATTGGCGTTAAAAACGGTGTGCCAGTATTTGAATCACAAAATCTATCCTTTGACAAAACACAAAAAATAGTATTGAGTCCAAAAATAACCACGACCGAACGCATTTTAGAACAACTAAAAAAGGTTTAGAAAGATAGATTTTTAAGTTTTGTTTTATTGGCAATTAATATATCTTTGTGTTCTTAATAAAACATCATGTATGAATAAGACACTCTTTTTAATTGTTTTTTTTAGTGTTGTAAATGTCCAAGCACAATCTGGGTTTCATGATAAATTGGCTGATTCGGCTTTCGTTTTAACCAAACAATTTGTTATTTACGACCCCCAATATTTTCAAATTAAATATCCAAATGGCGATGTGCCATCGGGCAAAGGCGTTTGCACAGATGTTGTGATTAGGGCTTACAGAAAACTCGGGATAGATTTGCAGAAAGAGGTGCATGAAGACATGAAACTCAATTTTTCTAAATACCCAAAGATATGGGGTCTTACTAAAACCGACCGAAACATTGACCATAGAAGAGTGCCCAATTTAATGAAATTATTTGAGCGATTTGGCTCTGTAAAAACCATTTCGAAGATTGAAAAAGATTATACACCAGGCGATATTGTATGCTGGAACTTGGGCGGAGCGGTTACGCACATTGGCATTGTTTCAAAATTAAAATCCAAAGACGGACTTCGATATTTAGTTATTCACAACATTGGTGCAGGACAAGTATTAGAAGATTGTTTATTTAGCTATAAAATTATTGGTCATTACCAGTATGGTAAATGACTTCCTGATTTATTTCTTGAGTTCGGGTAAACTCGCTTTGGCTTTGATTCTGCCTAAATCATCAAATGCAAAAAAAACGCTTGCCCTTGGATTGTCGAAGGAGGCTTTGCAGTTTTATTCAGCATCTATTTATAATCTATAGAAGAGATTATGAACATTACCAGAGCCGTATTTGCTCAGCCGATACAGAATGACAGTGCGGTAAATTACATGAGTGATTTTGTAATTGTGGGTGTAGTCTTGGATTTTTAGCCATTGTTGTTTAGGCTAAATAAATAGCATTCCTAAAAAAAATCTATCGCACCACAAAGAATGTCCCTCTGAATTGATACCATTTATTGTCGGTGTCAAAGTATATAATTTCATAAATGTAAATATCTTGTTGAGCGGGTTTGCCCTGATAGTTTCCGTCCCAACTTTCTTTGTTGTCTTTAGTTAAAAAAAGAAGCTGTCCCCAGCGGTTAAAAATTCTAAATTCGTATTCCTTGGGGGTAAAATTCCACACTTTATTGAACCCATCGTTCAATCCATCTTCGTTTGGGCTAAAAGCATTGGGCACAAAAATATAATGCGGACAGCTATCAATTAAATTGATGTCATCTTCTGCTGTGCAGCCAAATTCATTGGTAACAATTACTTTATAGTTGCCTGGGAGATTAACATTTATTACCTTGCTTATTTCTCCGTTTGGTGTCCACAAATAGTTATAATTGGGCGCGCCTCTGGCATCAATATTCAGGTTCTGGTTTTGACACATTACCCGGTCCCGCCCCAAATTAACAGAAGGCAAAGGAAATTCGGTAATTGTAATTTCTCTATAAACACTGTCGCAAGTTCTGTTGCCAGCCTTAATCAATATATTAACAAAAAATGTTCCCGCACGATTGACCGTTATACTGCTCGTTGTTTCGCCCGTTGACCATAAATAACTTGCCTCGGGATTATTTATCGTAGTAATTGGAATGTTGATGGGTGTACCAGCACATACGCTAGTATCTTTTAAAAAGCTAAAAGGCAAAAGGGGCCAATCTTTTACAACAACTTGAAAGGTGTCTTCAAATGTTTGACCATTGTCAAAAACAGTGGTTAGGTAAGTGTAAAAAAGTCCTGCGGCATTATAGGTTATCGTTGGTGGATTTTGTAAAACACTAGTTGGTATGTCGCCACCATTAAAGCGCCAATTCCATGAAATTGGCGTGCCAGAGCGGGTAATGCTTCGGTAATTAATGCCATCTTGTTTGCATAAATAAAGAGTTTGCATTGAAAAACCAATATTTGAAACAAATAAAAAGACAAGAAGAAAATAATTTCTACTAAAACGAGTGAGTTTTCTAAACATTTGTGATAGTTTTAAGATAATCTGTTTTTAAGGTGCTGCAAATTTTATACCGCTCGTCTCCATTATCGTTTCTTAAGGCTAAAAGGGTTTCATAAACATTGACGATTCCAATTTTTTCGCACCATTCAAATGGGCCAAAAGGGTAGGAGGTTCCTAGTTTCATACCAGTATCTATGTCTTGTTTGTTGGCTGTGCCTTCTTCTAAAGTATAAAAGGCTTCGTTAATAATCATACAAACAACGCGTGGCGAAAACATACCTACTCGGCTTTTTACCTTAAATCCTTCTTGCCATCCAAGCTTCAATATAACGCTTGCATCAAAGTTTTCATTCATGGTGCAATATTCCAAAGCATTTCTTTTTAGAAAAGTAGGCAGCGCATTTATTCCAATTAATAGATTGGGGCGAGAGAATTTTAGAGCTTCCAATTGAATTTTAACAGCACTAATAAAAAGGAAAGTATTGTCGTTAATGGCCTCATAATCAGACATTGTTTCTGGTTTAGTATCAAAATTCAAGTCAAAAATAATATCAAAGTTGTGTGAATCAATATTTTTTGTATTTTTGACCTCAATAAATGACAAGCCTGCGATGGACAAAATCAAATTGAGTTCCTCTAATTGCTCTTTAGAGCCTTTTACACCAATGTTCATTTATCCGACAAAATTAATCACAAAATCATGAATAAAAAAATCATTTTAACATCAGCTTCTCCTGCGCCTATTGGCCCTTATTCTCAAGCCGTTTTAGTAGGCGAAACCTTGTATTGCAGCGGTTCGATAGCTTTGGATAGCGCAGGAAACTTGCATACAGAAACGATTGAAACACAAACCATACAAATTATGAAAAACATAAAAGCGGTATTGAATGCAGCCGAAATGGATTATGGCAATATTGTTAAAACAAGTATTTTTTTAACCGACATGAATGATTTCAGCATCGTTAATGAGATTTATGCTTCCTATTTCAACGCAAATTTTCCTGCCCGCGAAACCGTTCAGGTATCTGCATTGCCCAGGGGCGTAAATGTAGAAATTAGTGTGATTGCGGTAAAGGGTTAGGGCGTTGTTGGATAGTTTTTGTACACATTTTGATGAAATTAATATAAAACAAGAACGGCAAATAAAGTTATATATAAAAACACCCGTTGCTGCATGTTTAGATAGTCTATTGTTATTAAATACTTATGTATCTCATCCAAAATGGTTTGATGCCTCTTTCAATTTGTTGGACACTGGAAAGTCGTTGCAATATGTTGTCAATTATCCCCAATACATTTATTTGCAATCAGGTGGTTTTTGTCGATATTGGGACACCATAGAAATGCAAGTAAAAACTTGCCAAACAATAGATTATAATCTATTTTTCCCTAGTGCATTCACCCCAAACAAAGATGGACAAAACGAAGTTTTTAATCCTCAGGAAAAAGACTGGAACAGAATAAGTATGGAGATTTATAACCAATGGGGCGAGTTGATTTATAAAACTGAGAAAGCTGACGAAGGTTGGGACGGTACATTTAAAAATGATGCGGTGCAACAAGGCAATTATCTTGTTAAAATTACATTAAAAGCAAAAGGAAATCGTTCGGAAACAAATCCTTTTACCTATTGGAAAGGTATGATCAATGTTTTAAGATAATTTAACTTTCAGCAGTGCGGTTTACTTTATGGTTATAAAAAGCAAAAACATGAAAATCCTTCATAAACAAGCATTTGTTAAGGAGTAAAAAAGTGTTTTCAATGCAAACCCTTACTCCAAATATATCTCAAGATTAGCGACTGCACCATTCAATTCTACCCAGGCCACTGTGTTTGGCCCTAGGTCCAAAAACATAACTGGGCGGTCTGCGCCTGTGATTTTATCTACAAATGTTTTGAAGGATAATATTTTGTATTTTTTATCGCCAAAATTGCAAGGCAACGCTTTGGCATCAAAATCGCCTTCCAAGAAAAAGAATTCATAAAAATCATCGCCTGTAACTTTGTTGTAGGTGGCGTTGATATTTGTAAATCTTGTTTTTCTGAAATATTGAATATGCTGATAACCATTTTGTGGACATATTTTAATTTTAACAGAGTCGCCAACATTCACAAGTCTTGAGCTGTCGTTGGTGTTTGCATAGCTATTGGAACAAAAAATTGAAAAAATAAAGAAGGTTAAAAATGTTTTCATATTGAAATAGACTCCAAATTTACTGCCAAATTTAATATTTTTTTGTTTTTATTAGTAAAAAGTCTTTATTTAGCCGAATATTTCAATAAAAAAGTAATGGAAGAGCAAAGAGAACAAAGCATCATTTTTTCAAAAAGAGTGAAAGCAGGTAAAAGAACCTATTTTTTTGATGTAAAAAGCACAAAATCAAATGATTATTATATCAATATTACAGAAAGTGCAAGAAAATTTGAGGACGGCAACTATGTAAAAACAAAGATATTCTTATACAAAGAAGATTTCAATAAATTTACAGAAGCATTGCACGAAACCATAAAACATGTGAAAAATGAATTAATTCCCGAATATAATTTCGAGGAATTTATAGATAAAGACAACTAAAAGCTTTTAGATAAAAGCCAATAGCTTAAGGTTTTTTATCACCTTGTGGTGGATTATTATTATTCCCTTGTGGTGGATTATTGTTATTCCCCTGCGGTGGATTGTTATTATTCCTTTGTTGAGGATTGTTGTTATTCCTTTGCTGAGGATTATTGTTATTCCCTTGTTGCGAATTGTTGTTCCTTCCTTGTTGCGGATTGTTATTATTCCCTTGCGGTGAATTATTATTCCCTTTCACAAATGGTTTTTTATTAAACGTAGCTTTTGGCCTTGCTTTATTGTCCATTCTCGTAATTTCATCAGAAACTAACTCAACCGTTCTGTCTGCAAATTCGTTATCGTCTTTCGATGATTTAACTTCAACAACCTCGCCAATCAATTCAGGTGCTTTTTGTCCTTTGGCATTTAGTTGCAAATAGGCATTCACTTTTTCTAATGGAATGCATATCCACGAAAATTTATCTTCATAAGTAAACCATGTCAATCTTTTTAAAATATCTGTTTTAATCATGATGGCAGGCCCCATAACTGTATCTATTTTAACAGTTTTAGCTTTTGGAAACTCAGAAAGTGCATCCATATAAGTGTCTAACTCATAGTTTAAACAACATTTAAGTTTACCGCATTGCCCCGACAGTTTTAACATATTGATAGAAAGGTTTTGAAACCTTGCCGCACTTGTGTTCACCATTTTAAAATCCGTAAGCCATGTGCTGCAACATAATTCGCGTCCACAACTGCCAATGCCTCCAAGTCTTGATGCTTCTTCTCTATATCCAATTTGGCGCATTTCGATTCTTAATCTAAATTCATCGGCAAATCGTTTAATCAATTCTCTGAAATCAACTCTGCTTTCTGCGGTATAAAAAAACACAACCTTTTTGTTGTCTCCTTGAATTTCAATATCGCTCAGTTTCATGTCCAGTTTCAGCTCAATAGATATTGTTCTAGCTCTTTCCAAAACCTTTGCTTCTCTAAACTTTGCTTCTTGATATTTTTCAATATCTTTTTCGCTTGCTTTTCGTTGAATGGTTTTAATTTGGTCCGAATCTTCTTTAATTCCTCGTTTTTTCAACTGTAATTTAACCAATTCGCCTGCCAAGGAAACATGCCCTAAGTCATATCCCATGTCAGAATCCACAATAACGGCATCGCCATTATACAAATCGAAATTATTTACATTTTTAAAAAACTCTTTTTTACTGCCTTTAAATCGTATTTCTATGATATTAAAGGGAACATATTGATCGGGCATAGCCGTGTCGCTAAGCCAATTATATACATTTAATTTATTGCATCCACTAGTGCCGCAGGTGCCATTGCTTTTACAGCCACCTGGCAATCCACTTGAGGTGCCACAACTTCCACATCCCATATTCTTTTCTTTTTTTTTATTAAGTTTATTTTGAAACAGTTTTAGCTATTCTGATAAAATTGTTTCTAAGGGTCAAAGATAAATCAATTAAAATTAATTTTAGGTTTCCATTTCTTTCTATTTCAAAAAAGGCTTTGTTGAAAGCTTTGTAAACCAACTCTCTGTTTTCAATATTCATGATTTTTGTTAGCGTGTTGATAAGCTTAAACTCCTCTGCATCAACATATTCTTCAATATTTTTGTGTTCGTTCAAATTGGTGAATCTAAAAAGTTCTAGTGCATAACTTAAAAATATTTTAGCTTCATTTTTGCCAGATTCTTTAAAACTGCTTGCCCATTTCTCTATTTCTACAAAATTATTGGTGTAGCAAACATTCAAATAGCTCTTAAAATCGCCAATTAATGAGTTTTCTATTTGGGTGGATAGTTTCATGGCTTTGTTTAAGTTTCCATCACACATTAGAGCAATGTTTTTTGCAATAGATTCGCTAATTTGGGCTTTTTGTATCAAATAATCTCTAACTTCTTCTTTTTTATATTTTGGGATTTTTAAAATTTGCGTTCTCGATAAAATCGTAGTTAAAATTGTGTTCGTGTTTTCTGAAACCAATAAAAACAATGTTTTTGGTCTTGGTTCTTCTAATGTTTTTAATAATACATTGCCTTCTTGACCTAAAAACTCGGGCAACCAAAGGATAATTACTTTATATTCTGCTTCAAAAGCTCGCAGCGATAGTTTTTTAATGATATTTCGGCATTCGGTGATATTTATATTGGGACTTTTGTTTTCGTGCTCCATTATATGGTACCAATCTATTATGTTTAGCAATGGATTGCTTAAAAAAGCCATTCTAAAATCCTCAATGTAATAATCCGTGGTGTCAATTTTTTTTGTAGTTTCAGCCACAAAAGGAAAGGAATAATGAATATCTGGATGGGCTAGTTTCTTGAATTTGGAACAAGAACTGCATACTCCACAACTATCTTCTGCCTCAATGTCTTTTTGCAAACAGTTTACATATTGTGCAAACGCAACAGCCAAAGCCAAGGCGTTTGAACCTTCAGCAGAGGCAAAAAGTTGCGCATGTGGAATTCTATTTTGCGTTACTTGTCCAATCAGCTGTTGTTTTATTTTCTCTTGTCCAAAAATATCTTTGAATTGCACAGTTTTTTTTGTTTTATAAGTTTTGTTCTATGAAAGATGATATTTTGGTAAACAAATGCCATCTAATTTTTCCACCCACAATGCTATGATTAAAATTTGGGTAATATTCTGCATCATAAGGAATGTTTTTTTCATTCATTGCTTTCACCATTTCAGCCGCATTTTGAAAATGAACATTGTCGTCTGCTGTGCCATGAATTATTAAATAGTTTCCTTTAATTTTTTCCACATGATTGATAGGGGAGTTGTCGTCATATCCGCTTGCATTCTCTTGCGGTGTGCGCATGTATCGCTCGGTATATATATTGTCGTAAAAACGCCAATTGCTAACTGGCGCAACAGCCACCGCTGCTTTAAAGTAGTCGGCACCTTTGGTTATGCAATTGCTTGCCATAAATCCGCCATAGCTCCATCCAAAAATACCAATTCGACTTTTGTCTGCCCATGTTTGCTTGCCAAAATATTTTGCACCTTCTATGTAATCTTGTGTTTCATATTTGCCTAAATTAAGATAGGTGCATTTTTTAAATTCTTCGCCTTTTGCTCCGCTGCCTCGGTTATCTATCGTAATAACAATATAGCCTTTGTTTGCCATGTAATGATACCATAATAATTGAGCGCCTCCCCATTGGTTTTTTACGGTTTGATAGCCAGGGCCGCCATACACGAAAAATAAGATTGGATATTTTTTTGATGAATCGAAGTTTTTTGGCACAATTTTCCAATAATCTAATTCTATGCCCTCTGTAGTTTTAAATTTTGAAAACGAAGTGGTGCCTAATGAGGTGGTTTCTAATTTTTGAATCAATGCTTTGTTATCTTGCAAAGTTCTAACTATCTCGCCTTCTCTGTTTTTTATGGTGGTGATGGGTGGCGTGTTAAAATCTGAATGTTGGTCAACAAAATAATCAAAGGTAGCGCTAAATTTAATTTGATGCCAACCTGCTAACCTAGTAATCTGTTTTACGGTTAAATCTTTTAGGTTTATTTCAAACAATTGCCTGTCGCTATGAATGGCTCCACCGCTTGTGTAATAGGCTTTTTGGTTGATTTTATCAATCCCCAAAAACTGATCGATGTCCCAATCTCCTTTGGTTAATTGCTCGTCTTTAATATCTGTTCTCTGTGTTTTTTGACCATAAAAATCGGTGAGCGTTCTTTTGTGTAAATGGTTGAATCCTGATTTTTCTGATAAATAATAAACTTCTCTAACGATGTTTTGCTTGTTTGCATGAAAATCAAATTCTAAATCATTAATGTCTAAATATTTTATATTTTTTTCTTCGTAAAGTAGTCTTGGTTTTAATAACTGAAAGCTGAAAGCCAATACTTCTAAATGGTTTTGATGCCTGTTCAGTCTTTGCACAGATAAATAAGAATCACTCATCCATTTTATTCTTGGCAAATATTGGTCGCTATCTGAGTTTGTTTCACATTTCTTGCTTTTTTTAGAAGCTAATTGATAAATATAAACATCTACTTTACTATTCGGTTCGCCTGCTTTTGGATATTTCCAAACTTCTTTTTTAGGATATAAACTACCATAAATATCCATGCTAAATTCTGGCACATTGGATTCGTCAAATTTATAGAAAGCTATGTATTCACTGTTGGAACTCCATTCAAAACCACGGCTCATGCTAAATTCTTCTTCATACACCCAATCGACAGCGCCATTAATAATTTTATTTTTTTCTCCATCTTTGGTTACCTGAAGTGTTTTGTTTTTTAATACATCATAAACAAACAAATCATTATCTGAAACATAAGCCAATTTTTTGCCATCGGGGCTAAGACTAGGGTAGGCCACTTTATTTTTATTTATTTTTAAAATCGTTTTGGTTTCTAGGTCATATAAATAGGTGAAACTTTTGCCACTATGTCTATAAACGGCTTCAAACTCATTGGTTATAATTACTTTCTTTTCATTTTCGGAAAATTCAAATGATGATATTTTAATAGGTTTTCCGTCAACTTGGATGTTTTCCGCAGAAAAAATGGTGTTTAATAGCTTGCCTGTTTTTATCTCATATCGGTTGCAATCTTGCGTTTTGTTCCCGTTGGCATCCAATTGACAATAGCTAATGCCATCATTCATACTTCTCAATCCAGGAACACCTTTGGCGGCATAATCTCTGCTGAACCAAATGTCTTGTAGCGTAAATAAATTATTTTCTACTAAACGAACTTCATTTTGGGCATTTGTGTTAAAAAACACAACACAATTAAGGATAGCAAACAATCTGTTAATCATAATCTGAATCCACGAAAATATTAAAATTAAAAAAGAATAACAAAATTATTTCATAGAAAAAGCAATATTACCATAAAGATAATTTTTCTCTGAAAGGATAACCTATAAATAAGTAATCGTTAATAACAAATTAACATTGCCACACCATCTTTGCAGTATCAAAATATTAAAAAAATATAACATGAAATTAAATTTAATCAAAAGTTCGGTAATTGCAATTTTAGCATTATCAATTGGCTTTTCAAGTTGCAAAGATGAACCTATTAAGCCTCCAGTAATCCCGGCACCTATTGACACAACGAAACAGTTAGTGTCTTTGAGTGGTACATTAACCACCCAAACATTAAATGCTACTAAAAAGTATTTATTGAAAGGAACCGTTACTGTTGGTGATGGTGTAACATTAACCGTTCCTGCCGGAACTGTTATTTTTGGCGAGAAAAGATCTAAAGGCACTTTATTGGTTCTAAAAGGTGGAAAATTAATGGCTGAAGGCACAGAAACAAAGCCAATTGTTTTTACAAGCAATCAAGAAGCTGGAGAGAGAGACAAAGGCGATTGGGGTGGAATAGTTATGCTAGGAAAGGCTAATTGTAATCAAAACAATCCTGCTATTGAAGGTATTTCGCCTTCTGCAAATTTCGGAACTTTTCAATCTTCGGCTAACGACAACGACAATAGCGGAACATTAAAATATGTTAGAATTGAATATGCAGGCATTGCTTTAACACCAAATAACGAAACCAACTCTTTAACAATGGGTGGTATCGGAAATGAAACAACCATTCAGTTTGTTCAAGTTTCTTATGGTGGCGATGATGGTTTTGAGTGGTTTGGAGGAACAGTAAATTGTTCAAATTTAATATCTTATGGTACTTGGGACGATGATTTTGATTGTGATTTTGGATATTCAGGAAAAGTGCAATATGCTTTGGCTGTTAGAGATCCATTCTCTGCCGATCAGTCCGGTTCTAACGGGTTTGAGGTGGACAATGACGCTGGCGGAAACCCAACAACACCAAAAACGGCTGCCGTTTTTTCTAATGTTACAATCCTAGGACCTTCTTACGATTCTTCTTCAAAATCTGCTTTTAGCCAAAACTATCAACATGCTTTGCATTTGAGAAGAAATAGCGAATTGTCTATTTTTAATTCTGTAATCGCTGGTTTTCCAATTGGTTTAAACCTAGATGGAACTTTAGGTAATTATACCTCAGGTGCAGGTGTTTTGGATAAAAACATTTTGGTTTCTCCTGCGGTTAGGTCAAGAACTGCTCGTCCTTTCTTTAACGGTACTTCTGCAAGCACACCTGTTCAAGATTATTTTTTAACCACAAAATCTAATATTTCCTTTAATGATGTTTCGCCTCGTCCAACTGCAAAATTGGCTTATGCCAAAGCATTTGCCGATGCTGGTATTCCAATTGAATTAATGATGGGTTATAACACAACCGCTGGTGCAACTGGAAATTATCCTAAAAATCCAAACTTTGCAACATTCACTGGTGTGTCTCAAACCGGAGCTGCATTTACAGATGCAAAATTGTCTTCTGGTTTTTCAAGCACAACCTTCAAAGGCGCTTTTGGAAACACAGATTGGACAAACACTTGGTCTGATTTTAATCCACAAAACAACGAATATTAATAACTATTAATAAAATTCTCTTTATTTAAAGATGCTGCCTTCGGGCGGCATTTTTAGTTTTGGGGCAGAAAACAATTGTGTTGCAAAAAAAAAGCTCAATGCTAAGTGGTTTATAATTTAAAAGAAAAAAACCATATTATATTTTAATTTAGTGGAAAATTTTTTTCTGCGAACTAAATTCTTAATTTTGCAACCATATAAAAAAATTATGAGTTTAGTTGAAAAAATTAACAGAGACCTTATAGAGGCAATGAAAGCCAAAGATGAAGCAGGATTAAGAGCTATTAGAGCAATTAAATCTGCTTTTTTAATTGCAGGCACAGAGGTGGGAAACAAAGATATTTCGGACGAAATAGCAATGAAAGCCATGATGAAAATGGCCAAACAAAGAAAAGATAGTATAGAAATATTTGAAAAAGAAAATAGAACAGACCTATCCTTAAAAGAAAGAGAAGAACTATCAGTTATTGAAAGGTATTTGCCAAAAGCGATGGATTCTCAGGAATTAATTACAAAATTAAGATTGATTGTGGAGCAAACTGGCGCAACTGGTTTGAAAGATTTAGGAAAAATCATGCCTTTGGCAATGAGAGAATTTGCAGGAAAAGCAGATGGAAAAGCAATTAACGAGGCATTAAAAACAATTTTTGAAAATTAAAATATTTTGCAAGCATTAGACAGCAATAACGGAATTTTAAATAACGGAGATTCTGCAACAGTAATTAAAGATTTAAAAGTAAAAGGTTCGAGTTTGGTTATTAAAAGAGGAACTAAAGTAAATAAAATTCGATTAACTGATACTGAGGACGAAATAGAAGGTAAAGTGTTTGGCAGTATGATGGTTTTAAGAACCGAGTTTATTAATAAAATACAAGTAAAATATGGCTATTATAACAGTGTCTATTTTTTGGTACAATAATTGTTTTATATCAAATACAGCAACCTATTAAAATTATTAAATTATTAACTTTATGAAATTAAAAATTACCAAAATCGCATTTTCTGTCTTGTTTGTTTTAGTGTTTTCGAACCTTAAAGCTCAGCAATGGCAAGGCAGAACACAAAGTAATTATTCTGGCACCTACGGTGTTTATAATAATGCAGCATCCATTGCCGACAACAAATATTTATACTATTTCAACTTTTGGGGTAGAGGTGTAAATTTTTACAATAATTTTTTAGATTACAATGCACCATTAAAATTAAATAAATGGGCAAATGATAATAATATCTCCGATTTTAAAGACAACAATGAAAATATTTTATTTAAAGACGATTGGTTTTTAGAAAAACAAAATGGAAAAGATAAGTACTTTAGTTTTAACCAAGATATTTTTGGACCAGCATTTATGTTTCCTGTTTCAAAAAATGCAAATCTATCTATTAATACTAGACAAAGAAGTGGCATGCAAATGTTTGGATTTAATGAAAATATTGCTCGAATGGCTAAAAATGGATTTGACTCTTCAGGAGGCATTTATTCTGGGGCAAATGGTTTAAAAAGGAATCAAATGTACTCTAATAAAAATTTTGGAGCAAATGCTATTTCTTATCAAGAATTGAGTTTTACTTTGGGCGGAATTTTGCACAAAGACAAAAACCACCAATGGAATGGCGGTGCAACATTAAAATTAATTAGGGGTTTGGGCGCTGCATATATTAAAGGATCTGATTTAGGAATTTCGATTAATGGAAACAATTCTGCGCAAGTTAGTGGTAATTTTGATTATGCTTACACAAGCGACAAAGCTGTTGTTGCGCCATTCAACGATCCTTATGGTGTGTTTGCTTTGAAATCTAAAGGAGTAGGAGCAGGTTTTGATTTAGCGTTAAGCTATTCGTATGTTTCTGAAAGATTAAAATATAAAAACAATCGTTGTAACAACACCAATAGAAAAAGCGATTATGATTTTAAAATTGCAATGGCAATTAACGATATTGGTGGCGTGCATTTCGACAAAGCAAGCAATAAATACACATACAATTCATCTACTCCAACTTTTGTTTCGGCACCTAACAATATTTTAAATAGCTTTAAAGCGAATAGTCAAAATGCGTTTGACACCATCGGAAATAAAGTTTTTGGGGCTATGGGTGCTACAAAATCCTCGGGTTTTTCTACAAGCTTGCCCGCAGCATTTAATTTGCAAGCAGATTTTCGTATCTCAAAGTATTTTTTCACTTCAATTAATTGGAACCAAAGTTTGAAAGGGTACAATACTGCTGGATTGCGAAGCACATCTATGCTTAGCATTATGCCAAGGATTGAAAGCCGAGGATTTGAATTTAGCATGCCTTTAACATTAAACGAAAATTACAAAAACTTTCATGTTGGTGCTTATGCAAGAATTGGCCCTGTTTTTTTTGGTAGCGATAATTTGGGAGGTCTTTTGAATGTGGCAGGTAAAAGTCAGTTTTCGGGCGCAGATATTTATGGTGGTGTTTCTTTTGGTATTGGACATTGCCTGAAAGGATATGTTGGAGGGGAAGCAATTGTTGAGCCTACGCGTGATACAATCGTTCAAAAAGACAGTTTGATTTCTAAAGATACAGTTGTTATTATAAAAAGAGATACGATTTTTATTGATAAAACTAAATACACAGAGTCTGAAAGAACTATTATTGAAAAAGAAAAAGAAATTATCAGAAAACAAAAAGAATTAGAAAAGAGAGAGAGAGAGTTATTGGACAGAGAGCGAAATACAACCACAGGCAATTCTGCCGAAGCATTAAGAATATGTAGAAATAATGCAGCTAATTTAACCGTAGAAAACAATCGACTAATAACTTTGGTTTCGGACAGAGACAGGGCGATAGAAAACCAAAGGAGGCAGATGGAGATTGAAAAAAACAAGAATAAAAATAATCCTATTGAGCCTATTTCCGATAAAAAATGTGCGGATGAAGTTAAAAAACGAGACAATGAAATTATATATTTGAATGCAGAGCTAGAAAAAATTAAACGCAGTACAGAAAATCAAGCAGAGATTATAAGAAAAGCACAATTGGATAAAGAAAAAGTAGATAAAGAAGCCATAGTTGCAAGAAGACAATTGGATAGTTTGAGAAATGCAATAGCTGCCAAACAAGTGGAGCTAGACAAATGCAAGATTGACAAAAGCCAAGGCGATGTTAAAAAATGTGAAGAAGAGAAAGCGCTTTTAAACCTTGAAATGATTGCCATGAGCAAAAGAATTGGCAGTTTGAATACAACGATTTACAATTTGAATTATGCCATAGATAGTTTTAAAACCATCGTTTTAAATAAAAACAAAGAGATTGGTGAGTGCAATAGATTGAGATTGACACATACAGAAAAAATAACTAAGCTTGAATTAGACAAAGCCAAAGCAGAAGCTGAGGCTGAAATTGCAAGAAAAAAAGTAGTTGAAACTGAAAGGGTGCTTGCAAACAAAATTTTAGAATTAGAAAATTGCAAAAAAAACAATACCAATTCAAGTGCTGAGGTTGTAAAAAACCTTGAGGCTGAAAAAGCAAAAGCGCAAGCAGAGGCGGAAATTGCAAGAAAGAAAACGGTTGA
>Ga0105050_10004109_pt1 | contig 19580 bp, 27 predicted proteins | sample FRY01_FD_78088 | JGI IMG/M metagenome (GOLD analysis project Ga0105050, IMG submission 78088) | Freshwater microbial communities from Lake Fryxell liftoff mats and glacier meltwater in Antarctica - FRY-01 | ecosystem: Environmental > Aquatic > Freshwater > Ice > Glacier meltwater ...
CACGATATGATTCCACCAATGGACAGCCCAGGAGCTTTTTTTACCATCGGTGATGACAAGCCTCCGACTCAGCAAAAAATACAAAAAAAATGTAAATGTTGTAAGAAGAATCAGTTTGGCAAAAGAATGTAATTTTTAGGTATAATGAATGAATTTTCCATCATATCAATAATTCTTATTTTAAAAACAAGACCTTTATTTAACACAATGTCGTTATCTGCATAGATTGCACATATCCATCCGTCCCATCTTTTATTGAATTCATCTATGCTCCATGTTCTAATCTTTAATTCTTTGTCGCTATTGTTTATGTATTTTATTATTCCTGCTTTTTCATCATAATGAACCATTACCATAGCATGTCCAGGTATTCCAAAAAGAACGCCACGATTTTCTTTAACAACAGCTTTTTGTATGAGACTTCTATTTGCTTTGCTGGTTGTTTGTTCAAATTTAACATTAATTTTTTTAAGCTTGCTGGCAGTTACTGATGGACTGCTATATCCTTGACATTCGGAGTCATTGGTAAGCCATTTTAGTTTTCTTTCTTCTGCATATCTTCCTATGCATTCAATCGATGCCCAAACACACTGTATTCCAGTCTTGTTGTAAACTCTGTCTTTCATTGGTATCGGAACCATAACATTTGTTGTGTCGTCATCTGCTACTCCTTCAAATGAAGCAATAGGATTTGTATGTTTTTTTTCTGAATATTTTTTTATATCAATGGAATTGTAGATTGAAATTGAGATAAAGACACAGATGACATAAAGCAAAAAAAATACTTTTTTTGATTTCATATTCCTCCTTGAATCTTTTAAATATATAGTAAAACAAAAGATTTAACGGATAATTTTTGATAATATTTTTGCCCAAATGCTTATGCTATTTGTTTTATTTACGAAAAAAAGCCTTGGTGACTATTCCAAGGCTTTTTTTGTTTTGTAATTTACTTTAACATATTTCAATAATCATCATCATCATCATCATCATCATCATCATCATCATCATCATCGTCATCATCATCATCGTCGTCATCGTCATCGTCATCGTCATCATCATAGTCATCGTCATCATCATAGTCATCGTCATCGTCATCATCATCATCATCATCATCATCATCATCATCATCATCATCATCATCGTCGTCGTCATCGTCGTCATCGTCATCATCGTCGTCGTTGTCATCATCATTGTCGTCGTCATCGTCGTAGTCTTCATCATCCCATACGTTTTTATTTTCTAATTCATCATCTTCTTTGATGTCGTTAGTCATTAGTTCTTCTCCATATAAAGTTTCTGATTGAATGGACTGTAATATATACGAATTTGATTCTCCCAAGATATAGAAAACATCATTTGTATTTATGTCTATGAACTTCATAACGGTTTTCCTTTTGTATGGGTTATATGATACATATTAAATATAATGAGGTTGTTGATGAAAAAAATAATTTTTTTTGTAGTTTTTGGTATTTTTTTATCTGGCTGTCAATTTGCTGGCTTTATTAGCCCAATTGTAACTGGTGTAATTATATGGAAAGAAGGAAGGGCTTATAAGTATTATGACCTCGATGAGGATGTTATGTACAAAGCCATTAAAAGAACATTAAAAGAATCATCTATTAGAATTATTGAAGATAAATACACAAGATTTGGTCGTCACATACAAGCTCAAGGTCGTGATGCTTTCTCATTTTACATTAAAAATATGAATCATGGCACTACAGAAGTTAGTCTTAGAATCAACACATTTGGCAATAAATCATACTGTGAGATGGTATTTTCACAAATTGATGAAAATACCGGCCTAGTTGAGTATAACCAGGCCGGCAAGTCGCCTACGAATTTATCAACAGCCATTTCTAGTGATTAACTGGCAGACAGATGTTGATGTTTTTGTACAAAATTTTGATGTTGTGTAACATCCAATCTTTGGAGCTGGACTTGGCGATAAAGATTCACAGTCGCATTTTATAGTCACTCCTTTTGATCCACACCCAGCATTATTCTCTCCCTTCCATTGCTTTCCATATTCTGGAGAGTTTGGGTTGCATGCGTTATTTGGTTGGCACATACATGATATTTTCTTACGTAAAAGTTTTCCATCTTTGATTTCAAATGTTTTAGAGTCTTCTTCACCAATCAGATTTTTTTCTGTGAGGTAGTTGACGCACATTTTTGCACTATTCTGAATATCTTCATCAGATGTTTCTGTTGCATGAAGGAGGTTGTTGTTGTTATCGAACACATAGATTCCTTTGCATGGAAGATCAACGCTAAAGTTTTGTGTTTTTGTTCCTTGTGCAGATACTTGGCCGCCAAAAGTCATAGACTTTAGAGTTTGTGTTTTCCATAAAAAGCCACCATCTGTTATTTCTTGTGTTATTTGATCATTATCTTTTATAATCGAAGAGTATCCAATGTCTTTTAACATTTTTATTTCTTGTTTAATTATGTTTCTTTTGAAAAAAACATCAATCAAAGTTTTGCTATATTTGCCTTCGTTGTTTGTTTTGTCGTAGTTTAGCATTTGTTGTGCAGCTGAGCTGAAAAAATTTATAGTGTCGGCATATTGACATGCATGAAGTATCATTTTTGCAGCACAGTCACGAGCAATTTTCAAAGCTTCTATTTGGCTTAGACCTGTCTTTAGATTTTGTTTATACATATTGACAAGGCATTCATACCATGTTCCAGTCCATACTCTGCTGAAGCTATGGCATTCATTTGAAAGTTGATCATTTGGTGCATTTTCTGGAAGTTTAGATGGTATAACATATTTAAAGTTGTTTGATGCATCTCTCAATGAAAAGGCATAGTTTCTATCACCAGTTGCATCAAATATAGCTTTCCCTAGTTCTTCGGCTAGTCTACTGACAATATTTGATTTTGACATATCGCCTGCCGTTTGCGATAAAGCTCTCTCAAGTATTTTGTCATACTGCATTATGTTAAGTATTGCAACGATATCTCCAAAAGACTCATGGAAAGCCCAAGCTTCGTAAGATTGTGCACTCCACATATCTGGTCTTAGAATGTCTAAGAATGCGTGTCCAAACTCATGCGCAACAATGTCGGCAGATTCTGATGTGTAGACTGTTTTATGCATTATTGCATCGGTATCATAAAAGAATTTCAAGTTGGTTCTATCGTAAAATGCATTAAGTTCTTTGCCGGCTCTTGGATTAACATTTAAAACAGAAACTGCAGCCCATTTTGTTAGGTCTTTATTTGTTTTGATATTTTTCGTTAAGTACTTGGCTATTGTGTTGATGGTTACATAGCAGCCTGCAGCTTGTCCTTGTAGCGTTCCAAGCTGACATCCTCCTCCGATGTAGCCATTTATATTCATTTTTAGCTGACATGGTTCTGGAGGAAGCATTTCTATCATCATATCTGATGTTGTTGGATCATTAATTATGTATTTGATTGTATTTGAGGTCGGTTTTTTTTGTGGCAATGTAGAGAGCATTTCGAAAATTGATTTTATCAGTCTAAACATACAACCTCCTTGAATAATTTTAGTATTGATATGATGTATAATATATACAATCTTGAAGGTCTATATTGGTAGACAACTGGAAATTATCTAACCGAAATCGTCAATTACTTACTTTGCCAAAATAATATGAAAAAAGAAAAAATCATACAAGAACAAAGAACTATAGAAGCTATGAAAAATGGCTATATGGGTCTTGAGGGAAAATTTGGAAAAATATTAAAATCTATTGGTTATCCTATACTTAAGCAAGGTGGTGGTAATTTTTCACAATCATTTCTTGAAGATTTTTATGATATGTCTGAACCTGAAGACATGCCAACTATGGATGAAGATGAGATTGTTTATGAAATAGGAATGGGGTACGATTCTTATTCTCGTGGTGTTAATATATCTATAAGTTTAGTTCAAGCGAACTCTGAGATTAAAGTTTTCTATGATGGTTTGCTTGTTTATATGGAGTCTATAGGAGAACTTGATTCTTATGTTCCAGGGGATTGGGAACAACATATTGATGCTATATATAAAGAAGCTATAGATTCTGAAAAATCAAAAAAAACAATAGATTCTGCTATTCTTTTTAAGAACGCAAACAAGAGACGCAATGAGATTCTAGATCGACTAAAGAAAAAATGGGGTGTATAATGGTTGATTACACAGAGTTAAGTAGAAATGGAATTGTATTGTATTTGCATAAATCAGGGTATATTGTTGAAAAAATATCAGTCCCAGCCAACATTAAAATTCAGACTAAGATAGATTTTGATAGCCTTACTATGGCTGAGATGTTTGCTAAATCACTTTTAAAAGAAGAAAAAAAAGTTTATCAAGCTATTATAAGATTTGATAGAGGTTTGGGTTTTGAGTATCGAACAGTAAACAACATTAGGTGTGATGGAGAAGATGATGCCGAAGCCATTGCCTTAAAAACTAGTGGTTTTGATAGTGATCCTAAGATTAAAATTTTACAAGTAAAAATAAGAGTGCAAAATTGACTTCGTTGGATAGATATATTTAGTGGTAATTTTACTTTAAGGAGTAAATATGAACAATCAAAATGCCGAAAAATGGACTTTAGAAGATGGTAGAAAAGTTGAAAAACGGACCAATGAAACTGTTGATTCAGTTAATTTGACAAGTGAAAAAGTTGTTGAATTACATATGGAGGATGAAAGACCTCTTAAGCTTAAACAGCGTGTTGTTGAAAAATCTAAACCATTTGTTTTTGAGCGAAAAGTTGAGACTATTGATGCTAATGGCAATGTTGTTGATGTTAAGGTTGAAAGTTCAGAACCAAAAGTTCAGATGCAATTTGTCGAACATATTGCTGTCAATAGTGGTGTTGCAGCACATGGTGTTTGCAAGAAGGTATGTCATCCAAAGGGCGTAACCAAAGAAGAACTTGCCGAAGCGATTGCATTAGCAATAAATGCATCTAAAGACAACAATGACCTAAAAATCAACAGTCTTGGTCTAGCTGATCAGATTGCAGAAAAAATCAACTCTGAAGGCAGTGGAATTACAACCAAAGTTCTTATTGGTTTAATTGTTGCTTTAACTATAGGTTTGGGATACTTATTGTTTGTTGCGTGATAGTTTAGTATTAAATACAAATGGGGAAATTAGTTTAATTTCCCCAGTTTTAAAAAACATCTCTAAATAATTTAATTTTACGGAATCAAAAGATCTCCAGATGTAATAACATGCGGAATTTCGCATATTTTATCTGGTTGTGTTTTTGCTCCGCTATATGACATAATTGTTTTTCTTGCAAGATCACCTTCTATAGCACCAGCACCATATTCTATAATTTGTGTTATTCGTGAATTAGCATCAATGGTTTGTTTTTTAAATGTATATATTCCAACTCCACGTCCACGAAGAAGTTCCCAGTCTTCTTGTGTTGAATTATAATCAAATCCAGCTTCTGTTATGATGGCTTGGTCGATTGGATTAGATACATCAAGTAAAATAAGATGATTTAAGTTATTTTGGAATGTAAATCTATTTGATATAGTATCTCTTGTGAAAAAGGTTGGAAGTTCGGCTACTCCGGCTTTTTTGTTGAACTTAAGTTCTATTTCTGCGGAACTATTCGATATGTACATTTTAATAATTTGTTTTGCACGTTGAGACTTTGATTTGATGATCAAATGATTTTTTGTTGAGTTAGTTGCAACACTTGCTACATACATTCCTGAAAATATTTCATTTGTATTTAGTATTTCTGCAATTTCATAAGATTTCGTATTTGCTGGATCTGCTCCAGCTATGTTTACACTAAGAGATGACCAATTTCTATACTCTTCATCCCATGCGTAATTTATCGTTAATGTGTTATTTGATGACAAGTTATAAGGTTCGTTATTATATGCGAACTGGTAGTCTTGGTTGTTTTGATTGGCTTTAACTTTAAATGTTAAGGAGTACTGCCTATCATTGCCTGTTTGAAGATAGCCTTGGTACTCTTGGTTGAATACATTTTGAAAGAATGACATTTTACCTCTTTTGCTAAAAATCTAAGGTTATTTATGCAACTGGAAACAAATCTTACATGGGAGGTTGATTGGCATATCTCGCATGCTTGTTGTCGAGTGGTCGAAAACAAACATATGTCCGCATTCAAGAATAACCTTGAACTTACTAAGTTTAGGCATATTCTTTACGATTTTAATTCTTTTTAGGGCACTCATTTTTTAAAATCCAGCTTCTATACCTTTGATTATTTGTCTGAGTTCATCAACATCAACTCTGCTTGCTTCAACTTGCTTTTCCATAAATATATGTAGCCAAGCTCCATCAACGCATTGTAAAGATTCTACTTGTTTGATTCTTTTGCAATAATTTGAAACAACCTCTTCTTCTAATCCTAAAGCATGTCTTAGTATGTCTTCTGGATTATTTAGTTTTGGTAGTTTATCTTGATATGGTCTATTTGTGATGTGATTTTGAGCGCCTATGCCAATCATCATATCGTAGAATTCTGAAACATGTTTCATTTCTTTGGCAGATTCTTCAAGTAAGTGGTCTTTATATTCTTTGGCGTGCAATCCTTGAACAAGTGATGCACTTTGTAGGTAAAAGTGCATATGAGTTAGTTCGTTCCGAAGATCGCCTTCTAAAATTTCATACATGCTTGATATGTCTTTGATTTCTATTTCTTGCATTGCAGCTCCTATTTAATAGTACTTTTCTGAAAGCCTTTCTATATTAATTCTAAGTCATATGTTTAGTTATTTTCAAGTATTGTTATGACAAATGCATATTAAAGTAAATCAAGCTAAGTGTTAAGGCGGCCTTGTGAATATTTTTAATTAAAAATTAAATAATTTCACCAAAATCTATATATCTTAAAATAGTTTACACTTCGGGAAAAAATATGAGCTTGCCTAATTATACTGGAAATTTATCAGAATCAGTCTGGAGAAATGGTTATAAGAATTTGCGTGAATATTATGCAAATGCTTACGACAACAAGTATTACCAATTCGATAAGTACCAAATAGACATTAACCCAGATGAGTCTATGGAATTTTTAGAATCTTATGATGCTAAAAAAAGACAAACAGAAATCATTAAATGTGTTCATAGTTTTTCTTATTTTTGTCAAAAATATGTAAAAATATTACATCCAACTAAAGGTTTAGTTCCTTTTTTGATGTTCAAGTATCAACACAAGGTTATTAAAGATTATGAGAACAATAGGTTTAATATAATTAGCAAGTTTCGCCAAGGGGGACTAACAACAGTTACTTTGCTTTGGGGTATGTGGAAGTGTATGTTTCAAACAGATCAGCAAATTATGTTATTATCAAAGACTGATCGAGAAGCTACTGATATAGGTATGATGTTGGATAGGGCTGTAGAGAATTTGCCAACTTGGATGAGTCCAAAAAAAGATGGAAAGTGGAACGATCATCTAAAGATGTTTACTGAAACTGGGAGTTCAGTAAAGTTTTATAGTCCCCAAGCAGCTCGTGGAAAGTCAGTAACATTTTTAATTATCGATGAAGCTGCATTTATTGAAGATATGGATAAGCATTGGAAAGCTATGTGGCCTGTTTTGTCTACAGGTGGAAGTTGTGCATTGGTGTCAACTGTTAATGGTATTGGCAACTGGTATTATCACACATACATAGAAGCTAAAGAAAAAAGAAATTTATTTCATGTTATAGATTTAGATTATTGGGAGCATCCTGATTACAATAATCCAAAATGGGCTTCTGAACAGAAATCTCAACTTGGTGAAAAAGGTTTCCTTCAAGAAGTTCTTCGTGAATTTCTCGGCAGTGGTGAGACATATTTTTCTTCTAGAATCGTTCGTGATCTTACCGAACAGACAATTAACAATAATCCAAGTAAAAAGCTTTTTCCTAAGTGGGTTAATTTACAGGGATTTGCTTCAACTGTAGAAAGCGAACATAACAAAGGAGCTATGTGGCTTTGGAAAGAACCTATAAATGGAAGAGAATATATTATAGGTGTTGATTGTGCTGAAGGCCAAGGTGACAATAATGACAATAGTTGCATGCAAATTATAGATCAATCATCATGTGAACAGGTAGCCGAGTTTTACAGCAACACCATACCACCAAATGCATTTGCTCAAGTTTTAAAAGAAGTTGCTATATTCTATAACAATGCTTTAGTTGTTGTAGAAAACATGGGTCCTGGTATGGCTGTTCTTAATACTTTGCAAAACCATTTGTATTATGACAATATATATTTCGAGAGTAAAAAAGGCAATCCAAAACCTGGTGTCAAGGTCGGCCAAGTTAATCGTCCTCTTTTGCTTGAAACATTACAGAGCAGGTTGATCAATCAAAACATTAGAATAAACAGCATTAGGCTTGTCAATGAACTCGGAACTTTTGAATACAATTCGACCACTAAAAAAGCTCAAGCCCACAAGGGAAAACATGATGACGCTATTATGTCTATATGTATTGCTCTTTTTATTCGTGATCAAATTCATCAAGATGTTCCATTCGGAGCAACTCAAGATATTGCTTCCATATCTGGCAAGGTGAGCAATGAAGTTTACGAGGAAATAAAGCGAGAGCTTCTTGATGGAAAGCCAGAAGACATATTGGAGATGGCAAATGAAAATTTGTTTGATGATGAAGATATGATGAATTCAGAATCTCTCAAATTTAGAAGAAAAAATAATGCTATTCTTAGAGAATTTGGGTGGTAGTTCATTGTGTAGTGGATTGCTGTGATCTTTAAATGTAATTTATAAACTTATTATTTTGAATTTTGGTGGTGAAATGTCTATAGAAAAATATCTACAATCTAAATCAAAAACAATGCTTATTGCAGGTGTTGATTTGACAGAGTATTCTGAAAATCTTCGTGATTCTCTTATTTTAGAGGTTGATAAAAAATCTTTATGCGAGCAAATTTTTGATATCACTCAAATATCTGGATATCTTACAAGAATGGGATATCCAAGAGTTAACAATCTTATTTTTGATATGTTTATGCCTGGATCATTACAAGAAGAATACAAATCTTTTGTTGAGTGGGCAGCTAAGTCAAATGATATTTCAGCAAATAAATTGCGATCTCTTCTTGCTAATATAAAATCAATGCAGTTCGCTAACCAGCCAGTTATCATGAGTGATATTGAATCTATCATTAATACAAAATGCGATAATATTGCAGAGAAGGCAATTATGCTTTCTGATATAATCCGTTCGCAAAAAGCAGAATGGAGTTCTGATGTTGCTCACATAAAGATAACAGCAAATGGTGACTTTAAAATAATTACCGAATCATCTGAAGCTGTTTTACAATACAAAGATGATTGTTTTTTTGTTCAAGACAGAGATAATCTAAAGTCCAAAGACCAGCTGGCAATACTTGAAATATTAGATACATATAAATCTAATTTTAGATCTTACTATTTTTCTTATCCTTCTAATAAAAGAAGTTTAATTAATGAAAATATTAGGAAAATGTATCTTGGAAAAATGCATATGCCGTTTAATTATTCTTTGTCCATAAGAAAACCAGAGGCAATTAAGGGAATGGATACATGGTTACTTGTTGCTAGAAATTCTGATGTTAAATATGAACTTGACTCTTATAGAATGGCTGATGCTTCTAAAAAACCTAGGCTTGTTAGTATGGAAGAAAAAAATGAATAAAAGTCTTGCTTCATATGTGGATTCTCTAGAAAGCATTATATCTCAAATAAGAGAAAAAAATGGCTTTGAGGATGCTGTATTTCATCTTCGTATCGCAGCCAAATTGATAAGAAACAGAGAAAAAAAATCCTTAAAAAGATCAGAACAGTATTTGCCTCAAAGCAATTGGATTCTCAAGGATGGAAACATGATGAGTCCACTTCAAGCAAATGTTGCCATCAAGAAGATAGATAGTCTTATAGAATTTGAGTCAAAAAAGTTAGAAATTATTTCTGATGATAGTCAAGATGAACAAAATTTGTTTTTAGATTAGGAATGAAAATATGAAAACTGATTGGAATGGCATAATGAAGATTGTTGAAGCTAGGCAGACACGAGCTGGGGTTACTATTTGGGAATCAACTAACCTATACAATATGCTTCATACTGGTGGCGAAGAGATGATACTTAAGACTCTTTTTTACAATGACGGAAGTATGCCACCAAGTTATTACTATCTTGGTTTAGACAATCGTGCTTTGATAGAGTATGCAAACAATATGGGCAGTCTTGTTGATGAACCAGCTGGAAGTGGTTATATTCGTCAGCAATTAAAGTCTTCGACAGAATCATCTGGCTGGTTAGTAAATACTGGTGATATGCTTCATAAAGCCGTATCAAATATAGTCTCATTTCAAGCAACATCATCTTATGGACCTATATCGAATCTTTTTCTTACAAATGCACCAAATAATAGCGGATACCTAATATCAAGCGTGGCGTTAACATCTTCGTTAACTATGAGTGCTGGTGATGTTTTGAGCTTACGAATGACTCTTTCGCTACGTGATTGTCCTTAAACAATTGAATTTTTCAAGTCTAATTCGTCATATATCTCTACAGTATGGACGATATTGTATTTTCTTCCTCTATATTTAGAAGAACTATATTCTTTATATTGCATCATACCACGTCCACCGTCTTCTGGGTCTTTGAACATTTGACCAATTGTCATTGAAATGTTATCTAGACTCATTGGTAAGTTGATTTTATATCCTTGGTGGTGTTTTGATATCGCTTTATTTTCATCACTTATCACAAGTTTGTATAGAGAAAACACTTCTTTTGCTGGTTCGCTTGTTTTTCCAGCGTAGAACCATACTGGCACAGACACACCAACAGCCGATACGATAGTTCCTGCATTAGACAGATCGTATCGCTGTTGGCGGCTTAGAAATATATTATGTGACACAGTCAGAGTTAGCATGTAATTGCCTATATATAGTTGATTCAATTTATAAGAGGTACGATGACGAAATTAACTTCAGCACTTTTTATTTTTTTAGCATTATTTTCAAGTACATTAGCGTTTCAAGATAGTGGCGTCGCCAAGATGCCAATAATAACTCCACTTTCAAATTTTCATGGTTTTTCACCTATTGAAAACCGTGGCAAGGAATTTAGAAAATGGCTTGCACCATCGGTCAAAATAGCAGTATCTGGTGGTTCTGGTTCGGGAACTATAGTTTGGTATGATTCGATAAAAAACACAGCGTATGTTGCCACATGCGGACATCTCTGGAGTCCAGGTGTAATGACGGCAAAAGATGGAAAGAAAAGAGAACTTACATGCAAAATTGTGACATGGTATCACAATGAAACTAAACTTGATCAACCAAAAACATACAATGCAAAGGTTATATTTTACAGTTATGTTCAAGGAGTTGACACGGCTCTTGTTACATTTGAACCAGATTGGACACCAACATACTTTCCTATAGCACCAAGCAATTATAAGTATCAATCTGGCAGCACAATGCATAGTTGTGGTTGCGATGGTGGAGATGAAGTTGCTCATTACGATGTTGAGGTTGTTGGTCTTGAGCGATCAACTTTGACCACGATAAGGAATAGTCCAAGGCCTGGAAGAAGTGGCGGTGGTTTAATGGATGACAAATATTACATAGCAACATGTGTTATGACATCGGATGTTAATGGGAATGGCGAGGGATATTTCACCCCACTTGAAGTAATACATAAGTTTTTCTCAAGCAATGGCTATGAATTTCTTTTGAAGGTAAGACATGGAAGCGATCTAGCTAGCAAAATAAGAATTATTGATATGAATTTAAAACAGCAAAAATATACAAGTGACTACATACTTTTGCCGAATTAGATATTCATTGTTTTGTTGTTAATCCATGGGCATTTTTTTTTGTAGTCACAGAATCGACAATGAATTCCTGTTCTTCCCATAGCACTTTCTGCTGACATATCTTTTATTTTATCATAAGTTGTTGACATATCTTCTATTGCAGATTCTAAAGAATCTTGTGTGAATTTTGTCGACACAAGTTCACCTCCTTCAAGGTAGTAAAGTGCTGCTTTGATATTTTCTGCTTTTGCTCCAAAATGATCTTGTACCATTTTTCCGTAGCATCTGAGTTGAAGATCTTGTTGTATATTACTTTTATTCTTTCTAAATGGTCCTTTTTTTGTAGTTTTGTAGTCAAGAATGTAATATTTTTCGTCTCTAATTATTAATCTGTCTACAAATCCTTTAATCATTTTTTTATTTGGACTATCAAGGTCATGATTGAATTCCCACTCTATAAGTCCGTCAAATCCAATTTTTTCGCTTATTAGCTCAATGTTCTTAAGGTGTTCTTGAAATTTATTTTTATATTGCTCTGGAAGTGGTGGAGAGGCCGATGATGCTTCGAGTAGTATTTTACCACTAAGAACATCAGACCCAATTTCTAATATTTTCCGTTTTCCTTTTTCCTCAACATAACATTCTGCTACTTTGTGGACTATTTTTCCATAAGTGAAGTGGTCTGCAACTGGTTCTTCTGATACAATTTTGAGGTGATATCGATATTTATATTGAGCTTTGCATGTGTCAAAGCATTGTTTTCTTGATACTGAAATATGTTCAATATTCATAATTTACCTTGTAGCGAAACAATTCTATGACAATCAACTTTGACAAATTTGTTGAATGGGCAGAATCTAGGTTTGAAGATGTTATTGTCAAGGGAAAAGAGATAAGAATCAATAGCATTTTCTCAGAAGATAGCAAACATCATATGTGGTGTAGTCCATCTGGAGGTAAAAAAGATAGAAGTTTCGGTGTTTTTCACTGTTTTAAAACAGACGAAAAAGGAAGTCTAGTAAAGTTGGTTAAAATGGTGGATAAATGTAGTCGGGAAGAAGCCCTTCAGACACTTAGTGGATTTAAGACTATAGCTCAGCTTGAAGCCGATCTTAATAATATTTTGTGTGATTCTGATGTTGCGATAGATTATTCGCCCACTATACAAAAGATTATCATTGATCTCCCTACGGACTCTCATCTAATAGAAAACTTTGGATCTAACAATTGGCACAGACAAAAAGCTGAGGAGTATCTTAGCAGAAGAAAAATACCTATAAAAGGGCTTTATGTGTGTGTTGATGGTAAGTACAAAGGAAGGATAATAATACCTTATTTTAATATGCATGGTGACATCATATATTGGAATAGTCGTCATATGAATCCGAATGCAAAATTAAGATATCTTGGTCCTCCAAAAGACTGTGGTGTAGGCAAAGAAGACGTTATATATATGGCTGGTAATTGGCCATCTAAAGGCAGTCTTGTTCATATTTGCGAAGGTGAATTTAATGCTATGAGCTTGAATATCTCTGAGTTAAGTGCTGCTGCTTGTGGTGGAAAGAATATGAGTGAAAAACAAGCAGTAATGCTTGCTGAATACAAAGTTGTTGTGTGTCTTGATAGAGATGTTGCTGGTGCTTCTGGTACGGGAAAAATGATCAATATGCTTGGTTTGGCAAAAAGTTTAAATGTAAAAGATAAATTAATGTATGTTAGGCCGCCAGATAAGTACAATGATTGGAATGAAATGCTTGTTGATTGTGGTCCAATTATTGTGAACAGATGGATTGAGACGAAAAAAAAGCCAGTCGACTTCTCAGCACCCCACGGAACTGCTGGTGATATAATACAATTCAAGTAAACAAACTATAATAAATGCATATGAAAATAACTACTATAAAAAAGATGCAATCGACTTTTGTTGGAAAGATTTGCACAATACTTTCTAGGCCTATAGCCAAGTCTGATCTTTCAGACCAGCAGTTCTCTGATTTCTTCACAGGAGTTGTGGATGAAGTTGATGATGATGGAATCTTTACAACTCACACAATCACAGGTTGTAAAAATTTCTATAGAATGCAAGACATTGTTGGTGTTATTGAAGAACAGGTTCTTGATGAAGATAATCCAGAACACAAGAAGATAATTAATGACATAAAAGAAAAAAAAGAAAAAATTCATAATGACGAAACAATTGATCCGAGCTTGATAAATATAGATGAATTAACAGAGCTGGCTAATAGCCAACCAAAAGGAAACATATGAAATATCTCTTATTCCTTCAATGGCACATTATATTTACATTTATATGCGTACTTTCAATTATGCTTTACAATTGTGGTGTTGCCAAAGAGATTTGGATTAAAGATACAAGTGTAATAAGTTCTGCTATTTTTTTAATATTTATTTTTTGTTCTATTTTTTGTGGCAAACTTTGTTATAGCATTTGTATAAATCCAAAGAATCTTGATGTCTATTTAAATAAATCAGAAATTGGATGGTTTGTTAGTGAACTGTGCCTTACTCTTGGCATGATGGGTACTATTGTTGGTTTTATAATGATGCTTTCTGGATTTAATACACTTGATATACAAAATTCATCTACTATTCAAGGTCTTCTTTCGCAACTTGGTGGCAGTATGTCAACTGCATTGTACACTACAATTGTAGGTCTTGTTGCTGGTAGCTTATTAAAAATTCAGTTTTTCCTTGTTTCATTAGAACTCGATAGGATTGGGAAAACTAAAAATGAGGAAAAATGAATTTCAGAAATCACTATTCATGCAATACATCATTTCTTGATTTGCTCTTCAATATGCTATTAGCTTTCGCATGCCTTTTCGTTCTTGCTTTTGCTCTAATAAATCAGAATAAAAAAACACCTGAAACAAAAGCTTCTTATTTGATTACATTCACATGGCCAAAAGAATTAGACAATGACATTGACGCATATGTAGAAGATCCAGATGGTAAACTTGTTTGTTTTGTTCGTCGTGAAGATGGTCTTATGCACTTAGATAGAGATGATCTTGGGCATAAGAATGACACCATAGACACAAAGTTTGGCAAAATAACATATAATGAAAACAAGGAAATAGTAACACTTCGTGGAACATCTGTAGGTGAATATTGCGTGAATGTTCATGCTTATAATTTTAACAACAAAAATCCAACTGAAGTTTTAGTGCAGCTTGAAAAGATAAGTCCAACATACAGCATTCTTATTCAAAGAAAAATAACTCTCGTTAAGAATGGTGACGAAAAAACAGCTTTTAGATTTAAAATTAATGGCAAGGGTGATTTAGTAGGTGTGTCTGAACTTCAGAAGAAGCTCATAGGTAAAAATCCAAGTTCAAGTAATCAAGAAATCCCTTCTGTAATTCCCCCACTAATACCATGAGGTTAAAATGGAAATAAGCACAATAGGCATACCATTGGCATTTTTGATTATTAGCTCAATAGGCTTGTGGATCATTGTTTATACAAGCGGATCGTGGTTATTTAAAATGGCTTTCATAGTGATGTGTCTTTATTTTTCTCTTGTGATGTGGCATTCACTTGGCGACTTAAGTGGTTGGCCAACATCATCAAATATTCCACAGAAAACAATAGTCCATTGGATACTTGTTCAAGAACCATCAAAAACAAATAAAAGTGAACAAGGATTTATATTTTTATGGGCAACCGAGGTTGATATTAATTTTGGTGTTTCTAAAAAAGCTACATTTGGAATTTTAAGGCCTTTTTCTTCAAGAAAAAGCGATTCTGAACCAAGAGCCTATAGGCTTCCTTATTCGGAACTTGCTCATCAGCAGGCTGTTGAAGCAATGAAAATAATTATGAGCGGTAAAACTTTAGTTGGCGAGTCTACTGGCAATGAACCTTCAACGAATCATGGGAAAGATAGAAATACAAAATCTGGCCAGCAAGAAAGCTTAAGTATGGAACAGATATTTAGATTTTATGAACTTCCACCATCTAAGCTTCCAGAGAAAATAACTGGAAAATGATTTAAAAATTCAACTAATTTCTTTGTTTCAAAAGATTCTTGTAGTGATTGATTTTTTCGTTAATCGTCATTCTTTTGTTCATATGAATATTTTCATTTTTATTCCTAATATGTCCACTTTTTTCGTCTTCTTTTTTAGGCACAACAATATGATAGATTAAACGCTTTAATTTTTTAAAGTCATCTTTCCATTCATCTTCATTCCATGTGTTTTTATTTTTATCTTTTACCATTTCCCTCATTTTCTTTCTTAAATTTACCAATTCAAAATAGTGTTTATATTCATCGGAATCTTTATCTGACAGACCTTTATCTCTGTAGTTTTCAAAATTAGTTAAATATGAATTTTCTTCTGTAGGCTCTGTTTTGCTTCCTATCTTTATGTCTGTCTTTAAAAAATCATCTTTGCTTTCACCGGTGTTAAAAGGCCAAACATCTGGACTTGAATCTGGGTCTTCTGCATCTGAACCTTTATCTGCTAAGTCTGAACCTTTATCTGCTAAGTCTGAACCTTTATCTGCTAAGTCTGAACCTTTATCTGCTGAATCTGAACCTTTATCTGCTGAATCTGAACCTTTATCTGCTGAATCTGGTGTTGGATCTGGTGTTGGATCTGGTGTTGGATCTGGTGTTGGATCTGGTGTTGGATCTGGTGTTGAATCTGGTGTTGAATCTAAGACTTTATCTGATGTATTTGTTGCTGACATTAGTGTTTTTGTCAGATAATCACAAGCATTATCAATTTCATTATTATTTATCATTGCTTTGATTTTTTGGTAATCTGTATTATTTATTTTTCCTTCTTTGTGCTTTCTTTCGAGTTCAATTTCACAAGATGCTTTATTTTTTTCTTTGTTATCTTTATATTTTTTTGTTCCTTCGTATTTTGCAATCATACTTTTTAATGTAATTTTTAGCTGTTTTGCCCATACATCTAATATGTTCATTATTTTTAAGTTTTCTCCGACACCAGCTTCATTGATTGTGTTTATTTTGCACTCAAGTTCATCAAAAGCTTTTTTTAGTGTCGAGTATTCATCAAGTGTGAATACACTTGGGCAGAATGATTCTTTTTTTGTATTCGATTTAGATCCTGCAAAATCTCCAAGCGTGTTCATAAAATAGTATGGATTTTTTTGGCCATACCTTCCGTACCAAATATTGCTTGTCAAATTTTTAAAGCGATCCCATAATCCTCTTTTTTCAAATCCTTCAGGTGAAACAAGTTGTCTCTTTAGAATATTGATCATTGAATCAACTGTTTTATCAATTTCATTATTGATTTCTAAAGATTCTATTTCTGGCATTATTTCTCCTAAACACATAATTTCTGCATATCTTATGTATCATTGAATTGCCACAAACTAGAAAAAATTCTAATTGAAGTGTAAAAATACAAGTACTGAAATAATATTTAGATTTTCATTAATTCTACTGTTTGCTTGTATATGAATCATTGATTTTTTTGAGAGACATAAGGCAAGAATCAAAGCGATGAAATTCGCCAGAAAGATATTCAAGGCTTAATTCATCAAATTTTTCTTGTCCATTTTCTTCTATTTCAAAGTATATGGCTTTTCCTCTTCTGCCCATAACTTTGTATTTGTGCATCAAAATGTAGGCTGCAGCACCTAAATCAGTAACGAATCTGCTAGTTCTTAATTGAATGTTAGACTCACCTATTTTTTTTAATGACATAATGCAAGAGTCGAATCTATGAAATTCGCTAGAAAGGTAGTCTAGTATCAGTTGTTCAAATTGGTCTGAATCTTTATCTTCGTCTATAACAAAAATTATTTCTTTTCCACGTTTTCCTATTACCTTATAGTTATGCATTAGTAAATATGCAGCTGAACCTAAATCGGTGACGCTTTTATAACTTGACATTCATTTCCTCTTTTCTTTGTTTTTTAAATTTACCTTGCAGATTCTGCTGCAATTAAACAACCACGAGCCACACTAAAAAGTGGGTCTTCTGGTCTTATAACTTCACCAATTTTTATAGAAAGATTTGCTTGTGTAATTACTTCTCTAAAAAGTTTATCAAAACCTGGAGGTGATGATGTTCCTCCAGCTATGACAATATCTACTGGTGTGTCACTATTCACTGCTTTATTTGTCGTAGATAAGCCTTTTTTTATTTCATTGATTGTGTGTTCAATCATAATTCTGTATTGCGTTTGTATTGCACGTTCAATCATATTTGTGGGTTCTTTTCCAAGGTCTACCTTTGTTTTTTCTTTATTTATGAATGTTGTGGTTGTACTTGTAGCTTTTGCAGCTTGTTTGTCAATCCAATCTCCACTATTTACTATAGCAAACTTGAAAAGTGGGTTGCCATACATCGAGTAGCATAAGTTCACCATGCCAGCGCCAAACGATATTCCAATCCCAGTATAAGCCTTTTTGCCTAGTTCTGCATACACAAGGGCAAGTGCTTCGTTAATTGGGTGTGCATTGACTTTGTGACCACTTTCTGATTGATATGCTTTAAAAATAGCTTCTAAAACCTTGGTATGATAGTCTGCATCTGTTTCTTCGTTTATTGCATTTGCAGGAACACAGTAGTAAAGAGTTTCATTGTCTTGTTTTATTCCGTCTAAAAGACTGTGTATCATAATGTTGAGTAGTTGAAATGCGTCTTTCTCTTTTGGATTAACGCATCCTCCAGACATTGGTCGTTTTAATTCCATCTGACTAATTGTATACGCCATATTAACGGCAGCTTCACCAAGAGCATATGCCACATCATCTCTCTCAATCAGCGGAACTCCTGCGTTTTTCATCATTTCGAAAACAAATCTATTTTCTAGTGGAAGTTCAATAAATGCATTTATTTCTCTTTTATTTACAAAATTTCCTTTGTCGTCACGACGACAGCAAACCAAGTTATATGTTCCTACATCAAATCCGCATGCCATGATTAACTCCTTTGGGTTTTATACCTGTAATATTAGTCCATCTAGTTTCATTTGATATTCTTGTAATTACTATTATTGAAACTCTATGTTTTTTTGCTATCTCTTTATGAGTTCGCATTTATTATTGTTTTTCTGCAAATGTTTATTGTTTATTAATGTCTTCAAGTGATATTTCCATCTTAAATTTTCAATGCCATATACTTCAATCATTTTTTTCCTTTATTTAAGCTTTCTTCCCAAAGTTTATCTTAGGAATAGTTTCAAAGTCTGGAATTTCCCATATGGTAGAAGCCTTATCTGTTTCTTTTTGTGTTACAACAGCTTCTTGTTGATTGGCTAACGATCCAACCGAGTTCAAGTTTATATTTAATTCTATGTTGATAGAAAGCTTACATTCTCCATCTTTTGTAATAACCTTTATATCACTAGCTTTTATTAATTGTGCCAAGGTAACCTCTTGTATTTAATATAGTTTATGGTTGAAAAGATTTAGATGGCCATTTCTTTAACATTTCCTCTATTCCCAAATTAATTTCTGATTCTGTTATCTCTGTTAAGCAAGGTTTTAGCTGGTTTTTTGATTTTTGACAACTACTGTGCTAAAAGCATGAGCCGCAATTCCAATTTCCGTTGTCCCGATGTTTTTGTACAAGCACAAAATCATAATGTTTTCCGTATATTTTGCCATCGGCAAATGTGAATATTCCACATAATGGTTTTCCGAGACCACCAGCAAGGTCAACTACCCCACCGCTAAAGACGGAGGGGCTTGTCATTCCAAGTCTAAGCAGTTTTACTACTTAGCGGACGACAATAGGCTGATTGATGCAGCCCTTTAAATCTTATATTTTTTGCAGCA
>Ga0105050_10004111_pt1 | contig 19574 bp, 22 predicted proteins | sample FRY01_FD_78088 | JGI IMG/M metagenome (GOLD analysis project Ga0105050, IMG submission 78088) | Freshwater microbial communities from Lake Fryxell liftoff mats and glacier meltwater in Antarctica - FRY-01 | ecosystem: Environmental > Aquatic > Freshwater > Ice > Glacier meltwater ...
AAGGGCACCTGCGGAAAAAAAGAGACTGCTTTCGGGCGATTTAAACCCCCTTAAGTCGTTGATAATGATGGGCGTGCAGCCGGAGGGGATCGAACCCCCAACCTTCTGATCCGTAATCAGATGCTCTATCCAATTGAGCTACGGCTGCAAGAGAGTCAGCAATAAAGCGGGATTGCACCAGAAGGTCAAATCGGATTTTCTAAATGTTTTCCGCCCTCGGTCGTTTAACTGCCATGACATCACGAATTTTCCTCACGCTTTCCATCGTCATTATCGCCTTTCTGGCCATAAGTACTGGCCTCCTCCCCTCACTGGCCGCAGCAGACAAAAAAGTGGATGTTTCAAAAATCCACGGCCGGATCCAGTTGGTTACCTCATTTCCAGATTACAAAGTAAAGGTCGTGACCAGCTTTCCTGATCTGCGGGTACAAACGGTGGAAAATTTTCCCGATCGGCCCGGTCGCTGGCAGATCGTCGATTCCTTCCCTGATTTCAAAATCCAACTGGTGGATTCGTTTCCGGATTTCACGGTTCAGTTCGCAAGCGGCTTTCCTGGTCCGGCCCGATCGCGCCAAGGGATGTTACCGAAGTGGGGGGCGCAGACCTTTCCATCAACTCTCCCGGCACCCGTTCAGAATCGAGGACTTAAAAATGCCGTCCTCGAAGATTGACGCGGCCCGTCCTCAGCCCCACTTTCTTTCGTCCATGAGCCTGTTATTCTTCAAACGTGTCCTGGCCAATCCGCTGCGAGTTGGTTACGTCGTGCCAAGTTCGCCATTTCTTACCCGTCAGACTGCCAAACGCATCGATTTCTCTAAACCCCGAGTGGTGGTGGAACTCGGGCCAGGTGAAGGTTGCCACACCCGCCAGATCGTCAAACGCATGGACCCAGAGTCCCGACTCATCCTCTTCGAGTTGGACGAGGAATTTGCCAAACATCTGAGAAAATATTTCGCCGCAGATTCTCGCGTGACCGTACTGCACACCGATGCCCAGCATCTCCCGGAAACCTTGCTTGAACTCGGACACACGCACTGCGACTACATCGTTTCCGGCCTTCCCTTCCTTGTCATCGAAGAACAGACCCGCAACAAGATCCTCAAAAATATCGCCGATTCGATGCGGCCGGATAGCCGCTTCATCACCTATCAGGTCTCGAACCAATTGTGCGGCCACAAGCATCTTTTTGAACTCGCCGGACGCGAATATTGCCCCCTGAACATTCCTCCTATCAACGTGTTCGAGTTCAAAAAAGCCGCCGCCTGAGAGGCCGGGGCCCCTCGCTAAAAAATGATGGGCGGCGCGGAACCTGCGAATCGGCAGGCCTTATCCCCCCAACCGTCGTGCGCGCAGGGACGGCGTAGGCTCAGCCCCCCACAAGCCACTGTACTCCGTTTCGCTTCGGTTGCCGTTTTGCTTCCCAGCTAAACATTTTGTAGTTCCTTTTGGGATGCGCTTCCGCGCAGGGTTTTCCGCCTTCCGCTTTCCGCTTTCCGCTTTTATACTTCATTTTCATGCTTCGCCCTCGTGTCATCGCCAATTTTGCTCTCACCGCAGATGGCAAGGTCTCCACTCGCAAGGGCACTCCTACTGGATTTACCAGCGCGGAAGACAAACGTCGGTTGTTGGAAATTCGGTCCCGGGGGGATGCTCTCCTCGTCGGGGCTTCCACCGTCAAAGCAGATCACATGGCGATGCGGCTCCTGGTTCCGGACCTTCAACGTCAACGCTTGGCTCGCGGACAAACGGCTGAACCGCGCCCGGTCATCGCCAGCAATCGTGGCCTGATCGATCCGGAGGGAAAACCTTTTTTCAATCCGCCAGCTCCGCCTCTGGTTTTTACCACCGAACGCATGCCCGAGAGCACCCGGGCTAAATTGTCCCGACGAGCCGATCTCTGGATTTTTGAGACGAAAACGGTTCCGCTGCAGACCCTCTTGGCCATTTTGCGAAAGGACTATGGCTTCCGCATCCTAATCTGCGAAGGCGGACCGACCCTTTTTCGGGCTCTCCTGGAAATTGACGCCATCGACGAACTCCACCTCACCTGGGCTCCCTGCATTTTCGGCGGAGCTAAGGCTCCCACCCTCACCGGCCAGCCGGGTGACTTTCTCCCGGAATCCCGTCAAGCCCGACTCCTCAAAATGGAATCCATCGGAGGAGAATGCTTTCTGCACTACCGATTGCTGAAACGTCGCCGGGAGCTGGCGGAGTAAGTGCGCTTCGAACTCCTCCAAGGAGTCTCCCGGTGCAAACGCCTTCTGCTCCTGCGCAGGCTTGAGACGATGCCTCTCCTGACAACGCCATCAACGCTCTGGCGCGAAACCTCCGAGTTGGCCGCCAAACCCCGAGATGAAGGGCTTAACCTCCCGTCGATGGATTTACTTATCGCCGTCGTCGGCATTCCCCACCAAGTCATCCTGACGACTTTCGGCGGTCACTTTGGGGATCTTGCGCAGATCTGCGGTCTTCGTGCCCACTTGCTCATTCGTCCCGAATAACGACCGATTGATAAGTCAGATCGTGGACTGGGAAGGACCCGATTCCTCCGTCTCGCTCGCCGCCCCCCCATCAACTAAGTCCGATTCTCCTGCCGGGACAACCGGGACGTCCTGGCCCTCAACTTCCAGGGTTCCAGAGACCGTGTTCCGCAATTGAATGGCATCGGCCAAAACCTCGATGACGCCTTCGAGCTTCTCTCCACTCTCTGCGCTGACCGGCAGAACCCTCGCCTTGGGGAACCGATTTTGGAACGCCTGCAGATTTTCCTCCGCCCCGTCCAGGTCCATTTTGTTGGCCACGACGGCATAGGGACGAGCCGTCAGAGTGGGATCATAGAGCTTCAATTCGGTCCGCAGGGTTTGAAAATTCGTCACCGGATCCCGACCTTCGCTTCCAGCCATATCCAAAACAAACAAGAGAACCTTGCATCGGACGATGTGACGAAGGAACTCATGCCCCAGCCCCCGGTTCTCATGCGCCCCTTCGATCAAACCCGGAATATCCGCCACAGTGGCCCGGTCATAAGAGCCCACGTCGACCACCCCGACGACTGGATTCAAAGTCGTGAAGGGATAAGATGCCACCTTCGGGTGGGCGGCCGAAATCTTCCCTAAGAGGGTGCTTTTGCCCGCATTGGGATAGCCGACCAACCCAACATCCGCGATGGTTTGCAACTCCAAGGCAAACCAACTCTCTTCGCCGGGGTCTCCGTCCGTCGTGCGCCGGGGAGCCCGATTGGTCGATGATTTGAAATGGGTATTCCCTTTGCCGCCTTTCCCGCCGGCACAAAGTACAAATTCCGAATCCGGCGCGGCTAAGTCCGCCAAGGGTTCGAGAACCCGCAAATCCAAGGGCTCCTTTTTGTCCGCCCGCTCCTCAAGAACTTCCCCCGCTTCCTCGGCGGCCCAGGCCTCATTGGCATCCCGGGGTCTAAATCTTTCCGGCAGGCGATAGATCAGGGTTCCGACCGGAACCTTCACAATCGTCGACTTTCCATTCCGCCCATGCATGTCCTTGCCCATCCCGTGGGCTCCGCGCTCGGCCCGGCGATGCGGCTCAAAGTACAAAGAGACTAAGTTGTCAGTATGCACATCGGCCTTTAAAATAACATGCCCCCCATCGCCGCCATCCCCGCCGCTGGGACCGCCGCGTGGAACATACTTTTCTCGGCGGAAACTCGCACACCCATTGCCGCCGTCACCCGCTTTTCCGAACACTCTGACTTGATCTACAAATTTCATAAAAATTACACTTATCCTACTGTTGTTTATAAACAACTGACTTGTACAGTTGCTCTGTTTTTCTGGCAATGGCGTCCCAGCCAAAGATCTCTTCCACCCGACGCCGTCCCGCGGCTCCAAAAGCTTTCCTCTTGTCCGGATCAGCCATTAGAGCATTGATTGCCGCGGCGAGATCTCGGGAGAAACGGTTAGAATCGGACGCCTCGAAGGGGGCCATGGCCATTTGCTCAAGTTGAACTAAGGTTCCCGTCTCGCCATCCGCGACGACCTCTTTAATTCCCCCCACCGCGCTCGCGACCACGGGGACTCCGCAGGCCATCGCCTCCAGATTAATGATCCCAAAAGGCTCGTAAATGGACGGGCAAACGAAGACGGCGGCATGGCTATAAAGTTCGACCTTAGTCCGGACATCAACCATTTCTTCGATCCAAATGATCCCAGTCCGTTCACGTCCGGCCTTCTCAACCGCGGCTTGCATTTCAGCGGCGATTTCCGGGGTGTCTGGGGCCCCGGCGCAGAGTACGATCTGAAACTCTGGATCGAGATGGCGGATGGCATTGACCAAATAAACAATCCCTTTTTGGCGAGAGATCCGACCGAGAAAGAGCACATAGGGTTTCTCGGGATCGATGCCGAACCGCTCGAGGACCTCCTGGGTGGAGACGGCCTGATATTCCTCCAGATCGATGCCATTATAAATGACATGCAACCTTTCATCCGGGACTTGGAAGAGGCGCTGCACGTCCCGCTTGGTTTCCTCGGAGACTGCAATGACGGCATCGGCCATCTCTAGGGCGGTGCGCTCCAGCCAGCAGGTGAAATCATACCCTCCACCGAGTTGCTCCCGCTTCCAGGGCCGCAACGGCTCCAGCGAATGAACGGTCACCACCAGAGGAATCCCGTAATTCAATTTGGCCAAGATCCCGCCCCAGTACGCATACCACGTGTGACAATGAACTAAGTCCGACGAAATATTGATCGTATTGGCATCCAGTCCCAGTTGGAGGGCTCCAAAGACGGAGCGCAAGGGTTGCGGGCAGGTATATTTTTTCTGGTCAACGCTCAATCCAAGGACCTCTGGATTGCCGTCAGGAAGATCCTGATCGCCAAAGCAACGGACTTCCACTTCCATGAGTTTGGCCAACTCCCGACTCAGATATTGGACATGGACACCCGCCCCGCCATAAATATGGGGGGGATACTCATTCGTAAGGAGAAGTGCCTTCATCGGCGAAACGGTATCAGAGCCTTGGCTGGCGGCAAGCCGGACGAACGCCTTCTCAGGCCACTTGGCCACTCGATGGTTCTGCCCTATTTCCAGTAGGTCTCTCCAAGGCGCTGACCCGAAATTTTGGCATTGTCATTTTTCGCCCTCTCCGCAACAAAGCGCCTATGGTCAAAACACGGAAAGTCTGCGTCGAAGATATCGACAAAAATTTCAAAGCTTCCACCGGGAAACAATCGCTCCAATGGATCGATGCCTTTGATCGGAGGCTGGCCCTCCGGGGTTTCGCTTGGGCGGCGGAGAATCAGAAGCACAAGAACTTCCGGCGACTGCCAGATCGGATGGTCGCCGGCCTTTCTGAGGCGGTTCAATCTCTCTCGCATCAACCTTCGAGCGGGTTTCTCTCCTTCTTTGCCACCACCTCTGATTTGTCGGTTCGAATGACTGTCGAGGACACGGCACAAATGAACCACATGCCGGCCACCGGGATGGCTGGGGCGGAACTCTATTTTCGAGATGGTTCAGTGTGGGTCCCAGCCGGAACGGCGATTCCCAGTCAAACTGAAGTGTCGTTCACACGCGCCCTCATCGAGAACGGGCCTAAGGTCCGCCGGGAATACCGTCTTTATCTTCCGCTGTACAAAAAATTAGAATCCCTTGCGCTCGGGTTCTCTTCCGGGGCCAAGGTGTCCGCCGTCCCGGCGCCCAAAGGGAGCAAGCCAATCTTTTTCTACGGCACATCTATTACCCAAGGCGGTTGCGCGAGCACGGCGGGAAGCGATTTTGTCTCCACGGCGGGTCGTCTCTTGGACACCGAAGTGATCAATTTTGGGTTTTCCGGCAGTGGTCGTGGCGAGCCCGAAGTCGCCCGCCTGATCCGTAAGGTGGATGCCGAGATGTTTATTCTCGATTTTCAGGCCAATGCCGTTGTGGAGACTCTCGACAAGGTCCTCCCGGAGTTCATTCGTCTCCTTCGGGAAAAACATCCCACCACCCCGCTCGTCTTGGTGGGGAATCCGGGCTACGACCAACGCCTTCGCGGTGCGGAGGCGCGCGACCGCATTGATCGGAAACGCGATATTGGGATGACGGTCTATTTGGAGAAAAAAGCCGGCGGCGACCGCGCCATTCACTTCATCGATGGTTATGGGCTGCTCCCGGGGGGATTGAGCGGGGCCACTGTGGATGGGGTCCACCCCACCAGCCATGGGTTTGCCATTATGGCAGAACGGCTGGCTCCCCAGCTTCGCGCCATCCGGTTGCAAAGAGCATTTGATTGAGCGTGAACTCGGAGACGCGCTCACGGGCAACTTCTGCTGAGGGCAAAGTGGCACTTGCCCCCCGAAAAAACCCAGGTGCATTCCCTCCGTGGCGCCATGGCGATTATTCTAAAACGACCTCGCCGGAAAAGCAATCGGCGGCGGAAAACTTCACAGGTCCCCGCACCTCGAGGCGCCGGCAATTGACGAGCGAGGGAATGCCGTCCTCCAGGGCCGCATCGAGTTGATCGACGAGCTTGTACGAAGGACCCAAGACAATCTCGGGCGGAATGCCGTTCCGCTCGGGGGCCAGTTCCACCCGGCCATCCTCGGTGATCCGATAGGCATCGGAGCGCAAAGCCAGGAGATCAGCCGTGGTTTTCACCGGGGCAAAGCGTGATCTCGGCACGGCGAGCGCACCAGCTCCCTCAAAGCATTCAATGGCCGCACCCATGGCCGTTTCCAATTGGATGACTGCCGAGGATTTTTGATCGCGGGGATCAACCGTCTTTTGGTTGCGAATCACAGGCAAGGGTAACAAGCCGCCATTCGCTTTCAGCGCTTCGTCCAGATGGTCGAGCCGAAGCCAGAGGTTATTGGTATTAAAATAGCGGTGGCGGGAGATGTCCTGAAAAGCTTCCAAATCTTCTTCCGGGCACTGGGCTAATTCCCGCAAAACTAATTGCCCGTCGTCGGAGCGGATGGCCAGGTGGCCCCCCTTCCGGTCGGCGGCGGTGCGGGCGGTCACTTCCATAAGAAATGGGCGGTCGGAAGCGGCAAACCAACGGAGGATGGAGGGATCGAGGGCCGCTCCCAGATTGTCGGAATTGCTTACAAACAAATAACGAAACCCCGCGTCGATGAGCTCTTGCAAGAGGCCGGATCCGAGGAGGGCGGAATAAAGGTCGCCATGTCCCGGCGGGCACCATTCCAAGGCCGGATCCGCCGGCCAGGAGACGGGCATCAAGGTCGCAGCGTCAATCTTGGGCACTTTGTTTTGCATCAACTCCAAGCTTTTGGGATCGCCCAACTCCGGATAGCGGGCCAGGTGTTCCAAGGTGTCTGCGCTGGTGCTGAAACTATTGAGGATGACGAATCGCAAGGGAGATCCGGTTTGTTTGCGAACAGCCAGAACCTGCCGGACAATCAGATCGAGAAAGGTCTCTTCTCCGCGGACCGGCAAGAGGGATTTCGCCTTCTCCAATCCCATGCCGGTCCCGAGACCGCCATTGAGTTTGAGCAAGACGGTTTTCGCCAGCAATGCTTTGTCCCCGGCCGGATCGGCCTCCGAAACGATGTCCGCATACTGAGGCAAATCTTGCACCGACTTAATGGACAACTCGGACAACAGTCCCGACAGGTTGGAGGTTTCCAGGCGATACGAGGACTCGAAGGCTCGAATGGCGGCGGGATTCACTCCGGCCCGCTCCATCTTCTCTGCAAAAGGGGTAAAGGAACGATTCATGATAAGGATTTTATTTGGCCGCCGCAGCCTTCTTCGGCTTAGGATTTCTTAAACCCGCTGAAGTCGCTAATCCGATTCTCCAGGGTTTTGACTTTGGCCTCCAGCAGGAGGATGGAACGTTCCGCCTCCATGAGCTTGCGTCGTTTGTCCAAGAGCGCCAATTCCAATTCTCGCACCCGATTTTGCAGGTTCACCCGGAGGCTCCCCCGACCGGACTTTTGGAGCATCTTCATCAAGGGCGTAGCGGGAATTTGTTCTTCCTCGGGCTCGCGCTCCGACGCGGAATAAAATCCGGCTTCTCCCAAGGGCAGGGACTTGGCGGTGCGGCAATTAATGATCGTCGTCTCGGAGGAAATTTCGCCCAACTGATGGAATTCCAACAAAGTTTCTGCCGTCGTCGGTCCGTAGAGGAGGTCTTCATTGACCTCCACCAACCAATCCATTTCCATCTGAGGAATCATCGGTGCCTGGGTCCAGATCACATTGTCACTCGACAACAGGTCCTGAGAATTTACCTGCGCGCTGTGGGCCCATTCCCGAATTTTTTCCAAAGGGATCGGACCAAAAACCTCCCCGTTTTCGTGTTTTTTAAGGTACCAGTTATCTGGATTGTCAGTAGGCATGGGGTGGAGTGCTGAGGTTACCTGAGAATTCTTGCTCAGGACGATCAAATTGACAAGGAACTTGCGCTCCGCCCGGGTTCCGTCGATGATCCACCGTCCCCCCTAGGCGCAAAGATCACACAAGTATGAGCAAGACATTATTGGACAAAGTATGGGAAGCACACAATGTGCGGACCTTGCCAAACGGAGCCACCCAGCTCCTCATCGGGACGCATCTCATTCATGAGGTCACCAGCCCACAGGCCTTTGGAATGTTGCGGGATTTGGGTCTGAAGGTCCTCTATCCGCAACGAACCTTCGCCACCGTCGATCACATCGTTCCCACCGACGAACGGGAAGAGCCATTTTCCGATCCGCTGGCCGATGAAATGATCAAGGCCCTCCGGAAAAACTGCCAAGAGTCCGGGGTGACGTTTTTCGATCTTCCCTCCGGTAAACAGGGCATCGTCCACATTGTTGGCCCCGAACAGGGGATCACTCAGCCCGGCACGACTATCGCCTGCGGAGATTCCCACACGTCCACCCACGGAGCGTTTGGCGCGATTGCCTTCGGAATCGGCACCAGCCAAGTCCGCGACGTCCTCGCCACCCAAACGATGGCCATCCATAAACCCAAGGTTCGCCGCATCAACGTGGAGGGCAAACTCGCCCCCGGCGTTTATGCCAAGGACGTCATCCTCCATATCATCCGCAAGCTCGGAGTGAATGGCGGGCTCGGTTATGCCTATGAATATGGCGGATCAACATTCGACGCCTTTACCCAGGAAGAGCGCATGACGGTTTGCAACATGTCGATCGAAGGCGGAGCCCGCGTCGGCTACGTCAATCCGGACCAAATCACTTTCGACTATCTGAAAGGACGTCCCTATTCTCCGCAGGGCGCAGATTGGGACGCCGCCGTCATCCGCTGGCAATCCTTCGCCTCGGATCCCGATGCGCACTACGATGATATCATCACCTACCAGGCGGGCGATATTGCCCCGACGGTCACCTGGGGGATCAATCCCGGCCAAGCCATTTTTATCCACGAAAATATCCCCGTCGCCAGCGAGTTGCCGGAAAAAGACCGGGCCACGGCCGAAGAGGCCCTTATCCATATGCATCTCCGAGCTGGAGAACCCATTAAGGGCACCAAGGTGGATGTCGCCTTCCTCGGCAGTTGCACCAATGGCCGTCTCAGCGATTTGAGCGAGGTCGCCCGCTACCTCAAAGGCAAAAAGGTCAAGAGCAGCGTCAAAGCAATTGTCGTTCCCGGTTCCCAAGGGGTGGCGCAAATCGCCGAGCAGATGGGGCTGGCCACGATCTTCCGCGACGCCGGCTTCGAATGGCGCGGCGCCGGCTGTTCAATGTGCCTCGGAATGAACCCTGACCAGTTGGTCGGCGACCAACTTTGTGCCAGTTCCAGCAACCGCAACTTCAAAGGCCGTCAAGGCAGCCCGACCGGCCGCACCATTCTCATGAGTCCGCTCATGGTGGCCGCTGCCGCCATCACAGGGACAATTTGTGATGCACGCGATGTGTTCACCTTAAACTAATTAAAAGATATATTTACTATGAAACTTGATAAAATAACTCAGGTGACTGGACACGCGGTTTACGTTCCCGGAGAAGATATCGACACGGATCGAATCATCCCGGCCCGGTTTATGAAGTGTGTCACTTTTGAGGGACTGGGCGAATACGCGTTCCGCGATGAGCGTAAACATCCCGACGGCACGGAGAAGAAACATCCGCTCAATGCCCCTCGCACCGGCGGATGGCAAATTCTTCTTTCCGGTTCCAATTTTGGCTGTGGAAGCTCCCGCGAGCATGCCCCGCAGGCACTTTATCGGTTCGGTTTTCGCGCCATCCTGGCGGAGAGTTTCGCCGAGATCTTCTTTGGTAATTCCACCACGCTGGGCATCCCCTGCGCGGTGATGAGCAAGGCAGACATTCAGGCTCTCAGCGGATTGGTCGCTGCCGCCCCGGATTTGATGGTGACCTTGGATCTTCTGGAAGAAAAAGTGACGGCGGCGGACATGGATTTTCCGGCCCGGTTGCCTGGCCATGCCCGCGAAGTCCTCGTGGGAGGGAAATGGGACGCCATTGCTGATCTCGTCGAAGGATTGCCTCAAATCAAAAGCGTCGCCGACTCCCTGCCCTATTTCCAAACCGCTTAAGGCCGCGCCGCCTCGAGTCCATCCCTGAGCCTTCGGTGGCAGGACGGCCGCTGGGCAGGAAATCGTCAAATGACCGTACTGGAAACTCTCACCGCCGCCACCGGGTACTTGGAGAAGCATGGGGTCGAAAGCCCCCGCCTCAACGCCGAGCACCTTTTGGCCCATGTGTTGGGAAAAAAGCGCCTTGATCTCTATCTGCAATTTGACCGGGCGCTCTCCGATGCTGATCGCGCTCCACTCCGGGACTTGATTCGCGAACGCGGGACCGGCAAGCCCCTGCAACACCTTTTGGGCACAGTCGATTTTTTTGGGCGTTCGTTTCTTTGCGACGCCCGGGGGTTAATCCCGCGGCCTGAGACGGAGCAACTTATCGAACTCGTCCTGGCCCAAGGCCCGTTTGACACCGCCCTCGATGTCGGCACCGGCTCCGGGGTCATTGCTCTCACTCTGGCTTTGGAACGCCCTTCGGCCCGGATCACCGCGACGGAGATCTCGCGCGCCGCCCTCGCCTTGGCAGGCGAAAATGTCCTCCGCCTCACCCCGGAGATCCCTCCCGATTTTCAAGAGTGCGACCTTTTGCCGGCTCCCGGGCCGACCTTTGACCGCATCGTGGCGAATCTGCCTTATATCGCCTCGTCCGACATCGCCCCCCTCTCCCGCGAAGTCCAACATGATCCCCTCTCCGCACTTGATGGCGGACCGGATGGACTCGTGCTCGTCGAGCGCCTCATTCGCCTCGCGCCGCCCTTTCTCAAACCCGGCGGCCTCCTCGTCCTGGAAATCGGACACGACCAGAGCGGTGCCGTCGCCGGCGACCTCCGGACGCACAATTATCGCGACATCTCAGTTCACAAAGATTATCAAGCCAACGAACGGTTTGTGATGGCAATTTATGGATAAAATCATCGTTCACGGCGGTGCCACCTTGAATGGCTCGGTGCGCATCAGCGGCTCAAAAAATTCGGCGCTCCCAATTTTGGCAGCGGCCCTTTTAACCAAGGAAGAATGCATCATTTCCCGAGTGCCGGATTTGAGCGACATCCACTACATGCTTACGATTTTGAGCGAACTCGGCTGCGAGGTGGAACGCGCCAGCGGCACGGTGACTGTGAAAGCGGAGAAAGTCGTCACCAATGCCCCCTACGATATTGTGCGAAAAATGCGCGCCTCGGTCTGCATCCTGGGCCCGCTCTTGGGCCGGGAAAAAGAAGCCACGGTGTCCCTGCCCGGCGGTTGCATCATCGGCGACCGCCCGATCGACCTGCATCTTCGCGGTTTTGAAGCTCTCGGAGCGGCGGTTTTGGTCCAATCCGGCAATGTCAAGGTCCTCGCGCCCAGGCTCCGGGGAGCCACCATCAACCTGCAGGGGAAATTTGGTTCCACCGTTCTCGGGACCGGCAATGTTATGATGGCCGCGGTGCTGGCCGACGGCACGACCGTAATCGACGGAGCCGCCGAAGAACCCGAAGTCGAAGATTTGGCCAACTTTCTCATCAAGATGGGAGCCAAAATCGAGGGCGCTGGCACCCGCCGAATCATCGTGGAAGGCGTTAAAGAACTCCATGGAGCCGAACATGCCGTCATTCCAGACCGGATCGAAGCCGGCACCTTTCTCGTCGCGGCCGCCATCATCGGTAAGGAAGTGACCGTAAACCGGGTGGACCCCCGACACCTCAAGGCGCTTCTCGATCCCCTCGCCCGGGCCGGATTCGAAATTGCCACCACGAGCAACTCAGTCACGCTCAAAACCGGCGGTGTCCGCCATCCGCTCAAGTTGGAAACCCAACCCTATCCCGGCTTCCCCACCGACATGCAGGCCCAGCTTTGCGCCTTGCTTGCCACCACCGAAGGCATCAGCGCAATCACAGAAAACGTCTTCCCCCAACGCTACATGCACGTGGCGGAACTCAAACGAATGGGGGCCCACATCGAACTGGAAGGAGCCACCGCCGTCATCACCGGCGTACCCAAATTGAGCGGAGCCCCGGTCATGGCCAGCGATTTGCGCGCTTCCGCTGCCCTCCTCCTGGCGGGACTGCGGGCCGAAGGCACGACCGAGATCAACCGCGTTTATCACATCGACCGCGGATACGAGAGCATCGACGACAAACTCAATTCCCTCGGAGCCCAAATCGAACGCGTGAAGGCGTGAGCCGATTGCCGATTGGGGATTGCCGATTGGGGATTGCGGATTGGAAAAAAACTCGCCGGCCACTCGCTCCCCCCTTTTCACTTTCACGCGCGGCGAAGCGCGCGTCACTCGCGCAGCGTTTTTCGGTGGATCCAAACGCTCTGAAGGAGCCCCATACTGAACAGAGTAATCATGAGAAATGATCCTCCGTAGCTGACAAAGGGAAGGGGAAGCCCCGTGATGGGCGTGACCGAAATGGTCATCCCAATATTCATAAAGGTATGCGTGAAGAGCAACATGACGATGCCTACGGCGAGGAGCCGTCCCAAATTATCCCGGGCCTCTAGAGCGACGTACAGCATGAGAACAAAGAGGAGGGCGAAAACTGCCAGCAAGATCACCCCCCCGAAAAAGCCGTGTTGTTCTCCCATAACAGAGAAAATAAAGTCATTGTGAACGATGGTGGACGGCAGAAATCCCAATTCGTTCTGGGTATTGGGGGCCTTAAATCCCTTGCCATAAAATCCCCCTGAGCCAATCGCAATGAGGGATTGATTAATATTCCAGCCTGCTCCTTTGGGATCCAAATCTGGATTTATAAACGTCGTAATCCGGGCATACTGGTAGGGCTGCAGCCCAAAATTCACCACCAGCGGGATGACCGCCAGCCCAATGATAATCATGGAGATCAACCATCGCTTGGGGATGCCCCCGATGAACATCATGGCCAACAACAAGGGAACCCAAACGATGCAGGAGCCGAGATCAGGCTGGATGAGGATCAGACACCACGGGACCGCAACGATGGCCCCGCAAATCATGATCCGCCAGAGCGGTTGCATTTTTCGCGAGATTTCCAAAAATACCCCCAACCCCAAGACGCCGGCCACAATCGCCAACTGCGAAGGTTGGAAATTCATCACCCCAAAATCGATCCAACTTTTGGCGCCATAACGTTTCACGCCAAAAAACATGGTCGCCACAAGACCACCCACGCTAATCACGTATAGAGGAATGCACCCCCAACGCACCCACCGATAGTCGATGAGTGAAACAATAAAATAGACCGGCAGACTTAAGAACATCCAGATCAGCTGCAGGTACCAATAATTCTCATTCCGCACCCAAGTGGCGCTGTAAATCGCATAAATGCCATAGGCTTGGAGCGCGACCATGGTCGCGAACAAAATCCAATTCATACCGAAGAACTTGCGGAGCCAGGGATGCATAAAAAAATCAGGCTCCGGCCATTACGCGGGCTTTTCTTCTGCCCGTCGGGCCCGTTTGCGCATCAATTCTGACTTCAACAATCTGCATTCTGCCCACCTTTTAAGCGAGCTGAGGCACGGCGGCCAGCAGCGTTTTTGTGTATTCGTGCTGCGGCGCCCCATAAATGTCCCCGGCCGAAGCCGCCTCCACGATTTTCCCGTGGTGCATCACAAGGACAAAGTCGCTAATGTGCTCGACCACCGCGAGGTCGTGGGCAATGAAAAGGTAGGAGATCCCAAATTCCGCCTGCAAGTCCATCAGCAGGTTGACGATTTGGCCTTGGACGCTGACGTCGAGGGCGCTGACTGGTTCGTCACAAACGATGAAACGGGGCTTCACCGCCAAGGCCCGGGCAATGCCGATCCGCTGCCGCTGTCCGCCACTGAATTCATGGGGATACTTGGTCACCGCTTCCCGAGTGAGGCCGACCTGGTCCAGCAGTTCCGCCACGCGGGCTCGTCGATCCGGGCGGGTCATCGAGGAAAAATGAATCTCCAGAGCCTCGCCAATGATCTCACCGCAGGTCATCCGGGGATTGAGGGAGCCGAAGGGATCCTGAAAGATCATCTGCATTTCCCGCCGCAAGGGGCGAAACTCCGATTCCCGCAGCGGCAAGATACTCTCACCGTCAAACCAGACCTCGCCGGAGGTGGCGGGTTCCAATTTCAATAGCGCGCGCCCTATGGTCGTTTTTCCGCTGCCGCTTTCGCCAACCAAACCGACCGTCTGACCACTTTCGACGGTGAAACTGACACCATCCACCGCCTTGATCTCCCCCACCCGGCGACGCAACAATCCTCCAAAAACGGGAAACCAAACCCGGAGGTCTTTAACTTCAAGTAGTGCCATTTGTTCTCCAATTAATCAGGAACGCGTCCGCTTTACAACTTCACCTCTCCGGCCACGAGCAGCTCGAAAAAATTCCGGGTGGTTTTTGCCGCCAGCAGTCGATTGAGCTGATGCCGGTCGCGGCAAATCCGGGCAATCGCACCAACAACACGCAAATAATCTGAACTGAATGCGGAGGGAATCCCGACCACAAAAAACAACTTCACCAAGCCGCTGCCTTCTCGCGCGGGCACTCCCCCAACCGATCGGCCTGCGGCCATGACCAGCGAGGAGACCGTTTCGGTCCGGCCGTGGGCAATGCAGATCCCGCACCCGTTTTCGACGATCCCGGCGGCATCACGAGCATTGACCGCGTCGCTCAAGCTCGCAAAACTTTTTACCCGGCGATCGCCATCTAACGTGGACAACACCTCCAAGACGGCCTCCGCTTCATTGGCGGCATCCAATTGGAGCCGAATATGACGGTGTTCGAGAATCTCCGAAATGGACGTCATGGCAAAAATGGATCCCTGGAAGCTTTCCCCGGCGGGTTCTGCGGTGCGGCGGACTGGTTATTTTTACTCATTAGACATTACTTCCACTCCATTTCAATTTCGGTCGAAGCACTTTGGGAAATGATCGCCCCGGCAGGGTCACCAGCGGCAGGGTCCTGTCGCTTTTGGAAATTCGGAGGACATCTCCGACCCGCATGGCTCGGGCGGCCCGACCGTCCACCGTGACAAAGACTTCCTTCTCCGGCACCACCAGCCGCGCCTCAATGACCGAGCCGTCGCTCACCACGGTGGAACGATTGGTCAGCACGTGCGGGCAAATCGGCGTCACCACAAAAGCTCCGGAATCCGGCATCAACACAGGCCCACCGGCGGACAATGAATAAGCCGTCGATCCGGTCGGTGTCGCCACGATCAATCCATCGGCATTGTAGTCAGTCAACTCCTCCCCATCAATGCGCACCTCGATCTTGACCAACTGGGACCGCTCACCCCGGCTGAGGACAACGTCGTTGAGCCCTTGCATCTTCGCCCCGCGGCCATTGACCGGGCTGAGCTCGGCCTGCAGCAACGCACGAGGACTCACCACATAATCCCGCCGCACGATGCTCGCCACGGCCTGAGAGATCTCAGCCACGCCCACGCAGGTGAGAAAGCCCAAGGAACCGATATTCACTCCTAGGATGGGGCGAAGCGTTGGACCCAATTTATGGACCACCCGAAGAATTGTGCCGTCGCCCCCCATCACCACCAACAAATCGGACTCGGCGGCGAGGGCTCGTTCGTCCCGTTGCGATTTGCGACCGACCAAGGCGGCCGTGTTCGCTTCCAACTCGAAGGCGATATCGTTGGCTCGCAATTCCTTCATCATGGCTGCCACCGCCATGCGGGCGTCGGCTTTTTCGGAATGGGCAATGAGTCCAATCATGCGTCGAGAGTGCTGAGCGCCAAATCTGCAGTCATGGCTTGATATGAGCCAAAAACTCGATATTGCCTTCCCGGCCTTTGATCGGTGACGGAATCACCCCCATCCAACGATGCCCGGCTGCCGCCACAAAGGCGCGGATCCGCTCCACCGCCTCTTCGTGATAGCGAGTCTCACGCACAACGCCTCCCCGCCCCACCTTGTCCGGGGTCAGTTCAAATTGCGGTTTAATCAGGGTGATCATGTCGGCGTCGGATTTGAGTAAGGCAAACACAGCGGACAAAATCAACGTCAACGAAATAAAACTCACATCGGCCACACAAATATCCACCAACTCTCCGATGTCTTCGCCCACCAGATACCGCGCATTTAATCCCTCTTTCACGATGACCCGGGGATCCTGACGCAATTTCCAATCGAGTTGTCCCTTGCCCACATCGATGGCATGGACCTTGGCCGCACCCGCCTGGAGCAGACAGTCGGTGAACCCTCCGGTCGAAGCCCCCACGTCCAAAGCCACTCGGTCCTGCACCACGATGCTAAATTCCTTCAAGGCCTCCTCCAGCTTTAATCCTCCCCGACCAACAAATTTCTCGCCCGCCTTCACGTCAAAGACCGCCTTGGGATCCACCAACAAGCCCGGCTTGTCGAGCGGTCGTCCCGCGGAAGAGATCCATGCCGCCATGATGGCGCGGCGCGCCTTTTCCCGCGAGGGAAACACGCCCTGCCCGACCAAGGCGACATCCAGCCGAATTTTCCCTGCCATCCCCAAGGAATAGGCGAATCGTGGTGGCAGGCAAGCTGCGACAGCAGGAAAGACTCACTCCAGTTCCGCGGCGGCCAGAACATGAAGTCGACTTTTTCCGCGAGAGTGCGTTGGCGGAAATCGAAACTGACGAAAATATCCGGTGCCAAGAGGACGGCACAGGTGCCATCAAACACGTCCCCTGTCCGGCTTACCAGTTCCCGGGTGTCGAGCGTCGGAAACGTTACCGGCGGGCTGACGAAGAGTACGGGCTTCATCTGCTGGCGCGTGAGGATGATCTCATGCGCCGTGCCCACGCTGTAGATATTGGTCGGGCAATACGCGATAGTGAAATCGCTGGTATCCACCATACGCAAGTCGATATGCAGAGTTTCCCAAAATTGCTCGATGCAGGCCACCCGCGCCTCGTCCCCGGACTGGCCCGGTTCGAAGGTCCAGTTCTGCCGGGTATCGACCGTGTTGACATCCTCCAGCCCATATTCCTCCAGCCCCCGCACCGCTGGCTTAAACCAGGGGTCGAAGACCGTCGAACCCAGTTCGCGAAGAAAATCCCCCACCCGGTTGTGCCACCCAAGCTTCTTCTCGTCGGCGCGCGAGGCCACGAAATCCAGGGGACCCGAAAGATAGACGCGTGAACTGCTGAGGAGACCTTGCCTGTTCATGCGGACCCCTTGGAGCGCAGAGTGCCACATTTCAAGTGCTGCCCCGGAATGAAGCCTATGAACAAAAATATTTACTTTGTCAAAATTCGGCTCGCGCTAGGGTTGCCGAGTGTCCGACCTCCCCTCGAACAGCCCCTATCCCCGCGGATTCCGAGCGCGACGCGGTTTGAACTGGGGCCTCATCGGCCTCCTCTACGCGTCCTACTACATGTGCCGCTACAACTTCCGCTTTGCCACGCCCGGTCTGGTGGAAGAATTCGGTTTCACGACATTTCAGATCACCGGGATGCTCAGCGCTTGGTCCATCGCCTACGGCACCGGGCAACTCGTGAACGGCCTCCTCACCGACCGCATTGGCGGCAAGGTCGCCATGCTCATCGGCGCGGTTGGCACGATCGCGATCAACCTCATCTTCGGCTTCGCGTCCTTCGCGGGAACGTTTACCACCTTCGCCGCGATCTGGCTGATGAACGGCTACGTCCAATCCTTCGGCGCGCCCGGTATGATCAAGATGAACGCGGCCTGGTTCCGGCGCACCGAGCGCGGGACGTTTGCGGGCATCTTCGGGTTCATGATCCAGATGGGACAGTTTGCCATCAACAACCTCGCGCCCGTGATCCTCGCCGGATTTACCGTTGGAGTGTGGGTGGTCGCAAAAGGCGACTGGCACTATCTCTTCCGCATTCCGCCGATCATCGTGGCGGTCGCCGCCGTGCTGCTCGCGTTCTTCGTCAAGAACACGCCGGAAGAGGCGGGCTTCGAGGGCGTCGTCGAGGAAAAGACGGGGGACAGTGGTGCCCGCACGAGCATTCGCGAATCGTTCATCACGATTTTCACACACCCGCTGATCTGGTTCTACGCCATCGCCTACGCCTGCACCGGAGCCGTCCGCAACAGCTCGGATCAATTGATGATCCTCTATTTCGTGGATCAGTTGAAACTGGACATGTCGAACAAACCGGCCGCCGTTCTCTGGACGGTGAACCTGATGCCGCTGGTGGCGGTGCTCGGCTCATTGAGCGCGGGGATGATCTCGGACAAACTCTTCAAGGGACGCCGTTCGCCCGTGGCGATGACGCTCTACTTTGTGGAGTGCGTCGTCATCATGATCGCCGCCGTCGTGATCGCGGCGGGTTTTGTCGGCCCAACGCCGATGGGTGTTTTCATCGGTTGTATTTTCCTCGTGTTGGTTTCGCTAACCGCGAACTCCACCCACGCCATCGTTGGGACTGCCGCGCCCATGGACATCGGCGGGCGGAAAATGGCGGGTTTCGCCTCTGGCGTCATCGACTCTTTTCAATACTACGGGACGGCCATCGCGCTGCCTTTCACCGGCTGGATGATCGACCGTCATGGCTGGGGCGTGTGGTATCCAATCATGGCGAGCTTTGGAGCCATCGGCGGAGTCTCAATGCTCCTCGTCATGCGCAAGCAAAAGCGCATGCATGCAGCCGGGGACAAGCGCGCTATTTCCCAGTAAAATCCTCGGCGAATCCTCACGGGGATATTTGTAAACCCCAACACCACTTCCTCGATCTGGCCCGCCAAATTATGCCCGAAATCAAAAACCATCGCGGCACGCTCGCGCTTCTTCGCCGACATCCCTCAAGGCTCAACCCTCGGCAGTCGGCTCGGCTTCAGGACCTCCTCCAGAGTCAACCTGCTCTTCGAGCCATCTATGACAAAATGCCTGAACTCTGGGAGTTGCTCCGCCTCAAACACCAGACTGCCCGTGCCTGTCGCGGCCATATCCGCCACCTCATTGCCCTGATTGATGAACTCCGGCTCAGCGCGTTCGAGCCCCTCGTCCGCTTGGCCAAAACGCTCCACTCGTGGCGAGACGCTCTCGTCACCATGTGGCGCTTTACAAAAAATAACGGCATCACCGAAGGCTTCCACAGAAAGATGAAGCTCATTCAACGCCGCGCTTACGGCTTTAGAAACTTCTACAATTACCGCTTGCGCGTCATCGCTCAATGCGGCTAACCATAACCCAACAAACTGACC
>Ga0105050_10004117_pt1 | contig 19557 bp, 12 predicted proteins | sample FRY01_FD_78088 | JGI IMG/M metagenome (GOLD analysis project Ga0105050, IMG submission 78088) | Freshwater microbial communities from Lake Fryxell liftoff mats and glacier meltwater in Antarctica - FRY-01 | ecosystem: Environmental > Aquatic > Freshwater > Ice > Glacier meltwater ...
CGACATGCCATCACCACCGCCGTCGACAACGAGAACAATCGCGAACTCAATGCAATGCGGTCTAAGTTCTTCATGATCAACTCTATCCAAAGAACTCTGGACAGTAATGTCATTGGCAAGCTCATTAATGATCCGCGAGCACCGTTCATTGTGAGAACTCAGGTTATGGGCTCCTTGAATGTGCTTAAGAGCGTTGGCGCAATCACCGGATACGGTAGTGTCTCAGCATCTAAGGATCCAGCGTCTATCACAAGCATGATTGTAAGATTCTCATACTCGCTACCGTACTCGATCAACAACATCGATATTGTGATTGCGCTTGACACACTAACAGGAACCGCTACCGCCCAGTAAGGACAACACATGGCGCAAGAATTTATTAATCGTAAAAAGTTCCGCGTAGGCGGATCTGGGTTTACAGCTTTCTATTGGAACGGAAAGGCTATTGCCTTCGCTCAGCGGGTCACCGTGAGGCAGCCGCAGGCAATCACTAACCCTGTACCAATCCAGCCTCTGGACGCTCGCTATCCGCTCCAGATCATTACTCCTGGCGCAATCACTGAAGGCTACCTTGATATCGAACTACTAGAACTTTACAACAGTAAAGTGTGGGACGCTATGATGGCGGTTGCCACTGAGGGGGCGGCTCGCGCCAACGACCTTGCCGACGTGTTCTTCGCAATGGCCGCTCACAATCAACCAATCAATGCGGTCAAGATGATCATCCCGCCACAGAACCTTCAGGGTGATACCACTTTAGAGCCTTACGGTGAGATCTACAACAACTGTGTGATCACTAACATCACCGATGGCGAGGACATTGATGTCCGAAAGATGGAGATTGTTAAGGGCATTACCATTGCCTACACGCACGCAACAAGAACAGACATTGGAAGTTCTGGTGTTGGCGCGGTGAGCCAACCAGTGGGCGGATCTACAAGCGCGTTCAGTAGTTACTCCGACTTCGAATAACGTTCTTGAAGAGTCCTCCCTCGGGGTGGCTTTTCTTTTGCTATCATGATGCATATATCTTTACCATAAGTGATGAGGTGTAGAAAACTGTGCAAAATGATCTCTTTTCTGAAGTGTTCGACGGAGCAATCGATCAATTCATTGATCCTTCGGAGACAACTTTAGAAGAACAAGAATTAGATAACGAAGAGGACGTAAACCCGTCTCTAAGAAGTGACGTTGACAACCTCCTTAGTAACGGATCAATCTCTAGCGAGGTGTCTCTTGCCGGTCACGTCTTTGTTATACGGACTTTGACCATCGGCGAAGAGCTTGCCGTGTCTCTTGTATGCGACGACTACAAGGGGAATGTATCACAGCCAAAGGCTATTGCGTCAGCAACGGTAGCGGCAGCTCTAGAGTCTATTGACGGACGCGCCTTGATGCATAGGATTAGCCCTGATCCTGTTGTCAACATTCGTCACAAGTTCGGATACATCAGAAACAAATGGTATTGGTCGATTATCCAAGAACTGTATCAGCACTATCTGCTCCTTGTTGATCGTCAGATATACGCTTTTCAGGATTTAAGGGGAAAATAGATGAGAAGCCGGGAGAGCACAACGCCCTATTCCGGCTTCTCGAACGACAGGGGCTTTTGCAGGGAGATGTCAATCCTCTCCAGCGACTAGCGTTGCAAGAATTAATCAAAGAAGAGGTTAAAGAGGAAAACAGAAGAGAGACCATGCGGTTCAAAATCCAGGCGGCAATAGCTTTCCCTGGGTCTGCGCAAAAGATACTTGCGGGAACTGAGCAAGAAGAAGAGGAATTCGAAGAGATTGAAGACTATGACCCAGACAACCCGGGATTCTCACAAGAAGGAATTGATCTGATGCTTAAGTCGCTCGCGGAGTTTGGCTTCCATTCAGAAACGATTGAGGAATAATGGCACCACCCACAGACGACACCCTTAAACAGATTCTCGAAGCCATGCGCGAGCAGGCTAGACTCACAAAGGCGATGCTAAAGTTTGTGTCTGGTGAGGCCTTACCGTCCGATATTCAAAGAGAACACGGTAACGACTGGTTGGGGATGAACTCGCCAGATCGTAGACAGTCTGACCAGGAACCGATAACAACCCTTAGAGGCATTGTGGGAAGGCTTGGCACCGCTCAGTTTATGGAGGGCGAGAAGGCTGTCGAGATGATCGGTTATCGTCGAGGTTTCCAGCCCGGAAGACTCTCGTCAATGTATGGCTGGGGCGAACTTATGCGTCAGGCAGTAGTTCCGTTCCGTCCATACGGATACCCAACCGCAGGCGAAGATGGAGACAGAGCGGCTTACTCCGGCGGAATGAACAGGATCTCTCTGGAAGACCAAGGCAAGTTGTATGATCCAAACAATGCTACAAAATTACACGAGTTGGGCATAATCAACGACAAGGAGTACGAACTTTCTAAAGTATCGAAAGCCGAATACAGGAAAGACGAGAAAACCTTGAGAACAGGCCCAGTGGCAGAGGCGCTGCGGAAAGCAAGAGAAGAGACGTACAGGAAGATTGTCGAAAAAGCTTGGTCCAAAGATAGCGGAATAGACATTTCCAAGGCTCTTGACGACGACGTGATTGGATCTGCCGCTAGGTCGGCATCCGGTCGAATAGGAATATCCGGCAGAACGGGGACCGCAATATTCGAAGCTGGTGGTGCTCTTATGGCTGGGGCAAGAGCCATTGCCGGTCCGGTTGCAGTGGCAGTTCAGGCTGCGCAATACGCCTACCAAGGCGTAGACAAACTCTATGGAATGGGGAGCCGACCTGCGGCCGCTCTGGGTTACGGTTTTCAAACAAGTCCGTTCAGCGACGCATCGCGAACAATGATGGGTAGAAGTTTCACGACCCAACTCGACGCCTTGACCTCAATGGGTTTAAGTGGAGCGCAAACACAGGCAGCAAGAGACGCAGTGCAAGGGATGGGTCTTGGCGGAAGAGGACAAGAGAAGAGTTACAACGAATACTATAAGTCTATGGTCAGCACAATTGAGAACACCCAACTAGGCGCTGACGTTCTCGCGCCTTTCTACGAACAGTTTATGCGATCAGGCGGTCAGACAAGCGAGTTAGATAAACTAACAAAGATGTTGAGAGATGATCTACCAAAGGCTGCGGCTGCTTCGCGCATGAGCCTTACGCAAATGGCTAAAACGCTTCAAGACGTAACCGATATCGCAATGCAATCTCCATACAATGCAAGAACGAAGACTGAAATTCAGCAGTCTGCCGTTAACTCGTTTGCGTTTGGAGCCGCGAAGGGGACAGAAAACATTGTAGCTGGCACAAACGCATTTGTTGCTGCGCAAGCCGCTAGCAATATGGGGAAGGGAACATCAATATTCCAGGCAATGCAGAACCCAGAGCAGCAGCAGATTGCTGCGGTAGACCTGATGATGGACACTTTAGGCGATATGGGAAATATGTCTTTCGCAGAATTCAGACAAACGGACGAGGGCATATGGAAGACCTGGATGGTCGAAAGACTGACCGGTCTCGACGTGAACACGCAGGCGCAAATAATCTCTCAAGGTCCAGACGATTATCGTGCGTCTCAGGCCATGGCTAGTCGTTTTAATCCAAACCTCTCCCTAACAGAGAGGACCGGCAAGCGGATCGCAGGAGTATTGCCCATTCGCGGAAAGGCAGGAAAGAAAGCGATAGAAGGTCGTGAGCAATTCATCATCGAAGACGGGAAAAGCACAGGAATTAACATATATCAATCGACCGGGAAAGAAGTTCAGAAGTATTATCAAGACGACATTAATGTAATTAAAGCCTCCCTTCGGGACAATCCTGAAGAACTTGCCAAGTTTGTATCCGATGTTAGTTCTAATCGCGGTGGCAATCAAGGCGATGAGATGCGTCAAATTATTCGCGCACAGGCCGAAAGACTCGCGCAAACTGCCACACAGAAGGGCGATGGGCAGATAGTTCTTTCGGCAGAGGCTAGAAGATTCTTCGAACTTAATTTCGATTCAGCGCCTGCGTCTAACACAAACGCAAACGAAAAAACAGGGACAGGGCAACTCGTAGCGCCCAGTAGAGGCACTGGCATTCGAGGATACAATTGAGCACGACTCAACAGAACCAATGGCGCAACGCCATTACCGAAAAGATTTCTCTCAATACGGATGCGAGATCCGTACCTGTCTATGAAAATGGCAAATTCGTTGGCGAGCGGACTCTTGACATATCCCTTGCCTTCGATCCTTATGATGATCCACAAAGATCAGACGGAGAAGAATTTAAAAAGCATGTAGGATCTATCGCTATTCCGACAGGTGCTGACTCCATCACTTGGGGTTACGGCCTCAACACAAAGAGAACCTCGACCTACGGTGGCGAGGTTGTACAGATCCTTTCGATGTATGCCGACAAGATGATGATCAAGGGGACATGCCGTAACCTTCGAGAGCAGCGCTTTATCTATGAGTACTTCAAGAAATACATGACCTACATAACCGGATCAGGAAATGACGGTTCTGGTCTTGACAGAAGACAAAACTTTCTTCAGTTGCGTTACCCAGCAAGAAACTGGTCGTTTATCATCATGGTTGTGCAAGCGCCTAACATGGTCATGGCGACCAAGCAGGCTGCGCCGGAGTGGTCTATTGTCGCCGAGATAGTTTCTGAGAACGACCGTATGGCGCTTGGTCAGAACAAGATAGACCAATGGGCAGATGTTCTTACAACCATCATCCCAAGAACGTCAAGACGTGGTGCTGGTGCCTCAATTTCCGGGGCGGCTCGCACATTCAATATCAAGAAAGACTCAGACCCTTTTGGCAACCTAATGGATTACATGGATGGTGGTAGGGGAGCGGTGGCCGAAAACTTTGAAGCAATGATCGCTTCATATGCAACAGGCAGTATCACAAGTCTTAGAACTGATCCTCTTAACACTCCAGACCCGACTGCAGCAGAAATTTGGAACGCTAAGTTCGGAAGCGGCGGCATCAGTCTTTCCAGTGGCGGAGGTGCGGTCGGAAACGACGTCCCACAAGGATCGATTTCTTATGGCTCAAAGACCAGAGTGTTCGCCACAGCGTATGGCGGTCGAAACGATCCCACCTCAACAAGCACGGGACACGCTGGCGGTCAGGCTTTCGATCTCAATCAATACCCAGACAGTTATGCAGAACTGAGCACCAACGCCAGCAATAGCGTACCAAACGGAAACGCTGACGGTTCGGTAAACGACTACGCTGCGCTCGGAGGTCTTGCTGCGCTTACACCGATCAAAGTCACATACAATGGGAAAAGCAAAGTTCTTTACAAGAGAGACGTTGGTTTTGGTGGCAACGGTCCCGACAAGAAGCGCGGAAGCGGTGACGATCCTAAGATAGATCTATGGTGGAAGGCGGCCGAAGAACTTGGATTCGGTGGATTCGATTGGGTCGACATAGAGATTGGAACATCGTCTGGTGGCGGAGAGACAGCGGTCAACCCGAGCGACCTTGCGCAGTTCAAACCAATCTCGGGGAAACATCCCGAGATACAAGGCGCGTCTTCTCAATTTAACTATCCTGACGGACCAGAAGGTCCAGAAACCTCAAACGGTGGCAATCAGCACTCGGCCTACGACTTTATGAGTCCGGCCGGTACGCCAATCTACGCTCCAGCAAGCGGGAAAATGGTTTCAGTTAGTTACAACCCCGCAACGTCTGGGCAGGTTTTTGGAGACTCTTTCAAGTTGCAACTAAGAAACGGGTATGTGTGGGTGTTCAGGCACACGAAGGCCGAAGCAAAAGAGGGAGACACCGTTCAGGGCGGTCAAAGACTCGGAGCCGTAGGTGCGTGGAACGGTGGCACACATACACACATAGAAATTTGGAAAACCTACACTGGCGGTTACAAACAGTCAAACATGATTGACCCACTAACAATTCTGAAAACGCTGTATAAGTAACAGGAAGCTAAACTAATGGCAGAAGACTCTACATATGGTGGACTTAGCGAAGAGTCTATGCTCGCCCCGTCGGAAACAACAACAACGTTCCCCAAAGAAAATCGTTGGCGACCGACTGGTCTTGGCAATTACTTTGAGGTTAAGAGAGACGGTGCTGTGTTTCGACCGTCAACTCCAGCATCGGCGAGAATGTATGCCCACGGTCTTGGAACAGACGACAGAACCACGCCCGTTATGAAACTGTGGGTAAACGAAATCGTTTTTGGATGGGCTATGGATTACAAGTCCGCTCAGGCTGTTTTTGGAAAATCGTTCTATCCAAGGCATATCAAATACTCTGATGTTGTAGTAAGATGTCAAACGGCGAGCCAACAACATTACGACGAAATAGTGTACCGGGCTATTGTTTTCCAAGGGAAAGCTCTTCAGGGAGAATCTGACGTTGTTCGATTCCATCTCCCGAGGGTGGCCTATGTGGACAGACAAAACGGAAGTGAAAGATTCTCTCTTGCAGAAGAGGGCGAAGACTTGGGAGATCTTCGGACACCACCATATGTCATAAAATATAGAGATTTCCACTTTGATGGATACATAACCTCAGTCAAAGCCGGTCACACTAAAGCCGTATTTGCTCCAGAAATTGAATTACGATTTGCGGTAGTGGCATATGTCAATGACAATTTGACAGGAGCGAACTCTACAAACACAGAAAGCACTGTTGACGCATACAGAAAGAGTCTTGACTCGACAACATCTAATCAAGTTACATCGTCTCAACTGTTTGAGTCTGGGTATGGTCCTGGGGGAAACCAAGGACCGAGGGGCGGCGATCAGTAATGGCTGAATTCACACGTTTTGTGTACGCTCCAAAAGCGTATGCGTTCATTTTCTCTCGTGTTGACGGCAAAACCATTGACGTCTCCAACGATATCGTTGCCGGTTCCACCCAACGTCTAATCGATCAACCGTCTAAAGCGTCTATCACGCTCAGAAACGACAACTTCAAATACACAGGAAAGTTCAATCCTAAGTTCTTTCCTATGGACGGAATCACTATATGGCTGCAGAAGGTTGCTGGCGCACCAATACAAGTCTTCACGGGATACATCGACTCTATTCCGTTCTTCCAAGCGTACCCCGGAACAATCGAAATCAAAGCAACATGTACCCTTAAGCAGTTCATGTACACATACTTTGATCCAGGCATAGGGTTTGTAGAATGGATGAGAAAAAAGAATTGGGCCGTTGAGGGAGACAACAAAGGAAACTTCACAGGTATATTCAATGCGGGAGCTTTCGTCGACACACTGGAAGACACCGGAGGATCTGGCAACGATGGCGGTATGGGACAACTACTGATCGACTTCCTTACTGAAATCGGAGGATTCGACGAGAGCGCAATCGCTATAGGAAACATTCCAAGCAGTCTCCCGGCTTCCATGCTTAAAGCCTATATAAAGCGCGTGAAGGCGTCTCAAGCCGCCGAGAATTCGCTTGTCCCGGCTCTAAAAAAGTTTATGACTATGGATCCAAATCAGAGTGTGCAGGACGCTATCGACGCTTTGAACTCCGACCTGCCGACAACCATTTCCGCCACAGCAACAGCAGCGGACATCAAGCAACTGATTGGTGCCATTGCAAACAGTGGCAACGCTATCAAGCCAACACCAACGCAAATAATACTCGCTGCTGTCGCTATGACCGGTCTTAACAAAGAGCATTCGGGGACAGACAAAATCCTTGTTGGCTACGGAAACGGGTACTTTGCCGAAAGCCCAACCTTGACGATAGTGGGACCGAATGGACCAATAAAACCGTTGATGTCTCCAGCCTCCCAGGGAGCAAGATTTGTTGACAACTTCGCAGAGTTTGCCAGAACATCGGGAGGAGTTGGTACGTTCGGAAGACCAGCTCCGGGTTTGTCGGACTACCCAACAGACGATCAGATAATTGAGGTTGCTCAAGTTCTTTCTTTCCGGTACGGGAAAGAAAGATTCTATAGCCAAATCCTTGAGGCTTGTCGAAGCACGCAGGCACTAGAGGTCGCTAAACAAGTCATTGACTCCATAAACTCAAACAAAAACCTAGACAACGTGAAGTCTTTGAGTTTGGTCAGTGCTGGATCCACAGTGGAGCAAGGCGCTATAGCGCAAGTGACCTGGGATTCGATATTCTCAATTCCGGAACCGGACACTGTCGATCTAATCTCTATTGACAGCGACGGTAAAACAGACGGAGAGAGGATGGTTGTTTCAACTAACCAGACGTATACGGGCGAATGGGGTACTCAGATGTATAGGCCGCCGTCTGATCCGATCAACAATGCCAAATTCCCACAACCAGACGATGGTCCGATCACCTACAGTGATATCAAATACTACATGTTCAGTAGAGGAAAACGGGACGGATCTAAGTTTGTCTCTGTGTTCGACGATTCTGTTGTGTCTGTTGGTCAGATCGTGCTTGTCAAAAGCGATTCGGATAAGACATGCCGTTGTGTTTACTTGGGGTCCATTCCTCTTGCCTACCAGACAAGCCCAATCGCTCTATCGGAGAAAGCAACAGAAGTACTCGGCGGAAAGCAGACCGGTCTCACATTCACGTTCCTTGGCGAAACCGTACCAGTTCTTGGCGAAGGACAACTAAGAGCCGACTACATTAAATCTATAACTCCGATGCTCGGAACATCAGCGCAGACACAGAACAGCGCCAGCAACTTGAAGATCAACAGTGCAGACACTGACGTTTACGACAAGTATTACAAGGACAAGTCAAACCAAAGACTTGCTGAGTACTTTTATGTTGCAAGCACATACGATATGCACCTTCTTGATCACGACCCCGGGGGAACGAAAAACAACTTGAATCTATACGGATCAGAAACCTCGGCCATGTCTTTCCTGCGCGATCTTGGAATCGTATCTCCCAGCAGCACACCTAACAAATTGATAATGAGCGGTACGTCTCAATCTGTACCTCACAAAATGTCTGTGACCTTCAGTAGGGGGAGAACTCGTTTTGACATTGGTTTTGATCTTGCTACCGCAAAGGCTTCGGTAGTTTCCGTAGAGCGGTCGCCATCCGAACAAGTGTCGCCATCCGATCCGTTTGCAAAAACTGAGGTCGTTGTTCAAATAATCTCTGGAACAACTCTTCCAAAGCCGGTATGGAACGGCAGGTCGGTATTGCTACCGCAGAGCCTGATCCCTGGGACTGATGGAGATCAATCAGAACTGGGAGAGACTATGACGTGGGCGAACCTGGCAAGAATGAATACCGCCTCTGCGTTCACAACCCTCACAAGTTTCCCATTTGACATCGTTGGCTCCGCGTTCCTCGTTGGAGAGAAATCTCTAATGAACGACGTTCCGATAATGCAGGGCATTCAGCAGTTCTGTCAGGGGTCAATGCGCAGTTTTATGAGCCTTCCGAACGGAATGTTTGCGGCGTTCTACCCCGACAGGTTTGGTGTTTTCGGGAGAAAACCGTACCTACAGATTAGAGATCTTGAGATAATAGACTTCAATATTGTTCTCAACGACGAGCCTCTTGTCACCCACATGTATGTCAATGGCAATACTATTATGCCCACTCAGTCTAGCGTTGACCAGTTAGATCAGGTCCTTTCTGTTGGTGTTATCACCATAGACGATGTGTTTTCCGATGGAGTCAACGGTCCTCATTTCGTGAACGACCCATCAGCACTAGCTGGCGCTGGCGGTAATCAAAACATTGACCTGATCAATGATGCGGTTCCTCCGGCACAATGGTCCCAATACTACGAAGACGTGTCTCCAACGTCGAAACGATTCTTGGAGACATATGGAGCAAGACCGAAGGTCAAGAACAACCCTCTGATCAGAAGTCCTTGGTTCGAGTTTGTTACCGCCTACAACGAGTTCGCCTTCAGTTGGTCAGCACAAACAGCAACGACAGTCGATCTCACATTTATGCCAGAACTTCTCGCTGGCGGTCTTGTTGAGTTCCCAGAACACAACATCATCATGTTCTGCGAAAGCGTGTCTCACACATGGAGTTACGAAAGCGGATTCGAAACAGCCGCATACCTTTCATCTCCAAGCACACGAAACAAAGACACTGATGACGAAGCTGTCCCAGGCATGATTATTTTCAGACAGGCATCGTAGTGTTCTCCGACAGCCAGATGAACACCCAGATCGTAAAGATCGACACAACCGACATAGCGAAGAACGAGATCCATTGTAGCACTAAAGACGGCGGGAGACTCGTTCTTAAGATCCCGGTAGCAAGCGGCTTCTACAGAATACCGAAGTCTGGAGAGTATTGGATAGTTCGCAGGCAAGATCTAACGAACTATTACTTTGAAGGGATTATTGTTGGCGACGACCTGTATGGATCGTCCACTCCTGTTGAGGGAGATGGGATTATTGATGTCCCAAACAATTTGAAGATCAGTGCGAACGCTGTGTCCATTAACAATCAGCACATTGGTGTTCCGCATTATGATGAGTTCGATTTAACAAGCGAAACAAAATCGGTAGAACTATCAAACGTCCCTCTTTCGAACATGATTCAAGTGTTTAATGACGGCGTATTGATAGCCCCTTCCGGTATCGTAATAGTAGAGCAGATGCTTTTGTTTACCGAGAGTCTGTCGATAGGGAAGGTTGTTGTCTACTACATGAGGTTTCCAACAAAATGAGCTGGAGTCTTGACATTATGGGGGGCGATCTAAATTTTATTTCTGACCGTTCTGGTGCTGCGATCAAGTCTGGCAGAGACAAAGTTTACCAAGATCTAAGAAACGCCCTGATGGAACCAATGGGTAGCGATATAATGCACCCAGACTATGGTTCACTTCTTGATGGTGGTCGTCTACCCAACGGAAGAGTTCAAGAGTCATTCCTTGGGTCCGACTCCTCTCTTTCGATTATGAAAATCAAAGAAGAGATCGGAAGAATAGTCCAGAGATACGTTGATTCGCAAAACATCAGAATAGATAACGACCGACAAACCTATGGAAGAACCACAATACAGGACAGCGAAATCATCGAATCGATTCTAGGAATACAACACAGGATGTTTGGCAACAAGTTGGTTGTGAAGGTCGACCTCTTGATGAGAAACTCCAACGTTGTTTCAATAACACAACCTATCAAGTAACATGGCAACAACAAACGAAATCACACAAAGCATTATTGCACAAGCGCGACTTATCGACGCCAACATTTCTCTTGAGGTGGGAACACCAGAAAGAAAGATCGTAGAGGCGGTTGCCGAGTCTATTGCGTCTGCAAGTGTAGACATCGAGGTTCTGTCTGGTCAACTCTATATGGACGAGTTGACTGGTGGTCGCCTCGACAGCTTCATATCGCTTTTTGGTTTTGGTCGTCAGATCGGAACAAGAGCAACCGGCATCGTCACCGTTTCAAGATCAGGCACAGCGAATCTGAACTCAACGATTCGCCAAGGAACTCAGTTTATGACAAGACCGTCATCGAACATTCCTGGTCTTACGTTTGTGTCAACTGAAACGATTAAACTTAACGCGAACGAAACAAAAGCGTACATCCGCGTCGAATGCACAACAGCCGGAACAATAGGAAACCTACCGTCCGGAGTCATTAGCGGTATCACAAACTCGATCAACCTCCCTGGCATTACGTCAATCGTAAACGAAGTCCCAACAAGCGGTGGATCAGATACAGAAGCAGACGCAAGTCTAAAAGCCCGATTCCAGAACTCAATCTTCCGCAACATGGCTGGCACAAACGATCAGTATCTCGCCATTGCTTTGTCTCATTCTGCCGTGTCAAAGGCGAATGTCATTGGCGCTCAATCAACATATATTGAATATGTTCAAGTTCCTGCCAGCAGGGACGGCGCTGACTACGAAATTCTTGTTGTCGGAACTCCCGTCTACACAACGTCTCTCTCTTCTGTTCCGTACTCTAAGCACTCTTACGCAAACAATTACTTCGTAGCGAAAGGAAGCGGGCAAAACGCTGCGTTCCTGCGACCAAATGTTGAGTACATCTTTAACCTACCGGCTCGCGATGAAGGTGGATCAAAGGGTAATATACCTGTTGGTAACGTTGTTCCGAACATCACGATGATTGGCAACGGGACAAATCTGAAAGTCAATGGCGTGCCCACCGACGTCCCCTTTGCTGGCGGCGTGTTCCTGTTTGAGCATAAGTACATGTCGAAAGCCTCCAGAAACGACTGGAGAGAAGGCATATACAATTGTGTCGATGTGTACGTCAACAGTCAGCAGTCGCAGTTGGCGACTAGCGAAGAAGTGTTTCCTAGCGTCCTAATGGAATTTGTTGACGATCCAACGAAGATCTCTCATCGTGGGAACTTTATGCGAACGGCTACCGCACAAGTTCCGTCACTCACGAGCAGGCTTCATGTGCTGTATCACCAGCCAATGGTGGACGTTCCAGACGGGTCGATCACAATTGGAAATCTGATCTTCCGTGAAGCAAAGTACGTTGCAGACAACGGTAAAGCGTACACACAACAGGTGTACAAAAATCCAGCGACAGGGAACTACCACAACGATACAGAATTCAAAGACATTTCCGTTTTCGGTGATTACTTTATTATCGAGGATGTTTCTAATAACAGGGGCACGATTCATGCAAGAAACGGAATCGAGTGGCTAGAGAACACGTTCACCGGGGAAAACTCTATCGTTGGAGGTATGGGGTTCCCGGTTGAGTACGAGTTCAATCTTTCTATCCGGCAATTGCAAGCCGTAATGGAAAGATCAAAACAGATAACGACAGACGTTCTTGTTCATCAGTCTGACCTCAAGTACATGAGGCTTCACATAACTGTCATGTACACTCCAGGGTTCACAGAGACGAATGTCAATAAGCAGATTGTTGACTCAGTCAATGTTCTTTTTGCTATGCAGTATTACGGCGCGACAATACAGATGAGCGACATCCTTCAGGCGATTCATAACACAAGCGGCGTAGACAATGTGCGCTGGACATACGAGACCCCCATCGATAATCCGAACGATCCAAAACACAAGTTGGAGATCGTCACAAAGGACGGAAACTCGTTTAAGACAAGAACGTTTTATGACAAAGACTTCATTCTGAATGACGACGAACTGCCATCGCTTGCCGACACGCAGAACTACTCTTCAATAAAGAACGCCGTCGTCATTCAAGTGAAAGCGCAAAACACTTGGGACAGTAATTAACCACAATGGCGACCGGCAATCAGTACAATCTCAACAATACCAACGGTCAGTTATACTTCTCAATCGTTGAGAATCCTGTTGTCGAGCCGCTAGACGGTCCGCTTTTTGTCGAGCATCTTATGATGAGGTTTCCCGAGGAGACCTATTCCAAAAGTCGAGACTCCCACCTTTACAAGTTTCTAACGGCTCTTGTCGGAGACTCTGGATCGGGTGTTCTAAAAAAGAAGTCTCTATTCGCACGACTACAGTTTGAGGCAGCGCTGTTGTCTTTCAATGATCTCGACAAACTGTATTCGCCAATGATCGGGTTCGGTCGTTTGCCAAACGAGAAGTACTCAATCAATCCCAAGAGCAGCACGTTGACAAGCGAAGAGTGGGACGCGATCAAGGCCGCTGATATGTCCTACAGGCATAGGGCGATGAACTACCTTCAGGCTGCGAGAAAGGGCGGGACAGTTGAGGGAATAACAGCAGCTGCCTCTGCTGCAATTGGCAAGCCTGTTCAAGTTGTGGAGAACTACAGGTATGTGTTCGACCAGATCTCGGACGCGAAGGTGGGACACGAGAGAGTCGGCACAACCCTATCAACAAGTGAGTTCATCATTCGACCAACGGTCGAAGCAAGTGAGACCAATGATGATATCTACGCCACGCTTTTTGTTTCGCAAAGCGCCATTGGAGACTTTAGATTTGTCTACGAAGGAGGCTACACAGACTACATTTACATGTCGAATGTATCGCAAGACATAATCGCCCACACTCTTATGGGTATCGATCTTTTCAGCACGGGGGAAGTCTTAGTAACAAAAACAACCTCCTCCACATATGAAATTCGCTTTATCACGCCAAGAGCGTTAGTCCAAAGGTTGTCTGTAGAGTCCGACAACGTGTCAGACTCGGATCTTTATGTCGTTCAGTCGTCAGAGAACAACACATTTTACACAACAAGTTTTGGCGATCCATCTCAAGATTATTACAACGCAGTTATCAATGGCGACAGCATCGTTGATATTCCTCAGCGGTCCAGTTCAACAAGTTACCTTGATCCTTCTGTTCAAAAGAATCTAGATATTGTGGTGAACAGAATCAAGCCCTCGTCAAGCATCTACTCTATCGCCCCTTCACAACAGAGACACCTCCCAGTCAACATCAATTCGGTTTTTGCTTCGTCGGAACGATTTGTTGTTAATCGCTTTGTGAGTAGTTCCATAAACTACGGATCAACAGACTTGCTAAGTGGTCGTTTCGTTAAGGTCGGTTCGGAGCAAGAAGAAAGAAACTACGCTTTCGCTGGGATGGATCTTCCTGTTGTTTTTTACACAGTGGATTCCGTCATCTCCTACGGTCAGGCCGCTCTTTTCGATTCAGCGTATCCAACTAACGAGTTTTATGATGGGCCTGACGCGGTGTATAAGACATACGAATCATTCCGAATTGGAAAGTATTTTAGTCCGGCACCATCTATTTACCCATTCCTCAGCAATGTGTCTACTGACATGATGTTTGTAACAAATAACATCCTTCCGTCAAACGACACACATGCCATATTCAGAGGAGCGCCGACGGTATGACGCATCAAATAAACAGCATATACCCGTTGGACTATTTCGACACCGACGGTAACGAGTACAACAAGAAAGACGCCAGACTGTGGTGGTCCTCTCTCGACCGGTACGCATCTGACGGATCAGAGTATGTTGAAATCGATCTAGGCCGAAGGAGAACGGTCAACTACCTATCTCTTGACGTTATTAAAAAGCCAATTGATATCACAATCGAGTATGATTCGATTGACACACATGACATCGACGCATACTCGGACACAACGAACAGTCGGTGGGTTTCTGTACAACCAACCAACGGAGAACTTTTTGATTCAAACGTCTCCTATCAGGCAGAGTCCACAAATCCCTGGAAGCATTGCGAGTTCTTCTTTACCGACTCGCAAGGATCCCCGCTGATATGTCAAAGGATAAGAATAAAGTTCGACAGAAAAGAAGACGATTGGCCAACAGGAGGGTATGCGCAATTCCCTTGGAGTGTTGACGTTCGCAATCTTCGTATCGCCCGCGTCGTGTCAAAGCAAGAGGACACGATTGGCGTTCTTATTGATGTGCCGAGATTCACCGGCACCAGATCTTTTTCGAACTTCCCAGAGGTAAGACAAAGGTTCTTTGTTCTGGATCAAAACCTTCTTGCTGCCTCGTCGTCAGCGGATCTCAGCAACATCGATTCGTTTGTGCCGTCAGACATTATGCCAAGCCTTATGGGGTTTGAGGTTTTGGTAAAGCCAACGGACTTTTCTCAGAGCATCGCTCTTGAGTGGATGATTCTCGACGTCACAGGAAGAATCGAATCCACAATACACAGAGGAGTCGTTCGTAAAACCACCGAAGCAAGCGTTCTTTTTGGTGATTTTGGTGACTCTCCTGACCCTGATCTTGTCGTTTCCCCCGAGTGGGTTAGGGTGGTTTTTGATCACCCGGTTCTAAGTTCGCCAGACAAGACGTATGAGATCCGAATAAGAAACTCAAACAGCGCGGCAGTAAGCGAGTTCTACGTGCATAGTCCAAACGGGATTGTCGCCGCTGATGGCTCAACTATTGATTCCGATTTGTACTACGCAGACAATGCTGGAAATGTTTCTCGATTTGAAAACGAGAGCATGGTCTATAGAGTGCTCGCCGATGTCGGAAGTTCTGGGAAAGACCTTCTAGGGAATGAGTATCGTGAAGGCGTTCGTTACAATTCTGCACAAAACGCCGTCGATGGGAAGATGTATACCAACTGGACGTCGTTCCCCAACCCGTCTTCTGAAGGAGTTGAGGCTCTTTATTTCGACATAAGAGAAAACAAAAACGGATCCTACGACTCTTCTGTGATTGACGCAATTGAGATTAACAGCCTCACTCCAGGCGTTATGATGAATGTCTACTTCTCTGATCAGCCGATTATAGGTTCTGCTCCGCAAAGCATAGATGACTGGGAAAACATGATGTGGACTCCTGTCCGCAATCATTACAAGATCAATCAAAAACAAACAATCGATCTGCCGTATCCGATTATGGCGAATTGGATTTGTCTTGAGTTCTACAATCTTCAAGCAACGCCCATGCCTCTTCCGAACTATCCAATCCTCCCCGGAGTGGAGTTTAAAGAATTCCCAGACTGGGTGTACGCACACAACCCTGTTCCGTCGGCAACAAGTGATGAGCCATACCTTGAGAGAGAGAAGTTCGTAAGCTTCAGCACTATTGATGCCTTCGCCCCAATTGCTGAAAATCAAAACGGGCTTCGCATTTATCAAGATACTCAAAAAAGCCTTGAGCAGAACTACATCGACAACGGTTTCGGCATCGCCGATCCACGAGCTCTTGCGAAGATGTCGTTTTCGCAAAACCCCTACGCTTCTCCTACAATTACAAACGTCGACACAACGACAACCCTTGGAGCGTTTGTTCATGACGACTTCGTAACCGACTACAGGCAGACTTATATCTCAGAGGCACAGAAGTATTCACGACTTGTCGGCAATCGTTCTGTGTCAAACGCAAACAATCGTTTCGATACGACACGCATGAGCGAGAGAACCCTGTCGTTCAATCGGGTTTGTGCTCACCAGTACGCTGTGAAGAAGGCAAGATTCAACAAGAAGGCGTATGTCGTTTCTGTTTCTGAAGTCAGTTTCTTCAAGAAGGACTACACCACCAAGTGGGACGACCGGACTATCAAAGACATCCTTGTTGTCGGCAGCAATGGTCAGTCCTTTATGATTGAGTCGAGCAACTGGGAGGCGGACACAGGAGCGACAACACCAATTGGCGCACCAATTTTTGTCACATACACGACTGGAGACACTGAGCATCGAGACGAACTTGTTTATTTTGAATCGTCTGGAAGCGGAGAAGCCTCCTTTGAGCCAGTCGATCTCACTTTCGGTGGTCAGATCGCAACAAACGTAATTGCATACTCCCAGGCAGGACAACTTGGCGAAGGGTTTTATCGCAACAGCGACTTCCTTATCGTGTACGATACCGCTTCCAAAAAGAACAAAATCAAAAGAAACGATCTTCCATCAAGACTTGTCATTCCTCACATATCTCACTCTGTAGACAGTTATGGCATCACTGGCGCTTCCGTAATACATGCAAGCAGCATTAAGACGTTTGAACTCGGGAACATTGATCTCGCTCCCCTTACTTCCGGCACGGCAAACTTTGACAGCATTGACATTGGCAACCATTCCCCCAGCACTTACATTGAGATCCACGGTCCAGCTGTCAATATCGTTTCTCTTTTCGCCCACATTGGTGGGGAATCAGAAACCTACGCCAGCACTTTGGTAGACGGATAACACATGTCTCAAGGTACTGATCTTTTCAACACACCCGATGGGCAGTATTCGGACTACACAACGCTCATCGGTGGCGAGCCTCCGCAAACGTCTAACTGGTTCTACGAGGGTTTTGAATCCTTGTCAAACATATCACAGACTTCTGGCGTTGTCGATGTTAGTTTGACCGGACTGTTTGTGACTGGTCAACCAACATCCAATTACGGTTTCCAACTCCAGCAAAACTCTTCGCTTGGCGACTTTGTTGCAATTATGGAGTACAGCACGGGAACGAACTCCACAGACTTCACTATAGGTTTGTACGGGAGGGTCAACAGTCTTGACGCCGAGGAGTTCCTTATTGCCAAAACAAACAACCTCGCTAAAGAGATTCAGATCGTGAAGATGAGCAGCGGTGTGGAGAACGTACTTGCGTATTTGCCAATAAGTCCTCTTTCTGCTGACCAAACTTATTGGATTGTGATGATCGCGGTTGGTGATCGAATCCGCTGTGAGCATTGGGCGCAAGATCCTCGACTATACACGACACCACTAAACACGGTTGACTACAAGTTTACAAGCAGTTCAGAATACGCCAACTTCTCCAGCCCGTCCAGCGTCGGTGTCGCCGCCTGGGTTCCTATCGCAGGCTCTGCAAGAATAAGAAGCATTGAGGTCGGTAACGCTTTCGCCGACAACACCGATGTGACAGACGTTGTCAATAGACAGCGTCATGTTGACATTAGAGACTTCGTTAATTACAGATACCCGACTCGGTACAGAACAATAAAAGAGCTTAACACTTTTCATGTTACAGAAAAAGCACATTCGCAAAGCATTGTGCTCGACACGAACCCAGCGGGTGGACACTTCTCTATTCTGTATTACCCTTCTGACAATGATCCATTGGTTCCTATTACAATCGGTCCATTCAGACACGACGAGAGCGATGCCAATCTTAGAAATCTTATCAACGCCTCGCTAAACAGTCTTCCCAAGTTCTCAAACACTCTTGACGATCCTGTTTTCAATGTTGTTAACAATCTCGCTGAGGCAACACCAACCTTGCTTGTAGAGTTCAATTTTAGTTTCGGCGATCTGAGCCTGTTGGAAATGTACGTCGGGGATCTAACGCCTCCAATTCAAAGCATTGAGCACTTTGATATCGTCACGTCTGTAGGATCTTTTCGTCCCACCTCCTTTGATCAAAAATATATTCAAACAGCAGATCCGAACGATCCTTACTTCACAGTTGACGATTTGCGCATTGAGTATAAACAAAAAGATGAGAACTGGGCTATCTACTCAAGCGGTTTGACGCCGCCAAGCACAAGAAAGTTCCAAGGGAACGACTTATCGATAGGTAAGATTTTAGCGCAGGGGAACAAGCAGGGTCTTGTTCTGAACTTCGCAAGAGCAATGAGTAGCCTGCCAAGCGCCAACTGGAGCGCCTATCTTTGCTCTACTAACACGCCAGTAAACTGTTTAAGAATCGCCAACGGGTTAGACAGCGCGAGCTTGTCTGTCAGCATGGTCTTTGCGAATTATCCTTGGGATCCCGCAAGCGGAGCGTCGGTAATCGACACCGGATCCTGCTCTCTTCAGTTCACCTGTCAAAAAGATGGCTTGTTCTCTGATCAAAACGGAGACTCCGCATATGATAGTTCTGCCGTTCTGTTCGAAGAACACATGCTCTTTGGTCCTGACACAGAGCAAGACGTTGAATTCAAAGCGGACCTTTCGGAATTCACCACTGGATCTGGAGCCTCGTTTACGTTCTCCACAATCACTGGGGTCAGGATATACCTTAAGGGAGCGATCAATGGCGGCATCGCCTCCTCGATAGCGATCATGAGCATTCGTTGTATTGATAACTCTATAGTCGACGGCAAACAGTGGCTAACGGCAGAGATCAATACGCTTGAACAAACAGTTCAAACTCCCGTTCTTGATCACACGCAAGCAATTGTGCAGACTCCGCCAATGATAGGCGGACGAAGACTTGACACGGTTCAGTCTGACGTGAGTCCGATTGACAGCAAGCAGTCAACAATCTTCCAGACGGGCAGAGACAACCTGCAAGACCCTCAGCCCACAAACCGGCTTATGAC
>Ga0105050_10004118_pt1 | contig 19547 bp, 15 predicted proteins | sample FRY01_FD_78088 | JGI IMG/M metagenome (GOLD analysis project Ga0105050, IMG submission 78088) | Freshwater microbial communities from Lake Fryxell liftoff mats and glacier meltwater in Antarctica - FRY-01 | ecosystem: Environmental > Aquatic > Freshwater > Ice > Glacier meltwater ...
CCTTTGTCCGGCGCCACCTATACGCTGCGCAGCGACGGCCTGGTTGAGGTCGAAAACAATGGCCTCAAAGGCGTCTTTCATTACGACGGTCGTCATCACTCCGGCGACATCACCTTCGCTGACCCGCACATGCTGCTCTGGCTGGCCGGTCCGCAACTGCCTGAAGGTGGGCTGGTCAGGCGGAATCGCTGACGCAACAAAACGATATTCATTTGAATTCACCAGAAACATCAGGGGATCACCATGGCCGAAGCTGAACAACTGAACTCTGCAGGGATCACTTACCAGGAACTGATCGCTCAGGACGTCGTACCACCACCCCGAACACTGACACTCGAAAATCGATATACGGGTGGCCCGCTCACGGTGCCTGTCAGTCGCTACCGGGATCGTGCGTATCACGAACAGGAAATGCGTGATCTGTGGCCAAGGGTCTGGCAGATGGCCTGTCGGATGGAAGAAATTCCAGCCGTCGGCGACTACATCATCTATGACATCGGCAAGTTCTCGATTCTTGTCGTCAACACCAGTGAAGGGATCATGGCGCACCACAATGTGTGCCGGCATCGGGGACGTCGACTCTGCGACCATCCGGGACATGCCTCCAACTTCATCTGCCCATTCCATGGTTTTGCTTTCAATCTCGATGGCTCGATCCGGAACATCACCTCGGAGTGGGATTTTCCACAGGTCAACCGCAAGGAACTTGGACTCACGCCGGTTCGAGCTGAAACCTGGGGCGGCTGGGTGTTCATCAACATGGACATGAACGCGGAAGCGCTGATGACGTTTCTCGGCGACATGCCAGAACATTTTGCGGTCTGGGAGCCGGAAAACCGCTACATCCAGGCGCATGTCGCCAAGGTGATGAGCTGCAACTGGAAGCTTTGTCAGGAAGCGTTCATGGAAGCTTTCCATGTCATCACCACGCATCCGCAGATCCTCGTCGGTATCGGCGATGAAAACACCCAGTACGATGTGTGGGGCAACATGTCACGCGCCATTACACCCAATGGCACCCCCAGCCCGCATCTGCGCTTCAATCCAACCGAGCAGGAGCTCTTTGACGCCGTCACCATGAAATTCGAAGATAGTGATGGGCCAAAGATTCCTGCCGGCATGCGTGCACGGGCAGCCCTGGCAGAAGCATCCCGACAGGCGCTGAAGCCAATCGTCGGCAATCGACCCATCGCCGATTCCGAAGTGTCCGATAGCGTTTACTACACGATGTTTCCAAATTTCCATCCGTGGGGTGGATTCAACCGGATCGTCTATCGATTCCGCCCGTATGGTGACCACCACGACAAGTCGATCATGGAGTGTTACTACATGTCTCCGTTTGCCGGCGAGCGTCCTGAACCTGCGCCGGTGCACTGGTTGAACGAGGGAGACGACTGGTCGATGGCCGTTGAACTGGGCGCGCTCGCCAAGGTGTTCCAGCAGGACACGTTCAACCTGCCAAAAGTACAGACCGGTCTGGAAGCTGCGCAGTTCACCGATGTGGTGCTGGCTCGTTATCAGGAATCCAAGGTACGTCACTTTCACGAACTCTACGCCCGATGGCTGAAACTGGACTGACATGAAGAATTTCTCGGGAAAAATCGCTGTGGTTACCGGTGGAGGCACCGGTATGGGCCGAGAACTCGTCTGTGCCCTTGCGGCGGAAGGGTGTCACGTGGCGATGTGCGATGTGTCAGCTGCGAATATGGCAGAGACACAATCAATGGCGCTGGCCGCAGCACCGGATGGCGTACGTGTGAGCACGTTTGTTTGCGATGTCAGCATCGAAGCCGAAATGCTCGCCTTCCGTGACGCGGTGCAGAACGCACACGACACCAACCACATCAACCTGCTGTTCAACAACGCGGGTATTGGCGGTGGAGGCAGTTTCATCAATGGCGATCGTGCGGAGTGGGAGCGCACCTTTGCGGTTTGCTGGTACGGCGTGTACTACGGTTGCCGCGCGTTTGTGCCATTGGTGGTGGCGAGCGAAGAAGGTCATATCGTCAACACCAGTTCGGTGAACGGCTTCTGGGCATCGCTCGGTCCCGGGATTGAGCATACGGCGTACTCGGCGGCAAAATTTGCGGTGAAAGGGTTCACCGAAGCGATCATCACGGATCTGAAAAAGCATGCGCCTCATGTGGGTGCGTCGGTGGTAATGCCTGGACACATCGGGACGTCGATCGCACTCAATACCTCCAAGGTACTGGGCAAACATGGCGCGTTGGAAATGTCTGCAGAAGAGGTCGATGCAGCAAGATCGAGAATGGTCGCGATGGGCTATCCGGTCGGCAATCTCCCCGATGATGCCATTCGTTCAACGATGCACCAGCGTGCCGTCGACTTTCGCGACAAGGCACCGACCACGGCAGCCCAGGCGGCGCATATCATTCTCGATGGCGTGCGGGACGGTCGGTGGCGCATATTGGTTGGAGATGATGCAGTACGGCTGGATCAGTTTGTCCGTGCGGATCCCGAGCAGGCTTACACGGATGAGTTCCTGAAGCAGGTATGGGGAGCAGGACATCTCCAGTCGATTACCCTTCCCCGGGACGAATAATCGGTTGCCTGCTCCGTCGCAGTTCGGGTCGCGTTTTGGCTTCCTGATGGTGGCAACCGGATTTTCGGTCGGACTGGGGAATATCTGGCGATTCCCCTACCTGACCGGGGAAAACGGCGGCGGTGCCTTTGTCCTGATCTACATCGGCTGTGCCCTGCTGATTGCTGTACCTATCCTCATCGCCGAGATCGTGATCGGTCGGCAGGGAGGGGGTACCCCACCCTTCGCGCTGGCGCATCTTGCTGGTGCTCACCGGCGGAGTCCTGCCTGGACATGGCTTGGTCATCTGAACCTGTTGGCCGCGTTGTTGATCTGTTTTCTCTATACCGTGATAACCGGTTGGGTCCTGGCTTATCTTGCGAAGGCGCTGACCACGGGTTTTGCAGGCTTTGGAGCGTTGGCGGCGGAAGCTGAATTTGACTCGCTGCTGGGAGATACGGCCAGACTGCTGGGTTGGGCGACACTCGCATTGGCACTGAGCCTTGCCGTGATCTGGTTCGGTGTGCAACAGGGCATCGAACGCGCCGCCAAAGTCATGATGCCTTCGTTGTTGATGATGCTCGTTGGCCTGGTGATCTATAACGTGGTCACGGGGAGCGGTTTTTCGCAGTCTGTTCAGTACCTTTTTGTCCCGGATCTGTCGAAGGTCACCGGACAGACCTGGCTCGCTGCCGTCAGCCAGGCGTTTTTCTCCATTGGTGTTGGTATGGCTGCGATGATGACCTTCGGCGCGTATCTGCCTCGGGAAGCACCGGTGGTGACCTATGCAATCGTCATTGCGATGGTCGACACGTCGGTGGCCATGCTGGCTGGCCTGGTCGTATTTCCGATGGTCTTTGCGCAAGGCATGGATGCGGAGGGTGGTGCGGGTCTCATTTTCCAGACACTTACGGTTGCCTTTGCACAAATGGAGGGTGGCCAGGTTGTTGCCGTTGTCCTGTTTTCCCTGCTGGCGTTTGCCGCCATCACCTCACTGGTGGGTTTGCTCGAAGCCCTTGTCGCCTGGGCGATGGAGCGATTTGGATGGAAACGACATCGTTCGGTGATCAGCGTTGGCGGGCTCGTTCTTGCGGGCAGTGTGATTGGCGCCTTGTCTTTCAGTGCCTGGTCTGAAGTTAAGATGTTCGGAATGACGCTTGAAGCCTTGCTCGATTTCCTGCCAAACCAGATCCTGTTGCCGATCGGCGGGCTGCTGATCGCGTTATTTGCAGGATGGGTACTCCCGAGGGCTGTCACAACGGACGCGATCGGTACTCAATCGCCGGTATATTTGGTCTGGCTCTGCCTCATTCGTTACCTCATACCACCGATCCTGCTGGCCATCCTGCTGTTCGGATTGCTGAGCTGACCGGCTCGATTGGTTCGTCAGTCATCTCCAACCACATCAATGCATGTCGTGAGCCCAGCGCAGGAAGGTGTTTTGCAGCAGGTTGCCAGGACCAAGGTGTGCATTGCGGTTATTGATCAACAGCACCACCAGGAGTCGTTGTCCGGATTTTGCCGTAACGTATCCGGCAATCGCCGAGACGTGGTCAAGTCGCCCGGTCTTGACGTGCATGCGGCCGGCTCCTGCACTGCCGTTCAATCTTGATCGCATGGTCCCGTCCATGCCCACGAGTGCCAGCGACGAAACAAACTCCGGCATGTAGGAACTCTCCCATCCGGCTTTGAGAATACCGGCCATCTGTCGCGCACTGATACGACTGTCCCGCGACAGACCAGCGCTGTTGGCGATGACCAGTCCGGCTGTCTCGATGCCATGTTCCTGCAGGACTTCAAGTATGGCTTGCTGGCCCTTGGCCGGAGTGGCGGGAGGACCGAAACGTTCCGCGCCTAAAGTCATTTCGACCTGCCGTGTCATCACATTGTTGGAAAACTTGTTGATGAGTCGAATCAGGTCGCCCATGGAGCGGGACCGATGTTCGTAAAATGCGCGTTTTGCGCTTGCCGGCAGCACGCCTGTGCGCATCTTGCCGTGGAGTTCGCCTCCCAGCTGTTGCCAGTACAGCTTGAACAGTCCAAACGCATAACCCTCAGGTTGGAGGACCGTACGTGTCAGTTCGAATTGGCGACATGCCAGCGGGAACTGGCCAGAAAAAGTGGCCTGATCCCGAAGCGGGAGGTGCTGTACCGCAAAAGCAACTCCGAGTTGATATCCACCACAGCGTCCTGCGTTCGGCGCGATGCTGTTGACGATTTTCAGGTTTGGTAGCGGAGGTTCAGCGCGGGTGCCAACCTTGCCATCGGCCTGGGCCTGGATGCGAAATCGCACGGAATTGAAGTTCACCAGAAGAGCGCTGGGCGACAGGTTGTAGGGCCGATCGGGCTGATTGTCGAAGGCGCCCGGATCCTCCGGCGGCAGATCAAAATAGCTGGTATCGATAACCACATCGCCATCGATGCGTCGTACACCTTTTTCTCGCAGTGCAGAGAGGATTTTCCAGTACTCCTCCAGCACGAGAAAAGGATCCCCGCCACCGCGCAACCAAACGTCCTTGACGATTCCGCCTGGTGCCATGGGTGCCAGCAGATGAACCCGGGTGCTCCATGTGTAGGTAGGGCCCAGTGCATTCAGTGCCGCGAAAGTAGTGGCGAGCTTCATAGTCGATGCCGGATTGCGTGGCACGTCGGCGTTCACCGCAATCAGTGGCATGGGTTCGCCGATTTTCTGGACCCACGCGCTGATTGCGGTTTCTGGCACGCCTTGCGCGCGAGCGATCTGCGACACAGGGGCTGGCAGTGTCGTCGACACGACAGGCTCAGACGTGGTGGCCACAACATCTGCAACGGGCGCAGTGAGAGAACTCAGGAACAGCAGGACAGGCAACAACCGGGAACGAGACAACATGACTCCATGCACGTGATCCGGAAGACAAGAGTAATTGCAAAGGGTGCCTGGTAAAAAGTCTTTTTGCGCAAGGTTTTTGAATAAGGCAGGCGCGGGGATCTATTTCGGGATCTGGCGACCCAGGGCGATTCGATAGAACACCGGAACGGCCAGCAGGGTCAGCAGGGTTCCAAAGGCCAGTCCTCCCATGATGGCGACGGCCATCTCCCGGAAAAAAGCGTCGGTCAGCAGTGGGGCCATGCCGGCTATGGTCGTGCCTGAGGCCAGCATGACGGGTCGCAGGCGACTGAGACAGGCGGTCGTCATCGATTGCAGAGAGAGACCATCATCAAGGATGCGTTTGTCCATCTCGTCGACCAGCACGATGCAATTCTTGATCAGCATCCCTGACAGGCTGAGGAAACCCAGGAATGCCGGAAAGGTGAAGGTCAGATTGGTGGCAATGAGCGCCAGGACCACGCCGCAGACGATCATCGGTACGGTCAGCCAGATGACAATGGCCTGACGAAGGCGTCCGAACATCAGGATGGTAATCAGGAACATGCTGCCAAACGTCAGCGGAATCTTCTGGATCAGCAGACGGTTGGCATCCTCACTCCCTTCAAATTCTCCGCCCCAATCCAGATGATAACCATGTGGCAGCGGAATGGATTCAACTTCGGCGCGCAGCCCATTGAAAACGTAGGTCGGGTTCAGTCCGGGTGGCGGATTGGCGAGCACGTTGATGGTACGTATCCGGTCACGGCGCCAGATGAGGTCATCGTTGGCGCGCAGTTCAAATTTCTGCACCACCTGCGACATGGGTACAAATTGTTGCTGGGCACTGCTCCAGACCAGTCGCTCACCCAGCCTGGTAATATCTCCACGCTCCCGCAGTGGGGCACGTGCAATGATGGGCACAAATTTTTCGTCGTCCCTGAACAAGCCAATGGACACGCCGGAAGTGGCATACGCCAGCGTGGAATAAACATCCTGTCGGGAAATACCGGCGCGCCTGGCCTGTACCGTGTCGAAGGCAGGCACCAGATCCAGGGTGGATTGGCGCCAGTTGATCTTGCGATCAATGAGATCGTGCTTGAGGTAAACAGCCAGTGTTTCGTTGGCAAGCCGTCGCAGTGCGGCGGGATCGTCCCCAGAGTATCGCGCTTCGATCTTGGAATTGCCGCTGGGGGAGAACTCCATGCGGTAGAACTGTATGTCTGCCGGTGTCGCAGCGGCTGCAAACGTCGCGCTCAGTCGAGCCATGATGTCTGGCATTTGAGTGACATCGTCGACACGAACGACCAGTTGTGTATAGGCCGGGTTTGGCTGCTCCGGTCGAAAGGTTGCAGTGAAGCGGGACGCACCGCGACCGATAAAACTGCTGACTGCGGCGACCCCGGAGTCCGCCATGATGTTCTTTTCCATGTCGGCGACCAGACTCCGGGTTGTCAGGATGTCGGAGCCTTGTGGCAGTTGCACATCGACGTAAAACAGAGGTGTGTTCGTGGTGGGAAAGAAGCCGGGCTTCATGAACTGGGCGGCCCACAGGCAGGCCAGGGTAATGCCGACGATGATGATGGTCGTGAGCCATGTCCGACGCAATCCAAAGCCCAGAAGCCAGCGGTAAGGTGCGTAGCTCCAGCCTTGGTAAATGGAATCCTCCAGGGTGTTACCTGCGTTGGTGGTCTTGTTGACAAGCAGATACTTGCCCAGCAAAGGTACGACGGTGATGGCCAGAACCCAGCTCAGCAGCAGGGAGATGGCCACCACCTGGAACAGGGCGCGCAGAAAATAACCCGAGTTGTCGTCGGACAACCCGATGGGCGCAAACGCGATAATGCCGATCAGGGTGGCACCCAGCAGCGGGAACTGGGTGCGCTTTACAGACTGTGCCGCAGCGTCGGACGGGCTGCGGCCAAGTGCGACACCGACCACCATGCCTTCGGCGATGACGATGGCGTTGTCGACCAGCATCCCCATGGCAATCATCAGGGCGCCCAGCGAGATACGCTGCAATTCGATGTTGAACAACGCCATGACACAGAACGTTCCCAACACGGTGAACAGCAGCACTGCGCCGACGACGACTCCAGCCCGCCAGCCCATGAAGACAAACAAGGCTGCAAACACTGTAAGAACGGATGCAGCGAGGTTGTAGAGAAAGGCCTGGATGGAGTCCCGGACGGCAACGTGTTGCTGGTAGACCGGAATGATCTCCATGCCCAGCGGCAAATTGGCAGCGAGTTCCGTGATCGACTCATCGACCCGCTCGCCAACCTCGACTACATTCCGGTCAGCGACCACCGATACACCGATCGTGATGGCTGGTACCCCATTGTGGCGAATGATGTGAAACTGCTCATCACGCGGCTGTCGGGAAATGGCCGCGATATCACCCAGTCGGAATATTTCAGTGGAGCCCGGTCTGCCGATACGCATATCCGAGACCGCTTCAACACTGTCAAACGCCAGATCCGGTGCGATTCTGAGGCGTCGACCACCATGTACTTCGGAACCCGCTGCGAGAACCCTGTTTTCCGCGCCGACGCTCGCCAACAGTGTGTCCAGCGGCAGACCCAGGCGTACCAGCTTTTCATGGGCTATTTCGACGAACAGCCCTTCGCTGGGCTCACCCGCTGTGGCTACCTTGGCAACGCCGTCCAACTGCGTGAGCGAAGTGCTCAGTTCGCGTGCGACATCGGCGATCACGTCCGGTGCGTAACCTTCAATCGTGACTGCATAGAGCATCCCGTAGACATCGCCGAAATCATCTTCGACATGCGGCGTGCCGGCTCCCGGTGGCAGTCTGGCGGCTGCTTCGGTGACACGGCGACGTACTTCATCCCAGATCTGGCGAATCTCCTCACCGCTTATCGATTCTATGATTTCGATTTCGATCTCGGATCGTCCCGGAACGGATTTCGACACCAGATGCTCCAGATAAGGCAACTCCTGGAGCGAAGCCTCGATGGTATCGGTGATTTCCTGTTCGACTTCGACTGCCGAGGCCCCAGGGTAACTCGTGATGATGTAGGCCTGCTTGATCGGAAATGCCGGATCTTCGAGTCGCCCAACCGTATTGATGCCCCACCAACCTCCGAACACGCACACCAGCATGAGCAGCCATGTGTACAGCGGGCGATCAATCGAAAAGGTGGCGATGTTGCCCATTGGCCAGGAAGTCTCAGCGTTTGCGCAGTGGTTTGATGCGCATTCCAGGCTGTAACTGGTGTGCACCCATGGCGATGATCCATTCCCCGTCGGCAATACCGCTCATCACCTGATATTGTCCCGCAGCTTCCGGGACAACGAGTACCAGACGCTGTGCAACCAGTTCTGTCTCGGGGTCGAATACCCAGACGGCCGTTGCACCATCGGCTGTGCTGGTCAGTGCAGAAGCCGGAATGAGCAACTGACTGGCAGTCGTTTCGCCGCCGAGCACAAGCCGCACGGTTGCGGTCATGCCGGGCAGGATGTTCCACTGCTTGGGTGGAGTCATGGTCAGGGTGACGTCATAGGTTTGTGCCACCGCATCCGCTTCACCGCGGTTTTCCCGGTATGACAACGGAAACACTTCGTTGGGGATAAAGGGGAACGTGGCGGATATCGAGTGAACATCTGCCGATTTGACGGTAGCAAACAGGAGTTCGGGAATGCCCACCGCAATGACCAGTTCGCCAAGATCCGACAAACGCGCGACTGGATCCCCGGCTTGCACGACGACGGAGTTGTCCACGTATCGCTGGACGACGTAAGCATCAAATGGTGCGTGGATCTGCGTTTCAGCCAGCCGTTTGCGGGCTTGTTCAAGATGAACCTGGCGAAGATCAAACAGTGCTCTTGCATCGTCGACAATGGACTGCGAAACAACGCGCTTGTTCAGCAGCGCGCTCTTGCGCTCAAGATCCTGTGCGGCCAGTTGTCGCTGCACTTCTGCTTCCCTGACAGCCAGTTCGAATTCTCGCGGATCAAGGGCGGCAACCAGTGTTCCGGTCTGGATGGTTTCGCCTTCGCGTGCGGCCAGGCGGGTGATCCGGCCACCGACTTCGAACTTCAGATCAATCATCTGGGCGGCTTCTACCCTGCCCACAAATTCATAGGCGCGCTCGCCCACCGATGTGCTGACCTGCAGCACGTGGCCTGGTCTGACCGACTGGTCCACAACTTCCGGAGGCGCTTCCTTCGAGCATGCGGATATCCCGGCAAGGAGGATGAGCAGAAAACCGGGGCTGCGATTCATCATCGCGGCAGATTCCGGCTGAGTTCCAGCAGTCGGGTGAACAGTTGCTGCCGGTCGGTGATGTCATCCGGCAACAGGTTCAGCATGTCCAGAAATCGCAGACCTTCGGCGGCCAGCAGCAGAATCTGCGCCAGTTGTGCATCCGAGGTGTCACTGCCTGCTTCGCGGAAGCGGTCAGCGATGTACGTTTTGGCCGGGGTGAGCAGGGACGGGTCTTCAGCGGCTGCGGCCAGAATCGCCAGGGCCATGGCGCGCTGTTTTGGCTGTTGTTCCTGTTCAGCCATGATCAACGGCCCGATCATCGGCAGCTGTTGCGCTGCGGGTTCCTCGCGCAGTTTTTCCAGACGCTGTGCTGATGTTTCCATCAACAGGGAGAGCATCGCTTCAAGTAACGCGCGTTTGGACGGGAAGTGATACAGCACACCACCTTTGGAAAGGCCGGCTGCTGCAGCCACTGCATCGATGGTCAGATGCGCGGCACCGTTGGTGTCGACGATGCTGACAGCGGTTTCCAGGATCTTCTGGCGAGTAGTGACTGGAGTGTTCATGCGATCACTGTACCATCCAGACGGTACAGTGACGAGTGTTGGGTCACGCTATCAGGGCGATGATCGTTCGATCGAATCAATCCCCGGTAACGAGTTCCTCCTTCAGATACTTGCCGGCGATGTAGTAGTGCCAGGCACTCCACAGATTGACTAACGAAAAAATGAGCAGGGAATAACGAACCGAGTCGTCTCCGTATTCGGGCTTGAGCAGGTCGCTGACGATGCCAACCGCCTGTGGACCCAGCCCCAGTCCGACAATGTTGATGATGAAGAGCAGGACGGCAGCGGCGACTGCGCGCATTCCCAGCGGGACGAGCCCCTGGGTCTGGGAAAACGTGGTTGCCTGATAGAAGTTGCCTAACAGGACGGGCAGCATCAACAGGAGCAGCGATGCCGTGGCGGTCGGCGCGAGGTAAACCCCGATCGAAAAGGGGGCGGAAACCACAAGCGCTATGGAAACGATCCACAGAAACCAGCGGGTGTCCCGACTGCCGTATTTGTCAGCAAGAAAACCACCGAGGACGATGCCGATACCGCCGGGAATGCCAAGGATCAACCCAAGCCAGGTGCCGATTTCACCGGACCCCATTCCATGTGAACGACTCAGGTAGGAGGGTGCCCAGGTGATCAAACCATAGCCGACAAACGCGGTCAGCGCACCGCCAAAGGCCATATGGCGGAAGGACTTCTTGTTCCGCAAATAATTGAAGGTCGCCATGACCGATGGCTGCTCGACACTGAGCACCCGTCCTTCGGCCAGCCCCCTGGGTGGTTCGCGAACGGTCATTCTGAAGATGATGGCCAGCGCCAAACCCGGAATTCCGACGATAAAAAAGGCAACCCGCCAGCCAAAAAACTGTTCAATCCAACCACCCGCGATGAAACCGAAGAGAATGCCTACCGGAATACCCAGGGAGTAAATGCCCAATGCAGTCGCGCGTTGATGAGCGGGGTAGTAGTCCGCGATCATCGAGTGCGCTGGAGGGCTGCAGCCGGCTTCACCGACACCCACACCGATGCGCGCTGCCAGCAGTTGCCAGTAATTCTGCGCCAGACCGGACAGTGCGGTCATGCCGCTCCAGACGGTCAAGGCAATTGCGATCAGATTCCGTCGACTGCTGCGATCCGCAAGCCGAGCGATGGGAATACCGAGCGTTGCATAAAACAGCGCGAAGGCAAAGCCAGACAAGGCGCCCAACGCGGTATCACTGACCTGGAGCTCGTTCTTGATGGGCTCAAGCAGGATCGAGAGGATTTGTCGGTCGATGAAATTGAAGGTGTAGACAACGACGAGCATGCTGAGCACGTACTTGCGTGTCGCTGCGCTGAACAACGTTGATGTCTGTTGATCCTGATTGAGCATGTGTCCTCCCGGCGAGTTGGGCATCGTACCGGTGCAGACGGCCAAGGGCCATAATGCAAAGCGAGTTCCAAAGCGAGTTCCAGGGAAAACTCTTGAATCGTCACCAGGCGACTGAAGAGGAATACGCTACGTGGGGCAAGCAGCGCAGGGAGAGGAAAAGGGATGTTGCTGGTGGTGACCTTGTTCGGGTCAGACCAGCAACATCAATTCGAGCGTCGTACCGCTTTCTCGAGGATCGGACATACCTGGCCCTTCATACAGAGCGTCAGGCAGCCAGCCGGTCGGCAACAGGCGCCGCGGACGTTCTGTCCACGGCGTCTGCTACCGCCTCAGCGGTGGGTCGGTCCATCAACATGCGCTCGGCAGCGCATGCGTCCAGTCCACCCATGGCTCGCGCCATTTCGAGCGCCCAGCGCTGGCGACGTTCGATGCCGCGGCCAAGCAATACTGCATAGCCCACCGCGAGCGACGTGGCGATCAAAGCAAATACCCATTCCATTACGGGTCTCCTTCCAAAGTTACCGTCTGGCCTAAAGGCCGAATATGGTTGTGTTCGACAACCGGTTGGCGCTATGCCCGGTGAACGCTGGTGAGAGATTCGGGGGGGAGGGGGGAAAGAAGTCATCTCACCGGCGTTGCACCGGGAGATAACGATGCAACTCTTTAGACTGGCGCCTGCACGGCGTCCGCAAACTTGATTGCGGTCGGCAGCGTGTCTGCTGCCGTGCGCCGAATGGCCCTATGGCATTTGGTGCAGTGGCAGTGGGACCAGGAATGTTGCATGTATCGTTTCATAGCGGGCGGAATTCTAGCCGCAGCTGTATGGAAGTCCAGCACAATTTTGCAGGAACTGGCTGTTCAGAGACCTGCGTCACCCTGCACGAGCAGGGAAATTGCCGTCAGCGCAGTGGGTTGCGAGTTGGGCGGGTGAACTTCTGCAGGACTTTTGTTGGTCGTGGCTTGCTTCGACAAATCGATCACCCTTGTTTCGAGTCGTGCCAGCAGGTCTCGCCACTCTTCTCGCCATTGCGGCTGACTGCTCACTGCACGGCCGAGGGACAGCACCAGAGGCTCCAGTTGATCGGGATCATCGAGCTTGAGCAATCGCTCGGCGTAGCGCTCAAGACTGGCGCGGTTTGCAGGCTCAGACAGTTGACTGTCGAGAACCTTCATGAGCGCCACGATTCGCCTGTGGTTGGCCTCTGAGATGTTGTCAGCCCAGGCCAGGTGCGCAAACTCGGTCTGCACGGAACTGTCGATTCCACCAGGCGAAGTCGTGCTCCCTGGATCAGGAGCAGGTCTCAAATCCTCAGGGTTGCCGACCTTCGTGCCGGCTTCCGTGGTGGTTTGCAGTGGAATTGCGACATTGCCGCCTGTGATTGAGGGGTACAGACCGTCCCGGGTCGCGATCTGGTAACCCGCATAGGCTAGCGCTGCGCCCAGCCCGATGATCGCCGGAGCGGTCAACAGCCGATTTCGGCCAAGGCCGGTTGAGCGCGCCTGGGATGGTCGAAGTTCGGTGGTCGAGAGCGGCGCAGCCTTCGGTGGCTCTGCTTCCGCAGGTGAGCTGTCGCCACTGTCTACATCAAGGCTGACGGCTTCAGTGATGATGATTTCTTCGATCTCGAGCGGACCTTCGTAGAAAACCGGGAAGTGGCGACCACCCGGTTTGGGCAATCGTGTGCCCAGTGCTTCGAATCGGTGCTGCAGGACCGGAATGTCCGGCATGGTTTCGTTGATGGTATCTGCGACAAAGTAGCGGGTGATACCGATCTGCAGCTGTACGCCTGATTCGACCCGTCGATGGTGCGCAATCAACTGACCATCGACTCTGACCTTGCCAGCCAGGCACGACAGCCAGAGTTCATCTTCGATGATGTCGAAACGGGCGGCATGGGAAGCGTCCTGGGCAGAGACGACCAACTCTCCGTCTTCCCCTTCACAGAGAATGGCACCGGATACCAGTCTGAGTGAAAGACTGTGATCTTCAGAAATCAGAAACCATTGGGGGGTCTTCGGCTCCAGTGATTTCCCTGAAAGCGGTGGCTCGCGTTTCGCCTGCTGCACCTGATTGTTCTCGCTGCTGTGTCGCTGCGTTTTAACTCAACTCGAACCTCACCTCTCGCCCGCTAACGAACGGTTCGAAAGAAAGCTTCGAAACCTCTGGTTTTGTGTCCTTTGCTCCAGGTCCACCTTACCAAAATAAGGCGACTGGACGCAAAATTGCAGCCAACATCCCGCGTCAATGGGTAAACTCTGCAGATGCGCACACTCACACCGTTTGCTCTTGCCGTAACGGACGTCGACCAGTCCGTCTCCTATCCTGGCCAGCGACCCTCACTGCTCGCCTTTGTCAAGGAGGATTGTCCGACCTGCCGTGAAGTGATGCCGGTGCTTACGGCTTCGCGGGCAGCGTTCAGCGATGCCATCGACATTCATGTGATCGGTCAACACCGGGATGGCAATCGACTGCTGACGGCCGAGTATGGTGTGCCATTGCTGGATGACAGCACACTCAAGGTCTCCTTTGCTTACGATATCGAGACGGTGCCAACGCTGATCCATGCGGATGGCGATGGCCGGGAAATAACCCGGCTGGTGGGTTTTGTGCGGGCAGAGTGGCAGGCATTGGTGGCGGATCTTGCGTCGGGGCTTGGTGCGACACCGCCGCTCGTCGACTGGTCCGCAATGCCTGCCTGGCGACCAGGGTGTGGGTCGATGTCTGTGGATCCGATGATTGCCGATCGCCTGCGAGCCGAAGCAGAAAACAGCCCATTGCGTGCCCGCAAGATCGAAGTCGGTCAATTTGATGATGAATTCGAATTCATGTTCGACCAGGGGTTCAGCGATGGTCTGCCGCTGATTCCACCAACGCCCGAGCGTGTCATCCGGATGCTTGCCGGAACCTCTCGTGACCCACAGGAATTGGTCGCTGTTGTGCCGCCAAACATGGGCTCGGCAACGGTCGAAAAGGTCGCCATCAACGCGGTGATGGCGGGTTGCAGACCTGAGTACCTGCCCGTCGTGCTGGCCGCAGTGGAAGCGATTTGTACCGATGAGTACAACATTCACGGCGTGATGGCGACGACCATGGGCGCAAGTCCTGTTCTGGTGGTGAACGGTCCGATCCGGCATCGGCTCGGGATGAACATGAAGCTCGGCGCCTTGGGCCAGGGTAATCGGGCCAATGCCACCATCGGCCGAGCGGTGCGTCTGCTGGTCAGAAACATCGGTGGCGCGAAGCCTGGTGGAACCGAGCGATCCACACTTGGCAGTCCAATGAAAATCACGATGTGTTTTGCCGAGTGGGAAGAGCGCAGTCCGTGGTCACCCTTGCATGTCGAACGCGGATTCAAAGCGGAAGAATCTGTGGTGACTGCCTATACCGCCTCGAGCGGCCCGGTTCTGCTGGTCGACCAGGACTCCCGCACTGCGTCGCAACTGGCGGGGTCGTTTGGACTCGCACTGGAGTCCATTTTTGGCGTGAAACAGCACTATGCGACCGACACGCTGCTGGTCATCGTGCCCGAACATGTCGACACGTTGCATCGTGATGGTTACACCAAGGCAGACATCCGACAGCGCATCCAGGAAGTGTCGTCGAGGCCGATCTCGGAGTTGATGGCAAACGAGATTTCAGGGACCGGATTCAAACCGGCTTTTGCGCAAGGCAAGACGAGTGATGAACTCGCCCGCAAGGTTCCCAAGTTCCGCAAAGCCGAAGACATCCTCATCGTCGTCGCGGGCGCCGAAGCTGGAAAATTTTCGGGTGCGTTTCACGGTTGGGCGACCGGAGCCATTGGATCGGTACCCGTATCCAGGGCGATTGATCCCTGGAGCTGACCAGGACCACTCAAGACCGGTTTTCGCGACGGTGACGAGACGCAGAAAAAACAGCGTGGCGCGGACTGGAATGCGCACACTGGCTCCTAGCTTGCGATGCCTGCCATCATCAGAACATTTTTCATCTTGTCGATATCGATGTACATGTCCTGGCCGTATTGTGGATCCGGTCGCATGTGCTTGAAGAACCACGCTTTTCCATCCTGACCTGCCGGCGGGGCAGGAACCGCTGCCCCTTCGCCAACCAGCGAGAAGTAATTCATCTTCAAGGAGTCGCTGATGGCCCAGTAGCAGGGATTCATGTAGCCGGGCTCGAACAATTCGATCATCAATGTCCCCGGCCGCGAGAAAACCATGTTGGTAAATCCCGATCCGTGCGGCCCCACGATTACCTCGGCGTGGCTGAACAACAACGCCTGATCTGCGACAGAGGTTCCAGTCAGCACTACCCTGCGAAATCCCAACGGCTCCAGGATTGACATGACGGCGTCTTCGTTGAGAACGCGGCGGGCCCGGGCATCTGAGCGGCTGACGTATAGGCGTTCACAAGGTTCGACCGTGGCCCCACGCAGGCTGGGTCCCAGTACGCCGCTCAGAAATTCAGATGCCCAGGTTGGCAGAACGTCGTTGCTGATTGATGGAAGCACGAGGCGATCCGAGCGTATGTGGAAAGCGTCACGAGTGGTTTCGATAAACCGGTTTGCCGGAATGCCAAGTGCCTCAATGACAGGCCTCATGAACGGGTTACTGAGTCGATTGACGGCAATCCTGTCGACTGGTCCGTTGCGCTTTTCGTACTCAAGCAACAAGTGCAACCTCGGGACCAGATCGACCATCCAGTGCCAGTACACGTTTGCTGCATCGACGGACACGACTGCCGTGCTGCCTTCAAGTCTTTCAACGGGAGGCAAACGAAACCTGGAAAAAACCGAGTGTTTTCGCTGGTCACCGCCCTGAATCAATTCCCTCGACACATCGCCGATAAGCTGGTCGCGAGCATCAATGACCGCCCCGTTACCACAGATGCGGGCATTGTTCAGCGTGAGCACTGTCCCGGCAGCCTCTTTGGCCAGCACACCGCCGTAGAACACTTCGAATTGCCAGGGCATCTTGCCGTCCAGCGTCCCGGGAGGTGTTCTGCTGGCTTGCGTCGCTGGATACAGTTCGAGAAGAGCCGCGCCGGCTGCAGGTCCCTGCGTGTTCAACCACTCGGAAGTGCTGGCGACAAATCCCCTTGGCGGACCTATCACTGTGGAGTCAAAGGGTGCCTTGCGAAGCGCCTGGAGGAGCTTTTTTTCTCCCCAGGTGCGCCGTCCATGATAGAGATTGAGTGCTTTGGATCGCATTCGGCCGAGGATGGCCATCAGGTCAGCCTCGCCCGGACTGAGTCAAGCTCAGGAGTTTTTCAAAGTAACTGATCGTTTTGCGGAGTCCTTCTTCGAGGGCAATTTCAGGGGACCAGTGCAATTGCTCCCTGGCGACAGTGATATCCGGTTTCCGGCGAACAGGATCATCGACCGGAATGGGCAAGAAGCTGACGGTCGAACTTGAACCGCACATTCCGATCACCTTGGTGGCCAGTTCTCTGATCGTGAATTCCACAGGATTCCCGAGATTGACCGGTCCGGTGATCCTGTCGGGAGAGTTCATCAGTGCGAGGAACCCTGCGATCAGATCGTCCACATAACAAAACGACCGGGTCTGTTCGCCGTTTCCATACATCGAAATCGGTTCGTTTTTCAGAGCCTGAACGATAAAGTTGGAAACCACCCGGCCATCGTTCGGATCCATGCGTGGTCCGTAAGTATTGAAAATACGTGCGACCTTGATGCGAAGGTGATGTTGGCGGTGGTAATCGAAAAACAGGGTTTCGGCGCAACGCTTGCCTTCGTCATAACACGATCTGGGACCTATCGGATTGACATTGCCCCAGTAGGTCTCAACCTGCGGGTGAACCGACGGGTCGCCATACACCTCGCTGGTCGAAGCCTGAAAGATCTTTGCATTCACCCGTTTTGCCAATCCCAGCAGGTTGATTGCCCCGTGGACACTGGTTTTGGTGGTCTGGACCGGGTCGCGCTGATAGTGGATGGGAGACGCCGGGCAGGCCAGATTGAAAATTTCGTCGACTTCGACATACAACGGAAAATTCACGTCATGACGAATGACTTCAAACAGGGGGTGGTCACGAAGGTGGGCAATATTGGCTTTTGAGCCGGTGTAGTAGTTGTCAACGCACAGGACATCATGGCCTTGGGCCAACAACACCTCACACAAATGAGAGCCAAGAAATCCTGCTCCGCCCGTTACCAAAATCCTTTTTGACGATGACTCACTCATGTTGCGTTCTTGACTCCTGGAAGCGAAGGGGCGGGACGAACCGAGATAGATCGACCCGGTAGAGGTTACCCTCGAAAAAGTCTGAAAATACCACAGGCGGTTGGCAATGAGGCTTATTGACAGCTGATTTGCAGCTGATTTGCAGCAGATTTTCAGAGAGTGGAAGGATGTTTGTGTCGCTGATGAGACTTGCTTCAACCTGGGGCGCTTCCTGCTAGCATCTGATCCGGGAATTGTGTCTTTTTTTACGGCTCACCAATCTTCTGGAGGGAAGGCCATGACAGTTATCCTGGATCCTACTGATGAAAGAGTGCCGGTGGCACGGCAACTGACGCCGCGTACGGGTGAACTCAAGGGCAGGGTGTCGTTTCTTGATATTTCCAAGCCAAGGGGCAACGTGCTGATCGACCGGATTGAGGAGTTGTTGCGTGAGCAGCACCCCCAGGTTACGGTTCAACGGTATGCAAAACCCACGTTTACCAAGCCGTGCCCGGATGGTTTGCGGGCGGAAATCCGGCAGAACAGCGATTTTGTGATCGAGGCGCTGGCCGACTGAGGCTCCTGTACCACGTGCAGTTTGCATGACACGGTATGGTTCGAGATTCAGGGTGTGCCCGCAGTCTCGATAGCTTCGAGTGAGTTCAAGGACGCTGCGGCAACGCAGGCGAAAGCGCTGGGGATGATGGATGCCCGGTGCGTTTTTGTTGCGCACCCGATCCAGGACGCAACCGATGCTGAAATGAGCACCAAGGCCGAGCAGGTGATCGGTCAGGTCATTGATGCGTTGACACGCAATTAGTCATTGCCTGGAGTGACGGCGAAAGAGGGTGCCGGAAATCGGCACCACCTCGGCTTCGCCAGGGAGAGATCGATCATGCCAGCGTTCACAGGATTTCCTGAGACAACCCTGCATTTTCTCGAAGAGCTTGCTGCCAACAACAATCGGGAGTGGTTCGAGGAAAACAAGGCGCGTTATGAGGATCTGGTGCGGGAACCAGCGCTGGATTTCATTGCGGCGATGGCACCTCGCCTGGCGAAACTGTCGGATCAGATCATCGCAGCGCCAAAAAAAACCGGTGGCTCATTGATGCGGGTATACAAGGACACCCGATTCAGTCGTGACAAGACACCCTACAAGACCAACATCGGCATTCAGTTTCGTCATGCTCTGGGCAAGGACGTGCACGCGCCGGGGTACTACCTGCATATTGATCCCACCGAGTGTTTTGTCGGGGTTGGGCTCTGGCACCCCGATGCCGCGCCATTGGCCGCAATTCGCAGGCGGATTGCCGAGCAACCCGGTGTCTGGAAGAAAGTTCGCCATCAGGCATCATTCGTCGAACGGTTCAACCTGGGAGGCGAATCGCTGCGTCGCACACCCAAGGGTTATGACGAGACTACGCCGGGTATAGAAGACATCAAACGCAAGGACTTCATCGCCACCTGTGAACTGTCCGCATCAGACACCCATCAAGCCGATTTTCCTGACCTCGTCGCCACCAGATTTCGGACGGCGACACCGTTCATGCGCTTCCTGTGCGAAGCCGTGGAGGTACCGTTTTAACGCAGGTCATCGCACCTCGGAACATCCATGAACCTGTTCGCATCGATTCAGCCAGGTGCAAACCTTGCAAGCGAAGCACCGAAAGAGTCAGGTTCCCACCGGCGCAGTACATTGGTCTCAACTCCTACAGACTCCTAGGAGCCTGTCGGACTTGAGACTGATCTACTGCGCCGGTGGGAAGAGCGGTCCATTTTTCCCCGATTTCTCGTTGCATGGTTCCACCATGCGCCTCGAAATCGTGAAAAACTGTCCTCGC
>Ga0105050_10004119_pt1 | contig 19547 bp, 16 predicted proteins | sample FRY01_FD_78088 | JGI IMG/M metagenome (GOLD analysis project Ga0105050, IMG submission 78088) | Freshwater microbial communities from Lake Fryxell liftoff mats and glacier meltwater in Antarctica - FRY-01 | ecosystem: Environmental > Aquatic > Freshwater > Ice > Glacier meltwater ...
AATAAATAGCAATAATTTTAGTTTCATCATTGAAAAGAATTAAAATAAAAAGGTACATTTTACAATCTAAAGTTAAAGGTTAAAAGGAGTTATTCTTTTAAAGTAATGAACTTTTAATCTTTTTCTATCAATAATTAAAAGCTAGTTAAACAAAATCAACTTTGATTTTCAAACAGAAATGTAGCGCCTTGATTTTTTTCTAATTTTGTCTCATGTTTGTAAAAGACAATACCTTAAATTCTGCAAAAGCCTATTTCTTCGAGCGATTGGTGCATTTTTCCGATTCCGAATTGAAATTAATGTGGTCTGAAATCATGTGTAAACGATTCAATTGGTCGCGCACGGATTTCATTATGAATACGAGCTTTCGATTATCTGAGTCGGATTTATTATTCGTTCGTTCATTTGTTAAACGCTTGCAGAATAATGAACCATTTCAATATATTTTTGGAGAAACGGAGTTTTACGGACTCAAAATTAAATGTGATAAACGCGCATTAATTCCTCGTCCAGAAACGGAAGAATTAGTTGATTGGATTTCTGAATACGACAATGCAGAAAGGATATTGGACTGTTGTTCAGGTTCAGGCTGCATTACTTTGGCTCTAAAATCAGTTTTCAAAAATTCGGAAGTAATTGGCGTTGATATTTCGGAAGAAGCCAATAATTTAGCGCTAGAAAATGCTAATTTGAATCAATTGGAAGTGTTATTTCACAAAGCAAACGCGTTAGATGAAAAAGATACTTTTTTAAATTCTTTAAATAGTTTAGACATTATTGTTTCCAATCCACCTTACATTCCCAAAAAAGAAATTCAGGAAATGGCACCAAACGTTCTAGATTTTGAACCGCATTTAGCTTTGTTTGTTGACAACGATTCCCCCATAATATTTTACAAACGCATAGCAGACTTTGCAATTTTGAAATTAAAAAATAAAGGTTTATTATTTTTTGAAACGCATCATCTTTTCTGCGATGAGGTTGTAAATTACTTAAAGAAAATTGGTTTTAACAAAATTGAAATCAAGCTCGATTTGCAAGGAAAGAAGCGAATGTTGAAAGCGGAAAAATGAGTTAAAAGTTGGGTTTTCTTAAAGTATTCAAAAATCTCCCAATCATTTCACGCGCATTTTCGGGTTGAGATTTAACCAATGCATTAATTGAATTCAAACTATTGAATAAAAAATGAGGTTGAAATTGTTGTTGTAGATTATTCATTTCTGCTTTTATTAATAGGCGTTCTTTTTCCATTAAACGAGTGTAAGCAATGTGTTGCTCTTTCAAATGTTTATCAATCCATAGTTGATGAACAAGCGACAGTAGCAAAAGAAACAAAACAAACCACCTTATAAAAAATAGTTTTTCTAAAAGTGAAATATAAGCTTGGTCTTCAGCTGAAATCCAGTGCCCATACCAATGTGTAAAAAGCGAAATAATTAAACTAAAAATGGTAATTGTACTAATGTGAACAATACTTATTGCCGATCGAGAATGGTAGAATGAATGGATTCTTTGAAGGATAAAGGAAAAAAAGAGTACCCAAAAGTATGTGTGGAATGCATCTGAAAAAGCTGCGCTGTACCCAATTTGATTAGTGCGTAGCAAATAATAGTAAGCAATTGCAATTAGTGCCAGCAGAAGTGTCGTTAAGAAAAATCTGTTTTTACCAAGTTTTCGAATCAGTGTTGTCATAATTATCGATTTCAATTCCACCCATTATACACGTTCCTTTGATATATAACGTTTTAGGATTTGCAATTAATTCAATACTATCAGGATTTCGTTTGTCGTCAATTCCACCAAGTATTGTGGTCATATCAGCAATCACTTTCCAACTCGAAGGAACAACCATAGTTACTCCACCCAAAGCACAAGTAACATCAATCGTTGCTTCTTTCTCAAAATCTGCTTGCGTTAGGTTTAGTTCTACACCTCCGAAAACGCTAGTAACTGAAATACCTTTTAAATTTTTACTCACTATTTTGTTAGTAGCTCCTCCAAAAATTGCACTTACTTGAATAAAATCTTCATCATTTAAATTAGCGTCTGAATTAACTTCTTTTAAAAAAGGCTTTCTTTTTTGTTATTAAAAGATTTTAAAATCATAGAAAAACCAACAAATATTATAATTACGGGCCACAAAAGTCGTGGATTAATAATTTCAGGAATTAAATCGTGTAAAATAAATGTTCCGCCAATTAATACAAGAATATATCCTGACACTTTTTTGAAATTGTTTTTGATTAAAGAAATAAATCCCACAACTATAAGAATCATTTCCCATGATAAAAGCCAATTCGGTAGATGAATTCCCATTTGTTTTATCAGTATTAAACTACCTGCCAAAACAATTGCAAAACCAGTTAACAATTTACCTATCCGTTGTTTTTTCTCCCAATTTTCTTCCGAATTTAAATTACTGAAGTATTTTTTAAATTTGTTTTCTTTAACCATGTTTTCTAATTTTTTGATCAAAACTAAGTAATAAACAAATCATGTAAAACTACTTTTCGGCGAAATGTATCTATTTTTCGGCAAACTGTAGTTTTTTTTGGATTTAAAAATAACGTTTCACCTCAAAATTTTTTAGTTGATTTGAACAATTTAAATAATTTTACTACAACAATTGACTAATCCTTTTTTAAAACAAGCTGTTTAATTAGTCGTTAAATACAAACCATTCAACATTAACTTTGCTGTAAATTAAAAAAAGTCAAAATGAAACTAACCATAGAAACGCCAGCTTTACTTTTTTCGGCAACATCATTGATACTCCTTGCCTATACTAATCGTTTTTTAACTATTGCGTCAATAGTAAGAAGTTTAAAAAAGAATTATGACGACAAAGAAAATAAAAACATTTTACTCGAAATTCAAAATTTGAATTTACGCATTACACTCATTCGATACATGCAGCTTTTCGGCGTGCTTTGTTTATTCCTTTCAGTTTTTGCAATGCTTTTACTCTTTTTTGAGCTAAAATTAGCAGCGATTTACTTTTTTGGATTTAGCTTATTTTCACTCCTTATTTCTTTGGGAATTTCTTTCTGGGAAATTAGTATTTCAGTAAATGCACTTCGAGTTCATTTAAGCGATTTGGCAGAAAAGTAAAACTACATTTTAGCTTTAATACCTTTTAGTGTTTTGATTCGATATTTAAACGATATTTAAATTTACAACCAATTAATCTTTAATTATTAAGATATTAGACAAAAAGTAGGCTATGGAAAAATTTTTGCCATTAATTTTAATACATCCATTTACACACATTAGAAACCAATCCGTCCATAATCTTGACTAAGAATACCCTGTAATATATTCGATTGAAGGTAAACTTTTGGGTCAAAAACGTAAATTAGCTCAACTCGAAAGGTGTTTTCGTCATCTTTCACTTCCGAACAATTGAAGTTGGTATCAAAAGCAATTATTTTGAGCCAAACACGACAAGACGTTTTTCAAACATTTTTTTTCGTAATGGTTAAAAAGTAGTGTGCAATATGCAAAAATTCCAAAGAAAAAATAATTCATAAATCTCTTTTTTTAAATGAAAATAGAGGTTTGTATGTCTTGTGAATTTGATGTTTTAAGCAAATTTTTTTTTCGGGCGTAGATTTGAGAATCGTTGCTTTTCGCTGTAATAAATCTTTGTAAATTTTACTCTACTAAATTTCCGTATTGGTCTTTTATGTCAAGGTGTCAAACGCGGCAACTATGTGTTCCAGATTGGTTCGATAACTATTGTGAACGATTGATATAATGTCAAACCTAACATCTTTATCTATTTGATTTTTTTGAACATAATGGTCGGCCACCGTAATAATTTGTCTTTGCTTAGATTTTGTGACAGCTCTCCAAGGTTCGCCAATTTCAGCGGTATTTCTTGCTTTTACTTCCACAACAACTAATTGCTCATCTTTTAGGGCGATGATATCTACTTCATATCTTTTGAAACGCACGTTTCTTTCGACTAACGTGTAGCCATTTTGGAGCAGGAAATTTGTTGCGAAATCTTCGCCCCATCTACCAAGTTCTTCTTTTTTCATAGTCTTATTTTATATTAAGTTACGAAAAAATGTAAGATCTAAGTTAAGAGTTATGAATTAAAAGTGAAAAATTTATTATTAGACTAATACTGAAAACCTGAAATTAAAACATTAAAACTCCTTCGAGCATTGAGCGGTATTTCACATTGAAAAAGTCATGGCCACACTCAATCTCAATAACTTTACCTTCTTGCTGAATGCGTTTTGCGAAAGCATAACCTTGCGGTGGTCGAATCACTTGGTCAAATTTTCCCATTATGATTTTAAATGGAATTTGATACTTTAAGAGTGCATTAGCAATTTCAGATTCGTTGGGTTGAATCATTCTGAAACCACGCCACGTCTTTGAAGCACGTTGAAAAGTTTCTGTATCAGATGCTAAATTATTAATAAATTGATAAACTTTAGGTCGAACAAGTTGCAGCTTTTTACCAATCGCAGCATATTTTATAAGTGACTGCGGATTATTCTCAAAACTTTGAAAAAGTGTTCTTGCCCATTTTTTTCTCGAAGTACGATTGTAAAAACTTTGATTGTCCATTCCGTCGGGAGAAATTAATTGAACTGATTTTATTCGTTCAGCGTAAAGAGGTAAAATTGATAATACGAATCTTCCACCTTGCGAAAACGCTAACAAATGAAAGCGATCTACATTTTCATTTACCAAAAGCACGTCAATTAATTTTTTGAATTCGCTTATTTTTAATGGGTTTTTTTCAATCCGACTTTCTGGAAAAAGGGAATGTCCATGATAAAAAAGATGTAAAGAAATTAGTGTGCGGTTTTCGTTCGCCAAAAACTCAAAGTCGAAAGGAGATTTGCTGTGCCCATGCATGCAAAAAATCACTTCAGGACCAGTTCCTTTTACAAAATATTCCAATTGTAAGTCTTTGAGATTAATTATTTTTTGATTCACGGTAAACGTTTTAGGTTATTGACTGCCCAACTATTTTCTGGGTTAATTTTAAGAATTTCTTCATAGAAATAGCGTGCTTTCAAATAGTCACCACGATTATGAGCTGTAAATGCTTTGGCTGAAAGTTCGTCTACTTTTATGATTTTCAAATTATCATTTCCGCAAAGTGAACTTTGATTACAAGCAATCGCATTTAGGTAATATTCTTTTGCTTTCTCAGTTTCTCCTTTTTCATGCCAAGAGATTCCTTTTGCGCAATTCCATTGTGCCGACCAAGGCGCGTAAAGGAGAGATGTAAAAGAAAAAAACAAAAGAAAAATTAAACTAAACTTAGCAACTTTCTTTTTGGTAGTGTCTAAAAATGCAAATAGAATACCAACAACAAATCCTGAAAAAAGTGAAATGGTTGCCACATTCCAGTTTCCATTAAGATTCATGTATTCAAAAATTGGTATAAATAATAGCATAACGAAAAGTGCAATGTTTTTTGTCACAATTCTAAAGCGTGTATCAATAAACGATTTAGTAAAAGAAAAACCAAATAATGCGTAATTCACACCTGAAAGACCAATCCCTGCGTCATCAGAAAATGTAAGTTGAATAGCTGAGGAAATAGCAGATGCAACGAGTCCGAAAAGAAAAAATTTATAAATTCCGATTCTTCGTTCAACGTAACTTCCTAAAAGTAAAATACCGACCGCGTTGAGCACAAAATTTCCTATTTCATAATGCACAAAACTGTTCGTTATAATTCCCCAATATTGAAAGGTGTAGATATCAATTGCAACTGGTGCGCCAGAGTAAGTTAGAATTTCATCAGAAACACTAGTTTTATTTTTAAAATATTGAATAACAATAAAAATCAAAAGACAATAAAAAAACAAAAAATAGGTAAAGCGAGCTTGTCTTAGATTTTTGATAATTGTTTTTAGAATTTCATTCATATTTCAAATTTAGTTTAAATTGTTAGAAGCATTTTAGATTAATTGGTGGTTTGACTATTTTTTTTCAATTACCTAAATCAAATAGCAGGTTCGAGTTATATAATATTGATTTAAATGATGAGTGTAAAGTGTCAATTTATGATTAATTGAATGGTTGGAATGAAACTTGAATTTTTAATTTTCTAAAGAAAAACCTTTGTTTAAAAGCTATTTTTTATTTTATTAATTCTTGATTGTTGTCATTTTTTTAAGTTGCATATAACTATTTTTTTGTAGTCAAAACTTAAGTAATGAATGTAAAAAAAGAAAATCAAATCAATTTCATCAATATTGGATTGATGTTTTTAAGCATGTTAATGGCGTTTATGTTGCCATTCGAAACATTTTTATTTGCTTATGCTTTTTTAGGCCCCTTACATTATTTAACGGAAATAAGCTGGTTACACGATAGAAATTATTTTTCAAAAGGGCGTTATGATTTCTTATTCTTGCTTGCAATTGGCATAATAATAACGTATGATTTCTTTGCAACGAAATACGGTTTTCATCAAGGTTTTACTAGCATTTATAGTGACATGAACATTTATGGTAAAATTTTATCACTCGCAATATTTGGAAGTATTTTATTTTCTTTAGTAGAAAATATATGGATAAAAATTATTTCAATCCTGTTGATTTTTGCGTTTGTGGATCATTGGTTTGCTCCAAATTATTTGACCCAAGAAGGTAAGGAAATCTTTAAAGGAAATAGCGTAACTTTTGCAATCACATCTTTGATTCCGACATTAATTCACGTATATATTTTTACAGGTTTATTTATGTTGTACGGCTCTTTAAAGTCAAGAAATCTTTCTGGATTACTTTCAGTTTTGGTTTTTATATTTGCTCCAATTACTTTATGGAATTTCTTTCAAGGCGAAACGTTTATTCCAATTACGAATTATGGACGAGATGCCTATTATGCCGGAGGCGACGGATTTTGGAGTTTGAATGCGAGCTTGATGAAAGAGTTTGATTTACAAAAGTTACCTATAATGACAGATTCATTGGGTCGCCAATTGTTTTACACTACTGGAGAACCAGCAATTGATACGAAAGCTTCACTAAGTGTTATTTTTGAAAGTGGAATGGGAATTATGTTGATGAGAATTATTGCTTTTGCCTATTTGTACCATTATTTAAATTGGTTTAGTAAAACCGAAATTATTCGTTGGCATGCAGTTCCTAAATTGAGATTTGCACTTGTAATTACTTTGTGGTTAATAGCTTGTGGCTTGTATGCTTATGATTATTCTTTAGGTTTAACTTATTTGTTTTTCTTGAGCTTCTGCCATGTCTTGTTGGAATTCCCTCTAAATGTTATTTCAATTGTAGGTATTGGAAAAGAAACTTATGCTATTTTTACCAAAGGCTTTACTAAAATACCAATTAAAAAATAAAAAATAACCTGATGAAATCCTACTTCACACTTTTGTTTTCTGTAACAATTTTATGCTTTTATTCCCAAAATGAAATAGTTAAAAAACAAACAGATGGTCGTTATATTTTGTCCGATAATGGTGCGTCTTATTTTGCAAAACTTTCCTTGGATTGCACAGAAAAACAAAGTCCACACTATTATTTTCAAGCAATAAGAAAAAAAGGCGACAAAGATAATCCAAAAGATATTTGGCCCTCTTTTTATGGATGTTATGACTGGCATAGTGGAGTTCATAACCATTGGTGTTTAGTTAAAATATTAAAATTATATCCGAATATTCCTGAAGCAAAAGCCATTCGTGAAAAATTAGAATTAAGTTTTAATAAGGAAAACATTCTCAAAGAATTGGACTATGTACGTAAACATGAGGATGGACTTTTTGAATTCCCTTACGGACAAGCTTGGTTATTGAAAGTTGCTGAAGAGTTAAAAAAATGGGACGATCCAGATGCTAAAAGATGGTTAAATAACCTTGAACCTTTGTATAAATATTGTGCCTTCGTTCAATTTAAAGTTTGGCCACTAATAAAAAAAATTGAATTATCAGGTAGTCACGATAGCCCTGCTTTGGCGCTTTCATTCGGATACGATTATGCAACAACCTTTGGCGACGAAAAATTAAAAAAAGTTATCGTTAAAGTTTCTCTTAACTATTATGGTGGGATGAAAAACACAACTATTTTAAAAGAACCTTATGAATATGATTTTATGTCAGCAAGTTTACTAACAGCAGATTTAATGAGAAAAGTGATGCCTGCGAAAAAATATGTTAAATGGGTGAAAGGATTTTGTCCAGACTTGTTTATTTCTTCAACTGTTTCTGGACCTTTACAAATTAAAAAAACAGAGAAACATGACGGCTACGAATCACACTGGGACGGCTATCATTTAAACAGAATTTGGTGTTTGAATGGAATGCTTAAAACATTACCAAATGGAACTTTGGATGATAAAACAAAAAATAATTGGGTTTTAGCAATGAATGAAATGTGGGATTATGCGCAAGAAAGTATTGGAAAAGAAAATTACGATATTGATCATTGGTTGTCTTCTTTTTCTGTATTCGCTTTAATAGGTTACGAATAATACCTAAAATTTAGTGTTAATTACTGTAATTATTTCATGTACTACCGACACTATTTTATTGATTTTAAATTCATTAGTTTATATTAAATCATTTTTTAGTTTGTTTATAACAATCTCACTTTTTTAAGCAAAGTTTGTTTTAAAAACCATAAATTTGCGCTCAATTTGCAGCAAACAAACGCTATAAAAAAAAGTAAATTGAAACTCCTATGCCAAAAGATTTATCCCTGAAATCCATCCTAATTATTGGAAGTGGTCCAATAGTTATTGGTCAAGCCTGTGAATTTGACTATGCTGGCTCTCAAGCTGCTCGTTCGTTAAGAGAAGAAGGAATTGAAGTTACGTTAATCAACTCAAATCCAGCAACAATTATGACTGATAAGGTTGTGGCGGATAACGTTTACTTGCAACCCTTAGAACCAGAAAGTATCGTTGAGATTCTGAAAAATCATAAAATTGATGCGGTTTTACCAACTATGGGAGGACAAACAGCTTTAAACCTTTGTATTAAATGTGATGAGTTGGGGATTTGGGAAGAGTATGGCGTAAAAATTATAGGCGTTGATATTGATGCGATTGAAATAACTGAAAATAGAGAAGCTTTTCGCAAATTAATGTTGAAAATTGGAGTTGGCATGGCTCCTCAAAAAACAGCAAAGTCTTTCTTAGAAGGAAAAGAAATAGCTCAAGAGTTTGGCTTTCCATTATGTATTAGACCCTCTTATACACTAGGTGGATCGGGAGCTTCAATTGTGCACCAACCAAAAGAATTTGATAATTTACTAGAACGTGGATTACAATTGTCGCCAATACATGAAGTGATGATTGATAAAGCGCTTTTAGGATGGAAAGAATATGAATTGGAGCTATTGCGCGATGCAAATGATAATGTAGTTATAATTTGCTCCATTGAGAATTTTGATCCAATGGGAATTCACACTGGAGATTCAATTACGGTGGCTCCAGCCATGACATTGTCAGATACAACCTTTCAAAAAATGCGTAATCTAGCTATTTTAATGATGCGTTCTATCGGAAATTTTGCAGGTGGATGTAATGTTCAGTTTGCTGTATCGCCAGACAAAGCGGAAGATATTATTGCGATTGAGATTAATCCTAGAGTTTCCCGCTCTTCAGCACTTGCTTCAAAAGCCACAGGTTATCCAATTGCGAAAATTGCTTCAAAATTGGCAATTGGTTATCACTTAGACGAATTAAAAAATCAAATTACTAAAACCACCTCAGCTCTTTTTGAACCGACTTTGGATTACGTTATTGTTAAAATTCCTCGTTGGAACTTCAACAAATTTCCAGGTACGAACACAGAATTAGGGCTTCAAATGAAGTCTGTTGGTGAAGTAATGGGAATTGGTAGTTCATTTCAAGAAGCTTTACAGAAAGCGTGTCAATCGTTAGAAGTTGATAGAAATGGTTTAGGAGCCGATGGTCGGGAATTGACAAACCAAAACGAAATTTTACATTCTTTAGAGCACCCAAGTTGGGATCGTTTGTTTCATATTTATGATGCGATTAAGCTCGGGATTCCATTTAAAACGATTATTGAGAAAACGAAAATTGATATTTGGTTTTTAAAGCAAATTGAAGATTTAATAAAATTGGAACGCAAAATTGATAAATTTCAAATTGGAAATATTAGCAAAGAATTACTTTTAGAAGCGAAGCAAAAAGGATATGCTGATCGTCAAGTTGCACATTTATTACGTTGTTTAGAATCCGAAGTTTACAAGAAAAGAACAGAGCTTGGAATCAATCGCGTTTTCAAATTAGTGGACACATGTGCAGCAGAATTTGAAGCGAAAACTCCATATTATTATTCAACATTTGAGTTTGAAAATGAAAGCGTTGTGAGCGACAAGAAAAAAGTAGTTGTTCTCGGCTCAGGTCCAAATCGAATAGGTCAGGGAATCGAGTTTGACTATTCGTGTGTTCATGGTGTATTGGCTGCAAAGGAATGCGGATATGAAACGATTATGATTAATTGTAATCCTGAAACGGTTTCTACAGATTTTGATACAGCTGATAAATTGTATTTTGAACCTGTTTTCTGGGAACATATTTATGATATCATTCAGCATGAGAAGCCAGAAGGCGTGATCGTGCAGTTAGGTGGTCAAACCGCTTTGAAATTAGCTGAAAAGTTAACCCGAATGGGCGTGAAAATCTTAGGTACTAGTTTTGATGCATTAGATTTAGCTGAGGACAGAGGTCGCTTTTCAAAATTACTTGAGAAAAACAACATTCCTTTTCCACAATACGGAGTAGTTGAAAGCGCTGAACAAGCTTTGGAGTTGTCTGACGAACTAGGTTTCCCATTGTTAGTTCGTCCTTCTTACGTTTTAGGTGGACAAAAAATGAAAATCGTAATTAATAAAGAAGAACTAGAACACCACGTTGTTGATATTTTAAATGAAATGGGCCACAATCAAATATTGTTAGATCATTTTATTGGTGGAGCTATCGAAGCAGAAGCAGATGCGATTTGCGATGGTGAAAACGTGTATATTATCGGAATTATGCAACATATCGAGCCTGCTGGAATTCATTCAGGAGATTCGTATGCGGTTTTACCTCCTTATAATTTAGGAGATTTTGTAATGACTCAAATTGAGGATATTACAAAGAAAATTGCTGTAGAATTAAGAACTGTTGGTTTATTGAATGTGCAATTTGCCATTAAGGATGATAAAGTGTATGTGATTGAAGCAAATCCGCGTGCATCGAGAACGGTTCCTTTTATTGCAAAAGCGTATGACGAACCCTACGTAAATTATGCTACGAAAGTGATGTTAGGTGTTAATAAAGTAACTGATTTTAATTTCAATCCAAAAAAAGAAGGATATGCAATTAAAATCCCCGTTTTTTCGTACGAAAAATTCCCAGATGTTAAAAAGGAATTAGGTCCCGAAATGAAGTCGACAGGTGAGGCAATTCGTTTCATTAAAAATTTAAAAGATCCGTTTTTTACAAAGATTTACTCTGAAAGAAATATGCATTTGTCTAAGTAATTCAAAATGTGATATTCTATTAAAAAAAGGTTGCTATTTGCTGCCTTTTTTTTGTTTTAAGTTTTTTTTAATCACAAAAAAAGTATTTAATTTTTTGACAGTTATATTTACTGAAGGAATAAAACAACTCTTTTACAAGGAGGTTGATTTGTTTTTAGACATCACATGTTGGACTTATCAAAAGTTTCTGTTTTTGCACTTCAAGGAATTTATTAGTTTTTCAGCTTTTTAGATTTCTTAATCCCGTTGAGGGTTGAAGTTGAATCGGAACAAAATGAATTATACTCAGCTCACCAAGGTGAGAAATTATGGTAACATCTATTATTTAAGTCATTATAAAATTACTTTTTGCAATTTTTGGATGTTTTAATTAGTCTATTTTTTTAAATTTTAGTTAACTACTACTGTTAATCGGATTTTCATTTTTGATTTTGAGCCTATTTCAAGTATCAAAATAGAATCATATTTAAAATTACGTAATTCAATTCGCGTGAATGTTTCCTTTTCATGTTGAAATGATTTGAATAAATTCAGTTTTTTTCCTTTCTATTTACTGGAAAATAGATATATTTACCGCACAAATTTTCAACTATGAATTTACACGAATATCAAGGAAAGTCTATTTTAAAAAGCTACGGAGTTGCAATTCAAGAAGGAATTGTTGTAGATAGAGTAGAAGATGCTGTTGAAGCAGCTAAAAAATTAACAGAGCAAACAGGTACAAGTTGGTACGTTGTGAAAGCTCAGATTCATGCTGGTGGTCGTGGAAAAGGAACTGTTGCAGAAACAGGATCTCACGGAGTTGTTCTTGCAAAAGGAATTGACCAGTTAGAAGAAAAAGTAAAAGGTATCCTTGGTGGCCACCTGACAACGCTTCAAACTAACGGTAAAGGTAAATTAGTAAGCAAAGTGTTAATCGCGCAAGATGTTTATTATCCTGGTCCAACTGAAGTGAAAGAATTTTACATGTCTGTATTGTTAGACCGTGAAAAAGGTAAAAACGTAATCGTTTATTCTACAGAAGGTGGAATGGATATTGAGCATGTTGCTGAACACACACCAGAAAGAATTTTTAGAGAATTTGTTGATCCACGTGTTGGATTACAAGGTTTCCAAACTCGTAAAATTGCATTTAATTTAGGTTTGTCAGGAGAAGCTTTTAAAGGAATGACAAAATTCGTTGCAAGTTTATATAAAGCTTATGAAGGAATTGATGCTTCCATGTTTGAAATCAATCCATTATTCAAAACCTCTGATGACAAAATTATAGCTGTTGACGCAAAAGTAACTATGGATGGAAACGGATTATTCCGTCACCCAGAAATCGCTGCGATGAGAGATAAAACTGAAGAAGATCCAACGGAAGTGGAAGCTGACGAAGCAGGATTGAACTTTGTAAAATTAGACGGAAACGTTGGTTGTATGGTTAACGGTGCAGGTTTGGCAATGGCAACAATGGATATTATCAAATTGTCAGGTGGAAATCCAGCGAATTTCTTAGATGTTGGAGGAACAGCAAATGCTGAGCGCGTTGAAAAAGCTTTTGGTATCATTTTGAAAGATCCAAACGTGAAAGCAATCTTAATCAATATCTTCGGCGGAATCGTTCGTTGTGATCGTGTTGCTCAAGGTGTGGTTGATGCATATAAAAATATGGGTACAATTCCAGTTCCTATTATCGTTCGTTTACAAGGTACAAATGCTATCGAAGCGAAAAAAATTATTGATGACTCAGGTATGAATATTCACTCGGCTGTACTTTTGCAAGAAGCAGCTGATTTGGTGAAAGAAGTTTTAGCTTAGTTCATCTAGAAATAATTCAAAGCCATCGTTCATTGAACGGTGGTTTTTTGTTTGTTTAAAATTTAACAGTATTAAAAAAAGTAAATTTGAGATAAGTTTTATTTTTTTCACACGTATTATCTTACTTAAAATAATGATGTATTTCTTTTTTATTTTCTTGTTCAGTTCAGCTTTCTATTTATTTTCTTGCGGAGATGACAAATCAACTTTATTTTACACTGAAATTGAAGCGCATGACAAATTGTACAATCGCATGAAATTAAAAGCAAAAGAAGCTTTAAGTTATTGTGAATCTGAGAATTTCAATACTGATTATTGCATTCTAATTGATATGTCTATCCATTCTGGACTAAACCGATTTTTCGTTTGGGATTTTAAAACCGATACTATTTCCAAAAGTTTTTTAGTTAGTCACGGTTGTGGCGAAAATCCTTGGTCAGCTGATTTTTCTAAAGAAAATCCCAATTTTAGCAACGAAGATGGTAGCCATTGTTCTTCACTGGGAAAGTATAAAATTGGACAAAGAGCTTACAGTAATTGGGGCATTCATATTAAGTATGTCTTACATGGATTAGAAAAAACGAATAGCAATGCTTTATCACGGTATGTTGTTTTTCATTCCTGGGAAGAAGTTTCAAATGAAGAAATTTATCCAAGTGGAACACCAGAAGGATGGGGATGTCCAACAATTTCTAACGAAAATTTTCAACTCTTAGATCCCATTCTACAAAAATCAAAAAAACCTGTTTTGTTGTGGGTTTATCTATAGCTTCTCATTGAATTATACAATAAAAAATTTCGCCTAAAGTTTTTTTTATTAATCGTTTAAAAAAAATTAGTATACTTTTTTTGATAGTTGTGAATTTATTTATACTTTTAACTTGTCAAAATGACACTAAGTATTTATTATTTAATCATTAATTTAAATTTTTATGAAAAAAATTTTTACAATTTTAAGTTTAGCGCTTTCAACGGTAGCGTTTTCGCAAGTAACTGTTACTTATCAAGTTGACATCACTGAATACATTGCAGGCGGTGAAGCTTTAAATGCTAATGGAATTCGTGTTGGAGGTAATTTTACAACAGTTGGTGCTTCCATTGCAGACTGGACGCCTTCTGCCGCAGAATGTGCAATGACAGATCTAGGAAATGGATTGTGGTCAATTGCTGTTGTTTATCCTTCAACTTCTGTTGCAGCAACGCAGCTGTACAAGTTCGTAAATGGTGACTGGGGAACAAATGAAGGTGGTGGAACATCTCTAATTGGTACTGATGGATGTGGCCTTGATGATGGCGGTGGTAACATTAACCGTACATTGGCAATTCCTGCTGCAAATGCAACTTACACTTTCTGTTGGGAAAAATGTGCTGCATGTCTTACTTCTATTGATGAAGTAAACAAACTAAACGTTGTTGCGTTCCCTAATCCTGCATCGGATGTTTTAAATTTCCAAATCGATGCTGTTGATTACGTAATTACGTTAACTGACCTAGCTGGTAAAACTGTTGCAACTTCAACAACTTCCACTATCGAAATGTCAGGATTGAGTTCAGGAGCTTATTTGTACAAAGTTGTAACTAACAACGGTACTGCTACTGGAAAAGTAACAAAAAAATAAAAATTAAAAGCCTACTATAAAAAGCCTAAGTTTAAAAGCCTAGGCTTTTTTTACAACTATTAAATTCAATTTACCATGAAAAAATTATTAGTACTACTCGTAACGGGAATATCTACGATTATAAATTCCCAAATTCTGGAAGTCTCCCCTGCATTTCCAACAACAAATGATGTTGTTACGATAGTTTATGATGCAACTCAGGGAAATGCAGCTTTGGTAGGTCAAACACAAATTTATGCCCATACGGGTGTAATTACTTCTTCAAGTACATCACCAAGTAATTGGCAATTCACGAAGGGAGCTTGGGGAACTGCAGATCCAAATGTTGCTATGACTTCACTTGGTAATAATAAATTTTCAATTACAATTGATATAGACCAATTTTATGGTTTTCCGCAGGGAACAGCCGTTTTAAAACTTGCTTTCGTATTTAGAAATACAGCTGGTTCAATTGTTGGCAGAAGCGCCGACGCAACAGATATTTTCTACGATGTTTATCCCTCAACGGCTGGACTCATAGCACAGATTTTTCATCCATCACCTGGTTCAGTTGTGGATTTAAATCAACAATTTACAATCAATGCGCAAAGTAATTTACCTGCGACTTTAGTAATTAAAGAGAATGGAACAACTTTAAACACAATTTCGAATGCAACCGAATTAAATTACCAACATAGCGCAACTTCACTAGGGACAAACTTATTGGAATTTGTAGCAAATGACGGAATGACGGAAATCATTGATTCTATTTATTATACAGTAAATCCTTTGGTTGTCCCAATAAATTCAACATACACAGATTTAAAACAAGGAATAAATTACATTGATGAAAATACGGTTGTCCTTCAATTGTTTGCACCCGAAAAGGAACATATTTATGTTATTGGTGATTTTAATAATTGGACAACCACTATTGCTTATCACATGAATCTTTCAACAGATATGAAAACATGGTGGTTGGAGATTCCAAATTTGACAGCTGGACAACGCTATGGTTACCAGTATTTTATTGATGGAACGTTGAAATTGGCAGATCCTTTAAGTCCGCTGATTTTAGATCCGAATAACGATGGAAATATAAGTGGAGCGACTTATCCTAATCCGCACCCTTATCCAACTGGAAAAACGTCAGGTTTTGTTACTATTATGCATCCTGGCGCTCCTGAATACCAATGGCAAGTGACAAATTTCGTTCCTCCGGCAAACAAAGATTTGATTATTTATGAGTTACTCGTGCGTGATTTTGTTGCAAAACACAATTATCAAACGATAATTGATACACTTGATTACATCCACAAATTAGGAATCAATGCAATCGAATTGATGCCTCCTGGAGAATTTGAAAACAATGAAAGTTGGGGTTATAATCCTTCATTTCACATTGCTTTAGATAAATATTATGGCACACCTGAAAAATTTAAGGAACTAATTGATTCATGTCATGCCCGTGGTATTGCCGTAATTATAGACATGGTACTTAACCATGCTTTTGGTCAAAGTCCAATGGTGAATATGTATTGGGATGCAGCTAATAATCGACCAGCAGCAAATAGCCCATGGTTCAATACAATTTGTCCTCATGAACCCTATTGTTGGGGATATGACTACGATCATACGGAACAAGCTACTAAAAATTATATTGACCGTGTAAATCGTTATTGGATAGAAGAGTATAACGTTGACGGTTTTCGATTTGATTATACCAAAGGCTTTATTAATAATTCAAATGGTTTTAGTCAAGAAAGAATTAATATTTTAAAAAGAATGGTTGACTCTATTTGGGTAACTAAACCTGGTGCTTATATCATTTTAGAGCATTGGTGTGACAACTCAGAAGAAAAACAATTGGCTGAATACGGAATGATGTTATGGGGAAATTTAACTTATAATTACCACCAAGCAGGAATGGGAATGGTTGGTAGTTCAAATCTTTCAAACGGAATTTATTCAGCGAGAAATTGGAATGTTCCTCATTTGGTAACCTATATTGAAAGTCATGATGAGGAAAGAGCAATGTTTGAAGCAAAAACGTATGGAAATACTACCAATGCTAATCACAATGTAAGAGATCAGTTTGTTGGTTTAGGTAGAATGCAAGCGCTCGCTGTTATTGGTTTAACTCAGCCTGGTCCAAAAATGATTTGGCAATTTGGAGAACTTGGATACGATATTTCAATTGATGACCCATGTAGAGTTTGTAATAAACCAATACTTTGGAATTACTACAATCAGTCTAGAAGAAAGCAAACTTATGATGTTTACGCTGCTGTTTTGAACTTAAGAAAAGACTACGAAACGTTTAAAACACTCGATTTTACACACTCTTTGTCCGGCTCTGTTAAACGTTTAATTTTAAATAATGCTAGTATGAATGCAGTAGTGATGGCTAATTTTGCAGTAACTGCAACTACCGGAATCCCCTCTTTTCAAAATACAGGATGGTGGTACGAATATTTCACAGGTGACAGCATCAACGTAACAAACGTAAATACTTCTTTGAGTTTTGAACCAGGTGAATATAGAATTTATACCGATGTTCGATTAGATAAACCGACAATTACGGAATCAACCATTTCAATTGAAGAATTAGAAGCAGAAGCTTTCCCTATTAATTTATACCCGAATCCAGCTTCAACGGAAGTGAATTTATCTTTTGAGTCTAAATCAACTGAAGAATTTGAGGTTTTAATCATTAATGAATTAGGACAAGTTGTTCTAACTAAAAAAGGAACAACTTCAACAGGTTTAAACTTAGTGGAATTATCCGTTAACAATTTCAAAAACGGTTCTTATCATGCATTACTTAAAGTGGGAAAAAGTTACTCAAACAAAGCATTCATAATTGGAAATTAGGATGCGTTTTTTACTTTTTTTTTCATTAGTATCGATTCATTCCGCTTTTGGACAATTAGTTCATCCAGCGGAAAACGATGCTTTTTTACAAAACGAGGTAGCTTCAATTTATATTCAACTTTCACCAGCTGATTTAAACTTGATTTTAACAGATAGTTTGTATGCTGACCATGAGTTTGCAGCATCTTTTAGATACATTAGTTCTGCAATTGACGAAACGGTAACAAATGTTGGGTTTCGATTAAGAGGAAATACTTCTCGTAATTCGGCGAAGAAATCATTTAAAGTTTCTTTTAATGAATTTGTTTCTGGTAGAAAGTGGAAATCAGTTGAGAAATTAAACTTGAATGGTGAACACAATGATGTTTCCATTATGCGCTCTAGAATGTGTAATCAACTTTTGAAATATGCCAATTTACCTGCTGCTAGAACAAGTTATATTCGCTTGTTTATAAATTACGAATACAAAGGTCTATACATCAACGTTGAGCATATTGATGAAGAGTTTTTGCAAAGAAGATTTACCAACGATTATACTGGAAATTTGTATAAATGTAGTTATGGTGCTGATTTAAAGCAAATTGGAAGTTCACCTGGTTTATATGTTTACATGTACGAATTAAAAACGAATGCAGCTTTAATTAATTATAATGGTCTTATAAACTTTATAGACATTCTAAATAATACGAATGAAGAACAGTTTACGTGTGCCATTCAACAAGTTTTTGATGTAGAGCTTTATCTAAGAACGTTAGCCGTTGAGGTTTTAATAGGACATTGGGATGGCTATGCGGGAAATAAAAACAACTATTATCTTTATCAACGGCCATCAGATGGTAAATTTGTGTTCATGGAATATGATATGGATAATACGTTAGGTGTAGATTGGGGAATTATTCCATCCGAAGATTGGTCAACAAGAAATATATATACATGGGCAAAAGGTGATAAACCACTTTATAATCGATTAATGGCTGTACCGTATTTCAAAGACCGGTATAGTTTTTATCTAAATGAATTGTTACAAACAGTTTTTGTTTCTCAAAGTCTAATTACAGAATTTGAACAAACACAAGATTTGATAACAGAGGCAGCCCTCGAAGATGATTATAAAGAAAATGATTACGGTTTTACCGATTCAGATTTTTTAGAAGCGATTAATACCACTATTGGCGGGCATATTAAACAGTCGTTGCGATTGTATATTGAACAACGACATTTGTCTGCAACGTATCAATTAGCAACAATTCAACACCTTGAAAATCCATGTCCATTATCACTTGATGAATTGATAGAAGATGTTTTTATTCCAATGAAAGCCTTTGATTTATTAGGGAGAGAATTAGATTTAAATACAACAAACAAGGCGAAAATTGTCGTAGATAAAAATGGTTACACAAAAATAATTTGGTCAAATGAATAGAATAGTTTTAAACTTTAGTATCGGATTGATTTCACTCAGTTCGTGCGTTGCTCAAAAATTGGTTCCTAAAGTATTACAGCATGTTGAGCCTGCAAGTTGGTGGGCTAATATGAATCTTTCCGAAATTGAAATTCTACTTCATGGAAAAGATATTGCTAAATATTCAGTAGTTGTAAAAGGCTTGGATCTTATTGAGGTAAAAAAAACAGAAAATCCAAACTACCTTTTTGTTAAGGTTAATACTAAAAACAAAGCAGTTGGAAATTATCCAATTCAACTTTCAGACGGTAAAAAAATAGTAGCGGAACATATCTTTGAGTTAAAAACACGAAGAGAAAATTCTGCATCACGAGA
>Ga0105050_10004123_pt1 | contig 19537 bp, 19 predicted proteins | sample FRY01_FD_78088 | JGI IMG/M metagenome (GOLD analysis project Ga0105050, IMG submission 78088) | Freshwater microbial communities from Lake Fryxell liftoff mats and glacier meltwater in Antarctica - FRY-01 | ecosystem: Environmental > Aquatic > Freshwater > Ice > Glacier meltwater ...
ACACTTCGGTCCAGGCGTGCAGATCGGTGAAATCGTTTTCGGTGCCGGACGGGCCATCCAGCGCCTGAAGGTCGGGTTTCAACTGGATCAGGTAACCAGACACGAAGCGCGCGGCAAAGCCGAGGTGGCGCAGCGTCTGCACCAGCAGCCAGCTGCTATCGCGGCACGACCCTTTGCCGGCGCTGAAGGTTTCTTCCGGCGAATAGACGCCGGGTTCCATCCGGATGACGTAGCCTATTTCATTGGCGATGCGCGCGTTGAGGCCCACCACGAAATCCACCGTGCGGGTGCTGTCGCGGGGGATGCTGTCCAGAAACGCCTGCAACTGCGGGCCGGCCGGTTCGGGCTGCGAATAGATCACGAGGTCGGGGCGGATGTCTTCGGGATACTCGAACGGCCAGAATTCGGCGGATTCCTCCACAAAGAAATCGAAAGGGTTGTAGACGGTCATATCCGCCACAAGATCGACCTCGATCTTGAACTCCGTCACCGGCTCGGGAAACACGAAACGCGCCAGCCAGTTGCCGTACGGGTCTTGCTGGTGGTTCACGAAATGCCCGCCCGGCGTCACCTTCAGCGAGTGCGAGATCACACGGGTACGCGAATGCGGCGCGGGACGCAGACGTATGATCTGCGGTCCCAGAACCACGGGCCGGTCATAGCGGTAATGCGTCATGTGATGGATGCTGGCTTTGATCGACATGTGATTTTTCAGTCTCAAACTGCGGTATGACCTGACGCTTTCATAAAACTCACCGCCACGCCATGACCTTTTGGCACTGGCGCGCATTGAAAATCGCGATAAAGGGCAGACGGTGAATTGGCAGGCGGTTTGCGGTGGGGCCGTTCAGCCGGCTTCGGGCAAGGGAAGGGTAACCCGCACCACGGTGCCGCGGCCGGCTTCGGTTTCCAATGCGACTGTGCCGCCCATCTGTTCGGTCAGACGGCGCATGATCGACATGCCAAGCCCGGTGCCGCCGAACCGCCGGGTGACCGAACCGTCGGCCTGTTCAAATTCCTCGAACACGCGGGAGGCTTGCTCGGGGGTCATGCCGATGCCGGTATCGCGCACCTCGATCACCATCGGCCGCCCGCGCGGACAGGCGAATGTGACCGTAACCTCGCCAGCGTTGGTGAATTTCAACGCGTTGCTAAGAAGGTTCTGCAAGATTTGCATGACCCGGTGCGGATCGCCAAGCCTCGCCACGTCGGGGCAGCCGCTGGTAAATACCTCAAACGACAGACCCTTTTCTTCGGCCCGCTGCGCGTGCAGTTCTTCCAGCCGGGTTGCGATGGCATCGGGGCGAAACGGCACCTGTTCCAGATCCAGTTTGCCAGCCTCGATCTTGGACATGTCCAGCACATCATTCAGGATGGTCAGCAGCAGTTCGCCCGAATGCCGGATTGTGGTGACCATGCGTTTGTGATCGGCATCCTGCACCACACGGTCCAGCACTTCGGCCATGCCCAGAACGCCGTTCAGGGGGGTGCGGATTTCGTGGCTCATGTTGGCGAGAAAGCGCGATTTGGTCCGGTTTGCAGTCTGTGCCCGTTCTGCGGCAAGCCGCAGTTCGGCCTCGGCCCGTTCCTGTTCGGTGATGTCTGCAATGGCGCAAACCAGACGCACCGCAATGTCGGGATGTGCAATCGGAGACGTGTTGATCGACACCACCCGCCGCACCGCATCGGCGCGCAGAAAGGAAAAACGCCGGTCGCGTCTGGGGGTGTCTTCGGTCAGGAAACGCCCGAGTCTCGTGGCGATCTGGTCCGAAGTGACATCGCCCACAGGTTCGATCTGCCACGACGGATCATCGAACCGCACGTCCCTCATCTGTGCCAGCGTCAGGCCCAAGATGCGTTCCGCCTCGGAATTGGCAAAGACAAAATGCCCGTCTTCATCCAGCGCAAAGATGCCGGACATCGAGGTATCCATCAGTTTTGACAGGTAATCCCGCTCGGCCAGCAGCGCGCCTGCCAGAAAACGCCGCTCTGTCACGTCGATCAGCGACAAAATCCAGCCCATGATCGACTGCGACCTGTCCAGCGGTTTTTCGATTGGCGCGATGCGCAGGTCGAAGTGCCGCTGTCCGATCGTCAGCGATTGCGCCGCCACATTGCCATTCCATTGCAGCACCTCATTGGCGACCGCGCCGATATGCTCGACCGTGCGGATGTCACCGCCGATGCCGGGCAGGCTGTCGCTGAACACGCGGCGCGCCTCGGGGTTGGCACCAGCCAGGCGGCCAAGCGCATCAAAGATCAGGATCGGGTCCGACGTGTTGTAAAACAGCAGATCCTTGGCAATTGCGCTGATGTCCATCAGGCGGTTGTTGAAGATCATCCAACTGAAGGTGAACAGGACGAAGGAAAACAGGAACGGCGTCGGATCAAAGCCGAACAGGGTAAAGCCGAACAGGATGTAGGCAAGATTTCCGATCGCCGGCACGGTGGTGATCGCCAGCAGTGCGATGAAAAACATCCGGAAGCGCGCATGCGCCCGCACCGCGCCAAATAGCGCCACCACGACACCGGCCGCAAGAAACACATAGACATAGGCCGCCGCCGCAAAGAACAGCGGCCCATGATCATATACCACCGAGGGCCGCCCATTGATGACCGCCAGATGCGTGGCGGCACCATAGAACGCCTGATGCCAGTGGTTCGTCGCGGCAATCAGCGTGACAAGACCCGGCCCGCCCAGCAGCACCGCAATCTTCCAGCGACTGTTTTCCGGCGGGCGGCCAAAGGAATAATCGAACAGGAAAAACGCCCAGGCTGTCGGCGCCATCACGATACCGGGCCAGGCAGCCTTGGCCCAGAACACCTTGCAGCCGGTATCAACCGACAGCAGTTCCAGCAGCACAGAGCCGAGCCACAGGACCATCGCAACATGCGCGAGCAGGAAATAGGGCTTGCCGAAGAAATGGTTCTGCCGCCTGACCCACAAGGAGACCAGCACGATTCCCAGCAACACCACCGTCGCCACGAATGCGGCGTCGTCAGGGGTCGCCAGTTGCAGGCAGAGTGCCATCGGATGCTCCACGCTCAGCGTTTGGGCGGCAGGCATCGGAAAATGTCCGCAAACCGCTATTTCCGCTCTATGTGATACCATTCGCGTGGCACAACATCCGCTAGCGTTGGTAACAGTTTAGCGAGGTTATCCGCGGAATCCAGCCACGCTGACACAACCCACGGGTTATTTTGCGGGCGCCGGGTTCGGGATGACGTATTGAGAGCGGCATCAACCCGAACCGGGTGATCTGTCGTCACCTGATTTTCGCCGGAAACCGGGATCACATTCTAGGTGTCCAGAATGGATTCCAGCGCGTCGAGCAGGTTTTCGACCTGATCCGCCGCCAGCGCCCAACGGTCTGCGGCTGTCAGGCGGCTGCCTTCGGCACTCAGCATGTTTTCTGCCGTGGCGGCCAGTGCACCCACGCGGGCAAAGCCCAGTGTCGCAGACACACCCGAAAGTTTATGGGCAATGCCCGCGACTGCGCGCACCGACGCATCGACATCGCGGTTGCGCCCGATGTCCTGGCGCAGACCTTCGATTGCCAGTATCCGTTCCTCGATCGTGTCGATGAATTTGCGGCGCACCGGCTCCAGCGCGGTTGCGAAGGCGGCAGAGCTTGCCGCCCGCGCGTCCCTGAGCGTGCCGGGTCCGTTGCTCAGGGTGTCAGTTGCCATGAGCCGCAACCAGATCACGGCGTGCCACAATTTCGCGCACCGAAGCGCGGGCCCGGTCCATCAACCCTGAAGGTGTGACGCGGGTGAAGAAACCGGCCGTCTGCGGCTCGCCCACCCGCACGACGGGCAGCGGCACACCGAGTTCGGCGTAAAGTTTGCTGTATTCCCCCAGCCGCACCCCGATTTCAAGCTTCAGATCATCCGGATCCACAACCGTGCTGCGCGGCGTCATGCAGACGAATTCACCACGTCCGGCATAGGCCATCATGAATTGATGCGTCTTGAGAGTGCCGACAATCACCGAGGCCACATTGGCCAGCGTATCCAGATAAGTCACGGTATCGGCGGTCAGAAAGATGTCTGACGCGTTCACGATCTTGAACGAAATCGCGGCGTGGCCGAACAGTTTCATTCGCCCCAGCGTCAGCACATAGTTTTCCAGCGCCAGATATTCCACTACGCCGCCCACGTCGCCAACCGGAATCGGGTCTTCAAACCCGATCGGCGCTGACAGCATTCCGGCGTGCGAATGCAGCTGATCCTCCAGCGCCTTGCCGCGACGCCGTTCATCGACCAGCCGCGCCACCATGCCGATACGGGCCTTAAGCTCGATATCGTCAATCGGCTTGGTGATGTAATCGGTCGCGCCCGACGCGAAGGCACCTTCAACGAAATGCTGCGAATTCATCGCGGTAATCATCACGATGGGGGTGCGGCGGTGCCCCGGCAGCGCGCGAATGCGGCGGCACACCTCGATACCGTCCATACCGGGCATCTCGATGTCCAGCAAGAAACAGTCGAACATCGCATCACCGTTGCGGATGATTTTCAGCGCCTCTTCGCCCGATGACACACACCGAAGTTCCGTATACCCGATCCGCCGCAGCACATGCTCCAGCAAGAGCAAGAAGATCGGGTCATCATCTACCGCCAATATCCTGAAGGATGCCATCTTGACCTCTGATTCCCGTTAAGCTTGGTTGCCGCTCTTCAAATGCAACTCCGGGGTTAGTTAGACCCAGCAAAAGTGGCAAGAATTTGACCGCAATCAGCGTAAAAGTTGAATTCATCCATTGGAAAGCAGGCATGCGTGGTCAACCTGCGGTTACCAGCCGGTCAAGTGCTGCAAAAAAGTCTTCTGCACGTATGGGTTTGGGCAGGATCATGTCAGCCAGACCGTTCAGCCCGGCGGTGACTGTGCTTTGATCGGCGGACGCGGTAAACAGAATCATGGGCGTTCGGGAGTTGATGGTCTGCGCCGCGCGCAGGCAGCGGATGACCCGGTCGCCGGTCAGATGCGGCATCTGCCGGTCGAAAATCATCAGATCGAATTTCTGCACCATCGACGTTTCAAGTGCAGCGCGCCCGTCCTCGACCACGACAAGATCAATACCGCCGCGAATTTCCAACAGGCTGCGGACAATTTCCCGATTTATTTCATCGTCTTCTGCGAGCAAAAATTTTGTCTGCCGTGAAACAGGCGTGTCGCGCAGTTCGGTTTGAAGCTCCATCCCAACTCCTTAACAGACCATCGATATATAGGGCCTGGTCTGCCGCCCATCCATTCCTGTCAGTCTTTTTACCCAAAACACCGTCGTCTGCATGGGGGAAGACGCCCCTTTCACACTGAGGACCGTATCCTCTTCTACCGTAGTTACGAAAACTTTTACCTATGAAATGTGGCCGGAGGCCGGTGGTAAAACGTCTTTACGCGGGCGCGTTTGTGGCAATTTCGCTAATGCATAAGCGTAACAATCGCGTGCAGAAGTTCTTGCCGTCGGAAGGGCTTGCTGAGATGTGAATCAAAGCCGCCGACGATGTAATCGGCCACCTGATGCGCCATGGCATTAGCTGTCACGGCTATTGCGGGCACGGCGGTTTTGCCCATGCCGGCCTCGGCAGCGCGGATATTTTTCAGGGCCGTCAGCCCGTCCATGACCGGCATCGAGATATCCAGGAGAAGCAGGTCGAACGACCTGCTTTTCCACATCGCGACCGCTTGCAGGCCATCTTCGACCAGGGTGATGTCGGCCCCGGTATCGGCCAGCATTTCTTGCAGCACCAGCCGGTTGGTGGCGCTGTCGTCGGCGATCAGCAGGCGGCGGCCGTCAAGGCGCACTTCGGCGCCGGTGACCGGCACTGTGGTGTTGCCGGTTGCCGGCAAATCGGCCTCGGGCAGCGGCAGGGTCACCCGTGCCACTGTGCCGCGGTCGGGCATCGAGGTGATCGCGATCTCGCCACCCATCAGCGTGACCAGCTGGCGTACGATCGACATGCCAAGCCCGGTGCCACCGAAACGCCGTGTTACCGACCCGTCGGCCTGCTCGAAACTGTCAAACACGCGGGCGGTCTGTTCGGGCGTCATGCCGATGCCGGAATCTGTCACCTCAATGGTCATGGGCTTGCCCGCCCGGCAGGCGAGTTTCAGCGTGACGCCGCCTTTATCGGTGAATTTCAAGGCGTTGCTCAGCAGGTTGTGCAGGATCTGCACGATGCGGTAGGGGTCGCCCAACCGGCCCATTTCGCTGCCAAGGCTGGTCAGAACCTCGAATTCCAGCCCCTTTTCTTCGGCTTGCAGGGCGTAGACCGCTTCAACCTGCCGTGCCAGTTCGGCGGGGTTGAACGCCACCTGTTCCAGTTCGAGTTTACCGGACTCGATTTTCGACATGTCGAGTATGTTGTTGAGAATGCTCAAAAGAACCTCGCCCGAATTGCGGATTGTGCGTATCATCAGTTTCTGACGCGGCTCGGACAATGTGGTGTCCAGAAGTTCTGCCATGCCCAGAACCCCGTTCAGGGGTGTGCGGATTTCGTGGCTCATATTCGCCAAAAACAATGATTTTGAATGGCTGGCTTCTTCGGCCGATGCAAGCGCCTTCTGCAACTGGTTCAGCGTTTCAAGCTGTTCAGTGATGTCGGAGAAGGAACAAACCACCTGCCCGTCCAGCCCGTAAAGTACCGCGTTGACCGACAGGATGCGGCGCTGCCCGTTGGGCCAGTGCATCGCGAAGCGCATGTTGCGCACGGGTTGGTTGGTCAGCACCGCCTGGCGGAAAGGCAGATCATCGTCGTGGATCGGATCGCCATTTACTGCCGTCACGCGCCATTCCGGAGCGTTGTAGTGCCGCAACAGGATATCGGAGCGTGTTAGCCCAAGAATGTCTTCCGCCTCTGGGTTGGCAAAGATCAGCCGGCCGTTCCTGTCGATCACCACAATCGCGGAAATACTGTTTTCCATCACGTTGTCGAGGAAGTTGCGCGCGGCAGCGATCTGGTTTTCAAGATCCTTGCGGTCGTTGATATCCAGATGCACCCCGGCGACAATTTCGGTGCGGCCATTCGGCTTCCATTGCGTCACGCGGCCGCGCGACAGCACCCACACCCAGTGGCCCTGCTTGTGGCGCAGGCGGAATTCGGCAGAAATGACATGCGTTTCGACTGAAAAAGCCTTTGACCGCAGGTCCGTGATGACAGGAACATCTTCAGGGTGCAGCATCTTCACGAAGCTGGCGATGGTCATCGGTTCTATTTCGGGGCCGGTATAACCAAGCATCTCGCTCCACCTGCCATTGATGGTGAACGTGCCCGACGTGACGTTCCATTCCCAGGTGCCGACCTCGGCCCCTTCCATGATGCTGGCAAGCCGTTGTTCGGCGGCGTTGCGTTCCTGCAAGGCGCGGGTCAGTTCGGCATTTGCGCCATCCAGCGCCGCAATCTGGTTGCGCCGGGCGGTTACGTCCAGTTCCAAACTGATACGCCCGCCGTCAGAGGTCCGCAAATCCAGCCGTCGCAGCCAGCGACCATCGGGCAGCATCACCTCGGTATTGCTTCGATCGAGGCCATAGCGTTCCATCCGGGCGGCGAGCCAGCTTTCCTCATCGCCAACCGCTTCGGTATAGGCGTTGCATTGCAGGCCAAGCCGCAGAATATCCTCCAGCTTTGCGCCCTCCACCAAGGCATCGGTCAGTTGCGGACGTTGGTTGCGGAACACAGTGTTGGCGATCACCAGCCGGTCTTCGTCATCATAGATCACAACGCCGTCGGGCAGCGCCTCCAGCGCGTTGGCCAGACGGGCGCGTGCGGCAGTCGCGGCCTCGGCCAGATTTTCAATGGCAGCATTGTGCAGCTTTTCTTTGGTGATCACTGTTTCCACAGATACATAGCCAAGCACAAAGCCCGCATCATCGGTCAGCGGATGGATGTTCAGCATCACCCAGTAAGGGTTGCCAAAACGGTCGTGGTTCAGGATCTCGGCCTGACAGGCTTCGCCATTGGCGATGGCTTCGGTCAGCAGCGCCCGAGTGGCGGGATCGGTGTCTTCGGACCTGGTCACATCGGCCAGACGCTGGCCGCGGATATCGGCAAGTTGGTAGCCGGTATGCGCCTCGAACGCGGGGTTTACCCAGTTGACGCGCTGGTCGTTGTCCACCACTGCAACGAGATTGGTCATCAGCTCGACAATCTTGCCAAGCAGTTGCACCCTTTCCTTCTGTTGCTGATCCTCGGTCACGTTGCGGATCAGCACGGCATAGCCGGGCCGTTGCAGCGGGTCTTCTTCCGACCGGCGGGCGGCCGAAATGTCCCACCATGTCACGTCATCGCCGCCGCCCCGCCGTAAACGACGGGTCACGGACCGCGCGCCCCGATCCACCGGCAGCATCACGGCGCGGAAGGTCGCAGCCTCGTCTGCGGGCAGCACATCTTCCAGAGGGCGGCCGATACAGTCGGCGGGGGCAATGCCTGCATCCTGCGCGGCATTCGCAAAAAAGCCGGAATAGCGGCCAAGGTGGTCAAGTTCGACAAGCATATCGGGCAATGCATTCAGCGTGGCCGCAAGACGATGCGCGATAGCGCGGGCGTGCATTTCGCGTTGCACCAGATCGGTGACCACCGACCCCACGCCGCAATAGCCTGTGAAGACACCCCCGGCATCGAACATCGGGTGACCGCTGAGGCTGACCCAGGTTTCGCGGCCTCCCGGCGGGTGCAGCGGATGCACTATATTGTGGAATGAAAGGCGCCCGGCCTGTTTCTGGCGCAGATCGTCCCACACTGGCGTGTCCGTCGGGATGCCGCGCATCGCGGCCAGTTCCTCGCGCGTTTTGCCTTTTTGTTCGGTGGGCGGAACCACAGGCGCGCGCGTTGCCGAAACGTAAGTAAAGCGCAGGTCGGCGTCCTGTTCCCAGAACCATTGATCGCTCAGTCCGGCAATCGCGGTCAGCCGGCCTTCGGCCATGTCCTTTTCCGTCAAAGCAAGGCGCAGCTTTTTATTGGTGGCTTCAAGATCGGCCAGATGAGCATCACGCGCCGTCTGTGCCGCCTTCCGCAGTCCGATATCGCGCAGCACAAAGACAAAGCCGGGCCGCATGTCGGCCTCGACGGCCATGCGGGGTGCCGCACTGATTTCAAGCCAACGGGGGCCGCCCGTCATCGGCATAAGGATTTCATGGCCTTCCGACCGGCCCTGCATCTTGACGTCAGCCATGATGGCGCGCATGGCCGTGGCGACGGTTGGCATCGTATCCTCGAAGCTGCGGTTCAGCATGGTGTTGTCTGCATCCGGCCACAGCGCCGGGTTGCCGGTGTGATAGCCCACAACCACCCCGTCAGCATCAATTTCCAGCACCAGTTCAGGCATCGCTTTCAGCGTGGCGGCAAGTCGGCCGGACGTTGCCTGCAATGCGGCCTGCGTCTGGCTGATCACCGCTGTGGATTCGCGCCACAGTTGCGTTGTGGTGAAAACATCGGCGGCCGATGTCAGCAATCGGATGTGGTGATCGGGAAACACCCGCGGTGCACGCGTCACATCAAAGCCGACAAACCCCAACAGCCGCTTTTCCGTGCGCATCGGCATGACAAGCATGGCCTGCACGCCCTGATCTTGCAGCGGCACCTTTTCGCGCGCCGAGTCGGGCAGCGCCGCAACGTCGGGGAAATGCACAGGACGTTCCGCGTCAAACTCCGGCAGCCAGTGTGCAATGGCCGCAAGTGGCAATAAGGGCACCAGCGTCGAGAGTGGCGCCACACCGGGGGCCGCCCATTCATGGCTGACTGTCAGGGTGTCATCGGATTGCAGGGTGAAGATATAGCTGCGGTCGGCATCGGCAAACGCCCCGAGCCGCGCCAGCGCTTCTTCGGTTGCACCATCTACGTCTGCTGCGGGCGCGCGCAACAGCGTATTCAGGATCTCGACCACCAGGCTTTGCGCCGTGATGAGAGCGTCTTCTTGGCCCATCGTGGGGTACCACAATCCTAGCAATGTCCGGCTGATGATAAAGGCCCGGACTCAACAAGTGCGCGCTGCGTCAAGTCCCCACTAACCGACGCATGCACAACCAGAGCGAGATTGCGGGATGTTTCGCCACAAGGCAAGACGCGGTCTGCAATCAGGGCGAAAACCGCCGGAATGTGACATCGCCTGGCAGGACCAGCTATGAAGTGCACGGGTTGACAATCCGTTACCTGTGACAGGCACAAGATGGCCCCGCTCGCATGTATTACAGCACCCCATGGGTGTGGAACAGGGCGCGCAGGTCCGACTCGGACCGTGCGCCGATGTGGCCGATGACTTCCGACGCGGCAATGCAGCCCATGCGGCCGGCCGTTTCCAGACCGTAGCCGTTGGTTACCCCCCAAAGGAACGCGCCCGCAAACAGATCGCCTGCGCCGGTGGCATCGACAATGTGCGTCACCACCGCGGGCACATGCCAATGCTGCCCGCCCGACAGCACATGTGCGCCATGCTCGCCCTCGGTACAGGCAACGATGGCCACCTCGGCACTGGCGGCCTGCATCGCCGCTGCGAAATCTTCGGTCTGATACATCGAACACAGTTCAGCCCGGTTGGCGAACAGCAGATCCACGTCATCGCGGATCATCAGGCGGAAGGCGTCGCGGTGCCGCTCCACGCAAAACGGGTCGGACAGGGTGACGGACACTTGCCCACCCGCCCCCTTGCAAGCGCGGATTGCCTTGGCAAAAGCCTCATGGCTGGCGGGGCCGTCGAAACGGTAGCCTTCCAGATAGATCCACTCGGCCTGTGCCATCTGATCCGCGAAGATGTCGTCGGGGGTCAGGAATTCCGACCAGCCGAGATAGGTGTTCATCGACCTTTCACCATCCGGCGTCACCAGTATGATGCAGCGGCCGGTTTCGTGATCGTGGGCGTCGTTTGGCGCAAAGGGTGTTTCAAACACTGCTCCCTGCGCCCGCAGGTCATGGGCAAAGATCGCGCCAAGCTGGTCATCCTTGACCTTGCCGACATAAGCCGTGCGCCCGCCAAGCTGGGCAATCCCTGCGATGGTGTTGGCCGCCGACCCGCCCGAAATCTCGCGTGCAGGGCCGATGCGAGAATACAGATCAACCGCGCGCGGCATGTCGATCAGCTGCATGATCGCCTTGCCGATTCCGTTTGCATCCAGAAACGCCTCGTCCGCTTTGGCGAGCACATCAACCATGGCATTGCCGATACCGACAACCTGAAAGTTTTTCATTCGGTCTTTTCCTCAAATGGGCACAGATCGCGGATCGGGCAGATCCCGCATTTCGGTTTTCGCGCCACGCAAATATACCGCCCGTGCAGGATAAGCCAGTGATGCGCGTGTTGTTGAAACGGGGCCGGGATGTTATCTTCCAGCGCACGCTCCACCACCGCGACATCGCGGCCCGGCGCAATGCCGGTGCGGTTGCCCACGCGAAACACGTGGGTGTCAACGGCATGGGCGGGCAGACCGAACCACATCTGCAACACCACATTCGCGGTCTTGCGCCCCACCCCCGGCAAGGATTGCAGCGCGGCGCGGGATGACGGCACCTCGCCTGCGTAGTCATCCACCAGAATCCGGGAAAGCCGGATCACGTTTCTGGCCTTGTTGCGGAACAGGCCGATGGTGCGGATATGCGCGATCAGCCCTTCCTCGCCCAGATCCAGCATCGCTTGCGGCGTCTGCACCTGTGCGAACAACGCCCGCGTCGTGCGGTTCACCCCGATGTCCGTCGCCTGTGCGGACAATGCGACGGCGACCAGCAGTGTATAGGCATTGACATGGTCAAGTTCGCCCTTCGGTTCCGGGTCCAGCGCGTGAAACCGGGTGAAGATCTGGTGGATGGTGTGATAGGGAAGCTGCTGTGCCATGGCGCCAGCTATGGCAAAGGGCAAGAAATCCTGCAAGCAAAGCCGCATGTTTCGGGTCGCGGCAAAAGGCGCTTCGGCCTAAATTGCCCGGAAAGGAGCCTGCCATGCCGGATGATGCCCGCACCACCGAATTGCCCGCCTACCATTACGCGGTGATCGCCCGCGCCTTGGCGCTGATCGACGCGGGCGGTCCGGGTCTGACGCTGGACGCACTGGCGGGCCGGATGGGGATGAGTGCGGCACACTTTCAGCGGGTATTCTCGCAGTGGGTCGGCGTGTCTCCGAAACGATACCAGCAATATCTGACGCTGGATCATGCCCGCCGATTGTTGGCAGACCGGTTTACCGTGCTGGAAACGTCGCTGAGCACCGGGTTGTCGGGTGGCGGGCGGCTGCATGACCTGTTTTTGCGATGGGAGGCGATGAGCCCCGGCGATTATGCGCAGGGGGCGGCAGGTCTGGTGATTCGCTGGGGCCTTTTCCCGTCGCCCTTTGGCGAGACTCTGGTGATGGCAACCGTCCGCGGTCTGTGCGGTATGGCTTTTACCGAAGAAACCGGGCGTGATGCGGCGATGGCCGATATGCGCAGCCGTTGGCCCGCAGCAAATTATATCGAAGATGCGGCCACTTTAGCCCCGCTGGTGAAAGCGGCTTTTGGTGGTGCCGGCGAAACCCGGCTGCACATGATCGGCGCGCCGTTCCAGATCAAGGTGTGGGAGGCGCTGCTGCGTATCCCTTCAGGCCATGTCACGACATATTCCGAGATTGCGGGCAGTATCGGGCATCCGCTTGCCGTGCGCGCGGTGGGAACTGCGGTGGGGCGCAATCCGGTCAGCTGGCTGATCCCCTGTCACCGCGCCATGCGCAAATCGGGCGGGCTTGGCGGTTATCACTGGGGCTTGCCGGTCAAGCGCGCGATGCTGGCGTGGGAAGCGGCACGGGCAGATGCGGCCAATAGCACAGAGGTGTGATGGGCGGGAACCTGCCCATCGAAACGCGGAACTATCAGGCCGCCTCGTGCGTTGATATACCAGACACGCGCACCATTTGGGCGCCAACGAACATACGAGGCGGCACCATGACCATCAAAACGACCCTTCTTCTGACGACACTTGGCGCATTTGCACTGGCAGGCTGCACCGACCCGAATTCCCCCACAGCCGGCGCGAACCCGCGCGCCCAGAACGGTGCCGTTGCCGGTGCCGTGCTGGGCGGCTTGCTGGGTGCGTCCAGCGGTGACAACAGGCTGGAAAAGGCTGTGATCGGCGCCGCCGTTGGGGCCGCTGCCGGCGGGATCGTCGGCAACGTGCTGGACAGGCAGGCCGCCGATCTGCGCAACAGCATCGGCAACGATCAGGTGTCGATCACCAACACCGGGTCGGAACTGATCGTGCGGATGCCGCAGGATATTCTGTTTGCCACCGACAGCGCGAACCTGCGCCCCGACCTGTTGCGCGACATTACTGCGGTGTCCAACAACCTGATCAGCTACCCCAACAGCACCATCCAGATCGTTGGCCACACCGACAACTCGGGTGCAGCCGCCTACAACCAGGATCTGTCGGAACGCCGCGCACAATCCGTCGCCGTCGCACTGCGCAACGCAGGCGTGCCGGCGGGCCGTATCGCATCCTTCGGGCGTGGCGAGGATCAGCCGATTGCGTCGAACCTGACCGCAGAGGGCCGCGCGCAAAACCGCCGCGTGGATATCATCATCCGCCCGACCAACTGATCTGATCGCAGATTGCCGAAGGGGGCGGGCCGCTGGTCCGTCCCTTTTGCCTTCCGTTTCCGATTGAGATTTCGGCCCCGTGGTCATAGATTCTGACCAGTTCGGGGGACGCCATGCCATTCCAGAAAGTGCAGACGGAGAAACTGTCGCAGACCGTTACCCGGCAGATCGAGTTGCTGATCCTGCGTGGCATCCTGCGCGCCGGTGAACGCCTGCCCTCGGAACGTGACCTTGCCGAACGGCTCGGCGTTTCACGCCCCAGCCTGCGTGACGCGGTGGCCGATTTGCAAGGCCGCGGCCTGCTGTCGTCCCGCCCCGGTGCGGGCATCTATGTGGCCGAAGTTCTTGGGTCCGCCTTTGCCCCTGCACTGGTGCAGCTTTTCGCCAGCCATGAAGAGGCGGTGTTCGATTACCTCGCCTTTCGCCGCGATATGGAGGGGTTGGCAGCCGAACGTGCCGCCCGTCTTGGGTCGGATACCGACCTGAAAGTCGTCGATGCGATTTTCCGTAAGATGGAAGGCGCGCATGGAAAGCGCGACCCGTCGGTCGAGGCCGCACTGGACGCGCAGTTCCACATGGCGATTGTCGAGGCAAGCCATAACGTCGTGATGCTGCACATGATGCGGTCGATGTACGACCTGCTGCGCGAGGGCGTGTTCTACAACCGCCAGATGATGTTTCGCCAGCGCACCACCCGCGACATGCTGCTGGATCAGCACCGTGCGATCAACGCCGCCCTGCAAGCCCGCGATCCGGCCGCAGCACGTCATGCGGTCGAGGCACATATGACCTATGTGGAACAGGCGCTGACCGAAAGCCTGCGTGCGGAACGCAACGAGGCAATTGCGCAACAGCGGCTGGAGCATGAACAGAACCGCGCATGAAAAAACGCGGCGCGATGGCCGGGTTTTCAGGGTGCCATGTCACAAGGTCAGTGCAGTTTGGCATCCACCTGCATGATGGCCGCATCAATCGACGCTGCTGCCGCTTCGGCAGTCATCTGCCTGGCCAGAACGTCACCCGCCGCAGCCACCGCGACCGATACCGCCTGTTCACGCACCGCCCGCACGGCCGCCGCTTCGGCCGATGCAATCTGGTCATGCGCCGCCGCTACCCGCCGGGCGATCGACCGCTTCAGGTCGGCTTTCGCCTGTTCTGCCACTGCCATCGCCTCTTCGCGGGCCGAAGCCACGATCCGGTCCGATTGCTCCTGCACATCCTTCTGCTTGCGCTCGTAAGACGCCAGAATGGTCTTGGCTTCCTCGCGCAGCGCGCGCGCCTCGTCCAGATCCCGCCGAATTTGTTCGGCGCGTGCATCCAGCATTCCGGTGATTTTGCCCGGCACACCCGCATACACCAGAATGCCGACAAAAATGATAAACGCGATCAGCACGATAAAGTTCGTGTTACCCAGCGAGATGAACGGCCCGGTTGCCGCCATCGCGGGCGATGCTGCAACAGCCGCAAGAATAGTCAGCTTTTTCATCGCATCACCCTTTCAGCCGTGCCGCGACGGCAGCATTCACCGCACGCGCATCCGCTTTGCCGCCAAAGGCCGCGACGATGTCTTTCGCCGCTTCCTTCGCGACTTCTGTCACGCTTTTCAGCGCGCCGTCGCGGATGTCTGCAATACGCTTTTCCGATTCCGCCGACTGCGCGGTGATTTCGGCATCGGCTTTGGCGATTTCCAAATCCAGATTGGCCTGAATCGCTGCCTTGGCCTCCGCAACGATCTTGGCTGCCTCGACGCGGGCCTTGGCCAGTGCATCGTTGTAAGCCTTTTCCGCTCTCAACGCCTTTTGCTTCAGCTCTTCCGCGCCAGCCAGATCATTGGTGATCGTGCCGCGCCGCTCGGCCAGAACAGCCCCGATCCGGGGCAGGGCCACGCGCGTCAGAATAAGGTAGATAGCGACCAGAGTGACCAGAAGCCAGAAAATCTGGTTCGGGAAGGTCGTAATGTCCAGTTGCGGCATGCCGACGGCTTCACCAGCACCCTGGGCCGCCGCACCCGCCGCTTCAAGCGTTTCAGTCGCCATGTCGTTCTCCTGTCGGCCTCAAAGACTCGGCCGGTCGGGCGTTCACCCTTCCGGCCAAAAGCTCATGGTCCGTCCGGATCAGACTGCGAACATCAACAGCAGAGCGATCAGGAATGAGAAGATGCCCAATGCTTCGGCAAAGGCAATGCCGACGAAGAAGTTGGGAAGCTGGCTGGGGGCAGCCGACGGGTTGCGCAGGGCACCGGCCAGGAAGTTGCCCGCGATGTGACCCACGCCGATGCCCGCGCCGCCCAGACCGATAGTGGCGAGGCCAGCGCCGATGAATTTGCCCATTTCTGCGATATCGCCTTCCATAGCATTTGCTCCTTTGGAATGGTTGGGATGAAGGTTCAGACCGTCAGTGATGTGCGCTGCCAACGGCATCGCGCAGGTACACACAGGTCAGAATGGTAAACACATAGGCCTGAACCACTGCTACCAGCAGTTCCAGCCCGTAAATTGCCGCGACGGCCCCGATCACCACCGGCGATGCGACGGCCAGCGTTGCAAAGCCCGCGATCACCTTGATCACCGCATGACCGGCCATCAGGTTGCCCGCAAGCCGGATGGAATGGCTCAGCGGCCGCACGAAGTAGGAAATCACCTCGATAATAGCCAGGATCGGCCGGATCGCCAGCGGGGCCGATGTGACCCAGAACATGCCCAGAAACCCGATGCCGTTCCTCACGAAACCCAGAATGGTCACGCCAAAGAACACCATAAGCGCCAACGTTGCCGTCACGGCGACATGGCTGGTGGTGGCAAAGGACATCGGCAGCAGCCCCAGCAGATTGGCGAACAGGATGAACAGGAACAGCGTCATGATATAGGGGAAATACTTCACCCCTTCATGGCCGGTCACTTCTTCCACCATATTGTACACGAAGCCATACAGCAGCTCGGCCACCGACTGGCTGCGCGACGGCACGATGGCGCGGCGGCGGGTGCCCAGCATCAGCAGGGCCGCAATCGCCAGCACGGTCAACGCCAGCCAGACGGTCACATTGGTAATGTCATACCAATGGATATTGCTGGTGCATTCGTTGATCGGACTGGCCGCATCATCGTTGCAGAACCACTTGGTTACAAGGAACTGATCCATCGGATAGATCGCAAAACCAACTGATTCCGTTTCCGTTGCCACGCCTCAGTCCCCTTCACGCGATGCGGGCAAGCCCGCGCTTTTGTCATGTTTCGCGGCCAGCTGCCGGGCGGTGCCCAGCATGGTTTTCACCCCGGCTGCGAAGCCCAGCATCGCGAAGATGACGAGGAAGATGGGAAGCGTTCCGAACACCCAGTCCAGTCCGTATCCGATCGCCAGCCCCAGCAACATGCCGGTCACCAGTTCGATCACCATCCGCCAGCCAACTTCGCCCTGCGAAAATCCTTTGCCCGCCTCGGTCCGACCTTTCGCCGTGCCCTTCACCTGCAAAATCCGCGCTTCCAGCGCGCGGAGCCGTTCAGGATCGGGGTTATCCGACATCAGGATTGGTCCCTTTAACAGTCGCGGCATAACTACGCAGCGACCACTGCCGTGTCAAGCAACGACGGGCCAGCAAATTTTATTTTCAAGTCATTGAAATATCTAAAATATATCCCGAAATGCCAGGTGCTTGTGTCACATGGTGACTTGCGGTGGCCTGATTTGCCTTGCATTCATATTCAACCACCTGGTTGACGATCCCCGCGCATCCCGGCACAACATTGGCGATGACAGACCCGCTGGATGCGACCTTCGGCGCGCTTGCCGACCCGACCCGCCGCGCCATCCTCGCGATGCTGCTGGAGGATGACATGGCCGTGACCGATGTGGCCTATCCCTTTGCCATCTCGCTCGCGGCTATCTCCAGGCACCTGCAAGTGCTGGCCGAGGCTGGGCTGATCACGCAAGAAAAGCGCGGGCGGGTGAAGTGGTGCAAGCTGGACCCCGACGCTTTGCGGACGGCCTCGGTCTGGATGCAGGGCTTTGGTCAATTCGAACCGGTAAACCTTGACGCGTTCGAACGGTTTCTGGTGGCGGAGCTGTCCGACCCGCCCGAAGACCCGCTCTCACTTCCTGTCTGAACGTATCCGGGGGCACTGGCCCGGCAGCTTCACCCGCCAAGCGGCATCAGAAATTCGGCGCGACACCCGGCAGGCGCAATTCGGTCAGCAGATCGCGCAGTTCTTGCCTTGCGGCAATATTCGAAAGGTTAAGCGATTCGACCCCGGTGTCCTTGAGGTCCAGCAGAGTAAGGCCGCGCGGGAACAACTCGCGGAAGATCACCCGTTCGGAAAAACCGGGTGCGACGCGGAATCCGATGCGCTTGGACAGATCCTCCAGTGCCGCGCCGACCTTTTTCTTGTTGTGCATCTGCTGCGCGCCAAGCCGGTTGCGCAGCACGATCCAGTCGATCGGCTTCAGCCCTGCCTGCGCGCGCAGTTGCCGGGCGTTCCAGACCATTTCGGCATAGATCGACGGACCTTTGACCTTGTTCGTCTCGGGGTCCACCCGCGCCAGCAGATCAAAGTCGATGAAGCTGTCGTTCAAGGGCGTAATCAGCGTGTCTGCCAGGGAATGTGCAACTTGGCTCAGACGCGTGTGCGAACCGGGGCAGTCGATCAGGATGAAATCCGAAATCGGCTCCAGTGCAGATACCGCTGCGGTCAGGCGCTGATCGAAGGCATTCTCACCCTCGCCAAGGGTGCCTGCGTCCACCTCGGGCAACTCGCGGTAATCGGGGGTCGGCAGCGCAAGGCCCGAACGATCCAGAAACGCGCGGCGGTTTTCGATATAACGCCCGAAACTGCGCTGCCGCAGATCAAGGTCAAGCGCACCAACGCGGTGCCCAAGGCGGGCCAGCGCCGTTGCCACATGCATGCAGGTGGTCGATTTGCCCGACCCACCCTTTTCATTGCCGACAACGATGATATGCGCCATGCCACTCTCCGCAATTCCCGTCACCCGCGCTAACGGGTAGCGGAGTTCCGCGCAAGGGGACAGGCGGCGTGGGTGTTTCTTTCAATGCAGGATCATGACAATATAAAAGGCGCGCCACCGGGGCGCGCCTTCCGAAACATCACAGCAGTCGGGATCAGAAGCCCAGACCTGCGTATTTGTTCTTGAACTTCGACACGCGGCCGCCGGTGTCCATCAGCTTGGCGTTGCCGCCGGTCCAGGCCGGGTGTGCCAGGGGGTCGATGTCCAGCGACATCTGGTCGCCCTCTTTGCCCCAGGTCGTGCGGGTCTGGAAGATCGAGCCATCGGTCATCTTGACGTTGATGATATGGTAATCGGGGTGGATTTCTTTTTTCATGATCCCGGTCCTTACGCGCTGGCGCCAGAGGTGTTTTTGGCTTTGTACGTGGTGTCTTCGGCGATCCGGGCGGATTTGCCGCGACGGGTGCGCAGGTAATACAGTTTGGCGCGGCGAACGCGGCCACGGCGCACAACCTCGATGCTGTCGATGTTGGTCGAATACAGCGGGAAAATCCGCTCCACGCCTTCACCGAACGAGATTTTGCGCACGGTGAACGAGGCGCTGATGGTCGCGCCACCTTTGCGGCCGATCACGACGCCTTCGTAATTCTGCACGCGCGAACGGGTGCCTTCGGTCACTTTGTAACCGACGCGCACGGTGTCGCCCGCCTTGAAATCGGGGATGGTTTTGCCAAGGGAAGCAATCTGCTCCGCCTCGATGATTGCGATCAGGTTCATGCCTGGTCCTTTCCAATGCTCACGGTTTTTTCCGTGAAGTGATGCCGCCAGATAGCTCTTGGTCTTCATTCGGATCAAAACCGTGCATGTCACAGTAAGCCCGCCAGAGGTCCGGCCTGCGTTCTTTCGTCAGCCTTTCGGCCATGGCTTTCCGCCAGGAGGCTATGTTCGCGTGATGCCCGGAGTGAAGCACTTCTGGTATCGCGCGGCCTTGCCAGACAGGGGGCCGGGTAAACTGCGGAAATTCA